>Ga0187873_1003492_pt1 | contig 11313 bp, 7 predicted proteins | sample June2016WEW_16_1_2_FD_133012 | JGI IMG/M metagenome (GOLD analysis project Ga0187873, IMG submission 133012) | Peatland microbial communities from SPRUCE experiment site at the Marcell Experimental Forest, Minnesota, USA - June2016WEW_16_100 | ecosystem: Environmental > Terrestrial > Soil >... | reverse complement strand
CCTTGGGAGAAATTGCCGAAATGGGTTTTTGTGATGGCCAGATCAACGGTTGAACCGGTCACGGTGAAACTGTTGGAACTGAGCGCTGTGCCGGTGGGGGTCGTGACGCTGATTAGGCCGGGGGTGGCGTTGGTGGGCACCTTGGCGGTGATCTGGATGGCAGAATTTACGGTGAAGGCCCCACTGACGCCATTAAACGTTACTGCCGAGGCGGAAGTGAAGTTCGTGCCGGTGATGACGACTGGGTCGTTGACCGCGCCGGTGGTCGGCGAAAAACCGGTGATGACAGGCGGGGGATTGGCCTGACCGTCCACTTTGTCGCGGAGTGCCGAAGCAACGTCAGGCGGCAGGGCGGTGAAGAACGTAAAACCAGTATCAACTTCGATCTGACGGGCAGAGGTGATGTAATTCTGCCAGGCGCTGCTCACTCCATTGCTGTTGGGAATTTTGAGCGAGATCACCCGCGTAGCGGCGTCAATCTGGCTCAGCGCGTTGCTGCTGACTGAAGGAACCACCACAACGATCTTCCAAGTGTATGCGGGGATGAAGACACGCTGGCTGGGCGAGATGAGCGAACCGTTAAAGCCGCTCGGCCCGCAGATGATCAACAATTCATTGCCGGATTGCGCGAGCGTGCGGCAATAGTCCTCGAAGGTTCCCCACACGCCCTTGTTGTTGTCCGATGCCTGCGGAATGATATTCGACATGAAAAACACCAACTTGTTGTCGTCCGTGGTATCAGTGCGATCCGCCGATGGGCACATGTGGCCGCGATCATAACCGGAGCCGCTGTAATCGTCTGTTGATACGCGGTAGAAGTTTGCCGGGAGATTCGTGTCGGTATAAAACGAACTGTTTCGTCCGCTTGAACCAAGATCGCTGGCCGTCAGATCCCAGCTCGCCCAATTCGGCTCGCCAAAATTATCGCTGTAATCAATGGCTTCAACCGTCCGTTGAATCAAAAAATTGTTGTGGTTGTTGGTGTCGGCGCTGGCATTGCTGGGATTACCCAGTTGCATTTGCAGGGAGACATCAATGGTCGCCTCAGCCAGAGCGCCGGAAAGAAGAAATGCGGCGATGATTCCAAAAACAACCCCCCTTTTTTGCAACCCCAATCCCAAATACAGCCGGGATTTGTTCACGGCTTAAATAAATCCATGACAAATCATTGTTGTTGCTCATAATCGCTCGATGGGTGCGTTTGTCGAGCCAATTCTTTGGCGCGCCCGTTCAAAGCCGCGTCCGGCGCGAATTTGCCTCCGTCAATTTTGAACTGCTGGCGCGCGGCGACAAAACCGACGGCACGCGGGCCGGTGACGAAGGCGGTGAGCGGATCCTGGCAATTTTTTATTCGAAGTTTTTTGTTTTGCGCCGGCGACAAATGTGCTTATATTCCTTTAAACACGAGTTGTGTGCCGGGCGGGTTACGGTTTTGTGAATTGTGTGAAAATGTGAACAACTTTTGCGGGAAGTGCTTGCCAGCGACAGCAATTCGTGAGATAACACTTTAGTCGGCAACCCTTGACGGGTTGGCGCGCAAGACGTAAGATCGTATTGATCTTGCAGGCAGCATGAGCAAAGCCTATGTTTGAAAGCAGCAAAACGGTTCGCAAAAGCATCTTCGCAAATTTTTTATTTACGGCAAGGGCGGCAAAACGTGGCTCAATTGTTTACAAAATGTCACGCAGGCCCGGCGCGTTTAGTGTAAGATTCAACCGCAAATGTAATTATGCCTGAAACTCAAATAATATCAGCCAGCCAGAGAAAACATTCAAACAAGAACAACCCATGAAAAAAACAACGATCTTAATAACAACCTTTGTCATCCTTTCATTTTTTGCATCCCTGTCCGTGCGCGCCACTGTGCTTTTCCAGGATGCATTGAATTACCCAAACGGATGTATTGAGAACGACGGTTTATGGTATGCCTACACGCCGGCAACGCCACATCTGGACGCCTTTGTGACGAATAAACTTTTGATTCTCAATCAAAACAACTTCGACGCCGTCGCGGCACCATCCAACAACTTCACCAACACTCCGGGAAACACGATTGTGTATGCGAGCTTTACCATCAATGTCAGCACGCTGCCGACGTCCAGTGGTGGTTACTTCGCCGATTTCAAGGACACCACCAATGACTACGTTGGTCACGTTTTTATTGCCACCAAAGGTACGGTCGTGCCCGGAACCTATCGGTTGGCCATTGATAATGGCGCCACATCTTCGTCTGCGGCTGGTGTGCAATTTTTCCCGCTGGATTTGGCCACTGGCATCACCTATCAGGTGGTTTTCAGCTACGATGTTAACAATAATGCTCCTTTGGCCGGCGCAACCCTTTGGGTCAATCCAGCTTCGGCAGCGGATGCCAATGTTTATGGGACCGATACTTTGACCAATGCCGGTCAACTGAACATAGTGATTTCGCAGATTGCTTTCAGCCAATACGCCAGTCAAGGAGTGGCGGCGATCGGCACCGTCAAGGTTGGCACAACCTTCGGCGATGTGCTCACCCAGGCTCCTCAAGTTCCTGTGATTGGCATCGGACCGCAAAGCACCAATGTTTATGCAGGCAACAATCTGGTGTTTTATACTGCGGCTTCCGGCCTTGGCCAGTTGAGCTATCAATGGCTTTCCAACAACGTGCCGCTAACCGAAAGCGGGACGGTGGTTGGGGCGCAGTCCAATGTGGTCGCCTTGCTCAATCTGCAAAACACCGCCAATTACAGCGTTGCCGTTGCCAACTCGGCGGGCAGCAGCACCAGCGCGGTGGCGGTGGTTACGGTGAACACCACGTCCACGCCGGCGTTTTTCACCAGCCAGCCGTATGGTGCGACCAACACCTATGGTTCCACCATCACGTTGTCGGCGGTGGCCAATGGCACCGGGCCGATGAGTTATCAATGGTATTTTGAACCTGTTGGGGGCAGCAGTTTCACCACTCAGGGCAGCCCGAGCAGTAGCGGGACCTTGTACTTGGACAGCGTTAATTTTGGCGCGTCCGGCTCCTATTATGTCGCTGCCACCGGCGGCGCTGGCGGACCGACCAACAGCGTAACAGTCAGTGTGCTGGTCGTGCCGCCGTCCCTGGTAACGATTGGTTTCTTGCACAGTTTTCTGACGAATAATCCCCCCAGTGTTTATTATTACCCCCTCGGCACAACGCAATTTGCTGTTCAGGGGGTGGTTACGTCTTTTGGTGAAGTGGGATCCACGACTTACTCTGATTTCTATATTCAAGACGGGACGGGCGGTGTGATGGTATATCTTGGAGCCCCCAACACGAATCAGGAGCCCGTTGGCGCCTTGGTGAGTGTGACGGGAGAAGTGGAGCAGTATTATGGACAATTGGAATTGGTGGCCAACGCCACCAATGTCAATGTAATCAGTTACAACAATCCGCTGCCGGGGCCGGCGTTGCTCAACGTTCCGTTGATGGCCACCAATCCGATGGGCGCGTATGGGCTTGCCATCCAATGTTCCCTGGTCACAATTACCAATGCGTATCTTTACTCCTCGTCATCGGGCGCTGCAGTCAGCGGCACTTTCGCAGTTAATTCCCACACGGCATTGTATGCCTTTGCCCAACCCTATTCGGCCGGCCAACCGTATATGGAGCTTTATGTTTATACTTATACCAACGCGGTGAACCAGTTAAACACCAATTTCTTTGGCAAAACGATACCCAGCTATGCTTATCAAGTGACCGGAGAGATGGGGATATACAGCACCACCGTAGCTGAGGTTTATCCGACGCGTTATGAGGATTTTGTCACCGTTACAAACGCGCCCTTTAAGGTTGGCTTGACCGTAAGCAATGGGGTTTCCCAACTGACCTGGCCGGCGGTAAACGGCTCGACGTACAGCGTCTATAGCGCCACGAACCTCCTCGGCCCGTGGACGCAGATCTTTGGGGGTTATTATCCAACAGGCATTTATAAGGCAACCAATTCTGCCGCTGCCCAGTTCTATAAAGTCAGCACGCTCTATAAAGTCGGCACGCCATGATTACTGGGCCGGAATTATGTTATGCGTAAAATAAAACATGCATCGGACGTGAATGCCGCCGTCAAACGGCGCGCATTCACACTCATTGAGTTGCTGGTCGTCATTGCCGTCATCGCCATTCTGGCCGCGCTCCTCCTGCCGGCGCTGTCCAGTGCCAAGGCCAAGGCAAAACAGATTGCCTGCATCTCCAATCTGCGGCAGTGGGGACTGGCCATCCAAATGTATGGCACGGACAACAACGAGGGCATACCGCGCGATGGTTATGGAGCCAAAAGTGCGTGGTTTGATACTACACTTTACAGCGGCCTGCCGACGGGCACTCCGGCGGATATCAACGCCTGGTTCAATCTGCTGCCGCCGTACTTAGCGGAACGAAATCTATCTGCTTATTACATTGACTATACTACTGCACGAGGCACTGATCCAGCCAAGGCAGCCACCTATATGCCCTTTCCCGGCGGCAGGGGGCCGGTTTGGGAGTGTCCTGCTGCCAGCATGTCTTCGGGTACGATTAGTAGTGGTGCTTTGAGTGCAGCCGACGGTGCGCCGGCACCCGGCGCGGGCGGTTTCTTTAGTTATGTCATGAATATTGACTTGAAAAGGTCGCCTGATGGTGCCCCGACTTTCACCGCGGCTATGCCGTACCCGACCATGCCCAAGATGACTTCTTTGAGAACCCCGTCTGTCGTGGTCTTCATGTTTGACATGGTCTTTGATCCGGCCACTGAAATTGTCAATGCTTCACCTAAATACAATTCGGTCAACCCGGCAGGCCGTCAAAACAGCTTCGCCTCACGTCATAACCAAGGCGGGGTGATCAATTTCTTTGATGGCCACGCCTCCTATTTCAAAACCACCTATATCCAAAGTAATCCTTCCACCGGCGGTGAACTCGAACCTTTGGTGGGGGATGTCGTTTGGGACGTGCCGTATCGTGCGGTAAATCCTTGATTAAACCGCCGCCGGAATCGCGTCGCCCCTCTGGCTGGCAGGTTAAATTCAAGCGCAATAACTGCATGCCCAAGCTGCGGAGAAAAAATACGTTAAACCGCATGTTATCGCAAAAAATGTGCCTTCGTGATCGGAATCTGGCAAATTGACCACTCCGTCCGATATCGTAACTTAAGCAAGTAAAAAACCTTGACTCCGTCGGGGCTTTTACATAATATCCGCACAGAAGACAGAAGATAAAAACCAGTTGCAAACATTAACCTTTATGAAAAGAAATTATTTATTAACAAGTCTAATCGCATCCACGGTCGTTTTGTTCGCCTCAAACGCTTTGGCCGACACTGCCGCCACCATCTTTGGTTATCCTGCCACCACTTTGGTGACGTATGACAATGCTTCAGGCGCATATCCTGTAGTCAGTGCCGTCTTGTCGCAGCCGGGATTGGGTGATGGATATACCTACACCACATATTCATTTCTTGCCCAAGATTCGACCGGTTCGCTTGACGTTTTTAGCCCCTTGACCGGTCTTGGTTACACGCCTACTGCAGGTGATGCCATCAATGTCTCGGGAACCTATTCCCCCTATCACCAGATTCCGGAGATTGCCACCGTTACTTCAATTGGTCTGCATACTACTGGAAACGGGGTTTCTTCGCCTGGTGTCTTTACAATTCAGCAATTGACAAATTCAGGTACAGGAGCCATTCCTCAAAGTCTGGCCGGCCAGCTTGTGACATTGGACAACGTTTCGCTTTACACAGATGCAGCCGCAACCATTCCTGTGTCGGGCAATTTCGCCGTCCATGCCAACGTGGCTTTGTATGCCAAAGATGGCACCGGCATCATGGAAATATATGACTGGGCATCATCTTACTCCACTTGTGGAGCGCTGGGAGGCACCCCGGAGCCAACCGGCCTTGTTAATATCACCGGCTTTTTGTCGCAATCTTCAACTTTTCCACCCGAAATGACTCCATTTTTAATCACCTCCGTTCCCGAGCCGTCCACACTGGCATTGTCTGCCTTGGGCGGGCTGGCCTTGCTGCTGAAATTCCGCCGCCAGAAATAATGGTTATCCGTTTTCACACACGCCGCCACGAGCCAATCGTGGCGGCGGTTTTTTTTTGCAGCAACCAAACCAATTCCCTCTAACGATGAACATGGTTAAATTTTTGATCAGCCTGTGTGCCTGTTTGTGCCTCGTGCAGCCTGTATTGGCTTGGGATGCCGAAGGGCACATGGTCGTAGCGCAAATCGCCTACAATCACCTGACCTCCGCCGTAAAAGCCAAGTGTGACGCCCTCATTGCGGTGCCCGTGACACCCGGCGGCAGCAGCACCAGCAACTTCGTGACCGCATCCTGCTGGGCAGACGATTACAAGAGTCAATTGGGCTCAAGCATCTGGCACTACATCGATTTGCCCTTCAGCCTTGATGGCACTCCGACCAACGGCTTTGTTCCTGCCTCATTTGACGTCGTTCAGGCCATAAACCTGTCCATCTCCACGTTGCAAAGCAGCAGCGCGTCTCAAAGCAACCAAGCCGTGAGTTTGCGGTACTTGATCCACTTCGTCGGCGACATCCAGCAGCCCCTGCACGCCTCCGATGCCTTCTATGCCTCACAGCCAAACGGCGATGCTGGCGGCAACGGTTTCAAACTCAACGGCACCTGGAGCAACCTCCATTATCTCTGGGACGACGGCGGCGGTTATCTTCTCGACAATTTGCCGCGCCCGCTCAGTTCTGCCAGTCAGACTACTCTGAACAACAAGGTCGCGACCATCGAAGTTGCGTACCCCTACACCCCAAATGTTGGCACGATTCCCAACCCGATGGACTGGGCACGGGAAGGGCAGGGAGTTGCCAAGACGATATCGTACGTTGGAATCAGCCTGAACTCCACTCCTTCAACCAGCTACATCAATACCGCCCAAGCCACCACCGTACAACGCATGGCTTTGGGAGGCCACCGCCTGGCTGATCTGCTCAACACCCTCTTCGCCATCCGCTTGGGCACCGTCTTCCGCACCAATGGCAATTTCGGTTTTTCATGGAACGCCGTTTCCGGCAAAACCTATCGCGTTCAATGGAAGCAGCAGCTCGGTGACTCGACGTGGAACGATCTGACTAATATTACCGCTTCCGGCAACTCAGCTTCATTTAGCGAGCCGTCCGGGCAAACACAGCGGTTTTATCAAGTTACCTACCCGAATTGACTCCATTTTCAATCACTCCCGTTCCCGAGCCAACGGCATTGAGCCTGTGCGGCGCGGGCACCTTGCTGGCGTTGATCTTCCGTTTGCGCAGAAAAGCCTGAGGTTTTTTCTAAAAATTTCAACAGGCGCATCTTCGGATGCGCCTTTTTAATTGCGGCGACTTAACTGGTTGAAGAATCACTCCCCGATGATTTTTACCAGCACGCGCTTGCGGCGGCGGCCGTCGAATTCCCCGTAGAAAATCTGTTCCCACGGACCGAGATCCAGCCTGCCCTTGGTGATGGCCACGACGACTTCGCGGCCCATGACCTGGCGTTTCAGGTGCGCGTCCGCGTTGTCCTCGCCGGTGCGGTTGTGCTGGTATTGCGAAACCGGCTCGTGCGGCGCGAGTTTTTCGAGCCACACGTCGTAATCGTGAATCAAGCCATCTTCAGCGTCGTTGATATAGACGCTGGCGGTGATGTGCATGGCGTTGACGAGGCAAAGCCCTTCCTGCACGCCGCTCTTGCGGACGAGCTGCTCGACCGTGCCGGTGATATTGACGTAATCGCGCCGATGCGGCGTTTCAAACCAGAGATGCTCAGTAAGAAATTTCATGAGCCTTATATGCCATCAAGCTTTCAGCTTTGGCAATCTCGAAGCATGCCAGCGCGGGTTGGCGTTCTGTGCCGGGAGAGCGGCGGCCCGGCTGAGGAGCACGGCCTCGTGCGAGACGCGGAAATGGCTTCCGAAAAATTCCGGCGCCGGGAACCATTGTTGCATAATGCGCATCCCGTTACTCCAGATGAACTATGCCATGGCGGACGGCCGCGATTACCGCGCCGGTGCGATCCTGAACCTCCAGTTTGGCAAACAAGTTCTTGAGGTGTGTCTTGACGGTATCTTCCGATATGTATAAATAAGCCGCAATTTCCCTGTTGCTGTGGCCTTTGACCAGGCAGCGGAGCACATCCATCTCCCGGTCGCTAAGTTCCTCCCTCCGGCGCCGTTCCCGCAGGCGATTGGCGATTAACGGTGGCAGACTTTTATCGCCGCTATGCACTTTCCGGAGGGTGTCTATAATTTCTTCGGCCGGGCTGTCCTTTAACAGACAAGCGCACGCTCCCGCCTGATACGCGCGATATATGTCTTCGTCGCAATCGTAGGTTGTGATTACGATCACGCGGCAATTCGGGAATTCCCTTCGAAGGGCGATGATGGCTTCAACCCCTCCAAATCCGGGCAGCCGCAGATCCATCAAGACCACATCCGGGGCTGATTTGCGAAAAAGTTCCACCGCTTCCCGCCCATTGCCGGTCTCGGCCGCCACTCTCATGTCCGGCTGGCTTTCGATCAACGCTTTCAAGCCGATTCGAAAAGCGGGGTGATCATCCACCACCAAAAATTTGATGGGTTCCCGCCCTTTCATACGAATGTCATTTTCGATTTGCAACCGGCCATTGACTGCGGGGAGGACATGAGCTGGGGGGCCATCAGGCGGGGGCGGGAACGGTGGCAATCACCTGGGTGCCGGCTTGCCGGTCGCTCTTGATCAGTAATTCGCCCCGCAATTGTTCGACCCGTTCACGCATGCCAATAATTCCGAAAGCGGCGGCGTGCATCGGTGGTTTGTCGGCACTGAACCCGCAGCCATTGTCCTTTATGGACAACCGGATCAGTTTCTCCTCAAAGTCAATGCCCAGTTCGATCCTGGTCGCGTGCGCATGTTTGACGGCGTTGGAAAGAGCCTCCTGGCCGATGTGCAGCAATTCATTTTCCGTGGCTGGGGCCGGGCGTCGCGGGCGACCATTGACTTTGGTGCGGCATTTCACAACCGAGCCTTCCGTCAGTTGTCTCATGGTGTTCTCCAGGGCGGAAACCAAATCACCGTCATGGAGCGCCTGAGACCGCATGTCCCATATGGCGTTGCGAATGTCGGCCAGACTGTTATGCACCAATTCTCGCGCCAGCTCGAGATGCCTGGCGATGTCTGGCGAAGCGTCTTTCAGGCGGCTCTTGATGAATTCAAGCTGAATGGAGGTGCTGCCCAACCCTTGTGCCAGCGTATCATGAATTTCCCGCGCCATGCGGCTGCGCTCTGCAAAGAGGACGCGGAACTCGGCCTGGGCGGCGATTCTCTGTGCTTCGTGTTCCTTCAGCCGCCGGCGGGCGATCAATACAATGACGGCGATGGTGACCAGAGAAATGCCCACCGCCGTGACCAGCGCGCGGATGATTCGTTGTCGCGTCCACCATGATGGCGGCTGAATCAAGGCCAGATCATCGGGCCGACGCAATAATATTTGAAAATACCGTGGTTGGTAAAAACCGCTGGTCAATCCCTCGGAGTTTTTGTCAACGGAACAAACGCCGGTAATGTTGTATCGTCCACCGACCGGCAACCTGGGTGGGTCCGTAAGCCCCTCGCCCCGGCGCAGTAGCGCCTGAAAATTCATCCCGTCATCGGTGCGAAAGTCAAATAACCAGCCCCAAGGCAGGAACTCCAGTCCTTCGAAGGTGCCTGCCAACTTCACCAGATCAGCATCGTGCTCGAAGGTGTCGGCCGGCTTGGTCAGTCGGATGGGCGGTGGCGGCGCTCCTGAGGACCGTTTCCGAAATATGGCCTCCTCCAGTATGGGAGAATAATTTCCTTGCTTGGAGAAACCGATAATATCAACTTCGTCTCCGGGTTTCAAATCTCCTTTTTGGCTCGTTTCAACCCTTAACCCGGATTCACCGTCTCTGATATTAACATACTCGCCCGGCTGATAGCGGGTTACCACGCCGCGAACATGGACACTATGTCCATAAGAACCTTCCTGGACATATTGCATTAGAGTGTCAACCGAACGAAACGGCGTAGAAAAGCGATCCGCCGGAGCCGGAACTTCAACACTGATCGGCACTTCATGAGGCACCGCCAGCATGGGACTGATTAGTTGGCGGTTTTTATTGGCCAGGTAATAGCACACCCCTCGCACCCGCACTTCGGCGTCAACCAGGGGTTCGGGCGCTTGGGAGACATTCCACCGGATTACCAGCTTTTCACCGCCGGTGGCGAGCATTATGCGATTTTTTCGCGGATCATTCCAACTTGGCTCGCAAGAGCGCACTATCCCCCTGATTTCCACCCATTGAGCCTCAAATCGTCCCGTGAGAAGTTCCTCGAACGTGACCTGCTTGGGGTCTGGAAGTTTCTTCACGCCCAGCTTGCGCACTGTTTTTGCGACTACGGCAGGGGTGAACCAGCCGGGGTCACTGCTTCCCGTGACTTCGATTTCGTCACCGGGATGCAGTTGGGCAACCACCTCGGGCGAGCCGGTCAGATAGAGGCCTGAAGTCTCGTCCTGTATGGCAAAACCGCTGCCACCGGGCTCGGCCTCGCCAATCACGATGCCACGCAAATGAACCGGGACATGGCGGGCGGCTTCCTCCTTGTTCAAGGAGTGGACTTGGTACGCATTGGTCAGCACTCCCTTATCAATATCGAATCGGACAAGTGGTTGCTCTTGGGACAAGCTGCCGCCTGCGCTGCAGAGGAGCATCAGGATAAAATTAATCAGTGGAGTTTTTGAAAACATTTCGTTAAGGCGTTAGCTTGCTTGTCTTGCCAACCAGCGACAGCATTCTCGCCCGACTATCCGCACATCTCAAACACTTTTTCACCTGGTCCGAATTTCACGCCCCAAAATCACCCTTTCGGGTGATGTATTTGGCTTGAGGCATGTTATATTAACAGGCGCATTGATACAAAATGACCCAAAGAATCGCGCTAAAAGTAAATCAGTTGGAATCGAAGCAACAACCCATACTTAAAGTTTAAAACATATTTGGACGGTCCATAAAATCCAACAAAACGGAAAGTAAATCCTATGAACCACAAGCAACAATTCAGAATCGTCGTGATGGGTCTGGTCGCGGCACTTGCCACCATCGTCGCGAACCGGGCGTCAGCGCAAACCCCGATAACCGGTTGGGGATTGGAAACTGGTGCTGCAAACGCCACGCTGACGGATAGTGGGGGCGGCAATTTTTCGGTAACCACGCCAACTGGCAACTCAGCGCCGCGCGCCGTGCTTCCCGGCTTCTACGACTTCAGTGTTGTGGGCGAAGTCGTGGAGCTTTCGGGGTCGGTCACCATAGCGAATAATTTTGG
>Ga0187873_1003490_pt1 | contig 11318 bp, 11 predicted proteins | sample June2016WEW_16_1_2_FD_133012 | JGI IMG/M metagenome (GOLD analysis project Ga0187873, IMG submission 133012) | Peatland microbial communities from SPRUCE experiment site at the Marcell Experimental Forest, Minnesota, USA - June2016WEW_16_100 | ecosystem: Environmental > Terrestrial > Soil >... | reverse complement strand
TGTAGGGTTTGTATTTGGCCATCGGTTTCTCCACACTTTATGCTTACCAGGAGTATACCGAACCTTATCCTTTTACGCGAATCCTCTATATACTTTTTCGACAGTTTCAACGGATTGGCTCAGCGGCAGCAGAGGGAGCCGCTGTACGGGAGCGACGGGGTTGGCCTGCGCTAATAATTTTTTACGACTTCCGATGGTCAACAATTTTGATGTCCTTAGCCATGACCATTCCTTGAACGGGAAGAGCATTGTCAGCAAAAACAGTCCATTTTATTTTTAGGGTTTCAAGATTTACTTTATCGAAGTTATCGCTAATGATTATTTTCCAAGCATGTGACAGTCCCGGAAGGATGGGATCATACCTTGACGGACCATATTTATTTATAGAACGATTTAGGCTGTATTCTGTATCAATTACATCGCGAACCGTATTATCTTCATGGTACTCATAATATTCCATACCGTCTTTAATAATCGTTTCTTCGTTCTTATGCTTTATTTGTTCAAGTGTCAAGGAATGTAAGATGGGAAATGGTAGTTGAATAAAACTGTTGACATACTGAGCGTAAACCCTTCCTACATTTCTTGCATAAACTACCAAAGTACAACTTGTATTTACACGTTGCCTGTTTTCAAATTGGCTAAAAAATTTTTTAGTCTTGATTTCAATCTCAAATGATAGTTCGATCTTAGGAAATTGCTGCCTTCCCATTGTGTCTCTGACTTCGTAATCTTCCATGGGGATGGCTAGGAAATTGAATCGCTTGTAATATCTGAAATCGGTAGCTTGATGAGCCGTTGTACTTTGTGGTATTTCAATCATATAAGCAACATGGTTGGTGTCGGTGTCCAACAGAACCGGATGTATTATCAAGCCCTCGATTATTGGACGGATGTTATTGATTACTTATTCTAGCCATTCTTTAGAGAATACATTCTGTTGAATTGGGTCTATTTTCTCTGGGAGGTGCCTCTTATCTGCTTCATCATATTCTTTTATGCCATAGATAATGATGCCACCTGCCGAATTCGCCATAGATGATACATCTTTAGTGATTTCGGTCTTTTTTTTATCAGCCTTGTCCAGAGAGGCGGCACCTTTATACTCAAGCGCGAGACTCTCTTGTGTCTTATCACTTATATATTGCTGAAGATTCGTTTGCGTCCATTTTTCGCTCATATTTTGACTCTCTGAGATACAGGCCAGCTTATATATAAGCGGATCGTATAACTGCTTATTGACGGTCGGCATAACCTCCGAACCATTTAGGTTTTTAGACGGCATCAAAATGACAATGTTATTATTTAAAGTATAGATACAATTTGAAGTAAGGTCAAGCGGCATGCAACACAAAAAAACAAAATGCCCCTGACAGGCTAAGGGGGGCAGCCAATCAAGGGCCGTTACTTTGCGAGAAGATGCCAGACCGAAAATTACGACTAACCATGACGAAATGGGACTATTAAGTACCACTGTAAATAAACTAAAGTGTGAAGCGGTCTCGATCTTCTTCCACCTCAAATTCTTGGGCCTTATGTTCACAACGTACAGCCTCTTTGTGATAACCTAAGACGGCAAGACTTTTGCCTTTATTTCGCCAAGCCCAACCATCTTGCGGATCAATTTTTAATGCCATCTCATAGCAACGAATTGCCTCCTTGTGGCGGCCTAAAGAGGCACAAATATCTCCTTTGTCATCCCAGGCCCAGACATGTTGCGTGTCAATTTCTAGGGCCTCATCGTAACAACTGAGAGCATCTTCTGGCTGGCCTAAAAGATAGAGGCTATATCCTTTGTTGGTCAAAGCGTAGCCATTTTGTGAGTCAATATCCAAGGCTTTATCAAAACAACGAATGGCCATTTGATATTGACCATTAGTAGCAAATTTATTCCCAAAATCGTACCATGCCATATGATTTTGCGGATCCATTTCTAAGCCACGGTCATAGCATCGAAATGCCTCCTCATATTTCTCCATAGCTCGAAAGCAATCTCCTTTTTCGTACCATAAAAATCTATTATCCGGTTCTATTTCAAGGGCCTTGTCATAACAATTAAGTGCCTCATTACCACGGCTTTTAAATAGCAGGAGGCTCGCCATACTATTCCAGACATCGACATCCTGGGAATCGATTTCCGAGGCCATATCATAGCAATGAAGAGCCTCCTCGTAACGTTCAAGATTCATTAGACAAACGCCTTTTTTGTACCAAGCTTTACTATTTACTGGATCAATATCCAGAATATTATTAGCATAGAGTAATGCTTCATCGTAATTTCCCCCCGCTCCTAATGCCTTATTACACAATTCAGAATACTGTTTGATTTTGTTTACCTTATCTATTTCGACAGGTTGGTGATAATTAACTGAAGTTCCACAACTTTCGCACTGAATTAATCCATTTTGATCAGGATTTCCTAAAATCTTGCCACAAGAAGGGCATTTTATAATTTTGTTGCTTGGGGAAATCGATTTTACATCTAATGAAATTTGCATTTCCAACTCTGCTAAAGCTTTTTGAGCATTTTGATTGTTTGGATTGATCGAAAGGACTTTATATAAATAATTCCGCTTCTCTTCAGATTTTTCTGTACAAGCAGCGAGCCATAACCAGGCGATTTCATTATCTGGTTCTTGTTTCACCACTTCGAAGAAATTTTGCAAAGCAGCAATTTTATTGCCTGATTTGAAATATTGGATACCTGCCTGAACATTAGCCTTGTCCATAATATTTAAGTTTGACTCCTAAAATAAAGTGATGGAGATACTATAGATACAGCAGTAACCTTCCTTTCTCCATCAAGCCCTTACATAATATTTATTGTACCAAGTTCTTCTGAATAAAATCAATTAATAAGCATACAAGAAAATATTCCTTTGCGCAAGGGCCCTTAATAGTTATCCTAGAGTTCTTTCTGATTCATCAATTCCTTATTAATCCTTCTGCCACTTCCGCTATATCATCTCTATCCATTAAACCTATTAATGTATACTGAAATCCTATACCTGTCCACTATAGACAATTACCATAGGGATCTTCTCCCCGTTCTTGCTAGATCTGCTTCAACTCCTTACTCGAAAGATATTGCCCAATAACAAACAAGATGGGATTATAGTAGAATTAAGGTGAAATTAAGATCGCTGAAATTTCACTAACCATTATTCAATATCATTAGAGGATGAAATAATGTCTAGTTATTTTATATTTTTCTGTTCATCTTGTGGAGAGAGAATAAAGGCTATTCAAGATTTAGGAAAATTCATATGCTCAAATTGTCGCCAGGAATATCTTGCAACTCCTGGTTTTGTATATCGTAATAATGGACACGGATCACTCACCCGCCTAGGATGCAGCTTGACTCAAGATAATCTAGAGGATCTGCCGGAAGTAGATAATAGTCTGGAAGAAACAATGGATCTCGATAAGCGGGAGATAAAGAAATATCCCGAAGATGTCGAAGCCTGTCTTGATTTAGCTTACCATTTGGGAGGAGATGAAGAAATCGCAGTCTTACGACATGCGGTGAATATAGCTCCCGAACGGGCAGACACGAGATTATATCTAGGTGAATCGCTATTAAAGCAGGGTCATCTTGAAGAAGCAGAGAGAGCTCTCCACCAAGCGATTAAGAAAAAACCTGATATGGGTTGGGCATACTTTTGTCTAGGAAAGGTATTGGAAGAGCAGGATCGTCTGGCTGAAGCTGAAGGCGCCTTCCGCCAAGGAATTAAAGTTTGCCCTCAAAGCTCCGAGACCTATCTCGAATTAGGTTTACTTCTAGATGCAAAAGGACGTTTAAAAGAAGCGGAGGCGGCTTACCGGCAATCAATAGAAATAAGACATAATCCTAGTGCTTTTGCTTATTTGTCCATGTTATGTTTTGATGATGGTCGAAAGGAGGAAGCACTAGAGGCTTATGGTCAGGCAGTCGAATTAGATGAAAGATTTGGGAACGAAATGTTTTATCGTGGACATCAGATGGAAAGAAAGGGTATGAAGAAAGAAGCAAAAGAAGCTTTCCGTCAAGCGCGCGAAGAAGATTACCAAATTTTTGAAAATTAATAATATTTTCTTCTTGGCTAGTGACAGCCAATCTCCTACCGCCCTAAATATGGCTCTCTAATTTTTACAGCTACCTTACAGCTACCAGAAGAGAAGGCATAGAAAACATAACAAAAAGAGACATATTTCTCACGATCAAACCCATTTCAAGATTCGACTTCCCCCCATATATAGTACTCAAGAGAAAAATTGCCACCATATATACTGGATAGACTGGTCTTTGGGCAACACAAACAATTCTCTTGCCAATATGAAAAACACTCTGGGCAACTGTGGATCAGGCTGTTGTGGGTTCGACCCCCATCAGGCACCCTAAAAAGACTCCTGACAAGGGAGTCTTTTCTTTTCGATTCTAATCCCCAAACGACGGGAGTATGGTGACAAGCGTTCGGACGGATTTGATAAAGAAGTGGTTTACGTCAGGGTAAAAAGTGGGATAAGAGGACATCTATTAATTTATCCAAATCAAGGTCGGGAGTATTTCCAGACAGCGGTTTGGTTCAAAGACCAAAATGCGTCCGATAGAAGTAGAAAATGCATGTGCTCTTCTTCTGATAATCTTACAAACATTGCATGGCCTTGTGGGTCTTCAAGTTGGTCGGCCAGGTCGGCATATGCTTTTTCTGCTTGCTTCTCGATTTTTTTGGCTTCAGTAATAATTTCCATTAAACTTTTAAGCTCTGGGACTTCAGCAAACTTAATTTCTAGCTTTGGTGGGAGGATGAGTGCTTTTCCTTGATAATTAATGAACTGGCCACTTTCCTCTAGGGATTTCTCAAGGGCGGTTAACTGATCATAATGATATTTCTCAAACTCACTTAATTGGATGAATAATTCCCTACCCAATGGGTTGGTTTTTTTGGCTGCATTGGCATAAGTTAATGAGGCCAATCTTTCATTTTCCTTGACAATACGGATTGCATCTAACAGATTCGGTGTATTCATTTTTCATTCCTTGTAGGTGAATATGAATATTATTTTATCGAACATATTTACGCCAAATGGATCTGGCAAAAATGATATTTACACCATAAAACCTGTCTGGTAAGCACAGTAGAAGATTGCATGCCATCTTGAAAGAGATTCAAAAATAATCTTAACCAAATCTTTATTTGCCATCATGCGTATATTATATTCCTAAAGAAGAGTTTTTTTTATAACGAATATCGCACATCACCACAAAAATGCAACACTACGCTTGCCCAAGATCAGGTCATCAAAGATCAGGCTGGCTGGCTTGTTAGCCATGCCTGTACACACATGGACAGGCAACAAGTGCTCCTCGCGTGGGTGGCAATAGCGTGCCGAAGGTGCTTTCTGCCATTCGATCAGGCGTTGTTCACGATCGGATTGAGCCAGCGGACCGGTGCAGGTCTCGATCAACCAGTTCTGAAAGGCATCATTGGCCGGATCCGGATGAAAAGTTCCTTCCCACATAAAGGCCCCCAAGTTATGGAATGAGAATCCTGATCCGATCACCAGGATATTTTCATTCATTAATTCACTCAAGGCTTTCCCAAGAGCGATATGGGCGGCCGGGTTAAGTCCACGCAACAGCGAGAGTTGCAGAGACGGAATATCCGCTTCAGGGTACATCAATTTCAGTGGGATGAACAAACCATGGTCAAAGCCCCGTTCAGGATCGATACGAGCGGGAATATTATTTTTACTCAAATAATCGACAATTCTATCCGCAAACGCAGGGCTGCCCGGGGCTGGGTAGGTGATTTCATAAGCCTCGTTCGGAAAGCCGTAATAATCATAGAACATGGGTGGGTTTGGTGCTCCCAACAACGTGGCGGCGCCTTCCTCCCAATGGGCGCTGATCACCAGGATGGCATCTGGTTTTTTAAGCCGGGAGGGAAGTTTCTTCATGAAATCCACCATCGCTATATGGCCGGCGTCTCCCAGAATGGGTAGCGGACCCCCGCCATGGCTGAAATAAACAATTTGGGCTTTAGTTTCAGAGCTGTTCTGATTCATCATAAGATCCTTTGGAAATTTAAGATGCGTTACAGCGAAAAATTGCCGAGTGTGATCCGCGCTATTTCCGAATTATAAATCAAGACCATGGCGGCTTACGACGAATTTGTTGGGGGAGGCTGGAATACGCAGACAAACAGAGTGGGCCGCCTTTGGGCTAAATAAATCCCCGCGTTGTATTACTCCCCGCTGGTTACTTTGTAAATTTTCACCTGCTCCTCGATGCCTCTTAATTGAACCTGAACCGGTTCGGTCCGGCAATGCTGGACCTGGAGAAGATCCTGCACTCCAGCAGAACGATATATTCCTTCGGTAAGAAAAATCTCTTCCCCCCGGCACTGCTTTGCACACGTGAAGCAATATTCACCGTGTGACCAAAATAATCGATAATGTCGTTGAGATTCACCGATATGGCTGCGCCGCGGTGAATGCCGATTTTAAGGATCAAGTCCCCGCGATGGGAAGCCTGGTTTAATTTCCGGAGTTCCTTCAACATCTCCAGCCCGGCTCCAACCGCTTCCACGGGCTGGTTAAAGGTGGCCATGATCGCATCGCCAATCGTTTTGATCACCGCCCCGTGGTGGTTTAGGATGACCTTATTTAAGACGCCGTAATGTTCTCTCACCAGAGCAAACGCATTCAAATCGCCAATCTGCTGGTAGAGTTGGGTGGAGCTTTTCAGGTCGGTGAATAAGATGGTCACATCCTTCACGCCAAAGCCTTCTGATTCTCGAAAGACTTCGGCGTGAAATAGATCATGAAAGGTCTGGCAGGCAAACAGCCGTTTGGCGGTCAGGCTGGGAACAAATCCGACATCCGGAAAGTCCCGAATCTGCTCCAGTAAAGCACTCTAGATGAACAATGCCGCCTTTGAATCCGAAGCCTGCTCCAGTTCCAAAACGACCTTGCCCGGGTGCAAAGGGTAAAACGTTCCCGTCATAAATTTGTGAGCAACACGCAGTTCTCCGGGCTGAATTTGAGGTAAGGGCACTTCAAAACCAGCCTCGGTCAGTTTGATTGATACCGTTTGAAGTTCAGTTGAAGGGGTGCCATCGGTCAGGAAGGCAAAACCTTTCTGGCTGAACAGGTCATTGCAAAATAGAATCCCATGGCCGACTTCCGCTTCAATGGTGATTTTTTCTCCTGGTGAAAATGTGGAAAAATGTTTGGTTATATCCCCAATAAAATCTGCAAGCGTCAGTGTCCCACCTTCCCCTATCCTTACACCCCGTTCGAACAGGTATTTAAAACAATAATCTTCCAACGACAGGGTTTCGGGGTGGTGATAATGCAACGTGCGGATGTCAGGCGAGAGTGTGAATGTGATCTGAACATAATCATCAAGGGTTGCCTGGTCGTTACGGAAGCAAACTGTGCAGTTGATTTGTGACTGCATACTGTGCAAGTCCCGCAGACTTTGCGTGATTTTGCCGCAACACGGGCAGATGACATTCCAGTCCATATCGAATAGACCGGCTTTCGTCCCATGCAGGAAGAGATCAACAGCTTCGTGGCTGTCCACGTTTTTTTCCTGCGCCCATTGCAGCGGGTTGACACGGAAAAGATCCTCATCATTAGCAGTGCGGATGGAGTTTTCCATTTTGGAAATCACTCGCGGACTCCAGTTCCGCACCCCTTCAACCTTCGCCAAAGCTTCTTCAAGAGCACTGTCATTGACCTTAAAATCCATTTCTGCCTCCTGGATGACCTGCCCGCGGTAGGAAGATCAATTTAATAAGGCTATTATACGTCTATTTGTCAAGATATTTGCTATTTCTTCACGGTAAAACCCCCTTTGACGCCTGCTCATTGGGTTATACCAAAGTAGGAAGATCCCAATTCTTTCTTCTACCCCATCGTGATGACTATTTTTCCTCGCGCATGTCCTTCTCCCAGATACCGGAGCGCTTCGGCCGCCTCACTTAACGGGTAGCATCGATCGATGACTGGGACGACTTTGCCTGCTTCCAGAAGCTCTTTCAGAATCGCCAGGTCTTTTTGGCTCGTTCTTGCCGTTACGGCGCCCAGTTTCCTGCCCACGCTTTCTGACAGAAGAGGTGCGAAAAGCATGGCTTGGAAGATTTGACCCACGGAACCTCCGGCCATCACATAAATGCCTCTGGGCGTCAAGGAACGCTGATAGGCTGAGATCGGATGATATCCGTTTGCAGCCAGGATCAGGTCATATTGCCGCCCATTCTTGGTGAAATCTTCCTTGGTGTAGTCAATCACATGATCGGCCCCGAGCGAGCACACCAGCTCCATTTTGCCGGTGCTGCAAACGGCCGTAACTTCCGCATCGAAGTACTTGGCTATCTGCACCGCGAACGTCCCCACCCCACCGGAGGCACCATTGATTAATACCTTTTTCCCTGGCTGGATCCGGCCCATGTCACGCAGACCCTGCAGGGCAGTGAGCGCCGCCATGGGTACCGCCGCGGCTTGCTCGAAGGATAGATTGGCCGGTTTCGGTGCAAATGCCTTTTCAGGAACACAAACATATTCGGAAAATGCGCCATTGCCCCATGTGCCAATATCCCCGAATACCTCATCGCCAGGCCGAAACTGCCTGACGGCACTGCCAACTATTTCCACCCGCCCGGCCATATCGGCGCCAAGGCGATTGTTTTTAGGATTGAACAGCCCGGCTGTCAAGCGGATCAGAAATATGTCCGCGCTCAGGAAATGCCAGTCATAAGCATTTACAGAGGCAGCCATAACCTTTACCAGAACTTCATCATCCATGGGCGCGGGTTTTTCCAGCTCTTTTAGCTGAGCAACATCCGCCGATCCGTATTGGGTATATACAATAGCTTTCATCGGGCTATCCTTCTTATTATGCACTCAGATTGCATCGTTTGCCTGCGCCAGATGGAACTCAGGTTCTGAACCGACCTGGATGCCTTTGACCAAAATTCAAATTGCGATTACCAACTCAAAGGGTGCATAAGGTAGGTATATGAAAAATGGCACTTGATAGCCGAATACAGCCAACTGTGTTCCTGCCAGGCAGGGAAAAACGGTGATCAGCCCCCAGAGGGACAGACCCCGAGGAACAATGCCCGATCGATAGAGCAGGTAATGGAAAAGTATCCCGCCAAAGCAAAAAGCCAGCATATGCAGAGTACTTCCAACAAAATCCATGGATTCAAATGTCAGCTTTCCCATCGTCAGCAGATAAGCCGGGGATCCGGTGGTGACGAATTCCTGGCTTATACCCATGAGAGAAAAAGCCTCTATTCTGCTGACAACCAGAAGAGCTGCTTCCAATATATAAAACCCCATGGCAACCAGGGCGATTTTTTCGTTCTGTTTTCTCAGGCTCACAAAAAGAATGGCTCCCAAGAAAATGACACTGAAGGCTGTCAGCACATCAACCAGAATGGTTGCCTGCATCATCCAGGGTTTATTTGCGATGTTGAGCATGGTTTCACCCAGATTTCCAGCCACGAACCAGGCCTGGCGCAAGATCGTTCCACAGAATAAAGATGTAACGAACTGAAGAAGAAATGCAACGCCTAAAACTCTGGAAGTTCTGTTTACAGTGTTCATTACTCTCCTTTAATGAATGAAATGTAGGTTTCTTTTGAATTGGACTTGAAGATTTACCAAATGCAACAGTAGCCGATTCTTTCCCGACCGTACTCGAGAGGCCTGGTCCAATCTGGCCGAAATAAACCAATGGCATTAATAAATGCTATCCTTCTATTTAACGGGAATTCATTCCAAATTATTCGGAAATAAGCGATTGCCCATTTAGATTGAATTAGCTATACTGTTTATTATTCTACTCATCTGTATTTTCAGAAAACCGGACGCAATTGAGTGTCCGCGAGGGCAAAACTTCTAGAAGTGTGTTTTGATGTTAATTTATCTGGAGAAAACTCCAATGATAAAACAACTAATGTTGATGGCCTGTCTGATCCTGGTTTTTAGTTCTTGTGAATCCTTCAACCCCACTGCCAGACCTTTGAGTAATATTTCACCTAACTCCACACCGGCGTTGGAAACCATCCAGACAGAACCAGCTACCATCCCAACAATTCAATCTGCCATGACGCAACTACCAACATTGGTACCCCCTGCTGTGTTTTCGCCACAAGGTCCTTTCCTGGCATTTCAGGATAACCCTACCGTGCCTTCGAAAATAACATTGTTCGACCCAATCCAGGCGGCCAGACTCGTGATTTCCAGACCAGCCGGGGATATCCTCCAATGGGGTGTTGGAGGGCTTTCGCTGGACGGCCAATATCTGGTCTATTACAGCGGGCATTTGGATTCCCTGACAGATCTTTCGGCGGCCCCGGCCGTTCCGCAACAGATCGATCTCAATATCATGCGCACGATGGATGGTAGTATCGTCTTCCAAAAATCCCTCTTAAATAAAGTTTACCCACAAAATTTTCTCATGGCGGCAGATAGTATTATTGCCAATTCGCCTTCAGATTTTGAAGTACAGGGATATGCTTCAAGAAGCGACCTAGCTTCCAGTCTGCTGGCTGCATTTACGGCCTTTATATACACCAACAGCTGGTCACCTGACGGGCATGTGCTGGCCTTTGCTTCAGGTTCAGAGGGAACATCCTCCGATGTTTATACCTACAACCTGGATTCAGGGGTTATGACACGCATCACCAGTGGTCCCTCCGAAGTTTACAAGATAATACGGTCACCAGATGGTAATTGGATCTTGAACAGCGGCATCTATAATGTTGGCGAAGGGATGTGCGGGACGTGGTATCTTTCTGCGGCGAACGGTTCCGGTTCGTCAGGTTTTTCCATGCGAGGTGCCGGCGATCATAGCGGTATTCGCGGTTGTGATTTTGATGAATGGGTCTCTGATCATCAGGCCTTGGTTTCCGAAGACGCCAATGGCAGGGGCACCTTCAATTTGGAAATATTGGACATCCATCAAAAATCAATAGATCTCATCTGGCCGCATAATTTCCATTCTTTTGCCTTTGATCCCATTGCCCAACAAGCTTACATCTCCACCGCAGGTGAACCACAACAGGATGCCACCTATTTCCAACAGGGCACCTATCTGGTGGATCCGTCCACCGGCAAACCCGTTTCCATCGCGCCGGATATGCTTTCCCTGCTGTATTTGGGGTGGGGGTCCAGGGAAACCATTGCTGGTATTCCTCAAGACTGTCTTGAAAATACCTACGCCACCGGGCAAATCGCGGGTTGTTGCAAAAAAACTGAATAGCCCAATTGCTCGAGCCGCTTGACGAGATGCTTTGCTGTAGCTTCTGGGTGACGTTTAT
>Ga0187873_1003475_pt1 | contig 11351 bp, 7 predicted proteins | sample June2016WEW_16_1_2_FD_133012 | JGI IMG/M metagenome (GOLD analysis project Ga0187873, IMG submission 133012) | Peatland microbial communities from SPRUCE experiment site at the Marcell Experimental Forest, Minnesota, USA - June2016WEW_16_100 | ecosystem: Environmental > Terrestrial > Soil >... | reverse complement strand
CTTGCTGCTCGAAACGGCCAAGGGGGTCACCCATGACGAGCTGGTCAAGGCCAGGGTTGCGATCCAGCCCCTTTTCTCGGTGCCTCTCCCGGAGGGCGAGTTGGCGGATCGCTCCATCCGGTTGTATCTGGCGATAAAAAAGGTTATCGCCCAGGAGGGCTGGGATTTCTACACCATCCAATCCTTCCCCGGACTGGGCGATGACTACAGCGCCACCTGCTTCGCTCAGAGTTTGATGCTGGACGAGCGCGTCGGGACCTCCACCCTGAGCGATTTCAACACCCTGATGACAGTCAAGCTCCTGACCGACCTGAGCGCCGAGCCGGTCTATTATGGCGACCTGCAGCATATCGACAAGACCAACAATGAGATCAAGATCATCGGTGATGGCGCCTGCCCGCCCTCGCTGGCAGGGAAGGTCGGACCGGCCAAATTTGCCGAGCATGGCATCCCGACCGAAGGCGAGGCCGGCGGCCTTTCTGTCGACCTGGTTTGCAAACCGGGCGAAGGTGTGCTTGCCCGCCTGGGCCGCAATAACGGCGAGTTCGAGATGGTCATCGCCAGGTGTTCGATCTTCGAGCCGTCCCCGAAACAGTTGGAGCAGCGCCGCCTGGAGTGCGGCATCCCGCGCTGGCCGCATGCCTTCGTCACGGCACACTGCGAGATCGAGAGGCTGTTGGAAACATGGAACAACGAGTACGCTGTCCTGGGTTATGGGGCACATCTGTATGACGATTTGTTGGCCTTCTGCGAATTGACCGGCATCCGGGCTCTGGCGCTTTAAAGCAGGTCTTTGCATGTGGAAAAATTCATTGGAGAGGGAAGTCCCAATGGACCTTAAATATCACGGCCGCAACCGGCAGGACCTAGCCCGTTATATCGGTGCCATGGACCAGGTGGCAGGCATCAAGCTGCTCGAAGCCGCGGACGGGCTCGAGCGGGGAGGTCGCCTGCTGCAGGTCTGGACCGGCAGCGGCCTGACCTTCAACGTCCTGGCAGAGCGAGCCTTGGACATCTCCGCCTGCCAGTACAAAGGAGTGTCGCTCGCCTGGCGGTCGGCCATCGGCGACGCCCATCCAGCTTATTACGAAGCTGCCGACACGGGTTGGCTGCGCAGCTTTCAGGGCGGCATGCTCGTCACCTGCGGCCTGGACACCTTCGGACCTCCCGACCGTGAGGGGGACGAAGAGTTGGGCCAGCACGGCCGCCTCAGCAACCTCCCCGCCCGGGAAGTGAGCTATCATTCCGCCTGGGTCGGAGATGAGTACCGGCTGGAAATCGTCGGGGAGGTCCGGCAGGCCAAGGTGTTCGGCGAAAACCTGGTCGTGCGGCGACGCATTTCAACTTCACTCGGCTCCAACAAGATTCACCTCGAGGACACGGTGACCAACGAGAGCTTCAGCCCCCATCCCCACATGATCCTTTACCACGTCAACACGGGCTTCCCCCTGCTCAGCGAAGAAGCACACTTGAAATTCGATGTGGCCGCCACCCTGCCAGCAGACGAAGCCTCGAAAAAAGGTCTGGGGGAGTGGAGGATTTTCCAGCCTCCGACACCAGAATTCCGGGAGCAGAATTTCGTCCACACCCCACTTGCGGATGCCAGCGGCTGGGCAAAAGCCGAATTGGAGAACCCCGGTTTGAAGCTCGGATTACGCCTGGCGTTCGATACGGCCACCCTGCCCTATCTGAACGAGTGGAAGATGATGGGCGAGGGGCTGTATGTCCTGGCGATCGAACCGATGAACTGCAACCCGCTCGGCGGACGTTCGGTCATGCGCCAAAAAAAAGCGCTGCCCTATCTGGAGGCCGGAGAAAGCCGCGTTTACACTCTGGAGCTCGAAGTGGTCGAGTATCCCTAGAACCAGCGGTGTCTTCCAGGACTGCCCGGCCGGCGTGCAGGCGATGGTCAGGCTGGACCGGACCTTCGGGCCTGACCTCGCCCAACATAGGCGCTATACTGTCGGCTCCGAACGGTACCATCAGCTTTATATGCTGATGAAGGGACCCTTGCAGGAGTTTCCCCGGGCAGACCAGCTGGGCGTGGCGTGATCGTTTTTCTCTCTGAGATCCGTCCGGCCGGGCAGATGCACTCGCCAGACTGTGCTCTGGCCGTCAAACGCCGGGAAATGCGGGGGAGACCGGTTGACATCGTCATGATAAGGAGTCGAGCATGAATTCCCTGATAGACGGTCCGCGTTCGATGCATTTTTCCCCGCTGCCCTTCCGGGGCAATACCAGCCTGGACAGCCTGAATACCCGCCTGCTCACCCCCGAGCTGGCTGCGGTCCTCCAGGAGGCCCCGCGCGGCTCTTGCGTCGGTTGGGGCATCCCGTTCGAGATCGACCGGGTGGCACTGCTCGCCCGGGACCCGCTCGAGATCACCTGGGAGCCGGTCAAGGCCAGGTGGTTCATTTTTATGCACACCTCGGATTACGTCCCCACCCAGCTCAGCAGCTCGCCGCTGCTACAGCCGGTGAAGGGGCCAGGCCGGGACCGGGAGCTCGCCGCCCGCTACACGCTGTGCTACGCCGACGGGACACAGGCCACCGCCGACATCTGCCGCAACTACCAAGTCGGACCATTCCAGCGTCACTGGGGCATCTCCTGCTATGAGGCCGTGGCCCACCGCAAACCCTTCCCGGTGCGCGCCCACCACGAGCAAACGGCCAGGCTGTGGGGGGAGAGCCAGACGCGGGTGAACCCCGGCGATTATGGCCCGCTGACGGAATGGTTGTGGGCCTGGGAGAACCCACATCCGGAGAAGGTGGTTGGCGGCCTTTTCCTCGAACCGGTCAACGGGGTGATGATCCTCTCGGCGGTTTCGTGCGGAGACACGGCTACCTATCCGCTGCGCTGGCAATCCCGCCGGAAGGCGCTGCTTCAATTACCCCCTGGGGAAAAATTCGATCCGCACCTGGATAACCGCGGCCTTTACTCACAGATCCAGCTCGACCTCGGTCAGGTCATCTCGGCCCAGCTGCGCCCGATCTACCCGCAGGCGGACTGGGAGCAGTCCTACGACAACCAGCTGCCGTTGCTCTCGGACCGTGAAGTGCTGGTGGAATATACCGCCCACCCCGAAGCCTGTTTCCATCTGCCTGGAGGCGTCACCCTGCCTGTTGCGGAGGTGGAAGCTGCCCGGGCGGAGCTGCTCCGGCCGGTGAGCAAAGCGACCCAGCGCTTGACCCTCAAAGCGGTCGACAAGGCCTCCGGCCGGCCGGTGGCGGTGAAGCTGCACATCCATGGCGAGGTCGGGGAGTATCTCGCCCCGCTCGACCGGCACCGCATCCTCAACACGGCCTGGTTCGAGGACTACAGCGCCGATTTTTCCCATCAGAACTTGCACCCTTGCACTTACATAGCCGGCGAGACGCGCCTGGACCTGCCACGCGGCAAGGTTTATGTGGAGGTCTCCAAAGGGTTCGAGATTCGGCCGGTGAGGAAGATTTTCGAAATCACCCCGCAGACGGATGAGATCGTAGTTGAAATCGAAAAGGTGCTCCCCTGGCGCGAGCGCGGCTGGGTCACGGCCGATACCCACGTCCACTTCCTCTCCCCGGTGACTGCCCTGCTGGAGGGCGCTGGCGAAGGGATCAATGTGGTCAACCTGCTTGCCAGCCAGTGGGGCGAATTGATGACCAACGTGGGCGATTTCGATGGTAGGACCACCTGGGGTTCCAGGGAGGCGGGCGGGGACGGGGAATACCTGGTGCGGGTAGGGACCGAGAACCGCCAGCACGCCATGGGACACATCTCCCTGCTCGGTTACCAGGGGGCGATCATTGCCCCGATGACCACCGGCGGTCCGGACGAATCCGCCCTGGGTGACCCGGTGGAGATCCTGCTGACCGAGTGGGCCCGGCAGTGCAAGGAGCAGCACGGCCTCGTGGTGCTGCCGCATTTCCCCTACCCACACATGGAGCACGCCGCCTCCATTATCGAGGGCGTGATCGACGCCGTGGAGATGACCTGCTGGGAGGAGCATTACCTGGGCATCGACCCCTACTCACTGGTCGACTGGTACCGCTACCTGAACTGCGGCTACCTGGTGCCCGCCGTCGGCGGGACGGACAAGATGAACGCCGCCACAGCGGTTGGCACGGTACGCACCTATGCTCATATCGACCCGGAGACTCCGTTCACCTACGAGGCTTGGATGGCGGCGGTGCGCCGGGCGGAGACATTCGTCACCTACGGGCCACTACTCGACTTTCACGTGGGTGGCAAGCCGATGGGCAGCCGCCTCAGCCTGCCGGCCGGCGGCGGGACTCTGGATGTGGGCTGGGAAGTCGCCAGCGTCACGATCCCGGTCTCGCGCATCGAGCTGGTGGTCAACGGGGAGGTGTGCGAAGGCGCGGCTGTCCCGCCCGAAGGCGGCCACGGGGGCTGGAACGTAAAGGTCCCAAAGAGCGCCTGGCTGGCGCTGCTAGTCCGCGGCCATTATGCCGACAAACCGGAACTGATCGCCGCCCATTCCTCACCAGTGATGGTGAGCGTGGAAGGCTCGCCTCTGCTATCTCCACCGGACGCGGTCACCATCCTCGAGCAGATCGAAGGGACACTTGCCTTCCTGGACACGATCGGCACGCGCGCCGAAGACAAGGCCTACAAGCGCATGCGCCTGGTGCTCACCTCGGCCCACCGCCGCCTGCACAACCGCATGCATGAACAGGGTTTCCAACATCTCCACACTCCCACCACCGAGCATGACCATGCCGCACATTGATCCTACGAACCAGCAGTCTCGCGGCTCAAGCTCCATGGATGTTGCCGGGAGGGTAAAGGCAGTGCACCAGGGCCGCAAACCCGACCGGATTCACTTAGTCAATTGGATTTCTGGTACTTGGGCTTGAACGGGCAGGGAAAAATCCACACCGCCGACCGCGGCTTGGGTCGGGAGGATTGCTTTTCTCCCTGCACACACCCATGCTGGGAGGTAGAGCTGGTCCTTTCTTTCGAGGGGCAGGAGATACTGAGGGAGGATGAGCCGGAGATGGCTTCTTCCCAGGCCAGTGGGGGCTAGTCCCGGTCGACCGGGTGGGAGAGACGACGACGGAGCTGATTACGCCGCACGGCAAGCTGTCTATAGAAATCGAATCCGGGAGGAAATTGCCCGTGCCGGGTCCACGCGCCGGCAGTTGGTCGAGCAACCGCTGGAGGCGGTTGACCGGCAGACGGTCAGGATGTTCGGGCGCCTATCCGGGATGGAATTCATCAGCATTAAAAATATGAAATGTAACCTGCAAAGAATCGACATTACTCAAAAAATATTGAAATATTTTCATTAATTTTGACAAAAGTGTCAATTCGGCCTATAATGCTCTCACATCATCTCATCTGCTTTGGATGATTATGACCAATACTTCCCGAAAACAAAGTAATCGTAAGGCAGATTTGGTGCGTTTGTTACAGACGAATGATGCCATGTTAATTGACAACCTGGCAGCCTCCGCCGGGGTTAGCAGCTCCACCTTGCGGCGCGATCTGCGCGATCTGGTCACAGATGGGGTCGTACGGATTAATGTGGGTCAGGTTTCTTTGGCCCTTCCATCCAAGGAATACCCATTCGTCATCCGCTCGGTGTTCAACACGGAAGAAAAAATCCGGATCGCATGTGCAGCCATGGATCTGGTCCAAAACGGGGACACCCTCTTTCTCGCCGGAGGCACGACGACGCAGGAGTTCGCCAAACAGCTACCGGGTCGCCGCAGGTTGACCGTGATCACGAATGCGTTGCGTGTGGTGAATGCGCTGGTCGATAAAGCCGGCATTGAATTGATTGTCCTGGGGGGCGCAGTCCGACCTGGCGAGCATACTTTACATGGTCATCTTACTGAATGGGCCGTGAATCAATTTCGAGCCGATAAGTTTATATACGGCATTGAAGCGATCAGCCTGCAGCACGGCCTGACGCACAGTCAATTGCTGGAGGTAAACACGGACCGGGCCCTTGCCGATGCATCCACCCAGGTGATTGTGTTGGCCGACCATACCAAGTTCGGCAAGGTCGCACCGGTGTTGGTCCTACCCCTGGAGAAGGTGAATATTCTGGTGACCGGCCGTGAGCTGCCAGACAGCGAAGCGGAAGGTTTGCGTGCCAAAAACATCCGGGTCGTTTTTGCGTAAATGTCTTCTGGATAATCCTGAAGAAAAGGAGGTGCCCCGCGAATAGAACCAAGCTGGAACCAATGATCAAACCGTCGTGATGAATAAAACCCAATACTTTCCAAGGAGAATGTGCCATGAGTGCTAAAAGTTTTCGCCTGCTAAGCATCGCTGTCATTCTGATGTTCCTATTTACGGCTTGTGGAAAGGCTACCCCAGCTACCAGCTCAACCAACGAAAAGGTCAATCTGACCTTCTGGTGGTGGGCTGAATCAGACGCCCCTGGCGCGGATGCCTGGATGGCCGAGACAGTGGCAGATTACGAGAAGATTAATCCCAATGTCACGATCAATATTGTTCCGCAGTCGACGGACACCCTGATCAGCGCCTTCCAGTCGGCGGTGACCGCTAATAGCGGACCCGACATGGCCTCGCAGTGGGCTACCGGCCCGGTCCTGGGTTTTGTCTGGCAGAACGCCGTCGTTCCGATCAGCGATTATGTTCCCGCCAGTGAAATGAAGAACTGGCTGAACACCAACGAAAATACGTACAATGGGAAAGTCTGGGGAGCCTCCATGTACCTGATCGGCATCGAGATCATGTATAACAAGACCATGTTTGCCCAGGCCGGGGTGACACCGCCCGCCAGCGGACGCTGGACCTGGGCCGAATTCCTGGCTGCGTGCGCCCAGCTCAAGGCCGCTGGCCTCACCCCCTTCGTCGGGGGTGACAAGGACGGCTACAATGGTGCTTGGTGGTTCTCCCATGTTGGCATGCAGAGTCTAGACTCGACCGACGACCTGCGGCAGGCCATCATCGGGAACAAGGACTTCACCGATCCGCATTATACCGGGTGGTATAGTGCGTTGGATGATATGGTCAAGAAGGGATACTTCAACCAGGATATTATGTCGCTCGACCTCGACCAGGGCGCACAGGCGTTCTCGCAAGGGAAAGGCGCCATGTCCTGGGGAACCGACGGCATGATCAAGCAGGCTCTGACCGACCTGGGTGGTGATGACAAGGTCGGCGTGATGCGCACGCCCACGTACGGCACGGGAAAACTTGCCGATGCCGGAAACGCGACCCAGTCGACCACCTTCTTCATAACAAAGTTCAGCAAGAACCCGAAGGCAGCGGCCGATTTTCTGGTCTACATGCACACTCCCGACCGGCTTGTCTCGTGGTACAAGCACACGGGTGTCATTGCCGCGGATGCGCGCTTTGACCGCAGCCTGGTCACCGACCCCGTGCTCAAGCAGATGGTGGCATGGGAGACGACCGGCACGCAGATCTGGCTGGAGAACTACCTGCCCGGCCAGGTTGACAGCGATGCCGACTTGACCGCCGCCCAGGAGATCTTCTCCCAGAGCGGCAGCCCCACCGACGTGGCTGCCCTGTGGCAGCGTTCCGCCTCCACCTGGCGCAACCAGCACCCGGACGAATTGACCAACTGGAAGAATTGGCAGCAATAAAGTTCTAGGAATCCGGCTCTTCCATCCAAAAATCCGGAAGAGCCGGATTCCTCCAAGGATAGACTGTACATGCAAGAAAAAAAGTCGTCCACCGGAACTGGAACCTCGTTCCGTAAAATCGAACCGTATCTTTATCTTGCCCCTGCGACGATTCTGGTCGTCATCGTTTTTCTTTATCCGATCATCGAAATCATCCACACCAGCCTGCTGCAAAATAACGCCAACGGCATCAAAACGTTCGGCTTTACCAATTACCAGCTGGTTTTCCAGGACCCTGTCTTCTGGGAGGCCCTTGGAAATAACGGCAAGCTGCTGCTCAGCGTCCCGATCCTGACTGTGCTCTCCTTGCTGATTGCGATCCTATTGTTCGAGCACGTGCGCGGCTGGCTCGTCTATCGCGGCGTTATCTTCTTGCCCTATATTCTGGCCGTCCCGGTGGTCGGCCTGGTGTTCGTTTATCTGCTCGGCCTGGACGGAATCATCAATACCCTGTTAAAGGACGTAGGCCTGGGTTTCCTGGTCCAGGACTGGCTTGGAAGTGTCAAATGGGTCCTGCCGGCCATCAGCGCCACGATCATTTACCGGGAGATGGGTTTTGGCATGGTCCTGTTCCTGGCGCGCTTGATGTCCCTCGAAAAGGAGATCCTGGAGGCGGCGGAGATCGACGGGGCCAACTTCTGGCAGAAGCACATCTACGTGACCCTGCCGCAGCTTTCCGCGGTGATTGAATTCTTTGTTGTTGTGGAGTTGATCACCATGCTGTCGTGGGTGTTTGCCTATGTGTTTACGATGACCAGCGGGGGACCGGGATTTGCCTCCACGGTGATGGAACTATACATCTGGAAGCACGCCTTTGCCTTCCGTTCGCCGGGCATTGCCTCCGCCCTAGCAGTTGTTCTTCTGGCAGTGACCACCGTGCTGATCGTTCTGCAGCTGCGCCTGCGCCGCCGTTCCCTGGAGGAAGTTGCATGAAAGCACCCAACAGCCGCCGGCGCATTGGAAACCTGCTGACTACCATCCCCACTCAGGTCATTCTGATTTTCTTCAGCATCCTGGCCATCTTCCCGGTTTATTATATGGCAGTTACCGCCTTTAAGACGCGCCCGGACTGGCTGCGTGACCAGTTCGGTCTGCCTAACCCGTTCACCCTCCAGAATATCACCGATGCGTTCAAAGAGGGAGAAATCCCGATATGGTTTGGGAACAGCCTCATTGTGACAGTTGCCAGCGTGATTGTCTCGACGGCAGTGTCGGCGCTGGCTGCATATGCCATTGCCCGCTTCCATTTTCGCGGACGGGCATTCTATTTCAATATGATGATCGCGCTGATGGTCATTCCTCCGGCGGTCCTCATCCTGCCGCTCTTTGTGCTGATGGTGAACATCGGCTTGATCAACACCCTCCCCTCCGTGATCATCATCTACTGCGGCCTGCTGATCCCGTTCTCGGTCTATCTGCTGGTCAGTTTCTTCAGCAGCCTGCCGCCCGAGCTGTTCGACGCGGCCTCGATCGACGGCTGCAACAACCTGGATACCTTCTGGCGCATTACGCTGCCCTTGTCCATTCCCGCCCTGGTTACGCTCATCGTGGTCAATGCGCTGTTCGTTTGGAATGAACTGTTAATTGCCCTTGTGTTCCTGCAGGAAGAAAGCCACATGACTCTCATGCCCGGTCTCACCCTGTTCAAGGGGCACTTCACGGTTAATGAGCCGCTGATCATGGCCGGCACTTTGATTGCCACGATCCCGATGGTCCTGCTTTACCTTTTCGGCCAAAGGCTGTTTGTAGAAGGCCTGACCGCCGGAGCCATAAAATGATTTGAGGAAAACCATATGACTGTCGAAGAAATCATCCCCATCGAAATAGACGAGACCCCTGCTGCCATCCGGTCTACGCTGACCGAGACGCGCTCCGCTGCCCGCCAGGCGGCCAAGATCCTACGCTTGAAAAAACCGCGCCGGATCTACCTTATCGGGAACGGCACGTCCCTTTATACCAGCATGGCGGCTACCTACACCGCCAGGCAGTTGGAGGAAGGACAATCCCCCCTTATCCTGGCGGTCCCGGCTGGCGATTTCCGCTATTTTATGCCTGCCCTCACCGAAAAGGACGTCATTGTGGGGATGTCCGCTTCCGGGGAATTCCGTGACGTGCTCGCCGTCTTCGAACAATTGCGCGGGCAATGCCCGTTGGTAGGCATCACCCATGTGCCCGGCTCATCGATCACGCGCCTGGCGGATCATTTGTTGATCAGCAGCGGCGGCCCCAGCCATGTACCCGTCATGACCAAAACATATGCCTCCACCCTGGCTGCCCTGCATCTGTTGCTCCTGGAACTCTTCCAGGCACCCCAGGCCTACTTCGACGACCTGGCAGCTTCGGCAGACCGCTGCGCGGATGCCCTGAGGGACGCCGGGCGAGTCCTGACGGATCTGGTACCCGCCATGGCATCCTACGAACATGGCTTTTATTTCGGGGCTGGCAACGCTTTCGCGGCTTCCCTGGAGGGGGCGCTAAAAATGAAGGAGATGGCGCTCTTCCATGCGGAGGGCAGCGAAACAGGGGAGATGGCTTCCGGCCCGGCTACGATCGTCTCCGACAAAACCGTGTGTGTGGCACTCTATACCGGGGATGTCCGGGATGCCTCCACAGCGGATACCGCCCGGCATGCCCGCGAATGGGGTGCGCTCGTGCTGGATGTCGGTCCAGAATCCGTAGCCGGAGATTGGCATTTCCCCGTGACTGCGCCCGTCTATCCGTCCTTCGCCTCGCTCGCCCTGGTTCCGCCTCTTGCCCTGCTGGCTTACCGGGTGGCGCGCGCCCGGGGCCACAACCCCGATCAGCCCACCTGGCGCGAGCGGTACTATTCCCAAGGGATGACACACATTCTCGGTTAGGCCGCGCGAGCTTTTCGCCATCCATTTGGAAGTGCGGCAGATTGCGGCAGGCTCCGCTTCCCTGTTTGTCTACACGCAAGCCAGCCTTCAGCGCGGTTACGATTCCCCCGATGCGTCGAAAGAAAGTTTTCTCTCTCGACGCTCCGGGTTGATTTATCCCGGCCTCTTTGTGCGCGGCAACGCTGAAGCTTTTCTGCCAGGAGTTAATAAAGTTGAAGGAGGGGACGGGAGTCGCTATTTTTAAGACTCACAAGCCCCGGCGTAATCCCCCAGGACCTGATCGATGCGGTCCAAGATGACCGCCTGGGGCGTGTTCTCGATCATCCCGGCGCGGACATGGGCATACTGCTGCGGGGCAAACTGGCTGAGCAGAGTCAGGGGGAGCGGGCCTCTGGACAGGTTGGTCAGCAGCCGGTCAAAGGCCGCCTGTACCCGGGCTTCCGGCCAGTAGTAGCGGGCGCGATCGCTCAGGCTGTATCTGCGGGCGAAGGCCAGTTCGGCTGGCGTGCCGTCGTAATGCTTCTTCCAGTGGCGCGGGTCGCGCAGCATGGCCTCGTCGAGCACCGCGATCAGGTCCGAGCCCTGGGGGGCGGGCACGAGCTCCGCCTCCATCCAGGCCAGGGCATAGGCAGCCTCGCGGAATGCAAAGGTCAGCGCCGGACCGACCTTGAGGATGGCGAAATGATCCTGGACCAGTCGGCGCAGGGATTGCGGGGTCTGATAGTCGGTGGAGTGGGCTTCGAAGACCAGGCCAGGCTGCGTCTCGATGAAGCGCACCAGGCTGGCGGCGGCGGCGGGCTGGTAGTCGATCACGAAATCGTCCCCGAACTCGACGCCGGGCTGTACGACGACCGCCTGGACGCGCTCCCAG
>Ga0187873_1003455_pt1 | contig 11371 bp, 9 predicted proteins | sample June2016WEW_16_1_2_FD_133012 | JGI IMG/M metagenome (GOLD analysis project Ga0187873, IMG submission 133012) | Peatland microbial communities from SPRUCE experiment site at the Marcell Experimental Forest, Minnesota, USA - June2016WEW_16_100 | ecosystem: Environmental > Terrestrial > Soil >... | reverse complement strand
GATCGCGACGGCGCTCCACGCGGCCGAAACCGGCCACATGGTTTTCTCCACGCTACACACGCTGGATGCGGTGGAAAGCATCAACCGCATCATCGCGATTTTTCCGCCGCCGGAGCAGAAACAGATCCGGCTGCAGTTGGCCGCGGTGTTGCGCGCCATTATCAGCCAGCGCCTGGTGCGCCGGTCGGACGCCGAGGGCCGAGTGCCCGCGGTCGAAGTGATGGTGACGACGGCCTACATTCGGGAATGCATTCTGGTGCCCGAGAAGACGCGCGCCATCCGCGACGCGATTTCCGCCGGCACGTCGCAGTACGGCATGCAGACCTTCGACCAGTCGCTCTGGGATTTGTTCCAGGCGGGGCTGGTGAATTACGAGACTGCTCTCGACAGCGCGTCGAATGCGGATGAGTTCAAGCTGCGGATGCAGGGGATTGCGTCCACGTCGGATCTCTCGCGGCAGTCGATGCAGTCGGCGGGTTTTGGACGCTGAAGATTGGGGCGGAGAATGAGTTTGTCCTGCTGAACGCTGTTGCTTGTAAACTTTGTTCCTCCTGAAACTTGGGCGCGCTTCGGCGCGCCCGTTTTTTTGTGCGGCAGTGAAGGTTCAAAGCGCCTTCGACATGCGGACGAGGTGGACGGGAATCTTGGTAACTTGATCTGCCGGGAAGGGTAATGTGCCGTTCTCAATATATCCAAATTGCCGGTAGTAAGCGGGCAATTCCTGGCGCACATTTACGAAGGTGAGATCCATGAAGCGGCATCCGGCGGAGCGGCAGCGCTGTTCGGCGGCGACGATGAGGCGAGTCCCGATTCCCGAGAGCTGCCGTTGCGGATCGACCGCCAGTAACCCGAAGTAACCTCGTTCGCCGCGCAGTTCGGTGTAGACGCAACCGGCCAGCACTCCGTCTTCGAACAGCATAAGGAACTTTCCTTTCTGAAGAAGGGCGCGAACTTTCTCGGGATCTGTGCGATCGGCGTCAATGAAGAAACGCTCGGAGCGAAAGGCAGCGTTCACCAGGCGCGCGATTGCGGGCGCATCGGCGGGTTCGGCGGTACGCATCTGCGGAGGATTCGGCAACGGGTGGATTTTACGTTAGGAGCGGCGGTTGTGGGAATGGGCAGAATTGGGGCGAAGGTCAACTCCGGGCGAGGCCGAGCTGTGCTTGGCTTGGACCCTTTGGCTTCCCCTCGGTTTCGCTCGGGGCTTCGGCAAAACAGGGCAGGCTCACGAGGGCGCCCGTCTCCAAACGGGATTAGTTGGGCTTGCGGAACTTACTGTCGGCGAGATAGCGGAGCATGATAGCGTCGGTGGCGTTCTGAAACTGCTGCTCCATTTCGGGGGGGCGCACGGGGGCGTCCTGGCGCAGGGTCTGACGGAATTTCTCACCCATTTCGGAATCGCTGGTGACCACCTGCATGTAGAACCAGAGGAAATGACGCATCTGGTCGAGAGCGGACTTGAGCACCTGGATGGATTCCATTTCCGACTGGTCGGCGAGGGCTTCCATGAGTTCGGGGTCAGTGGGGGCCTGCATGGCGGCGCAGTTGAGTTCGCGCTGGATCACGCGCAGGTCGTCGGTAACACGCAAAATACGGAGATGAATCTCTTCCATGCTTTCCCGGTGCTCGCGATCCATAAGGTCCTTTCCGTTCCGATCAAGCGTGCCTGATTAGTGCGTTTTAACCAAGATCGCATCTCGGAGCAGGAAGGGAAAGGTTCCCCGTGTGCATGAGCTTCGGTAATTGAAGTTACCTTAGGTCGAAAGCCGCACGGGGCGGGCTATGACGGCGGGGGTGGCCTTTGCTGAATTGGCTGTGGGCGCGGTGGGCGGGAGTTGCGGAGTAAGTCGTTTGTAAGTTCGGCGCTTGCAGGAACATGGTGCACGCGTCGAGACCTCGCCTTAGGGGGTCGCTTTTTGCGAGGCTGCCGTGCGACACTCTTTGGAGCGGCTTCAGGAAGCGAAATTCATGCGCATTGTCATCGCGGGCGGGGGGACGGGCGGGCACGTTATTCCGGCGCTGGCCATCGCTCAACAGCTTAAGAAGCAATTTGGAGCCGAGGTTCTTTTTATCGGGACGGCTCGCGGGATTGAGACGCGGCTGGTGCCGCAGGCGGGGTTTCCTCTGGAACTGATTCAGGTCGGGGCGCTGAAAAATGTCAGCCTGATGACGCGGGCGAAGACGATGTTTGATTTGCCGCGCGCGATTGCGGCTTCTTCGCGGATGCTCTCGGAGTTCGATCCCGAAGTAGTGATTGGGGTGGGGGGCTATGCCTCGGGGCCGGCGATGGTGGCCGCGATTCGCCGCCGTCTCCCGACGCTTGCCTTCGAACCGAACGTTGTGCCGGGATTTGCCAATCGAATGATCGCGCGCTGGGTTTCCGCGGCGGCGGTGCACTTTGAAGAGACTTGCAAGTATTTTCCCAACTGCCGGGTGACGGGCGTTCCGGTGCGCTCGGCCTTTTTTACTATTCCCGCGAAGACTGTGGGCACGCCCACGCTGCTGGTTTTTGGAGGCAGTCAGGGCGCGCGCGCCATCAATCAAGCGATGATCGAGTCGCTGGCGGGATTGCGCGAGAGGATTCCGGGGATACACATCATTCATCAGACCGGGCAGCGCGACTATGACCATGTGCTGGCCGCTTATCGGCAGTCGGGAATCTCGGGCGAAGTCCACAAGTTTATTGACGATATGCCGGGCACGTTCGGGCGCGCGGATTTGCTGGTCTGCCGTTCGGGCGCGAGCACGGTTGGGGAGATCACCGCGGCGGGCAAGCCGGCGATTTTTGTGCCGTTTCCGGCCGCTGCCGATGACCATCAGAACGTGAACGCGCGGGCGCTGGAACGAGCGGGCGCGGCGGTTGTGGTCGAAGAAGGCAATCTGGGCGCGGCTTATCTTGTGGACACGATTGCGGCGCTGATTGGCGATGTCGGGCGGCTGCAGAACATGGCGGCGGCGGCGAAATCGCTGGCGCATCCAAAAGCAGTCGAAGAAATCGCGGAGATGGTGGTGCGGCTGGCTGGCGGTGAGTAGGACCATTTCACCGCAGAGGACGCCGAGAGCGCAGAGTGAAGGCTGAACCGTCGTTTCCCTGAATTTCTCTGCGCCCTCTGCGTCCTCTGCCGTCAAATGGTCTATCATCAGCGTTCAGCGTTCATCCAGGGATTAAGTTTTCATGTTTGCCAAGATTCAGCGCATTCATTTCGTGGGTATCGGCGGCATCGGCATGAGCGGCATCGCCGAGGTGTTGCTGAATCTCGGCTACCGGATTTCCGGCTCCGACCTGAAAAATTCGGCGGTCACCGAGCGGCTTGCCGCGCTGGGCGCGTCCATTTTTGAAGGACACGCTGCCGCCAATATCGTGGGCGCGGATGTTGTTGTTACCAGTTCCGCGATCTCGGTCGATAACCCCGAAGTTGCCGAAGCTCGGCGGTTGCATGTTCCGGTGATTCAGCGCGCCGAGATGCTGGCCGAACTGATGCGGCTGAAGTACGGGATCGCGATTGCCGGCATGCATGGGAAGACCACCACGACGTCGATGGTCGCGGCCGTGCTGGCCGCTGGCGGCCTCGATCCGACGGTCGTGGTCGGAGGGCGCGTGGACGCAATGGGCTCGAACGCGCGGCTCGGTAAGTCGCAATACTTGGTTGCGGAGGCGGACGAAAGCGACCGATCGTTCCTGAAGCTGTCGCCGATTCTCTCGGTGGTTACGAACATTGATCGCGAGCACATGGACTGCTACCGCGACATGCACGACGTTCGCCGGACGTTTCTCGAATTCATGGAGCGCGTGCCGTTTTACGGTATGGTCGTCGGCTGTAATGACGACGTGGTGCTGCGGCGCTTGCTGCCGCGCGTGCATCGGCGGGTGACGACGTACGGAACCAGCAAGGGGTCGGATTTTCTGATCCGAATGGGGGCGTTGATTGGGTCGTCTCCGGCGACTGGAGAGCACAGCCCGCTCATCCGCTTTCAGGTGACTTATAAGGAGAAAGATCTCGGCGAGTTTACGCTGCACGTGCCGGGCACGCACAACGTGCTGAACGCGACGGCGGCTATTGCGGTGGGCACCGCGCTCGACATTCCGGCGGAGCGGATTCGTTCCGCGCTCGACGACTTTCGCGGCGTGGACCGGCGCTTCCAGTTCAAGGGCAAAGCGGCGGGCGTGAGCGTGATTGACGATTACGGACACCATCCGACGGAAATCCGCGCCACGCTCGCCGCCGCTCGCCAGTGCGGATTTCGCCGCGTGCATGTGATCTTTCAGCCGCACCGCTTCACTCGCACGCGCGATCTGATGGATGAGTTCACCACCGCCTTCGCCGATGCCGACACGCTTTGCTTGCTCGACATTTATCCGGCCAGCGAAAAGCCCATCGAAGGCATCACGGCGAAGGCGCTCGCCAGCCGCATTGCCGGAGCAGGAAAGCGGAGCGTCGCCTATGCTCCCTCTTTTTTCGACGCTGTCGCCACGGTCGCCGCGCTCGCCGAACCGGGCGATATGGTGCTGACTCTGGGCGCGGGCAGCGTCTCGCAACTGGGTGCGATGATTCTGGAGAAGCTGGAGACGAAGAGCTACGAGCTACGAGCTACGAGCTAAGACACGAACCAACTTGGCACTGTCTCAATTCTCGAAAACCAGTTATAGTAATTTTGCTCAGCGGTTTTCTGTCGACAACTGACTCGAACGAGTGACGCGGAAATCGAGTTTCACCGCCGTCCAGGAAGAATTGTATCCGCTTCCCGGCGTTTCTCAGCGCGAGGCTCCCGAGCGTGAGCCCTTCGACGATGCACGGCTCGTCGATCTTGAAGCGGAACAGGAATCCCCATTTTTGCGCGGGCAGAAGCGAGTCTCGGTTCGGCGCGGGTCACTTCCCCCAAAAACTGCCAACCGGTTGAAGTGGGTTGTCCTGGCGCTCGTCGTTTTTGCGATTCTCGGAGCCGCCGGCGCGGGCCTCTACGATTACGGGAAGCACTCCTGGCGTTTTCGCATCGATTCCAGCGATCAGATCGAAGTCGCGGGCGCCGAACACGTGGCCCATGCGCAGATCATGGAAGTCATGGGCGGGGATATTGGCCGCAACATCTTTTTCGTCCGGCTAGCTCAACGCAAACAACAACTGGAGCAGATTCCGTGGGTGGAATCGGCGAGCGTGATGCGTTTTGTGCCGAACCGCCTGCGCATCGAGATTCATGAGCGCACGCCGGTGGCGTTTGCCCGCATCGGCTCGCACATTTCTTTGATCGACGCCGGGGGCACGCTGATAGAACTTGCTCCGGGCGGCAAGCGCAAGTATTCGTTCGCGGTGATTGCGGGCATGAATGCGGGCGAGCCGCTCTCCACGCGAGCGGCGCGGATGAAGAATTACAACGAGCTGGTTCGTGAACTCGATTCCGGCGGCACCCGTTATTCGGAGGATTTGAGCGAAGTGGATCTCAGCGACCCCGAGGACGTGAAAGTGCTGGCCGCCGACGCAAACGGCGAAGTGCTCGTGCACCTTGGCTCGGGGAATTACCTGCAACGCTACCAAACTTACGTGACGCATGTGCAGCAGTGGCGGCAGCAGTTCGACAAGCTGGAATCGGTGGACTTGCGCTATGAGGGCCAGATCATCGTGAATCCAGATCTCGACGGGATGGCTCGGCAGCCGGTCTTGACGCCAGCAGCGGCGAAAGCGGCGATGGCTGCGGGAGTGAAACCCGCGGCGATTGTGAACTACGAAAAATATGTAACGCACCCGGTAGCAGCGACTCAGGCGAAGAAGGACGCTAAGCCCAAGGCGAAAGCTGGGAGGAAAGCCGCAGTTCATCATGCTCCGACTAAACAAGCGCCGGTTAAACAAGCTCCAGTTAAACAAGCGCCAGTGAATCAAGCTACGCTGAAGCCGAAGGGAAATGCGGCGACGGCCGCAGTCGCGAAAAATACTGCGGCGTCGCATCCGGCTGCGTCCCGGGCTGCGATTCCGTCCCCGCCGCCCGCTGCTGTTACCACGGGCCAAAAGAAACCGAGCGCTGGCATTCCGAAGGAGACTCCGCAGAACTAGCGAATATCATGCCGAGCGTTATTTATGCCGAATCATGAGCCCAATTTCATTACCGCCATTGACGTGGGCAGCGCCAAGACTGCCGTCCTGGTGGCCGAGCTGAGCGAGAACGGATTGCGTTATCGCGGCCACGGGATCAGCGAATCGCGAGGCCTGCGCAAGGGCGTGATTACCGAACTCGACAAGGCCGTCGGCAGCATTCAAAAAGCGGTGGAGCATGCGGAAGACGTGGCCGGGATTCCGATCGAGCATGCGCTGATCGGCATTGCGGGCGCGCACATTCGCGGGATGAACAGCCACGGCGGCATCAGCTTCGGCGCGCGCTCGCGCGAGATTGCCCGCGAGGAAATCCGCCAGGCCGTGGACAAGGCCCGCAGCGTGCCCTTGCCCGCCGATCGCGAAATTCTACATTTGCTGCCACAGGAGTTCATTCTCGACGATCAGCCGGGCGTGCAGGATCCGACGGGCATGATGGCTACGCGGCTCGAAGTTCGCGTGCACATTGTGACGGCTTCTTCGAACGCCACGCAGAATCTGGTGACGGCGGTGAACCGGGCGGGTGTTCATGTGGACGACACGATCTTTGAGCCGCTCGCTTGCGCGGACTCCGTGTTGCGGTCCGACGAACGCGAACTCGGAGTTTGCCTTGTCGATCTGGGCGCTGGGTCGTGCGATCTGGTCGTTTTTCAGCAGTGTGCAGTCGCGCATACGGCCGTCATCCCCATCGGCGGCGACCACTTTACGAGCGATCTCTCGGTCGGCATGTGTACGGGGCTGCCGAACGCGGAAACGCTCAAGAAAAATTTCGGCAACGCGGTGCCGACGCTCATCCCCGAGGGCAACGAGATCGAGGTGCCGTCGGTCGGAGACCGGCCCTCGCGCATGATGCCGCAGCGCATGGCCGGCGAAATTCTGGAGCCGCGCGCCCGCGAACTTTTCGAGTTGCTCCGCGACAATCTGCGTCACGCGGGCGTTCTGGAGCACTGTATCGCCGGGTTCGTCTTGAGCGGCGGAGCTTCGCGCCTTCCCGGCATTCTCGACGTGGCGGAATCGGTGCTGCGGAAAGCGGCGCGTCTCGCCTGGCCCACGCCGATGGCGAGGATGCCTTCGTTCCTGGCAGAGCCGGAGTTCGCGACGGTGTTGGGCATGGAGTATTACGGCCACCGCGCTCGCCTGGCACGCGGCTTACAGGAGCCCAGCTTCGGTTCGCGCATGAAAGCGATGTTCGCGAGGAAAGGCGCGTGACGATTGTGGTGGTGGAACGACGGGTGTCTAGCCCGTTCCGCCGGGCGGGAAGCCCGGCTCACCACTAGTCGAGTTACTGGCAACTGAGAACTGACTTTCGAGGTGAGTTATGACTGAAGAGAATGGACTCCGCATCTGCTTCAACGAAGAAGCGCGCAACGACGCTCGCATCAAGGTCATTGGTGTCGGCGGCGGCGGCAACAACGCGGTCAATCGCATGATTGACTCGGGCATGGAACACATCGAATTCATTGTGGCCAACACCGACTTGCAGGCTCTGCGGATGTCGCGCGCCGCCACCAAAATTCAACTCGGAGTGAAGCTGACCAACGGACTCGGCGCCGGCGCCAATCCAGAGATAGGCCGCAAAGCCGCGCTTGAAGATTCGGACAAAATCATCGAAGCCCTCGAAGGCGCCGACATGGTTTTTGTTACGGCAGGACTTGGTGGCGGCACCGGCACCGGCGCGGCGCCGATTATCGCCTCGCTCGCCAGCGAAATGGGCGCGCTCACCGTTGCGGTCGTCACCAAGCCTTTTGCCTTTGAAGGCAAACGCCGCATGCAGCAGGCGGAGCGCGGTATTTCCGAACTCATGGAATCGGTCGATACCACCATCGTGATTCCCAACGAAAAATTGCTTGCGGTCGCCGAGAACGCGGGCTTCTTCGAGTCCTTCCGCATCGCCGACGATATTCTTCGCCAGGGGGTGCAGGGCATTTCCGACATCATCACGATACCGGGCATCATCAACCGCGACTTTGCCGACGTGAGGGCCATCATGGCGGGCATGGGCTATGCGGTGATGGGCGCGGCTACCGCTGCCGGCGAACATCGCACGGTGGAAGCCGCGCAGCGCGCCATCGCTTCGCCCCTGCTCGAAGCGGGCGCGATTGACGGAGCGCGGGGCATTCTCATCAACATCACGGGCTCGAATTCGCTGAAGCTGGCCGAAGTGCAGCAGGCTTGCAGCATCATTCAGAGCGCGGCTCACGAAGACGCCAACATCATCTTCGGCGCCGTTCTGGACGAAAAGATGAAGGACTCGGTCAAGATCACGGTGATCGCGACCGGCTTTAAGGAGGCGGAGATGCGTCGTCCGCGCCACCACGAGAGCTTCGATCCGGTCATACTTTCGCGCCAGGTTGCGCATCAGGTTTCGCGCGATCATTTTGACGAGCCCGAAACGGTGGCTGAACCCGAGCCAGTCTTTGTACCCGAGCCGAGCTTCGAGCCGGATCCCGCGCCGGCAGCCTTTCAAGAATCGGCGCCGGTTAGCGCGTCGCATGCAGCAGAGCTGATTTCGCTCGATGCGATGCGGTCGGCCGCTCCCAGCTACCAGGTGGAGGATCTCGACGTTCCGGCCTTCCTGCGGAAACGCAGCGAAGTGATGTAGCGTAAACAGCGAGCGATGGAGAGACCGGAGTCCTCGGCCGTCGTTTCCGCCGTTGTTGTATTTAAGGAGTCACGCGAGCATATTCTGACTCGCGGCAGATTTTCTCGCGTCAGTCAGGCAGGGGACGATCTTTCGGACGAATGCCGCCTCTATCGACGAAGTCGAAATCTCTCCTCATTTTTCTCATGCTGCTGGCTGCGTCCGAATTCATCGTGCGCGGCCCCGTGCGTTTTCTGCGGGCGGCGGACTTCAACGAATTTCTGTTTTTGAGATGTCCGCGTTTCTTACCTGGTAAAGTGTCCGGTCCCCGAGCAGCGGAGTCGTGCCCACACGAGCTTGCGGCCTGAACCCCCGACGCAATAAGGCGCGGTCCTCCACGTCTGCACTCCAAAATCGGCACACAAGCAGACATGGATGCCATACAATTGTGCGGAATGGAATTGTCCCGCGTGCGTAGCCGCTTGCGCTTGCCGGTCCTCTGCTTATTAAGCGGCCTGGCGGTCTTGGAATTTTCGGCGCGAGGCCCATTTCGCGCATTGGGGTCGGGTCACGATTTTAACGATTTTGTCTCACCTTATGTGCAAACCCATGCCTGGCTCTCCGGCCATGATCCGTATGCTCCCTCGACCCTGAGGGATCTGTGGCCCGTATCCCCGGGCCCGCGCTTTCTTCTCAAGGAGAGCGCCGATGGCACGTTGCCCGCAAAACGTGGCCTCCCCTCTCCATACACAGCCACAGCTTTTCCTCTGCTTCTTCCCATTGCCGAATTGCCCTGGAGAATCGCAATCAGTGTGTGGGTCTTGATGTGCGTTGTCGCCGTCTTCGTAGTCGCCTCGATACTCATCCACCTTGCCGGCATTCGAATACGCAGTCCGCTGGTGCTGATGATCTTCGCATCGGTATTGCTCCTTGCCCCCGTGCAGACGGCAATTGCCACCTCGAATATTGTCACCGTTGTTTTTGCCATGGGCATGGTTGCGACGTTCTGCCTGATGCGGAACCGCGCTGAAATGGCCGGCGTTTTGCTGATCCTTGCCATAGCCTTGAAGCCCACGGTCGCCTTGCCGTTTGTGATCTACGCGCTCGTTAGCCGGAGCCTTGCTAAAGCGATCGTTCCGGCGCTGGCGACAGGCATTCTGCTGTTATCCGTAACCGTCATTCCCCCGCATGGGAGAACTTTTTGGTGGAAGAGTTTCCTCGGAAACAACCAGAGCATGTTCGCTCCCGGTGCGATTGACGATTTCAGCACAGCCAATCCACTTCACTTTCAACTGGTCAATTTGCAGGCAGCGCTCTTCCCGATCCTGCAAAACCGAGCCCTTACTCAGGTCGGGGCCGCGGTGGTATTCGTCGTCCTGCTCGCCTTCTGGTTTCGGGCAGTGCGCCGCGATGGGCAGATCGGTCTACTGGATTTGGCTATTCTCACCTCGGCGGCACTTCTTCCCGTCTACCATCGTTTCACGGATGCGGGTTTGCTGGCAGTCCCGGTGGCCTGGGCTCTGAGTGAAATGGAGGGAGAGCTGAGGAGGTTTGCGCTCGGATGCCTGCTTCTGGCAAGCCCGTTCCTGATACCGGGCGCAACCATGCTCCAGGAATTTTCGGGAAGATCTGAAATCCTTCAAACCCTCAGTCGCGGTCGATTGTGGAATTGGTCTATTCTTTCGCACGAGTCTTGGTTGATTCTGATCATTTGCGTGGTTCTGCTAGCGGCCCGTTCCCTTTCTCGGGGACATAAACCAGGTCAACCAAGACGTGAGCCTCAGCCATCGATCGCATCTTGAAGCACCATGTGAGTATTCCGCGAAATCTTAAATCGTGGGCGAGTTCTGCCGTTGTCGATCCTCGTGCTTCGCGTGTCGCCCGGCCAACTCAACCCGACGGCTTATAGAGCGTTTCTTATCATTCCAATCGTTTGCACAAATCCGACGGTTTCAACCGCCGACAGAACAGCCGAGAATAAGCCAAATGCCCAGAGCAAGCGTCGATCTTTGGGAATCCATGGAAGCAAACCCAGAATTACAAATGGGACTATAGGGATGGCAAAGCGCGGAAACTCGGACCTGGCCCAGTAAGAGTTGTAGGTGAACAAGAGCAACCCATAAAACGCAAAGAACGCTCCTTCCACAGGAAACTTCCGCAGGTATTCGCGCGAACTTTTCTGGCCGAAAATCGCGACTGTCGAGACCAGGATCACCACAATCCACAGACCGGTTCTGGCCAGATTTAACTTTGTGGCGCGACCGGCCAATGCGTCCTGGGTTATGGCCACGAGTGGAATCGTCAACGGCACCCCCCCGTTCCAGTCGGCGTGATCATAACCTTTGACGTTCGCCAATGGATTCTGCAGATAAAGCACGAGCGGCAGGATGTACAAAAGTCCAATGGCTGCGCCCATCAGGACTGCGGCGGTGAATCGACGGAAGTCCCTTTTCACGAGCAAAGCGATTCCGATTCCCAGCAGCGCAAATATGCCCATGGGGCGAACGATGGTCGCGAGTGAAGCGAGTAGCGAGGCGAGCAACCAACGCTGTTTTCGCGCCGCGACAAACGAGCCGAAGATGCAGGCTATCGCGTTCGGAAAGCTTGGAAGAGGAGGAACTGATGATGAGTTAGGGAAACCTCTTAACGCAGTCCAGCGGGTGCAATTCCCGCGTGGCCAAAGTCGAGCAAACAGGCCAGTAGTGAGTCT
>Ga0187873_1003449_pt1 | contig 11376 bp, 9 predicted proteins | sample June2016WEW_16_1_2_FD_133012 | JGI IMG/M metagenome (GOLD analysis project Ga0187873, IMG submission 133012) | Peatland microbial communities from SPRUCE experiment site at the Marcell Experimental Forest, Minnesota, USA - June2016WEW_16_100 | ecosystem: Environmental > Terrestrial > Soil >... | reverse complement strand
TCCAGCCAGTAGCCATGGTGAGGCAGGTAACTTACTTGCTGACCCTCCCTTAGAAGCATGTTGACCAGATCAGGGAAATCGAGATAACCGCTGCCCCTGATGTACGATAAAATTTGGGGTTCGAAGACGTAAACTCCCATGCTGACCAAATGAGAGATAGTAGGTTTTTCAATATAAGACTGGACCCGGTGGTCACCGTCCGCCTTGATCACCCCCAAATCGATGGTCACCTGGCGTTGATAGGCTCCTATGGTGGCGACGCCTCCATGGGCTTTATGAAAATTTAAAAGATCATGATAATTAAAGTCGGTCAGAACGTCGGCGTTCATGACCAGAAAGGTGTCGTCCAGATCGTTAATCAGGGCCAGGGGGCCGACGGTTCCCATGGGCTTCGCTTCATAAGAGTAATCGAGGTGTACCCCCAATTTGGCGCCGTCCCCAAAATAAGCCCGGATCAGGTCGGCCATGTAGCCCACGGCCAGGGTTATATGACGGAAGCCATGGCGTTGGAGCTGGCGGATGACGATCTCCATGATGGGCCTGCCGCCCAGGGGAACCAGGGGCTTGGGGATGACGTCGGTTACCGGGGCAAGGCGCACGCCCTTGCCGCCTGCCAGGATTATGGCTCGCATATTTGCCCTACCCAGTTATTAATGGGAGCGGAAAGAGACTAAATTCCCCCTCCCCTCCAGCGGAGGATAGGGGATAAATGAGGGATACCCCTCCCTCCATTATTAAACAAGACCGCCCGAGGGAGGGCCATTAAACTCCTGCTTCGCCGCTCCCGCCTGGGAAAAATAACCGTTGGCCGGGATTAAGTCTCCGGGGTGCCGAAGGTTGTTTTCTTCTCCTTCCACTCCCGTTTTAGCCAAAAACAGTTGCGTCCTTAAACCCGAATCGCGGCAGATTTTCAGAATATTCTTCAATTCATCCAAGGGAGAGGCGGCAATCGCGATAAACACTTGCTGCACCTTATACAGTTGACAAATGGTATTAAGGTGGTGGCGATCCCCCAGGACCTTAACCCCTCCCAGCCTTTTCCCCCGTTTTCCGGGATTGTCATCAATAAAGCCCAGCACCTCATAGGACGGCTGACGCTCTTTCTGGAGAAAACGCAGGCAAAGCTCGCCACAGTCTCCCGCCCCCCAGATGAGTACCCTGGTTTTCTCGCCGTTGGCAGAGGCTTGGAAGTTATACCACAGGAATAATTTCTTTGCCAGGACTCGATACCCTATAAGTAAGGTGGTTAGGCAAAACCAGTCGATTAAGAAAACTCCCCGGGCGTATCCCGTAGCCAAACCGGTTAGAAAAGGGATAGTTGCCAGGGCACCGCTGGACACCGCCACCCCTTTGAAGACTCGCTTGATATCATAGAGAGACAGATGGCGGATCAAGACATAATAGAAGCCGAAATAGATAAATATCGGCAGGCGGACCAGCACGGTCCAGGGCAGGATCCGGTGAAAAGCCGCCGCAACCGCTGGGTCGTTAGTGGTTGCATATCTCAAAAAATCGGCCAGCCTAAAGGAAACCAGACATAACGCGGCGTCGGTCAGGAGCATAAAAATCTGACTCAGATTATCCAACAAATGGCGGCGGCCAACGGCCCCGGTTATAGTCACCAGAGCGCCCTGAAAGAGATATTTAAGATTCTTGAGCAAGGATTGGTCGTCAATAAATTGCAGGTCCAGGGGAAGTTTCTGCGGCAAGATCTGCTCGATGTAGAATTTCTGCGGGTCTACCCCGGGGGGGTAAAGCTCTTCTTCATTCCGCCCCAAAATCTGGTTGGGACCGATCAGTCCGGGCTTTACCGAAAAAATTTTTCTGGCTGCCGGCGGGTAAGCGGCGGCCAGGTCAGGTGTCTCGGGCCGGGGCCCCACCAGGGTCATCTCTCCCTTGAGCACATTGAGGAACTGGGGAAACTCGTTCAACTTCAAACGGCGCAGTATCTGGCCCACGGTGGTGACCCGGGGGTCTCCCTCGGGTGAAACGCTGGGTCCCTGAATATCCGGGGTTTCATACATGGTGCGAAATTTATACATCTTAAAAATTTTGCCGTTTAGACCCACCCGATCGCCTAAATAGAAAACCGGTCCCTTGGAGTCCAGCTTAATCAACAACTCCACAAAGGGGAGCATGATAATTAAACCCAGCAATCCGATCAAGGAAAACAGGAGATCTATCATTCGCATAATCATAAGATTACCCTGGATGAAGGGTTTAATTTGCAGTTATGGGACCGGCTCAAGATTTATGGTGTGAATCTCCATCATAGTATTTGGAAGAATAGCTATAATTATAGCCTCCATAGGTTTGTCCAAGAGAGTCGACGCAGTTCAGGACGGCGCCTAACAGGGGGGCGCGGATCTGGGTGAGGCGCAGATGGGCCAGGCGGCCGCTGCTCTTTTGAGTGCAATTATACCTAGTTACCAGTAACACCCCGTCGGTCAGGACGGAAATGATCAGGCCCTCGGAAAACGCCAGCATGGGAGGCGTATCGATAATAATGTGCTTAAACCGCTGGCGGAGTTGCAGGAGAAGATCCTTGAACTCTTGGGAATTCACAAGTATGGAGGGGCTGGGGGGGAGAGCCCCGGAGGTTAGGATCGACAAGTTGGGGACGGAGGTGGGGCGCAGGATCTCTTCCAGGGTGGCGCTGCCGGTGAGGTAATTGCTGAGACCGGGCTGGAGATTTTGCCGAAAGATTTTGTGGACCCTGGGCTTCCGCAGGTCGCAATCCATCAGGAGCGTTTGTTGTCCGTCGAGGGCGAAGGCCAGGGCCAGATTGGAGGCAACCAGGGTTTTCCCCTCACCGGGATTGGCGCTGGTAACCATGATGGCAGCCGGAGGCCGGCCGGATGCTGAAAGCATGATAGCGGTATAGACATGACGGATGGCTTCGCTTACCGGGGATTTGGGGTCTTTGAATACAATTAAGTCTCCGTTTTCAGCACCGGTGAAGGCCTGGTCATGGCGCCGGAGCCGGGGGAGATAGCGCCGGACACCTGTCCCCTCAGATTTTTCAAGATGGTAAGGGAGCATCCTGCCGTTGCTGCCCAGCAAGGGTACCATCCCCAACGAGGGTAAGTTGCAGGTCCGTTCCAGGTCATCAACGGATTGGATGGAATCATTCAGTTTTTCCAGCAAAAAGGCCAGGCCCACGCCCAGGGCCAGACCCAGGATCGCGCCCGTGGTCAGGTTTTTCCGGGTGTTGGGCAAGAAAGGCGCTGTGGGAAGTGTCGCCGGGTCAATGACCACGACGTTGGCCGGCACCATGGTGCCGGCCATACTGACCTCCTTGACTCTGGCCAACAGGGCCTGGTAGAACTGCTCACTGGTCTGGGCGTCCCTTTTCAAGATCTGAAAGTCAGTAAGATTATCCTGCATCTTGGCCATCTGCCCTTTTTGGTCCGTAAGGCTGTCGTTCAGCAGTTTTTCCGTGCGGGTGGACGCCTCATAATCCGCCTTGATGCTATCCTGAATACGTTTGACCTCGGCCTGCAGGCGCCCTCGCAATTCAGTCAGGTTGGCCTGTTCGGCCAGCATTTCCGGATATTGGCTGCGATAAACCTTCTTCATGGCTGAAATCTTGGCCTCTTGGTCCACCACCTGGGCGCGTAGCGAGGCAATCAAACCGTTATTGACAATCAGGGGGGCATCGGGCCCTTCTTCCTGAATCTGCTTGAATTGAGCCTCCTTGGCCATTTTCTCGGCCTGGGCCCGGGTGAGCAGGCTGCTCAGGTCGACGAATTTCTGCACCACCACGTTGGTGCCTTTATCGTCCATGGCGTAGATATCGCTCTTTTGCCCGTATTTATAGAGCTTCTGCTGGGCCTCCTGCACCTTGGCCGCCATTTCCGTGAGCTGTCTATCCAGCCATTTCCTTACCAGCGCATAGGACTCATTGCGCCGGTCGATGGATAAGTACATATACTCGTCGGCGACAACGTTGACCACCCGTTGCGCCAGATACCTGTCGGGGGATTGAAAGGCCACCTGCACCAGATAGGTATCGGGCACCGGGGTGACCTCCAGTCCCCCCAATCCCTTCTGCCCCGGCAGGTTCAGAGCCTGGGTCACCCTCTTGGCCAGAGATTGGCTCTTGAGAATATCATATTGGGTCTGCTGGAACTTCCCTGCGTAATCGTAGAAAAACGAGGAAGTTCCAGTCGTGGATACCTGGGAAGCCAGACTATCTTCAGTGATCTGCAACGTGGCGCTGGCGCGGAAGATGGGGGTGGTAAGATAAGTACGAACTGCTACGGCCAGGAATACTGCGAGAAAAGTGCCGATAACCACCCATTTGCGTTTCAACAGTATATAAAGGTAATCCTGCAGGCCCCCTCCCTGCTCCTCCACATCAAAGTAATCCAAGGGCGGAAGCGGAGAGGTGGGGGGCAACGGGGTTCCGGGTGGCGGAACCATTAAGGGGTGCTGGTCAGGGCTTGACATGAGATTGTACCCTCCGTGTCATTTTCGCAGTTAGAAAGTTGAGCCAACACTATAACCGCCGCTTACAGGCAGTATGTTCTTGAAATACCACAAGGCCTTTTTGATGGAATTTTCCTTAGCCACCACCACGTCATTCTCTTTGATGCGAATATCCGGTTCAGTTCGGGCCAAGATCCTCGTTAGATTAGTCTTAATACTGATGGGCTTGCCCTGATCATCAAACCGCATGATGGTAATATCATAGTTCGCTAACATGGGGTCGATATCCCCTGCCATTGCTATGGCCTGGGACACGGTCAAGTTCTCCTTAACAACGACAAACCCCGGCTTTTTTACCGCCCCCAAGACAAAGGCGGTGCCGGCATTGGGCACATAGACTGCGTCGCCGTTGCGCACCATGATGTTCAAGCGTGGTTCCTGTCCGCTCATCAGGCGGCGCAGGTCAATGACCAGGGTCTCGGTTTTCGGGGCAAAAGGCTGAACGGCTCCAGCTTGGATCGTTTTGGACAGGTTAGGGGCGTTCTGGTGGCGGATCACATCGACCACATCACCTGCTTGGAGCCCGCCACCGGCTGGTGAACCCTGGTTCGCAATACCGCCAGCCATTGCTAAGACCTCCAGCAAGCTGCGGGGGCCGATGAGCTCGTAGGAGCCTGGTTTCATGACCGCGCCGGTGATGGCTACCCGCTGGTGGCGGTATTCCCTGACCTCCACCGTAATCTGCGGATTAACCAGGTAGCTGGCGTTATATAAGTCGCTCAATCGCTTTTCGATTTCCTGGGTGGTCAGCCCCGCCACCTTGACCGCACCCACCATCGGCATGACAATCTCGCCCTGGCCGTTGACCCTGAGCGTCCGGTTAAGGGCGTCCTGGCCGAGCACAACAATATCCAGCTGATCCTCCGGCCCCACCTGGTAATCTTTATAGTTGGCCAGCGCGGCCTGGGAGCCCTGGACCAGCAATTGGTTCTGCAGGTTCTGGTTGGCGTTGGCGTTCACGTTGGCGATGGGGTTGGGGTTGAGGTTGGGAGCTGCACTCTGGGTCAAGGCCTGGTCGTTAGGCACCCACTTCCCCCCCTGGATTATGTACTTACCGCTGGAGGATATTGAGCCTTCAGGACCGGCGGCGCAACCGCTCAACAAGCTCAACGCCATCAATACTGTTAAGACTGATTTCCACATAGATTTTCCATCAGGTTGTGACTAGGAAAATTATCCCACCCTTCGGGTTTTCGGCCTGGAATGGCTGTGAGCACTGCGATCAGTTCCTGGAATGGGATTGTCGGCCTCACATATTTGTTGGGGTTGCCATGAAATAGCAAGATAATCTCCTAACTCAAGCGCAATCTCTTAGAAGTCAGAAGAGGTCTTGCCATTTAAGGCTAATCGTTCTCCGGCGTTTCCTCACCCTGCCGGTTTTCCGCTGGTAAACCACCACCGTGCAAAGAATTTAGAAAATATCCGTCCAAAAATGAGGCCTGACCAGGACTGGAACCCTGGTTGTTCCCCATGCCAAAGAGGCCCTTGGGGGGGGCGTTAATCTGAGGTCCACTGGCCGGCCGCATTCCATTATGGCCGGTGGCAGGCCCAAAAGAATCAGGTCCAGAAGAATAGCCCTTGGCATTGGTGCCTTTGGCAGTCTTTCGGATACCCGCGGCCCTGGGAGCCGCTTGCTGAAACTTGGCTTTGGGACTAGACACATCATTTGTTGATCCGGGACCACAGAGACTTGGTCGCTTATGGCCCGGCAGATCTTGCAACAGTTGCGGGCCCTGCTCCGGCAGACCGTTTTGTAAAGGTTGCAACCCTTGTCCCTGGAGCTCATAAGAACCTTGGCCACTGGCCACCCCGGCAAATATGAATATGGTTATTAAGAAGGCAAGGACAGCCAGCCGGAGCCACGACATTAAGATTCTCTCCCTCAAAGCCTGAAAAGCTCAATAGCTATCGGTAGCATAATCTAGATCGGCTTAAAAGTCGCATTACTATAGCAAATATATCCCTCCAGGGTCGTGCCTTCAGAAATATTATTAAAAAAATCTAGTTGTTCTTGATAGTCGCAGGCCTTAGCCTGGCCTAATTTTATTAAAGATTTTCGCAAGCTAAAACTTGCGGTTACATTCTCAACGCCTAAGGATGATGACATTCCTATATTCAAGTTGGCGCCTGGTACTTGTGGTTAAGGCGGAAGGACAACAGGAATATGGGGATTCCGGTGACCTTGGAGATGATTTCGGCTATCTTAAACTCGGGGATGCGAAGGCCCCGGATGTAATGGGTCAGACTGGCCTGGGTGAACCTCGGATACTCGCTCTTGATGGCTGTAAAGAGGCGGCGCCGTCCCTCAGTCCCCTCAAGTTCGATCCATTGCCAAAGAGTATTCACTTGGGGTCCCCCGGAAAACTCAGGCTGAAACCTAAAAAAGGAGATATTGAGTTCGCTGGCTTATCCGCTTGCCATTGCCTCACTGCCCATAGCGGGATAAAGATAAACATACTGTAAATTATTGTCAAGTGGGCAAAATCCTCCACCCCCACGAAAAAAAATAAATAAACAATTAATACAATTACTTAATATCCCTAGGTGGGACTACCAGTAGACTCAAATTAACCCCAAATTACATCCACCCTCTGCTGGCTTAGGGAAATGAGCCGCCACGCGCAGGGTTCACGGAATGTAAATTGTCCCGCTGGAATATCTCAACGGAAGAGGCCTGTACCTGATCCCATTTCCGTCTGAGGTGATCGCCCCCAGGTACCCAAACATGGCGGCCCATCTCTCTCAAGTCGGGCTCTTGCGCTGGCGGGCAAAACGCGGACCATGATTAGACCTCAATCAGGGTAAACAAAGGCGCGCCCCTGAGCCCTCCCCGGCGCCAAAAAAAACCCAATTCAATATCTTGGGATTTTTTTGTCTGAGCCAGAAATTCTGTTAATTGTCTGTGAGCAACCCCTAGCTCCAGAACCTGAAAGTCAATTTTTTTAAACAGCGCCAGGCCGGCATGATTAAACCTTGGAACGCCAGACGTAAGGGGCGGATGACGAAGTATAACCCATATAAAGAATCGGGAAGGGAGACCCACCGCCAATCCTCCACGGTGGGGATGGCCAGGTGGCACCACACGTAGCGGAACCGATCTTTGATAGAATCCCGAGTCTGCAGATAAAAAGAGGTTTGTTCTAAGAATCCCCATTCTTCCCCATTTCTTAACCGCAAATTTTGCGCCACCCACCGGCAAACTGACACCACGCTCGGGTCCCGGTCAGCTTCCTCCATGACCTCCGGAGGCACCGGGGCCCCTAAAAGTTCCCGGGCCAGGGAGAGCCCCAGGAGCGTCTGGCGGCGCAGGCCCGAATCTTTAGCTCTCTGCAACAGCCGCGGCCAATCCCAGTTATTCTGCGAATGAATCAGGTGGGCGACGTCGCTCACCGATGACAGGGTCGCCCAGGAGTGAAAGCTCCCATGCTGGCAGAGCAGCAACAGGTTGTCCTCAGGGTTGAGGGTATTAACCGTCTTGCCCAGGATCTGGACGGGCACCCGCCGGGCCAGGGCCTCCTCCGGGTCCAGGCCGCCGCCCAGGTATTCGGCCGCAAAGCGCCAGTGCACGTCCAGCAGGACCTTCCGCGGGTGCTCGAAAGTGAATTCGTTGGCGTATTTTAAATGCAGGCGCTCTTGTTTCGGGGAAAGGGGGTAGCGTGGCCTATATCCCTGGGAGAGCAGGAGATTCTTAACCTTCCCAATATCCTTGCGGCTCACCAGAATATCCAAATCCGCAAACTGACGGAGGATGGGGTCGCCATTGGCCTCCTGGGCCAGGATGGGTCCTTTGAAGGGAATAGCGCTGATTCCCTGGGATTCAAAGAGGGCCGGGCCCTGGAGCAACTCGCCGGTGAGCCTGAGGTTGCGGCGGGCATGCACCAGGTAAAGCTGGCGCCATCCGGCCAGAACTTCGGGTGGGATCGCCTCCGGGCAGGTATCCGCTAGCCGCCGGTAGAGGCTGGGGAAGACGCAGTGCTTCGAAGCCAGACGCTGGAGGGACTCCCAGTCCGCCACCCTGGACAAGGCAGTACCCAGCCGGGTATCTCCAGCCTGCGCCTGGGAGAGACTGTGGAGCAGGACCTCATACTCCGGCCGGGCTTGCGGATCAGTTATTGGGGGGCAGGTCACTTACCGTCAACTATGGGCTAACCCGGCAAGGACTCGGCATAACTCACCCCCCGCCATCCAGGCACCCAACTTTAAGATATAGAACTTTTGGCCGCCCTAACCTGCATGATTAACCATAAATCGGGGCAGCCAGGTTGATTAACTTGTGCCAGAACAAGCCGTAGTGCAGCCGGTTACGGTTCCACAACCATTATGGTGAGTACCGACAGTACCGGTAGCCGTGGACTTACAAGTAGCCAAAACGCACTCATCCGCGGTTCCTTTAGCAAGAATGATAATCTGGGGTTTGGACCAGGATTTTCTCTCCATCTCACACCTCCCTCAATTTTACTTTTATAAATTTATAATGCGCTTTCCCTTCGTTGTCAAGGCAAATCCACAATTTTTTTGAGGCCTGGATCACCAAGCGCCTGAGCCCGGGCCTGGGCCACCTGGCAGAAATACTCCACCCAGGCATCGAGGGAGCCGGTCTCCAGGTGAGCATGCGCTGGGCACCAGAGGCAGAGGTTGATTAAAGGACAGGCCCGGCACTTCTCCAGAAATTCCCGGTTCTGAGAGCGAAACTCCCGCACCTGGGGGACCAGCTTTTCCCAGGCTGCCTCCAGGCTGCCGCGGCGCAGATCGTAAATACAATCCGGATGCCAAAGGGAGGAACAGAGCCGGAAGAGACCGTGATAGCTCACAGCGAAACTTCCCCGGCCAGCGCCGCAGTGGAAGAGATGGTTGCAGCCAGCCTGGGAGCAATGCGGCCCTATCAAGGTATCACAGCCCTTTTCCAGGGCCTGAACGCGTTCGAAGTCGGCTTGCTCGATGGTGGCGATCTCCTCCGCGGAGAGACGCTGAGCCTGGATTTCCGCATTCCGGGCCACATCGCCGTCGAAGCGCAAGTGCAGCAAAGGATCGAAGCGGAAGTAGTCCCGGGTGCGGGCCCGGCAAAAGCGGGCGATCTCGGGCAGCTCGTGGACATTGGCCCGGAGGGCCATGGCCTTGAGGCGCACCGGCACCCCGTTCTCTAAAAGGAGGTCCAGGCCTCGCTGGAAGTTCGCAAAGGAACCGGGCCGTCGGGTCACTGCCTCGTAAGTCGCCTGGGTCACTCCGTAGACACTGACCTCCAGGACCCGAGGGGGAAACTTTTTAAAAAGCCGGACGTGCTCCGGTGTGATTAAAGAGGCGTTGGTAAACACCGACACGAGGAGGCCCAGGCGCTTTAAGGCCAGGTAGATCTCCCGGAAATCCTCCCGGAGCAACGGCTCTCCGCCGGTAAGGAGGCACACCACGGCACCCATGGAGACTGCCTCTCCGGCGATGCTGCTGATTTCTCCCAGGGAAAGCTCGGCGGCCCTGGCTTCCTGGTCAGCCGCAGGCAGGTTGATATAGCAATGGCGGCAGTCGTGGTTGCAGCGGGCCGTGACCTCCAGGTCAAAGGAGAGAGGCCGGCGCCGGTCCCACAGCTTTTCCCAGAGCTGAAAGCTGCGCAACGATATGGTGGAGACGTACTCCTGACTCAAACAAGGCTCCTTCAGGCCGGCCGCTGCAGGACCGCTCCCCGCACTTGGCCGAAATCTTGGAAATACAAGACCTCAAACCCGGCAGCCCTAAACTCCGACTCGAGCTCGCCCTCGGACAGAAATATGTGCATGAACTCCCTGCCCCTGATGACGTCCCCCGGCTCATGGCCGCGGTTTCCCCAGGTAAGCAATGCGAAGGCCTTTCTGGCCAGCTCAGCCCGGCGGCTCGGTTTTTGGTCAGGGTCTAAGATAAATTGGCACAAAAAATATCCTTCCGGCTTGAGAGTAGCCCTAATTCTTTGCAGCATCTCCACCCGTCGCTTCCGGGTAGGGATGGAAGAGTACATGGCAGAAAAAATGATCGCCAAATCGAAAGAGGCGGAGGGGACCTCCAATTGGGAGAATTCCTGCACCAGTCCCTGGACGGAAACCCCATGCCGGCTGGCATTTTCTTCGGCCTTGGCCACCAAATCCTCGATAAAATCAAGCCCTACCACATCAAAACCTATCTTTGCCAGGGCAATGGCGTCTCTTCCGCCTCCCAGTCCCAGCAGGAGCAGCCGGCCGTTCTTTATGGGCAGCCGGGCAATCAGGTCATGTTCTCCGGGAGATAATCCCAGGTCCACGCATTCTTCTCCCCAAGAGGAGATGGCCGCATGGTCGCTATATCTCAGGCGGTTGAAATCCAGGAGATCAGCAGGACGCATCGCTACCACCGCGAGCGACTCGATAAATTTTCCTGATCTTTGTAAAAAGCGTCCTAGTTCCACTCTAAGCTTCATAATAGACTGGCCGCCAGTTTCTCACAGAGTTGAAACTGAGGGAGAGGTTGGGAAATGATATAGGAAGTGATCATGCCGCGAAACTCCGCCGCAGGGGGTGAAAGCTGCAACTTGAACCAGCCGCGGCGACGCCTGGGTGTTCAAGGGGCAGGGAAGCTTCTCTAAATCTCATATCGCCAAAGGTTGTGCCCGTCCCCAAAAACTCTCCGAGTGAATTTACCCAAAGTTCGTTTACTCCCCACCGCCCAAGGACTTCCTCCGCTTGTTGCAAAAGTCGCTTTTCCAGGCCAACGCCCCGGTAACGAACTCGCACCTGGACATCCCTGATCCACCAGCCGGCAAAGGGACACTCCGGCGGCCGGGAAATAAAAGTCATGATCGCCGCGGGGCGATTATGGCCGCTTATAAAAAGATCCAGAGCAAAAGAATCCTGGCTGCTCAAGCCCTCCGCCTCGGAGGGCGAAAGC
>Ga0187873_1003441_pt1 | contig 11385 bp, 13 predicted proteins | sample June2016WEW_16_1_2_FD_133012 | JGI IMG/M metagenome (GOLD analysis project Ga0187873, IMG submission 133012) | Peatland microbial communities from SPRUCE experiment site at the Marcell Experimental Forest, Minnesota, USA - June2016WEW_16_100 | ecosystem: Environmental > Terrestrial > Soil >... | reverse complement strand
GGAGAGCCCCCGACGATTTTTTTCGGGAGCGTTTTTTAAGGAAGTGCAGGAATAATGGAGCATATCAGAAAAGCCTTCGATGCGGTTGCGGCAGGATACGACGCTCAGCGTGAATATGTCATACCCGACCTGCGTCAATTTTACGGCGCTGCGGTCTGGGCTGCCGAAAGTCTGTCCGCATCACCTGCGATCCTCGATGTTGGTGCAGGGACAGGGCTTTTGAGCGCCCTGCTTCTTTTAAAATATCCTGCAGGGACGATCACTCTGCTGGATATTTCGGAGAAGATGCTTGCTGTTGCCCGGGAACGGTTCTCCGGCTGTAAAAATGTTGTTTTCCGGACCGGGGATTATTCTTGGGTGAATCTCGGGGGACCTTACGATCTCATCTGCTCCGCCCTTTCCATCCACCATCTCGATCCTGATGACAAACACCGGCTCTTCGGGAGGATCTTTTCCGTGCTCGCACCGGGCGGAGTGTTCGTCAACGCCGACCAGGCCGACGGTGAGACGCCGTACTTCACCGGGAAGTACCGCGAGTACTGGGACGATTTTTTACACAGCGGGCCGCTGGACACCCCGGAGTCTGCGGAGATCCGCAGGCGCCGGGACACGCTGGACAAAAACGAGAAACTTTCAGTGCAGCTTTCGTGGCTGCACGAGGCCGGTTTTTCCGATGTGGATGTCGTGTACAAAAACCGGAACTTTATCGTGACTGTTGCACGGAAAGAACATGGCTTTCCCATATGCCGGCAGGATTGATCCGGCACAGGTATGAGCACCCGGCAGTTTTCGGGTGGTAAAAAGAAAAAGTAGCGAGGGATGGATTTGAACCATCGATCTACGGGTTATGAGCCCGTCGGGATATCCTGGCTACCCTACCTCGCTTCCTATAATCAGGGTTATAATATAGACGGCAGGCGCTGATATACTTTACTCACGGGACAGTCGAAGACCAGTCCCGTTCGCTAGATTCAATTATCAGTGCCTCCCAATTTTCATTTATGGACGATAACGAACTTGAGGCAATCCGTGAGAAGCGGATGGCGGCACTCAAAGAGAAGATGGAACACCAGAGCGTAGCAGGTGCAGTGATCCAAATCGACCAGCTGCATCTCAACGACCTGCTCCGGAAGCACCCGGCGCTCGTAGTCGATTTCTGGGCCGAGTGGTGCGGGCCGTGCCGGAGGGTCGGCCCCGTCATCGAGGAACTCGCACAGGAATTTGCCGGGAAGGTTACGTTCGGGAAATGCAACACAGACGAGAACCAGCAGCTGGCGATGCAGCTTGACATCTCGGCGATCCCAAACATCGTCTTCTTCTCGCATGGCAAGATGGTGGACCGGGTGATCGGGGCATACCCCAAGGAAACGATCCGGGAAAAAATTATACGGAATTTCCCGTGAACGATACGCGTGAATTTTTTTGGGAGGGCACTCCTGCCGGAGTTTGATCCCCCTGATTAAAAAAAAGTTTTCCCTTGTGCTGTTTTATTCACAGTACGGATCGTTCAGGAATTCTTCGTAGACTTTCTTTGCCGGCCTGCCACCGCGGTGGCTCCCGTGCGACCGGTGCTGGGACTCCGCATGTTCTTCCTCATTCTCTGCCGCATCGAGATTTTCCCCGGCCGACTCCTGCGGTCTCGGTTCCCCTGCCGGGTGGGGCGGCTGATTGTGGTGATCCCGCATGTGGCGGGGATACGATCCCTGTTCGTGGTGCTGGCGGGGCGGTTGTTCCTGATGCGTTTCCTCAGCCATAGATATCAGATATCATACGGGTCAGGATACAGAAAAACTTATTGTTCCCGGCCCGGCTCACGGGCACGGAACGTGCCTCTATATTTACAGGATAACCGGTACACGTGTCGGTGTGGCCATGGCGGCCCGGGTCACTCCCCGGACTACAGGGTCCCCTCTTGGATCTCGATGAGAAGGGCACCGAGCTCCTCGACAACCTTGAGCAGGTCCGGGCCACCGGTGGTCACCGGCCTGATATTTTCGAATTCGCCAATCGAGAGAACCCAGGCAGTTCCCCAGACCTCAAAACGGAACAGGTGCTTTTTCCAGAAAATACCTGCAAGGAGCAGGATAACACCGAGAATGCTGCACGCGATCCCGCCAAACTCCAGAAGCCTGTTCCCGGTCAAACCGATGACCGTAGTCAGGATCCCTGCAAGCAGGATGACAATCGCAAAAGCGATGAGACCGACACGGGATCTTGTCGAATGTACTACACCGACACCCTTGATGTCAGCGAGGCTGACCTGCTGGTAGAGGGATTCTGTTTTTACATCAAAGAAACCCCTGACTGAAGAGTAGGAAATAAGCCGTTTGCTGGTCACGGCAAGGCTGACCTTTGCCTTCACCGGGAAATACATCCGGAAGCCATCGTACTCCTTGATCAGGGTCTCATTCTGCGCAAACCCGATAAAATTACGAATATCTGCCATGTCCGCACTGATCCCTTACGGGTACTTTTGGTACACTATTATTACAAAATTGTGGTCGGGAATAATGATTGTTGTTTATTCCTCCATGAACGGATCCATAAAATGAACACGTATATACATTAACGTCCAATTTGTATCATTAGATCGGATCAGCGGCCATGTCTAACGTTACCACGCTCCTTGATGCAAAGAGTGTTCCCGAAGCAAAAGCGGCGCTCATCTGCCCGTTGCGGAACGAGACCTATAGTTATTTAAAACTCCGTCAGGAGATGAACCGGGTCGGGAACGGCCTGTGCCGTCTTGGCATAAAAAAAGGCGACCGGGTCTGCATCTATCTCGACAGCTCGCCCGAATACCTGATCAGCTACTTTGCGATCTGGCGGATCGGTGCCGTGGCCGTTCCGACAAACATCGTGTACCAGGGAGAGGAACTGCTTCAGGCGGTCAGCGATGCCGGCGCCTGTGCGATCATCACGGATGTACGGGGTGTGGGGGTGGTCGCGGAAGTACAGAAAAAAGCCCCGGCCCTTGCCCATATCATCTGCGTAGGGTGGACGGGAACCGGAGTTGTCGCGTGGGAATCGTTTCCCCCGGCGCCTGCATCCATGCGGGCGGCCAACTGCGCGATGGACGATCTCTGCCATCTCCAGTACACGGCCGGCACGACCGGCACGCCCAAAGGCGCCATGCTTACCCATGGCAACTGGATGACGGCGCTTGACGCGGAACGTGAAGCTCTCCGGCTCAGGCCGGACGATGTGTACCTCGGGATCTACCCGATGGGCCACGTCGGGTTATCGTGGGGATTTGCCGTGCTGCGGGCCGGTGGTACGTTCGTCATGATGGAGCGTTTCGATCCCGAGCAGTACCTTAACCTTGTGGAGAAATACCACGTAACCGTCCTTGCCGGCATGCCGCCGGTCATCCATACGCTCGTCCACAGCGCATCGGGTACTGAAGACCGGCTCCGCACCGCCCGGCTCATCATCTCAGGCGGAGGCCAGCTGCTGCCCGCGGTCTGGGAGGCGTTTGACAAGCGCTACCATATCCCGGTCGCGAACTCCTATGGCTTATCGGAAACGATCGTGATCGGGTCCGGCACGACCACTATCCCTGAGTATCCCGATCTCACCCGGCACTACCAGAGCGTGGGAGTCGCTGTCGGGTATACGGAGGTCATGATCGTTGACGTGGACGATCCGGAAACAGAGATGCCCCCGGGCGAAGCCGGGGAGATCGCCCTTCGCGGCCCGTCCGTTGCACAAGGCTACTGGAACCTGCCCGAGGCAACCGCCGCAGTCTTCCGGCATGACGGCTGGTTTTTGACCGGCGATATCGGGTATATCGATGGAGAGGGCATCCTCTACATCACCGACCGGAAAAAGGATATGATCATCATGTCGGGCTGGAAGATCTATCCGACCGAAGTGGAGAACGTGATTATTCAGCACCCGGCGGTCGCGGATGTGGCGGTCTTTGGCGTCCCGGACGAGCGCCGGGGTGAAATCCCGGTGGCAGCGGTCGTCACGAAGGCCGGCACCACGCTTACCGAAGAAGAGTTTGAATCGTTCTGCCGGGTCCACCTTGCCGGCTACAAGGTCCCGCGCCGGCTTATCATCGTGGACGCACTCCCCCGGGTGCACGGCTGGAAACTCCTGCGCCGTACCCTGCGGGAAAAATTCGGTGCAAGCAGGTCATAAAGCAGAATTGCGGGAATATTCTGCGACAAAACAACTCAATTCCCGGAAACTTTTTAAATATCCTGCCAATAATATTAGCCGGAGCATCCAAACGTGGAGACAAAAAGCCGGATCGTAGATATCCCGATCACCGGCAAGCCAAAGAAGCGATCTACCGGCATCGTGGGTCTCAACCTTCTTCTGGATGGGGGGTTTCCCGAAGGATCGATCATCATGGTGTACGGCACGCCGCTTGCAGGTGTTGACCTTGCCGCGATGCAGTTCTGGAAGGTGGAAGGCGAAGAGGGTACCTACCTGATGAACGACGGGGACATAGAGGTTGGCATGCTGGATGTAGCTGAGATCCACCCTGAGATGTACCTCCCCCAGATGATCGGCGGAAGAATTGTTGTTGACTCCCTCTCCACCATTATTATCAAGTACGGGATCGATAGTGCGCTGAAATTTTTGCGGCTCGCACGCGACGAAATGCGGAAACGTGGTGCGAACCTGATGTTTATAGTCTATACCAATGTGCATTCCCCTGTCGAGATGACACGGATCATGCGTGCAGCAGATCTCGTGCTGGAACTCAAAACAGATATACACCAGAGCGAGATCGAGCGGACGCTTGCCGTGCACAAGATCCGGGATGCCGCCGCCCCCCAGCGACTCCTGCCGTTCATTATCACGGAGCACGGGATCGAGGCATCGACGACATCGAGAGTCGTATAGAAAAGATCTTCTGGTATTTTTTATTTTTTAAATGGCGGTTACAGCGCGAGCCGTACTTCCTTTGCGGCCTCTGCCATGTTCCTGAGTTTCCAGAATGCTGCCTCGCGGGATCGCATCCGCATGCCGCAGTCAGGATCCACGAGCATTGTTTTGGCACCGAAGACCTCGACCCCTTTCTCGATCCGCTTTTTGAGTTCGGGAATCGTTTCCACGGTTTCCGAACTGGAATCGACACAACCGTACCCGATCATCCGCCCGGCGAGATCCCGCGATCCGAAGAGTTCGAGGTTGGCGGGATTCTTCGAGAACTCGAAGTCCAGCACGTTCACGTTGATTTTGAGGATATCGTCAAGCACGCTCCCGAGGTTGCCGCAGACGTGCATACAGCTGGGGATGTGGATGGAGCCGGTGATCAGTTCGACTGCCTGTTTCCCCACGGCTAGGTCTGTGACGCCGGTCGAGAAGATGGGTTCATCGATCTGGATGAGGGTGACACCCGCGGCCTCAAGATAGCGTGCCTCGACGGCGAGTGCTGCCGCGATGTCGAGCGCCAGTTCCTCACGGTTCCGGTACATCGGTGTGCTGATATGGAGGCCATGGGCAAGCGTGGACGGTCCGGTGATGATGCCCTTGACGTACGGGGATTTTGACCGGGCATACTTTGTGTCCGCCACGGTGATGGGCCCTGACGCCGGCTGGATTTTGCCGACAACGTCCTGGCCCTTGATCCCGGGCAGTTTGCCGGAGAACGCATTGATCATATCGCCCCGGACCTGCCCATCAGAGATGATATCGATCCCGGCCATGATCTGGTCGGCAACCGCAGTCTCGACCGCGGATTTCAGGGGATCAAAAATAGTTTTCAGGCCGGAGCCTTTGACTACGGGATAACTTCCCACAACTGTTGTCGCTAATACCTTGTTGATGAAATACGCCTTCATGGGACAAGCCGGTGCATATCACGCGGGAACAGGACTGCTTCACGGACGTTTGAAAGCCCGAGCATGGTCATGATCAGCCGTTCGGCACCAAGGCCCCATCCCGCGTGAGGGGGCATCCCGTACCGGAACGGGCGCAGGTAGAACTCGAAGCTCTCGGGGTTGAGACCCTTTTTCTTGATCTGCTGCACGAGCAGGTCGTACTGGTGGATACGCTCCGCTCCGCTCGAGAGTTCCATCCTCGGGTGCATGAGGTCGAACGCCTTGCAGATTGAGGGGTCGTCCTCGTACGGCATCGCGTAGTAGGGCCGGATTTCGGTGGGCCAGTCAGTGATGAAGTAGTGGCTGCCCATCTCGTCCCCGATCGCGTGTTCTGCCGCGGCGCTGATGTCGTCGCCGTACTTGATCGGTTCGCTGCACGTTCTCTGGGCGATCTCGATGGCTTCACGGTAGGGTAACCGGGTGAACGGGGCCTTTGGTACGGCAAAATCGGTCAGTTCAAGGTTTGCCAGCTGGTCGCTGCAGCTCCTGTTCACGTATTCGTAGGTCTTGAGGATCAGGGTTTCGAGCGTCTTCATGACGTCGTTGTGATCCGCAAACGAGACCTCGATATCGATGCTTGTTGCCTCGTTGAGGTGCTTGGTGGTGTTGTGTTCCTCGGCCCGGAAGATCGGCCCGATCTCGTAGACCTTCTCAAAACCGCCCGCCATCATCATCTGTTTGTAGAGCTGCGGACTCTGGTTGAGGAATGCCTCTTTGTCAAAATACGCAATCGGGAAGAGTTCTGTCCCGCCCTCGGTCGCGGCGGCGACAATCTTCGGGGTCGTGATGCCGATGTATCCCTCTTTGTGGAAGAAGTTGTTCATCGCGTGCAGTGCGGCGCTCCGGATCTGGAAGACCGCGGCGACCCGGGGCCGGCGCACATCGAGGAACCGGGCGTCGAGCCTGGTATCGAGTTCAGCCCCGACTTTTTCCGAAACGTCAAGAGGAAGGGGGGTCTCGGCAAGGTTGATGATCTCAAAAGTGTCGGGAATAAGTTCCCTGCCGCCCGGCGCCTTCTCCATTGCCTTTACCGTGCCGGCGACCCGGACGACGGATTCACGCGAGACTTTCTTTGCAGCGGCAAGCACTGCTTCTGATACTTTCTTTTTCGGGATGGTCACCTGGAGGATGCCGGTCCGGTCGCGGATCAAAAAGAACGCGAGACCCCCGAGGTCTCTTTCCTCGTGGACCCATCCGCAGATTTCCGCATGGCCGGTTTCCGGCGTGACTGATTGTATGGGTATACGCATCAAAATCGTAGTACAATAGGAAGGGGGGGATAATGGATTTTATGGGCGATCTCTGTTTTTCCCATTCCCTCCACGTCATCTGCGCCGTTCGCTCACGCATTCGAACTGAAACGATCCGCCCCCGGTCCCGCTTCTGGCCCTACATGCTTATGGCCATGTCAGGAGTACGTGATAGTATGACGGATCACTCCCCCCACGCGGCCACCCGTGGCGATGGCGGTATGCAGGACACAACGAAGATCCTGATCGGTATCATTGCCGGTATCATCATTGTGATCATCGCTGCCGCTATCCATGGTACACGGATGTAAGTTTTATTGCTCCCTCTTAAAACAGCGTCTTCTGGGAGTGGTTCAGCTTGATGTGCTGTTGTGCAGCCGGTGTCGTCTCCCGGCCCTGCGGTGTCCGTTTCACAAACCCGATCTGGATCAGGTAGGGTTCGTAGACCTCTTCGATCGTCCGGACCTCTTCCCCGACAGAGATTGCAATCGTCTTCGCCCCCACCGGGCCGCCGCCGAAATCGTCCGCGATCACCGAGATGATGCGCCGGTCGATATCGTCAAGCCCGAGTTCGTCGATCTGGAGCAGAGCAAGGCCGTCCTTTGCGATATCCGCAGTAATCGTCCCGTCTCCTTTCACCACGGCAAAATCCCGCACCCGGCGCAGGAGCCGGTTCCCGATCCTCGGTGTCCCCCGGCTCCGGGCCGCAATCTCGGCCGCCCCTTCATGCGTGATCGGGATCTTCAGGATGGCAGCACTCCGGGTCACGATCTTGACAAGATCCTCCGGGGAGTACAGGTTCAGGCGCACGAGGATCCCGAACCGGTCCCGGAACGGTGAACTTAAGAGGCCCTGCCGGGTCGTCGCCCCGATCAGCGTGAACTGTTCGAGCGTCAGCTTGATCGAGCGGGCGCTCGGGCCCTCCCCGATCATCACATCGATAAAGAAATCCTCCATCGCCGGGTAGAGGATCTCTTCGACCACCGGGTTCATACGGTGGATCTCATCGATGAAGAGCACATCGCCTTTTTTAAGCGCCGTGACGAGGGCGGCGATGTCCCCGGGCTTTTCAAGCACCGGCCCGGTCGTTGTCCGTATCTCCGCACCCATCTCGCGGGCGATGATATGCGCCAAGGTGGTCTTCCCGAGGCCCGGGGGCCCGGCAAACAGGATATGATCGACCGGTTCGCCCCGCTGCTGCGCCGCCGCGATTGCAATCCGGAGTGCATTCTTTGCCGGCTCCTGCCCGACAAACGCATCGAGCGTCGCCGGTCTGAGTGTGATCTCCTCCGGGTCGTCTGTGGCCGGCTGCGGGGAGATGACCCGTTCGCTCATCTCCGCTCACCCTCCTTGAGTTCTACGAGCGCCGCCTTGATGAGGTCCTGTATCGACGGGGAGGTCATTCCTTTCGCTGCCGCTTTTACCGCATCGTAGGAGGCATTCTCGGCAAACCCGAGCGAGACAAGGGCGCTCGCAGCATCCCTTGTAAGCTGTTCGTTTTTCCCGGCCGGGGTCGGTGCCATCGCGGCCTGCACTTTTTTCATCTTGTCCCGGAGTTCGAGGATCAGCCTCTTTGCGCCCTTCTGCCCGATCCCTGTGATCCTTGTCAGGCTCTTCTCATCCCCGGTAAGGATTGCAAGGACAAAGTCCTCAAGCGTGATCTGGGAGAGGATGTTGAGTGCGATCTGCGGGCCTATCCCCGAGACCCCGAGAAGGATGGTAAACATCTCGAGTTCGCTCTCGTACAAAAACCCGTACAGGGTTATGGCATCCTCGCGGACCGCCATGTACGTGTGGAGTTTTACCTTTTTTTGCGCACGGGAAATCTCCCGGATCTCCGGCTGCGGCACGTACACCCGGTATCCGATTCCGTTGACGTCCAGCACCACCCACCGGTCGCCGGCTGCGACCGGCGTCCCGTCCAGATACGCGATCATTGTACTATCTCATGACGTGGATATGACATAAGGCAATCGAAAGACCGTCCGCAGCATCGTCCGGTGTCGGGATCTCGTCGAGGTGCAGGAGCCTTGTTACCATCTGCTGCATCTGGGCCTTGTCAGCCCGGCCCGACCCGGTGATCGCCAGTTTGATCTGGTTTGGCGTGTACTCCGTCACCGGGATCTTCCGCTGCTCTGCCGTGAGGAGGATGACGCCCCGCACTTCGCTGACCCCCATGGCAGACGTGGTATTCTTTGAAAAAAAGAGTTTTTCCATTGCGAGGGCATCCGGGGGGTAGCGTTCGAAGAGGGACTGGAGGCTGGTGTAGATCTCAACGAGGCGTTCACCCGGCCGGGTCCCGGCCGGGGTCTCGATGCACCCGTAGCAGATGGGCGTGATAACGCCCCGGTCCACCCGGCACACGCCGTACCCGAGCCGGGCAAGCCCGGGATCAATCCCCGTCACAATCATGAACTGCACCTCCCCCGATCAATACCTAGTGTTACGGAACCCGCCCATAAAATCCTCTGTCTCGCGTGGCTTTCCTGTAATCTCTGCTTAATGTAGCCCTCCGGACCCCCTTTTCCGGGTTAACGGGGGGATAACTTCTATGTAGGGCGGCGTATAATATGGGGATAGTGATGATTAATGAAGAATGTTAGACGTCCGACGTACTCGTTCCTCCTCCTCGTGATCGGGCTTATCCTCATCAACACGCTGCTGGCATGGCTTTCCCTTCAGGTTTCCCATCGCATCAGTCCCTCTCTTCCGACCAGTGTTTCGATGATCTTTATTGCCGCTGCGTTCATGCTGATCTTTACGCTCTGGTTTGGCATGTATGGAGCGATTGCAGCGTATGCCGGTAGTTTCATCGGCTCCGGTCTCCTATCTGGGATGCCGGTAACGGTTGCTCTCTACTTCTCGCTTGCAAACTTCTGGCAGGTGCTGATTCCCCTTATTGCATTCCGGATATTTGACGTACATGTCGGCATAGAGTCCACCCGCGATCTCTTCCATCTCGTCCTGTTCGGGACGATCCTGAACAATGTCATCGGATCTGCATGGGGTTCGGTGGCATTGGCGATCGGGGGAGTCATCGGGTGGTCGCAGGTTATGTCTGTGTTCGTAGCCTGGTTGATCGGAAACGTTATTGTAACGATTATTATCGTCCCGCTGGTGCTCCGCCATTTCACACCACGGTTTGAGAAATCGAAAGTCTTTGTAAAAAATTACTGGTATTAACCAGTCTCTTTTTCTTTAAAAAAAATCCGATGGGAGCCGGTTGTCACGGATAAGCATGATCGGATCTCATGTTTATGGTTTTAGTACTGTTCTTAAACGCTGCCCCGGCTCTTTTTTTACCGTGAACTTCCCGACCGTAGTGCACATCTTTATGATGCCCCGGGCATACCACTACACTGGTGAACACAATAATGAAGATCCTCGGGATTAACGGGAGCCCGAAAGGAGAAAAGAGCCAGACGCGCCGGCTTGTCCTTGGCGTGCTTGAGGGGGCACGTGCAACTGGTGCAGACGTGACGTTTGTCGATGTCTGTGCTTTAAAGATCCAGTACTGCCGGGCATGCACGACCTGTTATGCAAAAGGCGAGTGCATCCACGACGACGATATGCCGGCCCTGTACGAGAAACTGCTCGATGCCGATGGTATCGTGCTTGGCTCGCCGGTCTACATCAACTCGGTCACGGCACAGCTCAAGACAATGCTCGACCGGATGGCAGACAGCGTCCACTGCCTGCATTTTACCGGGAAGTACGGCTGCGCTGTTTCCACCGCCGGCGGAGCTATGGCAGAAGAGACCGCGGAGTACATGAACTCTGCAATGCGGATGATGGGAGCGACCACGGTTGGTACTGTCAGCGTGAATTTCATGGGCAACCCGGATGCGATCCTGCCCGCGGAGAAGAAGGCAAAGGAACTGGGCAGGAAGCTGGCGGAAGCGATCCGGACGCAGTGGAAAGATCCGGTCCAGCAGGCGTATCATGCGGACAGGAAAGCTCACATGAAACAGCTCGTGCTTGCAAACAAGGATGTGTGGATGCACGAGTTCGATCACTGGAAGGCCATGGGCTGGGTGTAATTTTTTATTTTCTGGTGAAGATGAGTACTGGATATACCCGGGAAAAAAGCAGGATTATTGGGGATTTCTTTTCTTTAGCATCTCGAGCGCTTCGAAGGCTTCGCGCCTGACCGATACGTTCTCGTCGGATAAGAGACCGGTGAGGTGGTCGGCAGCCTTCTGGTCGCCAATCTCTCCAAGGAGCAGGGCCGCACGCTTCCGCACATCGCTCTGGTCGTCCTTGAGCACCATGATAAGGGGTGTTGTTGCCGGCTG
>Ga0187873_1003438_pt1 | contig 11386 bp, 13 predicted proteins | sample June2016WEW_16_1_2_FD_133012 | JGI IMG/M metagenome (GOLD analysis project Ga0187873, IMG submission 133012) | Peatland microbial communities from SPRUCE experiment site at the Marcell Experimental Forest, Minnesota, USA - June2016WEW_16_100 | ecosystem: Environmental > Terrestrial > Soil >... | reverse complement strand
TAAGTTGCGGCAAAGCAGGAGTTGGCATCTCGAGGATGCGCTGGCGAGACGAATTGGGATCCTTCCCCTGAAATGGGTTAAAACCAGCAGCCATCTCATACAACACGAGCCCCAAAGAATAGATATCGGTTCGAAAGTCCACCGGCTTGGGAAAGGCTTGCTCAGGAGACATGTAATCAGGGGTGCCAATGAACATGGCCTGGGACTGAGTTATGTCCACGAGCACTGTCCCTTCGTCATCGGTTTGTGCCGATAAGGAAAAGACCTTTACTTTCTTTGCCAGCCCAAAATCCAGGATCTTCACGTGACGGGATCCATCCGGCTGAGTCACCAGCATGATGTTCTTGGGTTTAAGGTCACGATGAATAAAGCCCTTGGCATGCGCGGCTGCCAAAGCTTGCGCGGTTTCGATAGCGATGTCCAGAATGGTGTTAAGCGCAAACTTCTCCTGACTGAGCTGGGCGTCAAGGGTTTCTCCTTCCACAAACTCGTAAACGATAAAAACCATTTCGCGGCCATCATCGTATTTGTCGATGGCGCGCACGATGGCAGGATGGTTTATGACGGCCGCGGCTTGAACCTCGAGGGCAACACGCTTGCGGAATTGCGGATCCCGGAGGAGCTCCGGTTTGATCTTCTTAAGCGCTACCGTGCATCTCAAGCGCAGATCGTAAGCACGGTAAACATCTCCCATGCCCCCGCTGTCGATAAGGCGCTCGATTCGGTAACGGCCAACCAGCACCTCTCCGGGGGAGAGTTTGCTCCCTTTTCGCTTTTCTTCTGCGTCGCGGTCCGCGTCCGACTCGACCTCTAAGCTGGTTTCATCATCGCTATGCATAAGGACCTCCCGGCGGAAGGGCATGCCGTGGTCGGAGGCTTATCCCTCTTCCATTGATCCCGATGTTACCTCCCGAGGGGGTTGATGTAAAGCCAATCTTGGGGTCGCTACTTCGCCGTCGGCAACTCACTTGCCAAACGGGGCCGTTCAGCGAAGTCGTACAACTGGCGCTTCAGTCCGCTGTACCACCAGCGCATGCCCAGTGCGCGAGCTTCCTGGTATGCGCGCTCCGCAGTCCAGCTCTGAATTGCAATTCGATAGAACCCGATCATGACTCCCGTCCGATCGCTGCCGCGCTGGCAGTGGACGAACACCGGCTGGTTGGCCGGGGCGTTCACCACCGCGAAGAAAGTCTTAATAGCCTGGTCGGAGACCGGAACCGATGCATCCAGGGGGATGTGCACGTATTTGAATCCCAGCTTTTCAACCAGTGCCCTTTCATCAAGCTCTTCCCGCAGATTGATGACAGTCCGAATGCCCCTCCATTTCAGGAACTCGAATCCCGCCGGCGTTGGCTGCCCTCCCCGGTACAGGCCGGGGGCGACTTGCTCAAACCGTGGGATGGCGACGGCCTGGCCTTCCAGCCCCCTGCCTGCGACGTCCGTTGCGCGGAAGAGGGCCAGCAGGAGGGTTGTTGCCATGAGAGACAAAACAAGGCGCGTCATGCTCGCGGTCCCAGTCCGAGCTTCTTGACAAAGTGCTTGAAGATGCTCACCACGATTTCCATGTTGTTCGACAGCAGGCTGAAAAGGTCTTCGGCGGCGATGGAGATCGCCACCGTGTCCTCCAGGGCGGTGGCTCGAGCCTGTCTCGATTCGCGTGTCAACGCTGAATATAATCCGAAGACCTCCCGCGGCCCGATCACCTCCCGAACATCGCCCCCCTTCGACACACACTCGACTAGCCCTCGGTCCACGATGTAGAAGGCGTCCGCGATATCGGTTTCTTGGAAAATTACCCAGTGCGCGGGGAAGCCTACTTCGCGGGCAATGGTGGCAAGGCTGTACAACTCCTCCACCGAAGCCTGCGAAAACAAGTCCACGCTACGGATATGTTCGACCTTATCGAGCGTGGTGAAAGCCGGTCGGGCCGCAATCGCACCCGCAGCTAAGGGAGGAACAGCTTTTTGACTACGCATAATCGAGTCCTTTCTTGAGTCAGGTCAATGGCGGCTGGAGGCCTGATTCCGGCCAGCGATCCTTGCCCATGGCGGCCGCAGCACATTCCCTCAGGATCGGATCGGGATGGCGGAGGCATACCTCCAAGATCTGCCTCACGGTTTGGATTGACGGCTTTACCTTGCCTTCGATGACGGCTAGCACGACGCCTTTCACTTTGCCCGGCAACACGTTGTCCAGGTATTCGGCGACCGCAGCCTTCGTGACCCGGTCGCCCTGCGCCAAGGCAAGCAACGAGCCAATGGCGGCCGCTGGGGGCAAGCGAAGGGCCAAGAGGCGGAAGACCCGGTCTTTGCCGCGGCTGATTTTATCTTTGAAGAGTTGGAGGAGCAGATCGTTGCTGCCGTCCTTGGGGTAGAGCTTGGCCATGGCCTGCTGAAACCACAGGATGGTCTGGCAGTCCTCACGGATACGCAGGCCAACTTTCGCTTGATCAAATTTCAGGTTCGGATCGAGAAGGCGGAGCTTGCCCAGGGCCCGAATCGTGCGGTAGCGCAAAAGGCCGTCGACGTCGAAGAGCCCATCGAGCAGGATGTCTGCCGACGCCTGTTGCGGGATGTAGGCAAGCACCAGAGGGATACTGCGCCGAACCTCGAGGTCTTCCAATGGGTCTTTGAACGTGTCGGCCAGTGTCAAGAGAATCCGCGGGCCGTATTCACGCAAAGCGACCCGCGTGTCGGGAGCCCACTGCGAATCGACCAGCAAGGGAACCAAGAACTGCACCAACTCGCGATGGCCGGCCCGCCCCGCACTGAGGATCGCTTGCTTCTTGACGGCTGGGTCAGGGTGCCGAAGCAGGCGAAGGTGCAAGTCAACGGCTTCGGGGTGCGAGATGTCTCCTAGCGCCTCGGCCATGTCTTTCCATTGTTTCGAGTCGGGCTCCAGTCCTGCGGTGATTTCCTCCAAGGCCCTCTTGACGGTTCCTTTCTCCGCCCCGCTTGCTGCTTGGAGACGCCCCAAGCCCACAACGGCGGAGAGCCGCACTTTCAATTCCGGATGCTCGAGGTATTGCGACAGGGTCGTCATCTGGTGTCCTGGATTCGAGACTGTCGCCAGCCGGATGATGGCACTGGCTCCAGTCGAAGGGTCGCCTTCGGTTTGGACCTGCGCGCGCAACTCGTTTTCCGTCAGGCTTAGTATCTCGATGGCCCGGTCGCGAACCTTGGGGGAAGAGTGGGAGAGTAGCTCGCGCGGAATCAACTCAGGGCATCGCATGTTCACGGCCGCCCGCATGCCGACCAGGATTATTTCCGGATCCTTCGAGTGCAGCATTGACACCACGGTGCCAATCGAGTGCTTTCCGATAAGCTCATCGATGATCTTTTCTGAGAGGTCTTCCCTTTCGATCATCTTTCGGACCGTCGCGACGTACTCGTGTCGCGCCAGAAGCGCCGTCCTAACCCAGATCGCGAGTAGGAGCAAGTCCAAAATGCACAGGCTCACTTGCCCACCTTTGAGGGCAAGGGTCACGAATAGCACGAGCAGGGCGCCAACTCCGTCGGCGAGCCGCTGCATCACCATGTCGATGACCGCTTTCACTTCCGACTTGGTCGATTGCGGCAGGGGCAGGTAGAGCAATTCAGTTGTGGCGCGGTCAACTGAATACCGAAGTGTGTAGTCGCTGCCCTTGAGCACCACGCCGGCCCAGAGGACCAAGGGGTAGGCAAGAAGAACCAACGTGCCTCCCGTGAGCGCCATGGGGAGTACCAGAAGCATGATCCGGACGCCGAACTTTTCGACGAGCCTGGACCCCGCCAGCACCTGGAGCAGGAAAGCGAACAAGCTGAAGCAGGCGCTAACTGAGCCCATGAACGCCGCAATCTGGTTCTTGCCAGGAAAAGCGTGCTGCACCACGGCGCCGAACTGAATGCCCACCACCAGGGTGACAATGTTGGAGAGCGCCAGCAGAGCGACAATCAACTTCAAGTATGGTGATTTGGCAATGGTTTTGAATGCCGTCCTGAAGCTTATCCGCTTCTCGCTGGCTCGCCGCTTGGTCCCCAGGTGACTGTAACGGGTCAGCAACACCTGGGCGAAGACTCCCGCCAGCGCCAGGAGCGGGATGACAACCAGTATGAGGTTGTCCGTGCCGACGGACGGCAGTTTCGCCAGCCGCGCGGCGATGCCCCCCCCAAGAGCACTTCCCAGGATTCCGCCACTCGAGATGAGTGGGAACAGCCGTTTAGCCTGGCGCAGGTCCAGAACGTGGTTGGCGACCGTCCAAACCTGTGTAACGATGATGATGCCGAAGATGCTCGTCCAGACATAGAAGATCCAGGTCGCCGGCGCCCACTGCATCCGCACCACCCACCATTGCAGCAGAAGGTTCCCGACCAAGAACACTAAACTTCCCGAGATGACCGCCGCCTGTCCGACACGTGCCGAGAACTGGACGTAAACCCAAACCACAAAGCCGATGATTGCGGCGATCCCCAGGTAAACGTAGGGCAGCGAATAAGCGCTGAACTTGTAGAGGAAGAGCCCATCCCGTACCGCCTTGGTAATCATGTAGGAGGACATGACGAGGGTGAGGTAAGCAAACAGCAGCAAAGCAGGCGCTTCCTCGCCGCGTTCCAGGTTCAGGAAGGATCGGAGGCGATCCATGGGTTGGTCCCCGGCACGGTCAGTAGACCGTCAAGCTTTCGAGCATGAACCTCGAAACCGTCATCGGCCCCTCCACCCTTGAGGTGGTAGCAGCATATCTGGACATGCTCACATCGCGGGCTTGGCTAGGTCGGCTGGGGCAAGTCGGCCACGCCTTTGATAGGCCCGTCGGTGAGGATGCCCTCCTTACGATGAGCGTATTTTACCTGACACTCCCAAGCAACACAATAACGGGTGGTGTCCTAGTTTGAAATATTTTGAGCTTTTTGAGTCTTGAAAGCTGGAGGGTTCCATGCCAGACTTGGGTTATGCCAAAACCGAACAAAAAGAAGCCAACTCGAAAAGACAAGCCTTCTGCTTCTCGGAGAAATCCCAAAGAGGACATGAATCAGATCGCCTACAGAGTTATGCAGGAGACGATCAGGAGGAGTGAGGGTTAGTCTAGCGCGATAAACGAATTCGTTCTTCTTTTCGAGATTGCCGCGTCTTCTTGTTTCCTTATTTCCACTAGTTCTTCACTGTTCAATAACTCTGTAATTTTCCACGCAGGGACAACTCCGGCCATACCAGAATTACTTTTCACAATTAGATTGTCAGCGTTGGGTGTTCCATCACCATTTTCAACTTTCTCTATTGTGCTAAGATGACACCAGTCAATTCCAAGTAAATACGGACCTTCGGGCTCAAATGAGGTAAGATCGGAGATAAATCGAGGGGTAATGGCGCACCTTTAGGTAGTCCAAGCCGATCAGTCTCTTTTTCTCTTAACTCTCTACTTTCCTCTTCAAGGTGTCTCTGTGAAAAATCCCTATCAGCATGGGTTGAGTAAAGAAACACTGGAGAGCCGCTATATCCTGGGATGGATCGCATTTCGATCAAAAAACTCTCCTGCTCTATTCCGTCATCTCGCTTAATGGTTTCGATTGGCATCATTGCAATATTTCCAAATCGAACGGCTGGAGCGTTTCGCTGCTTTCCTTCGTGGTTAATAAACCTTCCGACCATGAACGTATCATCGCCTATACCAACATCCTCTTTTTCAATTAGTTTGTCCGTAAGAAATATATCAGGAAGAATAGTCTGTAATGCCAGCGGGTCCTGGTGCGAAACGTGAATAGGCAGCGCAGCAATATCATCACCAGCAGGATGAGAAATCCACTTCCCTTTTTCCGTTTCTAAATAGTCTACCCGTCCATCCTTTCGGTTCATGCGGATAACAGGTTGGCGCGCTTTCTGGATGACATGATGATTGGTAACGATATAAGTCTCTCTCCAATCTTTATTTCTTTCAAGATGCACGCCTACCGCGAAACCACTCCCGCCTTGACGTACTCCCGCCTGCGCGTCAGAAAGTGAATCGTAGATGTAGACTACGCATTCAACGATCTCATCAAAAATTCTTGGCATGTATCTTTCCCAAAGCTGAAAGGGGATGCGATTTGGTATCGAGTATCGCGTTACCCAGTGACCCGTTTGACTTTTTGGCAGAAGCATGACACACTACTCCTGCCATGTCTAATAAGGTATATCGCCTGACCGTCTCTCCCAAGACCACGAAGGGCGACGTCCGCCTTACGATTACTTCTCAGCTTTAACTTTCGCCCAGCGAGCGAGAACTGCCTTCCGAGCACTCTCGCTTCGCTCTTCGGGCGTCATCTTGGCAGCACGGGCCAAACCACCTTTTTTCGCCCCACGCTTGCCTAGACCCACAGCATACGGGTTTTTTCGTTTCTTCGCCATACCCTTATTATACGTACGCGGGCAGGAATAGCAAGTAAAATATTTTGCATTGGCCTTCACTTTTCTCTTGACATACGTGCGCGGGCACGTATAATAAGAGTGCATGTGAGGAGAACATATGAACAGACTAAGCCGCGAGAAACAAGCCAAGATCATCGCAGCATTAGTGGAAGGAAACTCCATTCGCGCCACTTCTCGCATGATGGACGTGTCCAAGGACACTGTGGTAAAGCTCCAGGTGGAAGCGGGCTACGCTTGCGCCGACTATCAAGACAAGGTGTTTCATAACCTCACTTGCAAGCGCGTACAATGCGACGAAATGTGGTCGTTTGTGTACGCGAAAGAAAAGAACGTCCCTACCGGGAAGCGCGGGAAGTTTGGCTATGGCGATATTTGGACCTGGGCCGCAATCGACGCTGACACTAAGTTGATCCCCTCTTTCACAGTCGGGAATCGTGACGCCCGCACAGCCAAGAGTTTGATTGATGATCTCGCTTCACGCCTTGCGCACAGAATTCAATTGACCACCGATGGACTAAAGGTTTACTTGGAAGCGGTCGAGGGGGCCTTCGGATGTGATATTGACTATTCTATGCTGATTAAGACTTACGAATCATCTCAAGAGGAAACCCGCTACAGTCCAGCGGTTTGTACGTCCTGCGAGCGAAAGCCGGTCATGGGCAGCCCCGACCCTGACCACATTTCGACTAGCTATGTTGAGCGGTCGAACCTAAGTATGAGGATGGGCAACAGGCGCTTCACTAGGCTGACCAATGCATTCAGTAAAAAGGCTGAGAATCACGCGGCAGCCGTGGCGCTCTACTACATGTGCTATAATTTCGTCCGCATTCATCAAACCTTACGCGTCACCCCGGCAATGGAAGCTGGCCTAACCGATCACGTCTGGACAATCGAGGAAATGCTCGATAGAGTAGGAATCTAAAGTGCGAACACCCCTACGAAGAGAGTGGGCCACATGAATCAACCTGAACTGGAGAATGCCGCGATCATCCCCATCATTCAAAACGGAGTATCCAACATCAAGCTAGGAGTCTTCACGAGGCTTCGTAAGGCATATAAGCAGGCTTTCGGCCTCGACCGAGCAACTCCACTCGCATATTGCGTGGTCTGTCACATATTTTGCGATCCGCTCAACCAACCTACATTGGAGAAGTTTGCCCGCGATAATGCTGGCTTGATCGGTGAAGAACTTAGGAAGGCTCTGTCCAGCGACGACCTCCGAGAAGCCATCGCGCTTGCTTATGCTGGACGTATCGTAGAGTTAGGATGGGAGACAGGCAACCCGTTTAACGAGCAGAGTCAGCGACTCATGGAAAGAGCATCAGATCACGGCATTGAGATTCCCAACATTGTGCAAATGTGGGGATTAAGCGCTGTCGTTACTTTTTTCAGTAGCACGCAAGAGTTCCTTGCCCGCAGTATGCAGGAATAAACAGCCTTCTCCTCAATCAAATCCCAAATTTCTGTTTCTCCTTAAACAGACGTAGATGGCGCTCCATACTTTCTCGAATTGCAATGCACAGTTGCTTTATCTTGGCCGCGTCCAGGAATATCGAATCAAACTCTTCGGGCTTGCAATTATGACTCCGAAAGAATTCTGGCGGGGAGCTGTCGTTGTCGAATGTAATTAGCTCTGGATGCTCATGCAGAAACTTCGCCAACCGCGACAGTTCATCGCCGATATATCTAGCCTCGGATTGAAGTGTAACGGCACGGCGACCCTCATCTGCGCATTCCCTGACAACTCGACCAATTACAGCATCTTGTTCGTGCTCGGCCATAAAATAACTCCTCACTGCCATCCCTACCTCTCCCCATTTGACCGAATTAAGTGTGAACTAGGCCATACGGTGTTTGTCAATCCCAAAAAGAAATATCTTTGCAGGTCGAAGTTTCTATTTATGGTATCCTTGGTCACCCTCACAGAACTGGCTGGAGATAAGGTATGACAATCAGACTATGGCACAACAGAAGGGTCACAACTACGCCTGTCAACGACGAGACGGGCGAACCACTTTACGGACCAATCCAAGGTGTCACGCTTGGTGATGACCTAATGGAAGTCCATTGCATACCCGATTGGCCTGATGAGGCAATGCCAAAAACTCGCCTTGAAGCTGCGTCTATCTTGAACAAGGTGCATGAAGCCTTGGATGCTGAGCATATCTCAGTTAGGGTCGGCGATGTAGTCCAAATCGAAAAACGCTTCTGGGCTTGTGAGGCCATTGATTCGGCGACTCGCATCGGCACGTGGGCAGAGTTGCCACTTATGAACCGGATGCTTATGGGTTGGAGCAAACTCTCACACAGTGGACATCCGCCGTGTAGCTGTCCAGAGTGTCTACAACTTGTCTTAGGTGAGAAAGATAATGCATAATTTACAGGGATGATCTCACGCAATTCCCCTGCCAAACTCCCTAACCCCAATTTCAAACTAGGACACTACCCAATAACGCGCTGATTTCGTCTCTCACGGTAACAGAGCCATTCTGTGGCGCAAGTGAATCTGTTGGCGAATAAATGTTGTAGGGATACGGCAGATCTGCATCTCCAGTCGCAAACTGACGGAAAACGACGACCGCGATAAATTGTACCGACAGTCGAAAGGCTGGCTGAATCGCGCCGGGGGATGGGTCGCGGTGTGATTCACCTAGGGACACAAAGTCCACAAGCCGCTATTCCTTATTTTTTGTTTGTGCTCTTTACAGTTAGGAATATTGGTCGCATAATCGTGCCACCCGTACGGATTTCCTAGCGAGCAAGGAAGCTCGGCATGTTACGTTTGGTTCTTCAACCCTCGCAAACGGTAATTCTCTTCCTGATAACTCCGTTCGTGGTTGTCGGGCATTCGCTAGGAGCTGATGGTGTAACAGGCGTCTCATTTCCCCTACCGTTTACAGGGCTGTCAATATACTACCGTAATTAAGTATGTGATGAGGTAGTATGGCTATCTTACGACTCTGCTTTCCTCCGTAGGTGCCTGTTGAGTTCTGGCATGGGTCTTGCACCGCACTAAAGCTCGACCTTGCGCGGACAACGTCCTCCCAAACACCGGAGCGTGGTAGCGGGAGGTTGAGTGTTTTGCTCCCAATGGCTTCTGGGGGGCCTTCACATGAGGTTCTCGATTGCCTTCATTTCAATCATGCTGCTTACTTCCCTGGCTGCCGCACAGCAGATATCACCGGTCAATTCGCGCGCCGATCAATTGGAACGCGAAGCGCTCGAAAAAACGCGACGACTCACTCCACCGCAGCCTGACAAGCTTGAAAAGGGAATAAACCGGGTTGAGAACAGCAAGGTCATTCAGTGGATAAATGGTGGCTATAACGGGTTCGGCTTGCGTTTTGGAGGGCTAGTTACTGGCTCCGGCTTCGCCGTCGGTCCGGCTTACTCACGCCCCGACCTGGTGCGAGAGAATCTACATTTCCGCATGTCGGCAGCCGGCACGGCGAAGCTCTACTACAATGTCGATGCCTTAGTCTCTCTCCCACGCTTGTTCGGGAAACGTCTTCGTGTGGACTTCTATGCACAACATGCCGACTCGCCGCAGATGGCCTACTATGGACCTGGTCCCAACTCACAGAAACAGGGACGGACCGACTACCGGCGGGAGGATACGAACCTGGATTTCCGGGTGGGTTGGCGCGTCCATCCACGCCGTGTGCTGGTGGGCTTAACCACCGGCGTGAACCTGATCAATATCGGTCCCGGAACGAGTAAGGTCTATGCTTCGGCTGACCGCGTTTATTCGCCTGCACAGACACCCGGAATTGACGTGCAGTCACCTTATTTTCACATCGGTCCCTTCCTTCAAGTTGATTTCCGCGACCGTAAAGACGACCCCCATCGCGGCACCAACTTTGTCACTCGATTCAGCTACTACGAGGACCAGTCGGATCGCTATTCATTTCGCCGGATCGAGTCGCTGGTCGAGCAGTACATTCCTGTCTTCAATGAAAAGCGCGTGTTCGTCCTACGTGCCCGAACGGATCTCAGTTACGCGGGAGCGGGGCAGGTGGTGCCTTTTTATCTGCAGCCTACTCTCGGTGGATCCGACGATCTGCGAGGATTTCGGCAGTTTCGTTATTACGACAATGACTCACTGCTGATGAACGCCGAATATCGTTGGGAAGTGGCTCCGGCGTTGGACATGGCGGGTTTCGCCGACGCTGGGAAGGTCTTTCGCCGCCCCTGGGACATCAGTCTGACGAACCTGCAAACGGATGGCGGATTTGGATTTCGATTTAAGACCCGAGAAGCAGTGGTTTTCCGCATCGACGCCGGGTTCAGTCGGGAAGGATTCCAGATATGGTTCAAATTCAACCCTCCATTTCCGGGCCTATACCACGCTATGTTCTGATGGCAGCACTGCTTCTGACCGAAGTCGCTGCCATGCGCGCGGAGAGATTCTATCCTGACGATCCGATCCTTTCCTTCCCTAAGCCCGTGGCCGTTCAGAAGCTTCCGAGCCGCAAAACCGGTGGATTGTACGATTTCATCAAGCAGTCCTTCTCCACCCAAAGCCACCCGGCGGTACCTGCACGGGCGGTGAACACTCTGGGGGATGTCCCGGACAGCGAGTGGTTCACGAACCGCCATGGGGCTCGCCGCATGTCTCGCCAAGAACTTCAACATGGGCCCGGTGTTGACGCCCCGCCAGTGCCGCCCTTTACCGTCATTGGCGTCAAGACTGAGGGGATCACTCCTGGATTCCAGATGAGCGACGCCAAAGGCAGACTCTACTTCGTCAAACCGGACCCCGTAAGCAATCCTGAGATGGCCACCGCCGCGGATGTGATCGGGGCTCGTTTCTTCTACGCCCTCGGCTACTACACACCGCAGAACTACCTGGTCTACCTGAGGCGTTCGGATCTCAAGGTCAGCCCCCGGGCCACTGTTGACGGCTTGGGTGGCAAGAAACGGCCTATGCTCGAACGTGACCTGGACGACATCCTCCGCATTGTTCCACGCCGCAAAGACGGGATGTATCGCATGATGGCCAGCC
>Ga0187873_1003436_pt1 | contig 11389 bp, 9 predicted proteins | sample June2016WEW_16_1_2_FD_133012 | JGI IMG/M metagenome (GOLD analysis project Ga0187873, IMG submission 133012) | Peatland microbial communities from SPRUCE experiment site at the Marcell Experimental Forest, Minnesota, USA - June2016WEW_16_100 | ecosystem: Environmental > Terrestrial > Soil >... | reverse complement strand
TTCCCTCCATCACGCGACCCCCAGAAGCTCGCCGATCCTCTTTGTTTCCGCCTCGATCCGGCCCGCCTCCTCCCTGAGGATAAAAGCCTCGGGGCCGAGGTCCGCAGGCGAGTTGTCGATGAACCTGTCCGCCTTCATGACGAGGTCGACCAGGGCCGTCGGGTTCTCCAGCCTCCCGTGGTGCGTCTTGATGACCTCGGAGAATTCCTCGGGGAACCTCCACTTCACGGACATGAAGTGGCCTATCTCCTGGTGGTCGATGCCAAAGGCCTCCCTCTCGAGGGAGGCGATGTCCCTCCCCTTGTCCCGCGCCTCCTCGGCGAGTTCGCGGTACCGGTCGCCGTACATCAAAAGGGGCACCTTGCCTATGTCGTGGAGGATAGAGACAGTAAAGACCTTCTCCCGGTCCTCGGTCAACGTCTTTCCGGCGAGGATCTTCGCCGCGCAGGCGACGGAAAGCGTGTGTATCCAGTGGGCTGTGAGGTCGGCCTGGCTCAGCTTCCACTGGTGCAGCATCTCCTTGAGGAAGACGACGACGCACATAACAATCCTCTTTATCTCGTCGAAGCCTATGGCCGCCATGGCCTTTTCCAGGTTGACTATGCGCGTCCCCCTGCCGAAGTAGGCAGAGTTGGCGATGCTGATGACTTTCGAGGAAATTGCCTGATCGTACTTGACGATGCCGAAGAGCCGGCTGAACGACGAATTGTCATCCGCCAGTACCCGGAACACCTCGTCGATAATCGCGTTCAGGGTAGGCAGGACTTTTAACGCCTCCGCCTTTTCGAGAAGGTCCTCCCTTGGTGATAAGGTCTGCACGTGACCGGTCTTTCCGTCCGTAAGATTCAATCCGGCCTCCCGGATAGAGACACTGTCGCTTTTTATCAGCCGTTCTTACGGGAATCGTGACAAACAAGTGGTGGGCGGCTTTCTGCGTGTGCTGCCGATGAAGATACGGCTCAGACCTTTTTTTTCTTCGCCGGCCCGTCGCTTGCTTTTATCCGACAACAAAGACAGTCACGTTCAGTATCCATGCCTTTATCGAGAACTTCTGCATATCCACGGAAATTGCAGAAAAGCTTCGCATATCCACTCAAATCTACTTTCTAGCTGTCCTCCCCGTCCCCCCGGCTTTGCCTGCCCACTATATACCACTTAAAACAGACCCGTGCAACAAAAAAACAAACCGCTTCTTGTCACCCCTGGTTGTCACTTTGACAGCGAAACAAGAATAGTGGAAAACTTGAGAAATTCACCCAGCCGCCTACCCCCGCTCCCCTGCCAACACGAAAGCATAATGTACTACAGTTTTACTACGGTTTTGGTGTATACTCTTGGAAATCGTTGCGCCCGTGGCTCAGATGGATAGAGCGTTGGCCTCCGGAGCCAAAGGCCGCAGGTTCGAATCCTGCCGGGCGCGCTTAAGAAATCTCACTTGTCCCATTCATTTTTGTGGGGTCCGGCTACGGGGCTGAACACGAAGGTCCGCCTATAAAGACGCTAACGGATGCGGCAGCCTGTGAGGCGAATCACATGAGGAGAGGCGTCACCATGAAACTGAATGCGATACTCTCTGCTCTCTTTCTTGCCTTCATCACATTACTTTTTTCCGGTGCGTCGTACGGCTTCAAACAGGCAGACCTCGACAACCTCCTGGCAACGAGACAGTGTGCCTTTTGCGACCTCAAGGCTGCCCGGCTCGCCGACGTGAGCCTACCCGGCACCAGACTTTCCGGCACCATCCTGTCCGACGCGGAGCTAACAGGCGCCGACCTCTCGCAAGGCAACTTGCGAAATGCCATGTTTGCGCGGGCAAACCTGTCGTGGGCAAACCTGTCGGGCGCTGATCTTTCCCGCGCTAACCTCTCCCACGCCCGGCTCTTGCACGCCAATCTCTCACACGCCAAACTGATAGGCGCCGACCTCCCCAATGCCGATTTATCCGACGCTGACCTCTCGGACGCCGATTTGTCCCGGGCCGACCTCTTCGGCGCAGACCTTTCGCGGGCAAACCTCTCCGGCGCGATCTTGGCGGGCGCCCACTGGCCGGACGGGACAAAGTGCTCCGACGACTCGATAGCAAAATGCACCAAGGCACCACCGCCGCCGCCCACGGGAGGTATGTTCTGATTCTTCTGTGCGTTACTTAAGGCCGGCTCCGCGTCTTTCGCACCTTGGCGGTGCGGCTTTCCCCTTTTCCGGCCTTATGAGGCACGCGCCGGTCAGCCTTATGGACGGCGTGTTTTGCAAGGGCGGGCTTCGCGTCCAGGGAAATACGGTGTCTTTTCGCACTCTTCAGAGTAACGATATCATTTTCATCATCCGCCGAAAATGCGATCTTCTCGCGATTCCCATTACCGGCGGCCCTGGCATCGACGCCGGCATCCCGTTTTCCGGGAGCAAACCGCGGGATGTAGAGGACTTGTCCCCTTGCAAAAGCCAGGTGATCTCCACCTTCATTCACGAGCATGAGGTCTGAGCGCGAAACCTGGTAGCGCTTCAGGATGCCCGCGAGGGAATTCCCCTTCTTCACCTGGTATTTCACCACCCCCACCACCTGCCCGCCACTTTCCAGCTCTGCTTCGAGTCTCTCGCTGACCGCATCAGGACTGTCGATTCCAGGAACCGTAATCTGGTACTCCTTCCGATTGGGCGGCGTAATACCTCTTACAATTTCGGGGTTAAGCGCCTTTATTTCACCGACATCCAGGGACAGGGTGCGGGCGATTCTTCCGAGGGCCACGCCGCCGGGAACTCCGACTTTCATCAACTCGTAGACAGGGGGATGACCGGTATCGGCAAAGCCGTACTTTTCCGGATCTTTCGCAATGAGCGCGGCAGCGATCAATTGAGGGACATATTCCTGAGTTTCTTTCGGCAATGTCTTATATTCCCTCAGCTTCCAGAAGTCCTTCGTGTCGTGTCTCTCGATGGCCCTCTCCACTCTGTGTTCTCCGGCGTTGTAGCCGGCCGCGGCGAGATACCAACACCCGAACCGGTCAAAAAGCTCTTTCAGATACCGGCCTGCCGCCGCTGTCGATTTCTCGAGGTCGCACCGCTCGTCCACCCAGAAATCCACCTTGAGGCCGTATCGCGCACCGGTCTCATGGATAAACTGCCAGGGTCCCCTTGCTTTCGCGGGCGAATAGGCCTTCATGTTGAAGCCGCTCTCTATCATCGCAAGATACACGAGGTCCTCGGGAAGCCCGTTTTTCTTGAGGATGGCCCTGATCGTCGGCACATACCTCTTTGCGCGCTCGAGCCAGCGCGCAAAGACTTTGCGCCCGGTCCCCGTAAAATACTTTATGTAGAGGTTGACCGCGTCATTCAGGACAATGGGTATGTCGAAACCATCGGAGACGCTCGAGGCGGCGAGGGATTTCCGTATTGTCTCAAGAATCCTGCTTTCTTCTTCAGTAAGCTCGTTCTTTCGATACAACGCATCCTCGCCAACGTCTTCCCTGCCCTCATTCTCGAAGGTCCGGATCCACGGCGCCCGGGAAAAGAGAGGGCTATCGGGAAGCGCATCCTGAGCATCCTCGCCCTGCCCGTTTCCATAACCGGCCGGGCAAGACCCTCCCACGGCCGGCCGGTCTCCCTCATCCTGCAGAGAGAGTGCCTGAGAACAATTCAACAGAAAAAGGGAAGCGACCATGAGGGCAATAAACACGGGCCTTAGCATATCGCATCGAGGATACCAGATGAGGCCTGATGCGTCAAGAAAAAATGGCCGGCCGTAAGAGGCAGGACCACCTCGAATCTGCTCCCCTGGGAGGCGGGCCAAAAAAAGGGGGCGGGAGAGACATCCCGACCCCTTGGCTATCATCGCCGCTTCGGCCTCTTGAGCTACGTTTACACCGGCCTTTCCCCCACCGTGATTTCACCACCCACCCGTGCCTGACCATGCCGGATAGGGCGAGACAAAGAAGAGGTCGGCTCCGGGGATGAAGGCGCGGGCTCCCGCATCATAAACACAACGAGGGCAAACGCCAGCAACAGAGAGACAATGATTATGGCTGCCCACGGCAATTCCTGTGGCTTCCTGCTGTTCCGTCTTACGGCCATCGCACCATGCCCGTCCATCTTTTTGACACGTAGTATGCCCCTCCACCCGCAATCAAGACACCTGTACGCCTTTTTGTCGAAATGCTTCATGATGCGCTCTCTCAGGTTTCTCGTCCGGCTCCGCTTTACGCGGGTGGAGCTGCAGCGTGGACACACAGTTTTCGTCTTGTCCTCCCATGAGGCATGACGAAGCCGATGTGGCTTTTTGTGCCCCTTATCGTTTTCCCACATATTGCGCCGGTACATTCTTGCCGTGCGCTGTCAGAAGATCCCGATATCCTTGCACCGTCCAGGAGAAAATCTCACCTTTTGGCCTGAAGGTAGGCTCCTTGTGCAGCCCTCCCCATTCTCCGACCCATAGCCAGCTATCCCCTGCCCTCACCCTTGCCTGGCAGTGACTCTTCCAGACAAAGGCGCCCCACAGGAGCCCGTCGAGACAAAGCATGTAGCAGGCCACTCTAGTTTGATACCCTTCCGCGGCATATTGTTCTGCGTCGATAATTGCCTTCTCACGGCACGTAGAGCATGAGGGAGCCACGACGAGAACGAGAAATAGCAAAACCGATATCCAATTTGGCTTTTTGCGAGAAGGCCGGGGGCCACGGTCACGATGTGCGCCCCCGCCTCGAGCCACTCGATCACGTGTATTATTTCCCTGGTTGAGCCGACGATTATTTTCGACTTGAGGCCGCATCGGTCGAGATGTTTCCGCCTATCCGGACAGATGTACCGATGACCTCCCGGTAGGGCGTATATTCGGGAATCATCCGTTGGAGCTCTTCTTTGATTCCCCGGGAGTTGCCCGACATGGCAAGCTGTACGAGGGCTTTGACGCTGTCACGCAACGGCTTCATCGAGTACCCGTTCCGAGATCGCAGAATCATGATTTTGTCGTGGCTGGTCGGCATGAAATCCTCGCCTTCGGTCGCCAACTCCTCGAAAAGCTTCTCACCAGGCCGCAAACCAATGTAGTTAATCTCGATGTCCTCATCCGGCTTGAATCCGGAAAGTGCTATCATTTCGCGAGCAACGTCGTCAATTCTCAAAGCAGCGCCCATTTTCAAGACGAATATTTCTCCCCCTTTTCCAATAGCTCCTGCCTGGAGGATCAGGCGGCAGGCTTCGGGTATTGTCATGAAGTAGCGCTTCATGTCTTTGTGGGTGACCGTCACCGGTCCACCCTGGGCGATCTGCTTCTTGAAGAGAGGGACCACACTTCCCACGCTCCCGATGACGTTGCCGAACCTCACCGCCATAAAGCGGCAGTGGTTTTCCGCGGAATAGGCCTGGGCAAGAAGCTCCGTGAGCCTCTTTGACGCGCCCATCACGTTTGAGGGCCGCACTGCCTTGTCGGTGGATGCCACAACGCACTGTTCCACTTTGTTCTCGATGCACAACTGAAGGAGCGTCTGCGTTGCAAGCACGTTGTTATAGACGGCCTCCCAGGGGTGAAGCTCCATCATGGGCACATGTTTGTAGGCAGCGGCATGAAACACGACCTGGGGGCGGGTCCCGTCGAAATACCTCTGCATCAGGGACCTGTTCTGAAGCGCGGCAAGAACCGGAGTGATGGCGATAGAGGGAAAAGCCGCTTTCAGCTCCATATCTATGTCGAAAAGGCCCGACTCGTTCCTGTCCAGGAGGACCAGCATGGACGGCTCGAACTGGGCGATCTGCCGGCAAAGCTCGGAGCCGATGGAGCCCGCGGCGCCGGTGACCAGCGCCCTGCGGCCCGTCAGGTACCGGCCGATTTCGTTTACATCGATCTCCACCTGCTTTCTGCCGAGCAAGTCCTCGTACCGGACGTCCCGAATGGCGCTTACGCTCACCTTGCCCTCTATGAGCTCCCCGATCCCGGGAACGGTCTTAAAGGTCACGTTGGATGTAGTGCAGAAACCGACCAATCTTCGCATCTCTGCGGCAGTGGCGGAGGGTATGGCAATAATGATCTCATCCACGCTCAAGTCTTTCACCAGGCGGCCCATAGCGCTCACGGTCCCGAGTACGGGTACCCCGTGGATGGTCCGTTTGAACTTGGACACATTGTCGTCGACAAAACCCACCACCACATAACGAAGCCTCGGATTATCTTTGATCTCCCGGAGAAGCTTCTCCCCTGCGCTGCCCGCGCCGATGATAACAAGCCTCTTCGTCGGCGCCCACGCGTCGCCGTTGCTATCGGTCAGGTCTCTCTCCCGCATGTAAGGGACGATAAGCCGGATGCCGAGCCTGAACCCCCCGAGGAACATGACGCTCAGGAGGAAATCGATGATAAATACACCCCGCGAAAATCCCACAAACCGGTGGACGGCCAGAATGATGAAAAGGATGGCGGCAGAACTCGCCGCGATCGCTTTAAGGAGGTTGAGGAGGTCATGTATGCCCGTATACCTCCACATCCCCCGATAGAGGTTGAAGTAAAAGAGGGCGATAAGCTTGAGGGGCAGTATCCATATCACCGTTGCGAGGAATGTATGCAATTCTCTGGATGGAAGCCTCACGTCAAACCGGACCAGATAGGCGGCAAAGTACGCCGCGACACTTAAGACGGCATCCGCCCCCACCATGAGCCAGAAATTTCGACGCCTGGTTATGCTGAACATCACTTCACTCCTTCGATGTGTGTGTTCCTGCGGGTTAATTTCCGGATGTCTTGACTCAGTGCGCATGCCTTCACAGGATCTTCTTTGCTGCTCAAAACCTGTTCGTTGTCTTGATAATTGCTGTGACAACCCGTTCCAAATCGCCTTCCGTCATCTGAGTGCCGGACGGCAAACAAAGGCCCCTGGCGAAAAGCTCTTCGCTTACCTCTCCCCCCACCAAGCGAGCTGGATATCTCTGACCCGGCTGCATCTGCTCGTGAGTCCTCCCTTTGCCCTTTGCCCTGTGGTTTACTTCGAAGACAGGCTGCATATGCATCGGTTTCCACACGGGCCGCGATTCGATATTCTCCTTTTCAAGAGTCAAACGGATGGATTCCCGGTCAACCCCGAATTCCTTCGGATCGATCAGGATAACGGTGAGCCACCTGTTCGACTTCCCATAAGGCGCTTCAGGCATGAACGTTATTCCGGGCAGATCGCCGAGGGCGTTCCGGTAGTAGTCGAAGATCTCCCGCTTTCTCCTCACCCGCTCATCGAGCACCGTCAATTGGCCCCTTCCTATGGCCGCGACAATGTTGCTCATCCGGTAGTTGTAGCCGATCTCCGAATGTTCATAATGGGGGAATGGGTCTCTCGCCTGCTGTGAAAGAAATCGAGCTCGCTGAATAAAATCTTTGTCTTCCGATGCGAGCATTCCTCCACCGGAAGTCGTGATGATTTTATTTCCGTTGAAGGAATAGATGGACGCTGCGCCGCCTACCCCTGCAGAAGAGCCATTAAAAGTCGCCCCCAGGGCCTCTGCCGAATCGATGACGACCGGTATGCCGTAGGGCTCGCATATTTGTATGATCCTGGCCAGGTCGCAACTTTGCCCGTAGAGATCTGTCGGCACCACCGCCTTCGGTAGGGTGCCCGTTTCCTTGCACCGGAAAAGCTCCCCGGCCAGCAAATCGGGGTCCATATTCCAGGTTGATCTATCCGAGTCGATGAAGACCGGCCGTGCCCCTCCAAAGAGAGTCGGTGTAATGCTTCCGATGAAAGTGTGGTCCGACACAAAAACCTCGTCGCCCGGCCCAACTCCCAGATTGCGCACGGCGAGATGCATCGCGGCGGTCCCGCTGGAAAGGGCGACCGCATAAGGGATGCCGATCTTCTCGGAGAACTCCCTTTCGAAGGCATCCACCATGGGACCAAGGGGGGCGATATAGTTGCTCTCAAAGGCCTGTTTCACGAATTCGATCTCCCGGCCGGACATGTGGGGAGGGGATAGATAGATCCTCTCTTTCCCCACGTCACCCATGGCGTTTCTTCTCCATCTCTTTGATCACTTTCACTGGAACCCCTGCGGCTATTACATCATCCGGTATGTCCTTGTTGACGAAACTGAATGCGCCGATCACCGCATTCTCTCCCACGGTTACACCGGGCATAATGACACTGTGACTCCCTATCCTGCAATTTTTTTTGAGAACTACCTCCCCTTTCTTTTCATCAATAGTTGAAATTGAATAGATGGAACAGTGTGAGCCGATTTGAACAGAATCTTCGACTATCACGCCGAATTCAGCATTTATGTAAGTGAAAGCTCCAATGTCGGTCCCATGGCCCAATTCGAATCTCTCCTTGTGCTGCACCACCCAGTTGTATTTCGTGGGCTTGCCTTCTTCGATTAAGGGGACCTCCCAGTTTTTGAATCTATCCATAGCCTGAAGCCGGCCCTATGACTCGGCGGCGGTCCTCTTGAACTCTTCCATCGTGGCGTGTCCCGGCTGATTAACCCCTTGTCGTCTGAGTAGTTTCCACATGGTCAACCCTAGGATTTTTAGGTCTAAGAAGAATGAGCGATGATCCACATACCATACATCGAGTCTAAACTTGTCTTCCCAACTTAGCGCATTCCTGCCATTTACCTGCGCCCATCCTGTAATACCCGGCTTTACCTCATGCCGCCGCGCCTGCTCTGGCGTGTAGCGATCCAGGTATTGCATCAATAACGGTCTCGGGCCTACGACGCTCATATCTCCCTTTAACACGTTGATCAGCTCCGGCAGTTCGTCCAGACTGGTACTACGGAGGAATCTGCCGAACTTTGTCAACCGTCGATGATCCGGAAGGAGATTACCAGTAGCGTCACGATCGTCGGTCATGGTGCGGAATTTGTACATTAAAAACGGTCTGCCGTGGAGCCCGGGGCGGATCTGGACGAATAATACCGGCGCGTTCAGAAAGACCCGTATAAGAATTGCGATGGCACACACCAAGGGGCTCAATAGGATCAACCCTAATGAAGCGATGAACAGGTCAAGGGCGCGTTTCATTAAGCCAATCCCATCGCCTTCATGATGACAGCATTTACATTTTCCACGTCATATTTTTCCTCGGCGATCTCTCGACTGCGCTTGCCCATACGATCAATCAGCTGCGGGTCCGTGATAAAGCGTTCCATGGCTGCAGCCAAAGCCTTCGCGTCCTTGACCGGCACCAGGAAGCCATTCTCGCCATCTACCACCGTCTCACGGCAGCCTGGCGCATCGGTCGTCACGATTGGACGCCCCATAGCCATAGCCTCGAGCACCGAGCGCGGTGTTCCCTCACGGTAGGAGGGGAGTACGTAGACACTGGCATTTCGAAGAAATGGTCTCACATCATCTGCGGTGCCTAGATAGTCGATCATGCCTTCTTGCTGCCAGGCTCCAACTTCAGATCTCGAGATCGCGGACGGATTGCTGTCAAGAGGGCCAAGCAGTCGGAAAACGGCGTGTGGATGGGAGGATTTCACTTCACGGGCGGCTTCCGCATATTCCACAACACCCTTATCACGAAGCAGCCTGGTAATCATCAGAAATATCGGCCGGGTATCAACAGGCGCCTGAGCGTAATAGCGGATATCCACACCAGAGCCGTTGATCAGTGTGGCGTTTCTTTCTTTCACAATGTGTAGGCTGACAAACAGCATGAGATCGTCGGGGTTCTGGAAAAACACAGTACTGTTTGTCTTCAGGGCTGCACGATACAACCTTGTGACCAGACCGTTGACAATCCGGCGCTTAATGGTCCCGCCAGAAAAGGCATAGCCAAGCCCTGTGATGATTGAATAGGTAACCCGAACCCCGGCAAGATGGGCAGCCAACGATCCGTATATTACGGGTTTGATGGTATAGGCCAGAATGACGTCCGGCTGAAGCACTCGGAACCACCATACCAGCCTTATGAGAAATATCAGGTCCTTGACCGGATTTATGCCTGCCCGTTCAACTGGCATGACGCAGTACCGCACTCCGATATACTGTAGGGCCGCTTCTGTGGCCGCATCATGCTCAGGCGCACAGGCGATCACCTCGTGGCCTGCTTTCGAAAATGCGGACAGGAGCGGGCCACGGAAAAGCACCAGAGACTTCGCATAATTGCCCAGGACTACAATTCTCACTGCGCCTCCAACCATGCCTGAAACATCAGCACATCCCATAGGTGATACTGCCAGTTGTGATTACCTGTAAGATGATCACGCCACATGTCCCGGATAGGCCCGGGGTTGAAAAAACTTTCCTTCTGTAAGCGCTGTTTGTCGAGCAGTGCCTCTGCCCAGTCACGCAGAGGCCCCCGTATCCAGGACCCAATGGGAACACCGAAGCCTGCCTTGGGTCGGTCTGTCAATTCTTTAGGGACGTATCTATTGAGGATCTGGCGAAGCAACCACTTACTCTGGCCGCTCCTGACTTTCATAGAAAGCGGTACGCCCCAGATAAATTCCACCACCCGATGGTCAACGAATGGCACACGGGATTCCAGGCTTACCCCCATCGTCGCCCGGTCTAACTTAGTCAGGATGTCGTCGGGCAAATACGTAACCAGATCGAGATACATCATCTGTGCCGTAATGTCCCCTGTGTTGAGCCACTGGGCAGGCGTTGATACACTGGTAGCAGGTTCCTCGGCTCCCAGAACAAGATATGCGGGTTTTTGCCAGTGTGAAATGAAGCGCCAATACATTTCCATTGGGTCGCGGGCATCGAGGATACTGGCAAGCTTGTGCAGTTTGTCTCCTGGCGTCCTTTGTTTAAAGGAGTCGGGTAGTATTAACCGGGCGGCATTGAAAATCCAATCCCATGTCCTGGGCGAGACGGTTTCTATCGCCTTGGCCGCATACTTTCTGACCGGTTGCGGGAACCATCGCAGTTTGCGCCAAATCCTCTGCCACCAAAAATGGCGGTTATATCCACCGAAAAGCTCATCTCCGGCATCACCGGTCAGGCCTACCGTTACGTATCTTCTCGCCAATTGCGAAACGAGAAACGTGGGTATTTGGGAAGAGTCAGCAAACGGTTCATCGTAGAGGATGGGAAGCCTGGGAATGACTGCCATCGCGTCTTTAGGTGATATATATAACTCAGTATGATCCGTCCCTAAATGCCGGGCCACTGCTCTCGCATCCATCGTTTCATTGTAAGCTTCCTCGGTGAAGCCGATGGTAAAGGTTTTTACAGGACGCGTGCTCTGCGCCTGCATAAGCGCAACGATTGTGGATGAATCGATTCCACCGGAAAAGAGCGCGCCCAGAGGTACATCGGCAATCATCTGCTTGCCAACGGCATCGCGCAGCAGCGTTTCGAGAACGTCAGCAAGCTCTTCTTCCGTCCCCGCAAACGGGCTTTCCAGACCGTGCTCGGCAACAGTGCGTGCCGACCAATAGGTTGCCGACTCCGGATATTGCCCTTCACCGG
>Ga0187873_1003430_pt1 | contig 11406 bp, 9 predicted proteins | sample June2016WEW_16_1_2_FD_133012 | JGI IMG/M metagenome (GOLD analysis project Ga0187873, IMG submission 133012) | Peatland microbial communities from SPRUCE experiment site at the Marcell Experimental Forest, Minnesota, USA - June2016WEW_16_100 | ecosystem: Environmental > Terrestrial > Soil >... | reverse complement strand
GCGCGTTACCATTTGCTTCAAGCAGGGGCGTGAGTGGGCCAATGACTGCTACCTCGACGAGGTGCCCCCTGAGTTCTTGCTGCATATCCTGACGACAATACAGAAGCCGCAGCCGTTGTGGGATCAAAAACCCGCAGCCGTTGAGAACGCCGTCAAGCGTTATTTAGGCGCAATAAAAGCCGGTGCAGTTGAGAAGGAACTAACAAGGAGCTTATCGCTGAGCGTTCTCCCTCATTCAAGTCTTGGGAACCGGAGGCGAGACCACGGCCTATAACTTCGCTTCAGACAGTGCAGGAGAGGGATTAGAGCAGCATGCGTTACCGCTCGTCGATATGGAGACTGGCACGACGCATGAGGTTACGGTCGTTTGCGGTTACAACCAAACAGACGTGGGCAACGCGCAGCGTCTCATAGCCTACTACGGCGACGTTATCCGGTTTTGCGCGGAGCTTGATACGTGGTTTATTTGGGATGGTATCCGATGGGCGCCAGATACGACACTTCTCATCAGAGAGCTTGCTAAGAACACGGCGCGGCTCATACACTCAGAAATAAGGTTTGTCGACGAAGGCAACCTGAAAGAGACAAAGCAGGTATGTAGAGCGCTGACGAAGTGGGCGTACCAAAGTGAGGCGAACTTCCGTATAAACGCCATGAACAAGCTCGCACAAAGCGACCCTCGCGTAGCGGTCAAGGCCAGTGACTTTGACGCCAAGACGGAGCTTATGAACTTTCCAAACGGAACGCTTAACTTCGCACGTCGCGAGTTTAGAGAGCACAGGCGCGAGGATTTGTTGACGAAGCTTACTGGTGCTGCTTACGACCCGTCGAGAGAGTGCAAGCAGTTTTATCAGACGCTGTGCGAGGCGCTGCCTCCAGAACAGATCGTCTACTTACAGCGCATGCTCGGCTCCATGCTCGAAGCGACGACGCAGAACAAGGAGTTCCTGATAATTTACGGTAAGCCCTACGCCCGCAAGAGCAGCGTGACACAATCCGTATATGCCGCGCTCGGAGACTATGCTAAGCCGATTGACATTAGCCTTCTTACCAAGTCGAAACACGGCGTCGCGTCTAACGCGGCACGCCCTGATCTTATGGCACTTGAAGGCGTGCGCATCGCGTGGTCTGAAGAGACCCCAGAGGGGATGGTCTTTGACGAGTCGATGCTCAAGGGCCTCACCAGCTCCGGAAAGAAAGCGGCGCGTAACCTGTTTGAAAAGCAGCGAGAGTTAGAGCTGCAAGCGTCGTTCGTGATCGAGACAAACAACCCACCCACTATTGATATAACCGACGAATGGCAACGAGACGCCTTCCTTGAGCGCACGTGTGTGGTGCAATTCCTTAATCAAGTGCCGAAAGAAGCGCGTGACCCCGATGTATTGAAGCACCTTACGCACGACGAAGATGAACTCACAGCGGCTCTTGCGTGGGTCGTGCAGGGCTATTTTGACCGACTGGATTATGGGCTTGACGTACCAGAGAGCATTAAAGATACCTCTGAGGAGTTCCAAACCGCGATAAATCCGCTAATAGTCTTTGTGAAAAATGAGGTACTCTTTGACGATGGCACGAAAGACGGCGAGATTCATTCTGAAGTGCGCACGTACGTAAGCGACCTCTATCAACAATTCCAAGAGACCGCAGATCCAGAGACGCTCAAGCAGGTGCGGAACGCACGTTCTTTTAACATCCACTTTGGCAAGATCGCGCCCTACTACGCCAAGAAGGCAGGAGTCGATATACGGAGCCACAAGTATGCGAGCGGCTCTGCGTGGCATAACGTGCGTTTAGCTGAAATCGACGATGATCCCGAAGTCGACGCCTCGAACAAACAAGAAGATGGAGAGACATGCTCGCACGATGACGCAAACGTAACAAAGGTGACGCAAAATGGGGATTTGGTTAAACCTATAACAACACTAGCACAGCTATATAGAGACTTTGACCAAAACGGTTTTTTGCGTCATCGCCCCACTTTTCCAACTATTCTCATAGACGGCTTAGAGCCATTAGAGCTAGACTTTCCGACAATTGAGGAGCGCAGCGACGAGATAGGAAACTATGACGCAAAATTTACGAACTCGGTTAAACCTAACGTTTTACCTGCTGTTCAGCACCCCGACCTCCACGCACTCCTCCCACTTATACGCGGTATTCTACTATCTGCCAAAGATGCAGGCCCCCGCATCGGCAATAACAAAGAGCAACTAGCCGAGGCGACGGCCATCAAGATCAAGCAACAGTATCCAGAATGGCGCGACTATGACGTTCTTGGCTTCTTCAAAAAGCTGGCAGAGGTTGATCCCGAAATTCAAGGCCTGATAGCCGACTTAACCGCGGGGGTTAAACTATAAAATGACTATACGCACCGATTTACTACAAAAGGTCACTGAAAGTGGCTTCCGTATAACAGAAGACGCGATAGAGGCAATACAGGCGTATGCGTGTCTAGATGAGCCATTATTGATCCTCGACAGGATTCTCCACGACGGCGTCGTCTCTGTTCAACGTGAGCCCCGGGTTATCACCGTCGCGCACGTAACCGCCGCGGTTTTGAGTTATGTCTTTGACGATATGGTCGTCATTGAGGAGCCACTCATTGAGCGGATAGACGGCAACACCGATGATACGCAGCGCAATCCACGGCGAGTCGGTCGTGTCTATACTTATAAGACAAGGTAGGAGAAGTTCGACCATGAGGGGCAAAACAAGACTCAACAGGACGCTCATAAAAACCATTGTTGACTTAGTGTGGAAAGGCTTCTCCGACGCAGAGATCAGGCAGCGCGTCAACGTGCCAAAGAGCACGTTTAATGATTGGAAACGCCGCGGCGAAGAAGAGACGCGTGGCATCTTCCATGAGTTTTCGGTCGATTTCAACCGTGCTGTAGCCTCTTTTTGTCACTCACTTTACGAGGCCCAAATAAAACGCGCCCAAGAGGGCGACCTTGCCGCTGCGACCTTCATAGCCGATAGACATCCACGCCTGAAGGATTATCGCAAGAAGACACACGAGCAGATCGAGAGCGATTATAGGTTAAGACAGGAGGTGGGCATCGGTTTTGTCATCGCATCTGACGAAGACCTCAACAGGCGTACCACAGAGGCGCTTCGACGCTACAACAAACAGCACAGCGACGTATAGCCCTGCGTGGTGTGCGATCTCGCACACGCGGGGCAAGTGGCAGCCAGCAGACCACCTGATCTACCTCGATGAGAAGCTGCGCGACATTGCCGCAGGGCGAATCAAGCGCCTCATGGTGTTCATGCCTCCTCGACACGGCAAGTCTGAGCTTATTTCAAAATACTTCCCTGCGTGGTACCTCGGAACCTTCCCTAACAACCACGTAATTCTGGTCTCATACGAGGCCGACTTTGCCGCATCGTGGGGTCGCAAGGCCCGCGAAGTTCTCGACGCGCTCGAAGACGATTTCGGGGTCAAGGTGAAGCAAGAATCAAGTGCCGCCAAACATTGGGAGATTGAAGGCCACAGCGGCGGGATGGATGCTGCAGGAGCGTACGGCCCCATCACCGGAAAAGGGGCCGACGTGCTCGTCATCGATGACCCGGTCAAAAACGCGGAAGAAGCGTACTCACCTTTGCAGCGCGAGAAGCTGTGGGATTGGTACCAATCAACGGCGTTTACGCGTTTGGAACCGAACGGCGCGATTATTTTAGTGATGACTCGGTGGCACGAAGACGATCTGGCCGGTCGATTGCTCAAGCAGGAGCCGGGCCAGTGGGAGGTTGTTTCGTTGCCGGCGCTAGCCGAAGCCAATGATCTGCTACATCGCACCGAATGCGAGGCCCTGTGGCCTGAGCGCTTCCCGGTGGAGCAACTTTCGGAGAAAAAGAAGGCTGTGGGTTCCTACTGGTGGAGCGCCATGTACCAACAACGACCGGCGCCGTTAGAAGGCGGATTCTTCAAACGCGATTGGCTGCAATTCTACGACCCCGAATACGTGCCCTATATGGATATCGTCGTTCAATCATGGGATACCGCACAATCTAAATCGAGTACAAGCGATTTTGTCGTTGGACAGGTCTGGGGCCGAAGAGGCGCCGACTTTTACTTGCTTGACCAAGTTCGTGGCCGTTGGGATTTTGACGAAACGGTAGCCGAGATCCTTAACTTATCAGAAAAATGGGATTCGTCGGCGAAGATCGTTGAGGCGCAGACATTAGGGGCCGCATTAGCATCGCACTTAAAACATCAGGTCGACGGCATTATTCCCATAAGTGTTCGAGCCTCAAAGGAACTGCGAGCCTTAAACGCGCTGCCCGTCTGGCAATCTAAGAATGTCTACATACCGCGACCGGATGATGGCGAATATGCTTGGGTCGATGACTACGTTCGCGAACTTTTGACCTTCCCGAACGCCGCTAACGATGACCAGACCGACGCCACAACCCTTGCGCTCAATCAGCTTAGAGGAACGCTATTTCCCGATGTCAAGGCGTCTATGGCTGACGATATTAACTCACAGCCGTTACCCGACCGTACCTACTTCATCGGGTGGGTACCGGCACGTCAGGAAGACAGGTATACGGCATTAGTCTTTGATCTGAGCAATAATACGGTCGTGTCGTTTGGCAAGTTCGCCGCAGAGCCTATAGAAAACCAGCTCACGTCGATGTACCGGCTATCGCGAATGTATAACGGAGCTGTGGTTCGTGCGTTCGACGGCATTGATGAAGCCCTGTTGTTCGCTCTGGAGGTCAAAGGCGTGTACGTGCAGCGGTGTCGGCTCACAAAAACGCAGTTAGGCGCTGCCTACGAAAATCTAGCTATGCTCATGAAGAATAAGCACATCACGTTTCCACACGAGCCAGACCTGTTGGCGGAGTTAGAAGTATTCAAGAGTGAATTTACTTTAGACGAGTCACCAGACTACAGTTTGCAGATTGGGGCACAGTCAGCGATCCACGCCGCCTGTTTGGTTACGTTTGACCTAAGCCCGGAAGTGGTGGAGCAGCAGTTCCAACCGAGTATCTATTTCTCGTACGACAGGAGCCTTTTCCCATGACCTGTCTTATAGCTCCGTACTCGATCCAAATATTAAACTACAGGATGTGGGTCGCCATCATTGAGACCTGTGAGAGGATGGCCGCTGAGGAACGAAAAATGCTCGCGGAGATTGATCCAAGAAGCCCGTATCCGCTTCCGATTATCTGTGAGCAGTAAGGTAAAGCTACTATCGCTAATTTAGCCTGCGCTACATATAGTCGAGATCGTTTTTGATTTCCTAACGCCCAGGGCGCCTATTCAATTCGGCCAACGCGCTCCGTCACGAGGCCCGTTAGAACCTTGCCGCTAAACTCGCTACCTTTGCATGTTTGAAAGGGTCGTGCAAGCAATCATGGCCCCGATCTAGTGAACGGTCTTCGAGTTCATCATCGACGCGTATCGCGATGGGGGTCTCGATGATGAAAAAGTACCCTTTTCTTTTATAACCGCGGCCAGACCAAAAACCCGATTCCACAAACGGACATGACGAGCCTGCCAGCAACATTATATCAGGCAGGTAGCCATAAATTAGGTAACATGGCAGATGGTCAGCCAGGAAAAGCACTCGGAGAAGAGTTCCCAATCTTCACGCAGATTCAAAGTGAGCGCCAGCAAGCTTATCCTACAAGGCGAGATCTCTTTGTAAAAATCGAGGAGCTACTTGGTAGGCCCGTTGTATCTTATTTTACAAGTTTTAATTACCCAGTAATAATAGACAATTATGACGTAGGCATGATTGAGGGAGTTCTAAGATCTCTCGATCTTGAAAATGGCCTTGCGTTGTTTATCAGCTCTCGTGGAGGAGACACCTTAGCGGCGGAGCGTATTATCAATATCTGCAGGAGTTATAGCGGCACGGGAGACTATTGGGCGATTGTTCCTGGAATGGCAAAATCGGCGGCCACCATGATTTGTTTTGGAGCGAGCAAAATAATCATGAGCGCAGCATCCGAATTAGGACCCGTCGATCCGCAAGTCACGATATCCGAACAAAGCGAACCTGGTAAGCCCGCCGTTGCCAACACTTTTTCAGTCTACTTTTTGGTCAAGAGCTATAACAAACTCTTCAATGCAGCGGTAAAAGAAAAAGGAGGCAATTTGCAACCATATTTGCAGCAACTGCAGCGATACGACGCACGCCAGATAGAAGAATACAAAGCAGCTTGTAAGTTATCTGAAGACATGGCAGTGCGAGCTTTGTCAACAGGCATGATGAAAGATAAAGCTCCAGAAGAGATTAAAGGAGATATTAAGTTATTCCTCACGCCAGAAGAGTTACTGGCTCATGGTAGGCCGATCTATAAAGATGAGGCAAGAGCATGTAAGTTGACTGTCGAGGAAATAGATGCCAAAGACCCACTGCGCGATCTTGTTTATGAACTATATACAAGGACGAACGGGTTTGTCTCGACTAACGCAGCAAAATGTGTTGAGAGCAAGAAAAACTCCTTCAGCTTTATGATTCAAAGATAATTAAATAGACAGATAGGAGATAAAATTGACAAGCGGTATGCAATCCACGAATGAAGGTCGTAAGCGCCTGGAAAATACAAAAAAGAATTTTCAAGAACTAATGAAAGAGATAGAGCCGTTCATCAATCGGCAATATGCTCACGAGAGTTCTCCGATCGCCGAATGGCAAGACACTACGTATCCTCATAAAAATGCGTTAAGCAACCGATGATCTTGTTCCTGCTCCGTCGATTTTGGGCAATGACGCAGCCATAAACCGCAGCGATCGACATTAATACCACGCTTCGAGGGAAGAGTCGCGCTAGCGACCAATTCGTTCACCTAAGTGTGTTAGAAGCGGTGCGTATTTCACAGCTAAACGATAACACATAAGCTGTTACGCCGCTTTTTGACCTTTTTGATTGATTTTTCGGCCAAGGGAGCCTTGTTCGGAGAAAAAGTTGTTACCCCTCATCGTGTGTGTAACGATTGTTTCAGCACACGTCAGAACTTCGAAAATGAGAAGATGGTTCGGCGCTAAACGTCAAGCACATGACACAAAAACCGGAAGTGCGTAGGCTTGATCCTGATGACAGATTTACCGGCTGCGACGCGTGCTTAAGCGATTTTTGGGCATGGGCTTTTTCCGACGTACTGACGAACATCACTCGGGCTGCGCTCGCGGAATTTATCGTCGGTTACGCGCTCGGGGTGACCGATGGAGTACGACGTGAGTGGGATAAATTCGATCACGAATACCGCGACAAGAAGATTGAAGTCAAAGCAGCGGGGCTTGCTCAACGGTTCGACGAGGGAAAAAAGAGATCCCCGCCCACGTTTAAGATACGAAAGAGTCTCCCAATCGAGTGGGGACAACCAAGTGCTAAGCCTGGAGCGGTGCCTGTTCGTTCTGCAGATTGCTACGTCTTTTGCGTTCATACAGAGACTGACTGCAAGATCGCTAATCCGCTCGACCTGAGCAAATGGGAGTTCCTCGTCATGTCGACTGAGAAGATAAACGAGATATTCGGGGACCAAAAGAGCGTTGCGCTTAGCGTGCTTGAAAAGCAGCGCACAAAGAGACATTGCACAAAGACGGACTTCAACGGGCTGAGGGCCACCGTTGACACGTGCCTTGCTGAGCTATAACGGATAACAGTCAGATTTAAGGAAAGGGTAACTCATTGTACGCTTCTGTCTAGCCTCAAGGCTTCTGATTGTCGCAAACTAAGCGTCGAAAAAGGCGAGAATTATGGGAACTAGCGGTCAGAGTCTGCTGTTTCAAGACTACTTAAAAGCAGTAAGACACAGTGTCGCGAGAAGAGACTACACCGAAATGACCCTCCGCACTCCTCTTGAGAACTTCATCAAAGGCTTGAATCCAGAATTTGATGTAACCCACGAAGCAAAGCGCCTCAAAAAGCTTGGCGCCCCCGATTTTACCGCGTATCGATCAGGCGTAAACGTAGGGTATATTGAAGCGAAAGAATTAGGCAAGAACTTAGACCACGAACTTGAAAGTGAGCAGCTCAAAAAATACCGGGAAAGTATTGACAACATCATCCTAACGGACTACAGGCGTTTTATCCTGATACGAGGGAACCAAACGATTTTTGACCTGAGCTTGTTCAATCAGCCTGATTTAAGCAACGCAAAGAGCCGAATAAGCGACAATAAGATACATGAGTTCTTGCAGCTCATCGACACTTTTTTTGGCTACAGTCAACCGACCATACGATCTGCTAAAGTATTGGCTGGGGAGCTTGCGAAAAAGACGAAACTACTCAAAGACTTGGCACGAGAGCAGCTGGAAGAGGACCTGTCGAAAATTGATCATAGTGAAAAACCCTCACCGCTTTATGATTTTTATGAGACTCTTAATGAACTGATCAAAGACATTCATATTGAAGACTGTGCGGATGCTTACGCTCAGACTATCACGTATGGGTTATTTTTAGCCAAAATCAGCGAAAAGCAGGCATTAGATAGGGATACGGCAGCTTCCCATATCCCTCGAAATATTAAGATTATCAGGAAGATTTTTTCAAGTATAGCAGGCGATGTTTTGCCACCTGATGTTTCATGGATAGTTGACGCTGTAGTAGAAATCCTAAACGCTACAGAGGTTGACGAAATCCTCTCTGAGATTGATTTTCGAGGCAAAAAAGATAGAGACCCATTCACCTTCTTCTACGAAGACTTCTTGGCGCTTTACGAGCCTGAAAGGAAGAAGCATTTAGGGGTTTACTACACGCCGCGACCAGTTGTCTCATTTATCGTGAAGTCGGTGAATCAAATTCTAAAAGACGAGTTTGATAAGCCGATGGGCCTAGCCGAAGAGGGACTCACGGTTCTTGATCCAGCGGTAGGCACGGGCACGTTCTTGTGGCTTGTTTACCTTTCAAGTCTTGTTGAATTGAAAGACAAGGGACTGAGCGGATTAATTCGCCAAAAGATAAAAAAACACATTCTAAAGGATTTTTACGGATTTGAACTCCTTATCACCCCCTATATTATTGCGCATCTCAAGTTAACGACCGTACTAAGGAAATGGTTCTATGAATTTGGGGACGACGATAGGATTCAAGTATATCTGACAAACACATTGGAACCGTTTGAAAAACACACTCACATGCCTTTTTTTAGGGAACTAACTGAGGAGAGCGAGACGGCAGATGACCTCAAGCTGAAGAAACCTGTTCTCGTCGTGCTTGGAAATCCGCCGTATTCTCGAAGTTCATCAAACAAATCAGATTGGATAATGGAAAAAGTGCAAGATTACAAGGCAAATCTACACGAGCGGAACATCCAGCCCTTAGACGACGATTACATAAAATTTGTTCGCTTTGCTCAGTGGAAAGTAGACCAAAACGGCGAGGGAGTGGTTGCTTTTATAACAAATAACCGGTTTCTAGACGCCCTTATCCATAGGAAAATGCGAAAGAGTCTGTTGGACAGCTTTGGCAGAATTTACTTATTGAACTTGCACGGAAGCGCAAGAGAGATGCGCGGAATTCCTGAGGGCGATGAAAACGTTTTCGACATACAGCAGGGAGTTGCAATTAGCATTTTCATAAAGAAAAGCGGAATTGAAGACAAGAAAATCTGCTATGGTGAGCTGTGTTGCGGTAGAGAAGAGAAATACTCTTGGTTGGACCGCAACACGACAAACACCGTACAGTGGCAAGAAATACGACCTGAAGAGCCTTATTATTTCTTCGTTCCAAAAGATTTCGCTTTGAAAAGTGAGTATAGCAAATTCTACGCAATTGATGAGATCTTTCTCATCGAAACTATCGGCGTGACAACTCACAGAGATAATTTCGTCGTTGATTTTACAGCAGCGGAGCTCACGCAGAAGTTGGATTTGTTAAGAAGCGATGCCGATCCTGAGGAGATAAAAGCGAAACTGCACTTAAAAGACACAAAGAACTGGGGCTTCAAGAAGGCAAGAGAGGCATTCAAACAGTTGGATTACTCGAAATACCTGTTTGATTATGCATATCGACCTTTTGATACGAGAAAGATTTGTTACACTCCTCTCCTGATTGATCGCACAAGAGAAAGAATCATGACGAACATGCTAAGTGATGATACACGACGAAAGCGAAATATAAGTCTTATTCTTCCTAAAATATTGCTCAGCAGCCCTTTTAGTGTGTTTGTTACAGATCATATTGCAGATAAGCACTTGCTTACAGTAAAAGACGATAGCTTCCACGTTTTCCCACTCTACTTGAGATCGAAGGGTGACAATGAAATTTTCCCCAGCAACCAAAGCGAAGTCAAAACAGATAACGTCTGGACTCCCAACTTCACAAAAAAGTTCACAGAATTCTTGCAACAACATTACGAAGGCAATGCAGTAACTCCGGAGCAAGTAATTGGCTATATTTATGCAATGCTACACTCGCCGACGTACAGAGATACGTACGATGAGTTTCTAAAGATAGATTTTCCTCGCATCAATTTTGTAGAAGACTATGCAGTATTTAACAGTCTTGCGGAAGTCGGTATGCGATTGATCAATCTTCAGCTACTAAAAACAAGATTAAAGACAGCAACCAGTTTCGATGAGCAGGGTTCAAATGTAGTGAAATTAGTCAGATATGAAGAAGGAAAAATCTATATCAATAAAACCCAGTTCTTCGGCGGTATTCCTCAAGATGCGTGGGCATTCTATCTTGGGAGCTATCAGGTTCTCGATAAGTGGCTTAAAAGCAGAAAAGGCAGAGAACTCAGCAGCAGTGAGATAGAACACTTCTTACAAATTGTTGAGATCATCAAAAAGACGATTGAGTATATGAAAGAGATAGATGGGATTCACTTTCAGTCGATCTAATTAATAGTTGTCTTTCTTTCTTTTCCTGCGATCAAAACGGCGCACGTAAATATGCGCTCATCGTCGTTATCGTGAAGATATCTAAGTATCTCGAAAGACGAAAGTATTGACACTACCTTTTTTGGAATCCCCAAAGTTGTTCGTTCCCGATCGAGCGGGATGACACTGCTCGCGATCAATTCGGAATCTTCTTAAAGACGCGAAAGACACATATTCGTTAGCATGACCTCCTTAACGTTCTACGGAGGAGTCAACGAGATCGGTGGCAACAAAATCCTCCTTGAGGATCAAGCTACTCGCGTTTTTCTTGATTTTGGCATGAGCTTTAGCCTCGCCAACCAGTATTTTGACGAGTTCATGCAGCCGCGTAAGTGCAATGGAATACTCGATCTCCTTGAGTTCGGATTGCTTCCCAATCTGGAGGGGATATACCGGTGCGATTACCTCGACCATTGCAGACTCCCCACTGAAGAAACGCGCAGCGTTGATGGCCTTCTACTCAGCCACGCACACATGGATCACAACGCGTATGTTCACTATCTTAGGGATGATATCCCGCTGTATTGCACGCATGGTGCCAAAGATATCATGCAAGCTCTGG
>Ga0187873_1003414_pt1 | contig 11439 bp, 12 predicted proteins | sample June2016WEW_16_1_2_FD_133012 | JGI IMG/M metagenome (GOLD analysis project Ga0187873, IMG submission 133012) | Peatland microbial communities from SPRUCE experiment site at the Marcell Experimental Forest, Minnesota, USA - June2016WEW_16_100 | ecosystem: Environmental > Terrestrial > Soil >... | reverse complement strand
GGATGTGGGGTTGGAGAGCGGAAAGATGATGGGGCGCTTGGTGTGGCGGGCCATCTCGCGCACAATTTCTTCGGTAAACACGCCGGTCTGGGCGGAGACGCCCACCAAAATGGTCACCTTGGCGTTGCGCACCACGTCGAGCAGCGATATAGCGCCTTTTCCCGCGAGCTTCCAGCCCGCGACATCGGCTTTCTTGCGCACCAGCAACTCCTGGCCGGGACGGATGCCCTCGCATCCCTCCACCAGAAGGCCATGGCGATTGAAGGCGTAGATGCGCCGGCGAGCCTGCTCCTCGCTCAGTCCTTCTTCTTTCATCTCGGCAATCAGCAGGTCGCAGATGCCCTGTCCCGCAGAGCCGGAGCCGTACATTGCAATGGTTTGCTCCTTGAGCGGAAGGCCGGTGGCGCGGACGGCAGACAGCAGCGCACCGGTGACGACGGCAGCGGTTCCTTGAATGTCGTCGTTGAAGGTGCAGAGACGGTCGCGATAGCGCTTCAGCAGGATGGCCGCGTTGACCCCGGCGAAATCTTCCCACTGCAGGAGAATGTGCGGCCAGCGGCGCTCCACGGCACAGACAAATTTCTCGATGAACTCGTCGTACTGGCAGCCGCGGATGCGCTTGTGCTGCCAGCCGATGTAGATGGGGTCGTGCAGGAGCGCTTCGTTGTCGGTGCCCACATCGAGCAGAATCGGCAGGCAGTGCTCCGGCGGAATGCCGCCCAGAGCGGTGTAGAGGGCCATCTTGCCGATGGGAATGCCCATGCCGCCGGCACCCTGATCGCCCAGGCCGAGAATGCGCTCGCCGTCCGAGACCACGATGCAGCGCACCTCGTTAAAGCGCGGGTCAGCGAGGATCTGGTCGAAGCGGTGCTTCTGCGCATAGCTGAGAAACAGCCCGCGGGGCCGGCGCCAGATCTCACTGAAGCGCTGGCAGCCCTCGCCCACGGCGGGGGTATACACAATGGGCAGCAACTCTTCCGTATGGTGCGCAATCAGCGAGTAGAAAAGCGTTTCGCAATTGTCCTGCAAGTCGCGCATGTTGCTGTACTTGCCAAAGGCGGTATTGCGGCTGGCCAGGACTCTCATGCGGCGTTCCCGCTGGTCTTCCAGGTTTCCGATGTGAGGCGGCAGCAATCCGTGCAGTCCAAAAACGTCGCGTTCCTCTTCGGTAAAGGCAGTGCCCTTGTTGAGACGGGAATTATGAAGCAGTTCGATCCCGTGAAGACGGGTCCGGACTACGCTCGGTTGTGCCTCTATTGCCTCGTTTGCATCGTACTCCTCGCTCATTGCAACCATCTCCTCAATGCCGATAGGATGCCGGCGCTCTGGCCCTAATCAAGCGCAGAACTCCATGCTACCGCGCGACAGAGGAAATCTCCTGTTGCGTACATCACACCTGTATCCGTTTTCGAGTCGAGGAATTTGGATTCCAAAGGTGTCGGCGTGCGGGAGTTCTACCTCGGCTGCCAGGGGTCGAGAACTGCCACGCCGGTAGAAGCGAAGTCTTTCACGTTGCGCGTGACGACCGTCATGCCGTGAACCAGCGCGGTTGCGGCGATCAAGGCGTCACGGTATGAGCGGGGGTTGGGCACCTGCAAGGCTGCGCCTCTCAGTGCGACGGGAGTATCAACGACCAAGATGCGCTCGGCAAAGGTAGGAAGCACAAAATCCTCCAACCAGGCGCGAAGAATGGCTCCCTGCACAACATCGCGCCTTTCCATAAGCAAGGTTCCCAATTCCATTTCCAGAATGCAGACTGAGGAGAGAAACATGGATTCCATAGAAACACTGTTGGCCCAGGCCGCGACTTGGCGATCAGCCTTGCCTATTCTGGCTTTGCGAAATTCGGAGATGACATTGGTATCGAGAAGGTACATCATGACCAGTCGACCGGCTTGGGAAACTCATCCCCCATTCGAGGATACTCAAAATCAGGATCGATTTCGGCCATTTCTGGCATTGCCAACAGGTCAAGAATGCTCTTTCCTTTGTTTGTTATCTGCTGGTATTCCTTGATGGACAGCAGCACATGGGCGGGCCGTCCGCGATCAGTGATGAACACCGGGCCTTTGCGGGCGGCACGCTTCGCTTTGCCGGTGTCCTGATTGAACTCCCGGCTGGATAAGGTTGTAATGGCCACGGCGCCCTCCTTTATGTAGGTACGTTGCTACATTATAGCATGAATCCCGCTTACTCGAAGGTGAGCAGCACAACCTCCGGGCGGGTGCCAACGCGCATCGGCGGACCCCAGCTTCCGGCGCCGCTCGAGGTGTACACTTGCAGTCCGCCGAAGCGATGCAAACCGTAAGTGAAGTTCCCGAAGGCGCGCCGCGTGAAAAATGTGAATGGAAAGAGTTGTCCGCTGTGGGTGTGACCGGAGAGCTGCAAGCTGACGCCGGCCTGCTCCACGATGGGCAGGCGGCTGGGCGCGTGATTGAGCAGAATGCTCGCCCTGCCGCGGTCCAGATGCAGGCTCTCCAAAATGGCTCGCAGGCGGATGGGAGAGCTGGAGTCGCGGTAGGAGACGCCGGCAATTTGCAGGCCATCGATAATGACCAATTCATTGGAGAGGACGCGGATGCCGATGCGGTTGAGGATCTCGGCGTAGTGGGCGGCGTTGCCGAATTCATCGTGGTTGCCGGACGAGAAGTAGCTGCCCATAGGCGGCGCAAGCTGGCTGAAGGGATCGACCAGCGCTACGGCGTCGGCCCTGACGCCGTCGAAAAAATCGCCGGGGAGAAAGATAATATCCGGGTTGAAGCGCATCGCCATCGCCACAATGCGGCGGCTGAAACTACGCCCGTTCATGTGGCCCAGGTGCAGGTCGCTGAGCACCAGGGCGGTGCGTCCGCGCCAGGCATCGGGCAGGCCGGGCAGTTGGATGGGAATGCGCCGGATGCGAAGGATGCGTGCATTCACCAGACCGTAGAGGCCGGCCGCAATGGCCATACTAAAAAGCGCGGCGGCGATCAACGGCTTGTCCACGCGCAATCCCAGTGCAGCCAGCACAGAGCTGGCCAGCCATGATAAGCAGGCCGCCAGGAAGAAGTAATTGAGAAACCCCAACCACACCGTGGCAAACCTATAGAGCAGTGTTACCAGGCGGTTGCCGTGGAAGAACGCAAGCAAGGCGGCGGGAACAAAAGTAAAGGACAGCAGCAAAAGCGCCGCTCCCAGCAAAAGCGCTATCCGCGGGCTGAGTGGCTGCCAGAAGGCGATCCAGGTGCAATAGATGAACAAGTGAGCAGCAAGCAAAAGAGCTTCTATGAGTGCGATGCCAAACAACGGCCAGGCTTTCAATCCGGGATCTCCTTGTCTTCAATTCTTGCATAAGCAGCGATAAGGAACAGAAAAAGTAAAATGGCCCGCACCCATGAAACAATCTCCTTATGGTTGCTTCCGCGTGCGGCGCGCTTGGCCTCTACATCTCGATCCCCTTCTGCCGGTCAAAGTGCACCTACTGCAACTTTGCCTCGGGAGTTTATCCGGCCGGCGAACACGCACGCTATGTGGACCGGCTGATCGAGGATATTGCCGGGGCAGGGAGTTGGGCTGCGAGGATGGGGGTGGAACTTCCCCGCCGCGTGGACACGGTCTATGTGGGCGGAGGAACGCCCAGCCTGCTGGCGCCTGAGTTGCTGAGCCGGCTCTTTACCGCCATGCGCTCGGAGTTTGACCTGGAGCCGGATGCCGAAATCACCGTTGAATGTGCGCCGGGCGTGCTTGCTGATAAAACGCTGGAGGCGCTCGTGACGGCTGGCGTGAACCGCGTGAGCCTGGGTGTGCAGTCCTTCATCGACCGCGAGGCGCTGGCCAGCGGGCGACTGCACAATCGCGCGGTGGCGCTCGCGGACATCATGCGGTTGCGCGCCGCGCGCATCTGCAACTTGAATGTTGACCTGATCGCCGGCCTTCCCGGCCAGACCTTCGTCTCTTGGGAGGAGTCGCTGATGGTGATGACGGCGCTGGCGGATGCGGGCGTCCCTCACGCCAGCGTCTACATACTGGAAGTGGACCAGGATTCCCGCCTGGGACGCGAGGTGCTCAGCGCAGGCACGCGCTACCACGCGGATCTTGTTCCCAATGACGATGCCATTGCGCAAATGTATGGGCGCGCTATCGAGGTTCTGGGGCAGGCCGGCCTGGCGCAATACGAGATCTCCAACTTCTGCCGTTTTGGAATGGAATCGCGGCACAACCTGCGCTATTGGCAGCGGCGGCCTTACCTTGGCCTGGGCCTCGACGCCTCCTCCATGCTGGCAGCGGGTGAAGGCCACCGTGTTTTGCGCTCCACCACCACTGACAACCTGAAGGCATATCTCGCGGGCTCTGAGCCGGTCGAGAGCACGTGGCTCACTCACGAGCAGCAGCACGAGGAGGCGTGGTTCCTGGGGCTGCGGCTGAACGCGGGCGTTGATATTGCCGCCGTGCAGCGGGAGTTTGGCGCGGCGATGGTCGAGCCGGCGCTCAAAGTCGTCGCGCGGCTGGTGGAGGCAGGATTGCTTGTCTCCAATGGCAAGACGGTTCGGCTGACCGCGCAAGGGCAGCTGTTGTCGAACGATGTCTTTCAGGAGTTTTTGGGGCTGGGGGCGGAAGAGGGGTAAGTGGGTCAGAGTACGCTGGTGTAAATATCGTGGTATCCACCCTTGCACTATCCGTTTCGCAATCTCACCGCAAAAAGGGTGGAAGATCACAGACATTCATAGGCGCACTATTCGCAAGGATAGCCGGCCCCTTACGCGGCGATGTCGAAACGTTCAATTCTGGGCCGCTTTTTGTGGGATGCTTGCCATATATCGTAGCCTGCTTGCAGATCGTACCAAAAGCTGGCGTGGGTTCCGAGCGCGTCTGACAGGCGCAGCGACATATCCGCCGATATGCCTGACGCACCGTTGAGAATGCGCGAAAGCGTGGTGCGCGAGATATGCAGTTTCTTAGCGGCGGTAGTTACGTCCCTGTCTCCAAGGTACTCGCGCAAGACCTTGCCCGGATGAGGCGGATTGAACATTTGCGTCATGATGTTAACTCCCGTGATAGTCCTGATAGTCAACCAGAATTGCGTTTTCTCCTTCGAATCTGAATGTGAGCCGCCAATTGCCGCTGATCCGGATGGACCAATGGCCTTCCAGATTGCCTTTCAGTTGATGCAAGCGCCATCCTGGCGTGTTCAAGTCGGAAGGCGATTTTGCCACATCCAGCGCGTAAAGCTGAACGGAGAGCTTGGCGGCATGAGCAGGTTGAATTCCAGCTTTGCTCCCGGTCTTGAAGAATTTCTCAATTCCAGCGTGCCGAAAGCTCTTAATCATGTGTTAAGTGTAGCGCCTCACGCACATCCAGTCAAGTCTCATGCGGGGGCAGACATATTCCATATCTGCATGTTTACCCAAGCGCAAATTGCCGGATCACGTTTTGCGGAACAATTAATGTACTGCGTTCGCTACGTTTTTACGGTACCGTTTCCCGAGATCAGGAAAAAGGTTACGCTCTTCGCGGTGCTCCGCTTATGCAGCGTTCCACGCGGAATCACCAGCATGTCGCCTTTCTTGAGTGAAAGGGTGGTGGCACCCTCCGCCGCGGGCGCAAGCCACTCTCCGGGCTTGGTGTTGCGTCCGTTCTTAGGGCTCCCGCCCACCTCGTAGACCGTTGACCCTTTGAGGATCAGCAACACATGGTCGCGGTTCTCGTGCCACTCGAACTCCTTGGCGCTCTTGGCCGTCTCGGTGGTCAGAACAACCGTGCATTCCTTTGAACCGAAGAGATTGTCGTTGCCGGGCTTGGCTTGCAAAGCCTTGATGCCATCCTGAATGCGCTGCGCGGTGAAGAGTTGAAAGCCAGCCGGCGTGGCAGGCGATGCGTTCTGACCGGCCGCATACGACGCAAACAGCGTTGCATCGGCGAGGGTGAGGCCTGCGGCGGCGGCGACGGGCGCTGTGCACAGAAAATTGCGGCGGCTTGGATTCTTGACTGCGTGGTTGTCCATCTGATTTCTCCTCCAACAGTAAATCATTCGGCACCGCATTCTGTCAGCTATCGGCGACAGCATTGCCGGCAACTCGGAAGATGACCCCCTGAATGTTGAGTCAGGGTACGCCGGCTCCTGATGCCACTCTACCAGGCCAGCAGTTCGTCCTCAGAGGTTGAGGAGAGGAAGGCGACCGGAGCGGCGTTGGGTTCGGGGAAGTCACCGGCGCACTGGATGGATTCGGGACCACTGGCCTTGGCCACCAGCAGCGCCTGTTCAGCATCGCGCAGAACCACCACCGGAGAACGGCCCAGGCTGGCGGCGATGCCAAAGCAGGCGGAGATGCGAACGGCGTCGCCGTTGACGCGGAAGGGCGAGGAGAAGACATCCATGCGCAGTCGCTCGGCCATCATGACCGCGTTGACGCTGGAGCAGCCGGGCAGAGCGATCATGAACTCGTCCTTACCGGTGCGGCCCAGCAGGTCATAGCTGCGCAGCAGGCGCGCGGTGCGAGCAACCACCTGGCAGAGCAACTCGTCGCAGGTCTCCGAGCCAAGGCGCGTGTTCCAGTGGCCGAAGTCATCGATGTCGAAGAGAATCATGCACAGCGAACTCTTCATGCGCTGCACGCGGTCGGTCTCGCGAAACATCATGGAGAGCATGGTTTCGCGGTTGTAAACGCCGGTCAGGTGGTCGGTCTGGGCGTTGAGCGCGGCGGCCTCACGCAGCATTTCCAGCTCGCGCCAGCGGCGATGTTCGCGCAGCACCGCTTGCAACCGGAGCCTCAGGAAGGCCGGCTCGGCGGAGCGCGGCACCAGGTCGTCAATGACGCCCTCGGCCAGACGGTCGATCCACTCCTGCGTGACAGTGTCCGAAATCAGGACAATCGGGTAGCGGCGGCCTGCCGCCTCGGCGCGCGCCGACGCCAATAATTGACCCATACTCATTGAGGGCTCCATGCCGGGCAGATTGACATCGATCAGGGCCAGCGTGGGCGCATGGGCAGCGGTCAGAGCAAGCAGAGCTGTCTCGGCGGTGAGGAAGATTTCCACGCGTGCTCCGTCGGTGGCAAGCAGCGGTTCAAGCTCAGCGAGCAATGCAGGATCGGGCGATGCAAGAAGGTAGACGGGGGTGGAATTGGCGAGCATTCAAACAACCTCGATAGTGAATGCATCGGCGATAGTTAGAAATTATTTAGAGAACATCAGGGATTCTTGGGTGCCTTCAATAACTGTTGGGCGGGAATACAGGTGCCAAAGGTCATCAGCGAGGGAATCTAGTGCATGTCGCAGAGCCAAATATGGGCTGACTGCCGCATTTGACCACCTTCTCCGCAAGCCTTTATATTCGCTTCGTTCAGTTTTGCGGGCGATATGATTCTCTTCCAGGTTATCCATCTGATTTCACTGCAAACGGAACCTACCCTATCAGTGAGTGGCTCAAGCCAGGAGGGTCCATGCAAAGACGCTTTTCTGCAGTCGTATGCTGCATATTTCTGCTGTTCGCAGCCATTGCTCTTGCCGAGGTAAGGCCCGCTGCCCTGTTCAGCGACCACATGGTTTTGCAGAGAGGAATGCCGGCGCCCATCTGGGGTACGGCTGCCCCCGGCGAAATGGTGAAGATTACGCTCAACGGCAAGAGCCGCTCGACCACCGCGGGTCTAGATGGCAAATGGATGTTGCGCCTGCGCAAGCTGAAGGCCGGCGGGCCCTATGAGATACAGATTCAGGGCACGAACTCGCTCACCATCCACGATGTTCTTGTTGGAGAGGTTTGGCTCGGCTCCGGGCAGTCGAACATGGCGTTTACGGTTTCGAAAAAAGTGGCGCCGTATGCCGGGATGCTGGATGAAGACAAGGAGATTGCCGCCGCCAACTACCCCACTATCCGCATGTTCACGGTGAAGGATGAGAAGTCCTATACGCCCAGGGACGATGTGAAAGGCGAGTGGAAGATTTGCAGCCCGGAGACGGTTCCCGGCTTCTCCGCGGTGGGCTACCTGTTTGCGCGCGACATGCAGCAGCGCCTGCACGTCCCAGTTGGCATTCTGACGGTGGCGTATGGCGCCAGTACGGCGGAGGCGTGGGTGCCGCGCGAAACAATTGCCGCCGATCCGCGAATGAAGCCGATGCTTGATCGCTTCGATGCATTGGAAGACTTTTATAAGACGCATCCGGGCGTTGCGGCGGCCAATGCGCCGCCGGCTCCTCAGACCATCAACGGCCGATCAGTGGTGAGGCCCGGGCCGATGCGCGACCCCGTTCAGGATCAGCATGAGCCGACCGTACTCTTTAACGGCATGTTGCATCCGGTCATTCCCTATGGCATTCGCGGCGCAATCTGGTATCAGGGCGAATCCATCGTGGGCAGCATAGAAGGCGTACTGCTCTATCCGCACGTGATGGAGACGATGGTAACCTCGTGGCGCAAGCTGTGGGGCGAAGGGGAATTTCCCTTCTATGCGGTGCAGTTGCCGGCGCTAAAAAACGTCAGCAACAATCCCATGGTGCGCGAGGGCCAGGCGCAGATTTTATCGCTGCCCAACAGCGGGCTCGCGGTCACTATCGATGCCGGCGATCCCGACAACGTGCATCCCAAGAACAAAGCGCCTGTGGGCGAACGCCTGGCGCTCATCGCGCTGGCCAATGCATATCACCGCAAACTGGAATTCTCGGGGCCGCGTTACAGCTCGATGAAGGTTGAAGGCCATGCCATCCGCATCCGCTTCACGCATGTGGACGGAGGATTGGCCGCCAAGGATGGTCCGCTGAAGTGGTTCCAGATTGCGGGTGAGGATCAGCACTTTGTCGACGCGGAGGCAACCATCGACGGGGACACGGTCATTGTACAGAGCGACAAGGTGGCAACGCCGGTCGCGGTGCGCTATGCCTGGGCTAACTATCCCATCGGTTGCAACCTGACGAACGCCGCGGGCCTGCCCGCCGCGCCATTCCGCACCGACACATGGGACGCCTTGACGGAGATCGCAAAGGAGTTTACCGGCAAGTAGAAACTGGCGGCACGCCAGCACTGCGAATCTAATCGACGAAGTCAACTTTGGGCGCGATAGAGATGATGCCGCGCTTGTGGCCCAGCTTGAGCAGCTTGCGAATGGCCTCGCGGCCGTCAGCGCCATAGTCCAGCGTGCGCTGGTTCACGTACATGTTGACGAAGCGGCTGGCCAGACCGGCATCCAGGTCACGGGCAAACTGCATGGCGTATTCCAGCGCCTCCTCGCGGTGATCCAGGGCATGCTGAATGCTCTCGCGCAGGGCTTTTGAAATGATTTTGTGGGATTCGGGGCCCAGCGAGCGGCGGATGGCGTTGCCGCCCAGCGGGAGGATCAGGCCGGTGGTTTCGCGCCACCACACGCCCAGGTCGAGAACTTTGTTGAGCCCGCTGGCGGAATAAGTAAGCTGGCCTTCGTGGATGATGAGCCCGGCGTCGTAAGTTCCGGCCTGAATCGCCGGAATGATCTGGTCGAAGGGCACGGTCTCGGTCTGAATGGCCGGATTGAAGATCTTGAGCGCCAGATAGGCTGTCGTCAGGGTGCCCGGAATGGCGATCTTGATGCTGCCCAGCTCACCGGGCTCCAGCGGCTTGCTGGAGACGACCATGGGGCCGTAGTCCTCACCCACGCTGCCTCCACAACCCATCAGGGCGTAGTTCTTCTGCACGTAGGGGTAGGCGTGGAAGCTGATGGCGGTCACGTCGAAAAAGGCTTCGTCGAGTGCGCGACGGTTGAGGGTCTCGATGTCGCAAAGGGTGTGGGAGAAGCGGTAGCCGGGAACACGGACCTTGTTGGTGGCAAGCCCGTAGAACATGAAGGCGTCGTCAGAGTCGGGACTGTGAGCGATGGAGATATCGATCATCTCGGCCGGGTTAGCGTCCTGCTTGTTGTTGGGATTACTCATAGGGAATGAACGTCCTTTCAACGAGTAACTGCGAAAGTTCGCCAGGGGACTGACCAGTGACCCTAGAGTTCTGTTTCTATGTCGGTTTCCTCAACCGAACCGGAAGCCGCGCCCGCGCTGGCTGAATGCCTGGAGCGGCTTCGTCTGTGCTGGGCCCAGATGTGATGCGCCCCCCCGGCGGCTGCAATCAGCAGCGCCGCAAGCGATACAAGAAGTAACAACAGTAACCAGCGCATGGGAATAAACCACGCTAAGAATACCAGACGGGGCGGGCATTGAAACTGAGTTACCGGGCATTGGAGTCAGGCGTCACGGCTGCCGCAGGCTGGTTTGCAGCCAGTCGAGGTAGGGCTGGCTGGCTGCATCGACCTCCAGAACCAGAAACTCCGGCGTCTGGTAACTGTGCAGTTCGTGTAGACGAGCTTCCAGCGCGGCCAGTTGCTCCTGGCTGGTCTTGATGAGCAGCAGAGTCTCGGTCGCGGATTCGATCTCGCCCTTCCAGCGGTAGATGGACTGAGCGCCGGGAATCAGAGTGGCGCAGGCGGCCAGCCGTTCTTCGACCAGCGCGCGGCCTAGTAGCGCAGCATCCTCCGGGTTGGCGACGGTGGTTAGGACGATGCGAATTGGCGGCGGGGCTTCGGACATGGGGGCTTCCATCGTAAGTGAATGAGGGGTGGCGAGCCGGTTGTACGACTCGAGGTCTAAGGAGCTGCCAGGAGATGGTCTAGCAGGATCAAATTCAGGCCGGGAATCGTTTCGAATCCATCATCATTCGAGAAAAAGGCTGTCGCCTGGCCAACTCGTGCGGTGGCAAGTTGAATGGAATCAGGGGTCTTTAATCCATATATCGCACGAATCCGGGCGGCTTCCACGGCGATCTCTGAGGAGATGGGGAGAGTTTTCAGATTGCGAGAATTCAGCAGAATGTGGGAATACTGCTGGGCCAAACTTTGATTGCCGTGCCTGTAAGGGTAAACAAGAGCTTCTGTCAACGTTAGCGTCGAAGTGACGACCTGAATGTCTCCACGCTCCACGGCTTCAAAGAAAGGATCAACAAAAGGAAGATAGACCGGATGCAATTCAACGAAATAGATCAGCGGCGCTGTGTCCAGGCCGACAATCGTTCCGTGCAGTTTTCTTATCCATTCCATGAGGCGCGTTCGCTATTGACGTATTCCTGGGCGTCAATCCCTTCCCAGATCTCCTTGCCGAGACCGCGCAACTCCATGATGCTGTGCTGCGGCTCGGAGGCGGCGCTCTCGCCTGTACGGGACTTAAGTTCTTCGATCAGGCGAAGCCGTTCTTCGAGGCTCAGCGACTCAGCCATCTGCAGCGCGCTTTCATAGGTTTGGGTGGCCATGAGAAGTCTCCTGCTTCATGATAGACGCTTTCCCGGTCGATATAAAGCAAAAATATCCGGATTCGTTGCCGCATCGGCTTGCCGCCGTGCAGCTAGGTAGAGCAGTATGAAATCAGCACCGGTTGAAACCGGCGTGGGGAATGTGATGGCGACAGGGATCAGGTTTGGCACCTCCGGTTGGCGGGCGATTGTGGCCGATGAGT
>Ga0187873_1003413_pt1 | contig 11440 bp, 9 predicted proteins | sample June2016WEW_16_1_2_FD_133012 | JGI IMG/M metagenome (GOLD analysis project Ga0187873, IMG submission 133012) | Peatland microbial communities from SPRUCE experiment site at the Marcell Experimental Forest, Minnesota, USA - June2016WEW_16_100 | ecosystem: Environmental > Terrestrial > Soil >... | reverse complement strand
TCAAAACCGTGTTCAGGTTTCTTTGCGATTTACAAAAACCGCAACGGGGAAAACGGCTGCATATCGAAATCGGGGGACCGTCCCTTCAGCAACTGAGTCATGACCAGCGCGGTCACGGGCGCAAGCATGATCCCATCACGATAGTGTCCGGTGGCCGCATAGTATCCCGGCAGAGAAGTTGCGCCGAGGATGGGAAGTCCGTCCGGCGAGCCCGGACGCAATCCTGCCCAGGCATCGTGAATGCGCATCTTGCCGATCTCCGGCACAACATTCATCGCAGCCCGCTGCAGGCGCTGCACGGTATCGGCATCCACGTGCTTGTCAAAGCCGGCTTCCTCGACCGTTGCCCCCAGCAGCATGCGTCCGTCACTGCGCGGAATGATGTAGACCTCAGGAGTGCGCACCACATGCCGAATCAGCGGGCCGGAGGCATGCGCACCCGCTTGCGGCACCATGCAGACCATCTGTCCCTTCACGGGACGAGTCGGCATTCCAAGGGGTTTGATTTGCGACGCCCATGCTCCCGCACAGTTCACCACTGCCGCCGCCATATAGAATGCCTTCGTCGTACGCGCACCGGTAGTTCGGCCGCCCAGCACGGCAACTTCAGTGACGGCCGAACCGGTCACGAAGTCAACGCCGAGCTTCCGTGCGGATTTCTCCAGCGCGCTGGCCAGCTTGCGCGGATCGACACTACACTCCGGCAGAAGATAAGCACGCCCGCGCAAGGCAATCAGCGGCTCCAACTGCGCCAGTTCTTCATCATGCAGCGGTCGCGCGCCTTCGCACGCCGGCAGCTCGCCATCGCCGAGGAACGCGATCGTTCCGTCCTCGCGCAGGTCAGGCGACTCAAATGCCTCCGCCCGTAGCTCTGAGATAAACTGCGGATACATGCGCCCACTGGCGGCAATCATCTTGGACATCGCCGGAGGATTCTCCGGATCGCAGTGCGCGATCATGCCGCCAGCGGCGTGCGTAGCCTCGCGGGCAGGTTCAGATTTCTCCACGACGAGAACGCTCGCACCGCTGTGCCGCAAGCTCCTTGCCAGCGCCAGCCCAATTACGCCTCCGCCAATGATGACAACATCCCAGGTCTTCACCCTTCGATTGTAGAGGAGGACTGACGGCGAAGGTCAGTACTGCACAGGCGATGGATGTAGTACAGAGCTTTTCTGCAGCAGCCGTCACCCGACGAAAATCGCTGCACGGGCGACGGTCATAGTGCGGTAATGAAATGCGTGCCGCGCGTGGGTGGCTCTTCCAGGCAGTTTGACTAGGATGTCCCGGTGGGAGAAAATACATCAGGCGCTGGATTCTCAGCGTCATCCTTTCGCAAGTGGGCCTGTGGCGCAGCTGGGAGCGCGCTTCCATGGCATGGAAGAGGTCGCCGGTTCGATCCCGGCCAGGTCCACCAAACTCCTCAATAAATCAGACGGGGCGGTTGATAACCGGCGCGGCGTTTGTGGTGTTCTTTGCGTCATAACCTGCCGTTCTGGCGCTGCGCTTCGCTTCCATCCCAACGTGACCGAACCTTTCCAGCCTTCGGCTGAATGATCTGCAATTGCCACGACACTGGAATCCGACTTGCCATGCTTCGCCAGTTCGGCGATTCAGGTAGTTAGAAGTTGCCGCGAGCATGGCCGAGGCAGCTTGTGATAACTTTTCAGGTACTCTGAGCTTCAACTTGAGAACCTGGACTTTAGAATAGCGGCTGTATCGCTTTCGAACCGAATGATTTTGGCCTTCGAGAGGTTATGGTGAAAAGCATTCTAGTTCGCTGTATCGCGATTCTGTTCGTCGCAGCTGCGGTCATCTCGGTTGACGCGCAAGACACGGACACCTACGAGCAAGCTCCGGCTCGTAAATCCGCGACGAAGGTTCTTCCCGACATGCCACCCTACATGGTCTGCTTCGGCGACGGACCCAAGTGGAGCATAGAGTTCGTCTCTTGGGGCGTGCGCTATATTGGCGGCGTCAATCAGCCGGATCAGGACTTTCTGGGCGGCTTTTTCTGGGAAGCGGACGAGAAGGTCTGGGTGTGGCAGATGGCCAGCGGTAATGCGCTGTCGGCCAAAATCCGGAAGGCCTCGTGCACTGAAGCTGGGGCCAGCCAGACGTACCCCTACGCAGCGCTGGTGTATTTGCCGCAGGGCGACATACTAGGCGGCTGCTGCCGCAAATTGAAGCCGGGGGAAGCTCCAGTCTCGCCGCAGAATGCCCCGGCCATCAAGACTCCGACAAAGTAACGGCGCCAGGCAACGGGGCGTGCTAATTGCGCTTCCCCGGCAGTTGAGCCCCAGAGATGGAAGCGTCAAGCAACTCCATGTAGTGCATCACCGGCAACGGACGTCCTGCTTCATTCAACAGCGCCCCGATTTGCAATTGGCATCCAGGATTGCCCGTCGCTACCGCGTCAGCCGAAGTCGCGACAATTTTCTCCACCTTGCGCTGGCCCAGTTGGTGGGCCGTCTCCGACTGAACTAGACCGTAGAGACCTGCTGACCCACAGCAGAGTGCGGCCTCGGAAATCTCCAACAATTCCAGTCCGGGGATGGTACGCAGCATGGCGCGCGGCTGTTCGCGCAGTCCCTGGGCATGCTGCAGGTGACATGGATCGTGGAATGCAACCTTCAATGCCATCGGGTGCCGTGGCGCGCGCGGCTGCAACTCCGCCATCACCTCCGATACGTCCTTGCATTTCGCGGAAAACGCAATGGCACGGTCGCGATACTTGGGATCATCCCGCAGCAGGTACCCATAGTCTTTGAGCGTGTGTCCGCAACCTGCGGCGTTCACCACGATGGTATCGACCGCCAACGGCTCGAAGAGGTCGATCAGCTTGCGCGCGCTGTCGAGAGCGTCACGTTCCTGGCCAAGGTCCATCATCAGGGCGCCGCAACAACCCTGCTCCGGCGGTACCAGCACTTCACAGCCCTCGGCCGCTAGGACGCGGGCGGTCGCCGCGTTTACCTGTCCCATGAAAACGCTTTGTACGCAGCCGGTCAACATGGCGACAGTGCGGCGCTTCTCGCCCTGCGCAGCGATGCGCGGCGGCAAGCTTGCCACCGTGGCATTGTGCGACAAATCAGGCAGCATCTTCTCCATGGCACGCAAGCTACGGGGCAGCAATGACGTCAGGCCCGTGGCCCGCGCGAGTTTTTGCAAGCCCAGCCGTTGATAAGCGCGAAGTGGCAAAATCATCTTGCGCATGCGCTCGGGCCGGCTGAAGACCGCGGCAATCATCCGCCGCAACATCCGCTCATGCAGCGGCCGGCGATATTGCCGCTCCACTTGTCCACGCATGGCTTCGATCAGCTTGCCGTACTTCAGCCCAGACGGACATGACGTGGCACAAGCCATGCATCCCAGGCAATGGTCGAAATGCGATACGTACAGGTCAGTCAGTTCCGCCTCGCCCGCGATCGCCATGTTCATCAGATGAATGCGGCCACGCGGTGAGTCCTGCTCCTTGCCCCACAGAGTGTAGGTGGGGCAGGTTTGCAAGCAAAAGCCGCAATGGACGCAAGCATTCAAGAGCTCCGCGTCCGGGGGATGATACTGATCGAAAATATTCTTGCTGGCGGTCGACGGCGTTGCGAGCTGCGTTGTCATATGCCCCCCACGAAACGTCCCGGATTCAGAGTCTCGCCCGGGTCGAATTTCTGCTTAATTCTGAGCATCAGCGGAAGCGCATCTTTGATGGTGCCCCAAACATCCATTTCGCTCTTCATCGTTACCGGGCACTGCGCAACAGTGAGTGTTCCTCCCAGGCGGTCGACCTCACTGCGCAGAAAGCTCAGTACAATCATCAGCGTGTGCTGGCCGGCGGCATCCAGGCGCACTTCAGCCAGCCCGGTGCCTTGTGCTACCAGAGTGAACGCAACGTCGGCCGCCTTCGTGTGCAGGAAAAGAGCATCGCAAAGCGATCCAATCTGCGAAGGCAGGACACAGCATTTGCAGATCACCGAGCTGGCGGCATTGGCAAACAGTTTCTGCCGCTCCATCCAGACATCGCCACTACAATCCACAAACTCGTGAGCGCCCGCGATGCGGCGAAGCTTCACATATTGGTCCTGCAGCGATTCCGGGATGCCCTCGAATCGTATGTGGACAAAGATCTGGTCCTCGCGGCGCGCGCGAATCTGTAGCCCGGTGTAGACCAGGTGTGAATCCAGAATAGCGAGCACCAGTTTTTCCGCTTCCGACGCTGTAGGTAGCATGGCAGCGAAAGTGGACGTGGCCACGGGAATGGGGTGCAGGCGGAACACGGCTCGGGTGATTACGCCCAGCGTGCCCAGCGAACCGATGGCAAGTTTGGTGAGGTCATAGCCGGCAACGTTCTTGACGACCTTGCCTCCTGCCTTAATTACGCTTCCGTCCGGCAGCGCCATTTCCAGACCAAGCACCAAGTCGCGAATAGCGCCGTAGCGAATACGCAGGGTCCCACTCTCCGCCGTTGCCAGTACGCCGCCGACCGTGGCCTGCTCCGGTTGCCTGGGATCAGCGCCCAACTGCTGACCGTGCTCGCGGACCACACTTTGCAACTTGTCGATGGTGCAGCCGGCTTCCACCGTCACCGTCATGTCGCCCCAGGCATGTTCAATCACCTGGTTGAGCCGCTCCAGCGAGAGGACAAAGTCCGCCTGGCGCGGACGATTTCCCAACCCCAACTGGGTGCCTCCACCTCGCGGAATGATGGTGAGTCCGGCGGAGCCGCAGTAACGCAGCACCCGCGCAACTTCCTGCGCCGTGCCGGGTGCAATCACGCCGGCGGGTTGTAACGCGTCTACAGCATCCTCTGGCGTCGCCGGACGCAGGTGTTCCGCGCCGACGATCGCACTTAGTTCGGTCCACGCTTCGTTGTTTTGTACTCGAGCTTGGCTCATGATTTAACTCCCGTTTGCATCGCCGGTTCCTCAGCTAGTACCGCTGTGCCAGCCCCGCTAACTCGATCGGATGTGGTTCGTACGCGACCGGCCTTTGCAGCTTCGCGTCGGTGCCGGGAAACATCTTCGTCGGATTGCAGAGGTCGTACGGATCGAAGGCCGAGCGCAGGCGCTGCATGGCGTCCAGGTCGGCTGGGGAAAACATGACCGGCATGAACATCTTTTTCTCTTCGCCGATCCCATGTTCTCCGGTGATGGACCCACCCGCATCCACGCACAGGCGCAAAATATCCTCGGCCAGGGTCATGGCTCGTTCCTCCTGCCCGGCAATGCGGCGGTCGTACAGCACCAGTGGGTGAAGGTTGCCGTCTCCGGCATGAAAGACGTTCGCCACGCGCAGCCCCGCGTCGGCGCTGAGGCGATCAATTTCTCCCAGGACCCTCGGTAATGCGGTACGCGGGATGACGCCGTCCTGCACCAGGTAATTCGGAGAGATCCGTCCCACGGCTGCAAATGCCGCTTTACGACCTTTCCACACCGCCATTCGTTCCGGCTCGGACTTCGCGAGGCGCATCTCCCAAGCTCCGCACTCTTTGCAGATCGGTCCGACCTTCTCCATCAGAAGCTCGACTTCGCGAGCGGAGCCGTCGAGTTCCACCAGCAGCAACGCCTGACAGTTGGGATAATTGGCATGAACCGCCGCTTCAGCGGCCTCCAGGGCCAGCCGATCCATGATCTCCATGGCTGCGGGAAACATTCCCGAAGCGATGATGTTGCTGACGGCCGCGCCCGCTTCGCTGCTGGAATTGAACGCTGCCATCAATACCTGTGTGGTTTCAGGTTTCTTGATGACTCGCAGCGTGACCTTAGTAATGATCCCGAACGTTCCCTCTGAACCGACGAAAGCGCCCACCAGGTCGTAGCCCGGCTGGTCCATCGTCGTGCCGCCCAGGTTGAGAAGAGTGCCGTCGGAGAGCACAACCTCGAGTCCGAGAATGTAGGTCGTGGTTACTCCATACTTAAAGCAGTGCGCGCCGCCGGAGTTCTCCGCCACGTTGCCGGCTACGGTGCAGACTACCTGCGAGGATGGGTCGGGTGCATAGAAGTAGCCATAACCGGAAACCGCCGCGGTGATAGCGGAATTGGTCACGCCGGGCTCGACCACTACACGCGCGTTAGGCAGATCAACCTCAAGAATGCGATTCATTCGGGTGACGCTGATCACGACGCCGCCCTTTACCGGCAGTGCTCCCCCGCTTAGTCCGGTGCCCGAGCCGCGCGCAACCATCGGGATTTTCTCCTGGTAGCACAGCTTCACAATGGCCTGCATTTCTTTCGCGGTTGCGGGCAGAAGAACAAGGTCAGGAACTACGCGGAACAAAGTCAAGCCGTCGCATTCGTACGTCCGGAGCTGCTCAGGCCCACTCACCAGGCCGGCATCTCCAACGATGGAACGAAATTCACTTACCAACCGAGCGTTCATTCAACACCTCGATGGCGCCACGCGGGCCTTAGGATGGAAGATTGATGTACCCAAAGAGATCTCCCGAACTGGGACACGGTTAGTTTTTAGCACCCCCGCATCCGAGCGGCGGTGACGGCGGTCACACTACAGGATGTCAACGAGCGTCAGCTGGAATGGGAGCGACTGCAGGCGGGTAGCAAGGTCAGATTTCCAGACCAGTCATCAGGGGAGCGCCAGGGCTTCGTTAGTCGGGGCCGGAGCAGCGGCTCTCATCTGATCAAGCAATGCAAGCACACTGGCCGATTGAACGTTGTCGTCCTTCGTCTGAGCCGATGCCGCGACGTCGGAATAGAACTGCAGGATGTTGTCACGCAGTTCCGGCGTCGCACGGTCGAACTTGCTCTTGGCCAGCTGACCCAGCAACTTGTCATAGGTTTGGTCGGTGAGCGAATATTCCTCCACCATGGTCGGATTGCCGCTGTCGAGGTCACAGTTGGCCAGCACGAGCGTGTCCGTGCCCACTTCCTTGAGAAAAGCTCGGTATTGATCGACAGTCGTATTGACGCTCTTGATGTACATATCCTCTGTTTGCGCAGTCGGGTTATTGAACGCCAACCCTTTAAAGGGTCCGATCTTTGGCATGAATCGCAGGAGGGTTGACAGAATCCGCGTACCCACGCCCGGCTGCTTGTAATCCTTCCCCCACTCCTTTTCATAACTGGAGCGGGAAAGACGGTAGAGAAACTTTTGCTTCGCGAAATCGGGCGTTTCGCGCATCAGGTCTTTTTTGTGGGTTTGCAGCGCTACTTGGGTCATCTCCGGGATCAGCCGGCTGACGGAGTACCGATACGAGCTGATGGAAAGGTCCTCGTGGGGCAGCACGTCTTTCAGTTCCAGTCCGTAGACGATCGGGAAGACCCGCTCCAGCAGGCCTTTGGACACTTGGAACCCAATGAAATCATGGTACTGTTGCGAGGCATAACGATTGTGCGCTACTTGCACAGTGTCGAAGCCAAACTCGGTTTTCAGGTGCGCGGTTTTGTTGTCCGCATACCGGACTGAAGATCCATACTTCGCCCGCAGCTTGGGATAGCGGATCGCCACGGCATGGTTGACGGCCGGGTGGCCGGCAATGTCCGATGCATAATGCGAAAGCGCGCCCAGCGCAAACGCGTACTCATCCGGGTCATTGCTCTGTACCAACAGCTCGCGAACGAAATCTCCGGTGCGAACATAGTGCACCAGGTCGCTGAATTCGCGGCTGCCGAACGGGTAGTAGCCCAGGTCTTGAATGACCGCGCCGCCATAGGCGTAGGCGTGCGCTTCCTTAATCTGATCTTCCGAGAGACCGGGATATCGCTGAAGAATCAATGTCCGGATCTCGTCCGTCCACAGCAAGTCAACGATCTCCTCGTGGGTCAGCACGGAATACGCTGACACACTGCTGCTACACATCAGCGTTATCAGCAGCAGCGCAATCGCGCGACCCGGAAGGTTCCGGAAGCCATGTCCGATCGCCTTAGACACAGCTTGTCCGGCGCTTCGTGGCAGAACCGGGTTGTGTGCGACTATCATCTCCAAGCTTCCGCGCCAGGGATTCTACGATGGCCGTGATTGATCAGCCTTCTACTTCACCCCTTGCCAATATGAATGTCGGAGAGGTAATGCATGAGCCCAAAGACATTCAGCAGCCACAACACCACGGCGATGGTTACCACGGCATTCAAGATCGACTTTATGGAGCTTGCCATGGGGATGAAGCGATCCACCAGCCACAAGAGGACTCCGACAACGACCAGAACCAGGACAACTTGAAGTAACGGCATACTCTATTACCTTTCTGTACTCCGATAAGATTGTTTCTTTGTTGCTCTGGTTGTTGTTTCAGAGCACCTCGGGTTAATGAATCGCAGGCTGCGCGGGCGGTATCGAGCCGCTTGCCAGACGTGATGAGAAGGCGATTCTACGAGGATAGCTGGAGCGCAGTTGCGGACGCTCCCACGGGCCGGTTTGTATGTTGGGTTGAAAAATGTAAGTCCGTTGTGCTCCGCAGTCGCAACAATGCTGGAACGAAATTCCCTCTTCGCCGCAACGTACCGGCCAACCAACGTTGGCGTGAGGGCACAAGCTTAGAAGTCGCAGCAATCTGCCGAATGCTTTCGGCAGCGCTGCGTCAAGCGGATAGTGGATTGTCGCACTCAAATGGCCTCCAGTTTACTGAGGTACACGTCTACCGTCTGAATTCAAGGTCAATCCGATTATCTTGGAAATGGCGCACCGCGTCTGGTCAAGACTGACCATTCACGAGGACTGCAACACATCATGCGATCGCTAGAGCGAGACGCTGATCGCAATGCCGACGCCAGGATAACTCTGGTTGTACATGTAATATCCGTTGTCAGCATAGACAACATAAACGTTGTCGGTTTCGTACCAGTTGTTTGCCCAGGAGCTGGGCCACGGGTCAACCAAGCTAAACCAGTAGCCGCTGTATTGGAAGCGCGGGAATCCGCCGACAACCATATAAGGTTGACTAAAGATGACAAAGGCGTGGCCCGAGCCAAAGTATCCGTTGTAACGGTTATCTGGAATACGGTAGCCGTTGTAGCCTCCGCGCTGTTGCCACGTGCGGTGGTCAGACTGCCAATTCCCTGACTGATGCCCCTGCCAGGCGGCTTGCTGGGCATGCTGCTGTTCCTGAGTATGTTGCGCCGGCTGCTGCTTGGCCTGCTGCTGCTGTTGCGCGGGTTTACTCTGGCTCGGCTGCTTAGCCTCCTGCTTTGGTTGTGCAGGTTTGTTCTGGCTCGGCTGCTTGGCCTCCTGCTTCGGTTGCGCAGGTTTGCTCTGGCTGGGCTGCTTGGCTTCCTGCTTTGGCTGGGCAGGTTTGCTCTGGCTCGGCTGCTTGGCCTGCTGTTGTGGCTCTGCGGGCTTGTTCTGGCTGGGCTGCTTGGCCTGCTGCTCCTGCTGCTGTGGTTGCTGCTTCTGCGGCTGAGCATGCTCTTGTTCCTGCTTCTGCTCCGGCTTCGCTTCTTCTTGTTTGTCCTGTGCGAACGCGGGAACAATGGTTCCGAGCGTCAGAAACAGGAATGCTGTTCCGAGAGTGGTCAGTGCTTTCATTGCTATAACCTCAAATACAGGCTAGGCGAACGAGAAGCGAATAGCTGTGTCGTTTTGACCGCTTTCTTGTTGGCCCCATTTGCGGGCAATTTAAGATGACTTTATTCGCGAAGAGGCCATCTTCTGCACGGTTATTGGGGGAAGCGCAGGATCGAAGAACTGGAATCGTTGCTGATCAAACATGCGCTTAAGAAAAAGAGTCCGCAAAACGGAAATCTCGCCGCAAGCCTTGACGCGCTGCTCGAAGGAATCTAGGCTGTTCCCACAATTCAATAATCTGAGGCAATTATGGACATAAGAACCGTAGGAGTAATCGGAGCGGGCACGATGGGCAACGGTATTGCCCACGTCTTCGCCAAAAGTCAGTACAAGGTCGTGCTGGTTGATGTGGAGCAACGCTTCGTCGATCGCGGACTGGAAACCATCCGCAAGAACATGGAGCGCGAGGTCTCGAAGGCCAAGCTTACGGCCGAGCAACGCGACCAGGCGCTAGGCCGCATCACCGCAGTGACCGACCGCAAGCAGCTGGCAAGTTGCGACTTCATCGTCGAGGCCGCCAGCGAACGCTTCGAGATCAAGGCCGAACTGTTCCGTGACCTCGACGGGATGTGCCGGCCGGAAGTAATCCTCAGCTCCAACACTTCGTCTATTTCGATTACCAAGCTGGCGGCGGTGACGAAGCGGCCCGACAAAGTCATCGGGATGCATTTCTTCAATCCCGTGCCGGTCATGAAGCTGGTTGAAGTGATCCGCGGACTGGCAAGCTCGAACGAGACCTACGCCACGGTAAAGGCTCTGGCTGAGAAGCTGGAGAAAACTCCGGTTGAGGTGAATGACGCTCCGGGATTCGTCTCGAACCGCGTGCTGATGCCGCTATTGAACGAAGCCATGTATGCCGTGATGGAGGGCGTCGCCACACCCGAAGCCGTGGATGAGGTCTTTAAGCTGGGAATGGCGCACCCTATGGGGCCGCTCACGCTGGCTGATTTTATCGGGCTCGACGTCTGCCTCGACATCATGCGCGTGATACAGTCCGGCCTCGGCGATCCCAAGTACCGGCCATGCCCGCTGCTTATCAAGATGGTGGACGCTGGATGGCTGGGCCGTAAATCAGGACGTGGCTTTTATAAATACTGATCGTCGCACGCGGCGCGTTCCAGATTCTAGCGGCGGGTGGTGACGAAAGCTCAGCTTCGGCTGGTGCCTTTGCGGCTTTTACCTTCTTGCGCTCTACGCAATGGATCAGCAGGCTCGTACTTCATTTGGGCTGACAGAATCTTCACCAGCTTCGCCAACACCTTGGTTCGCGCCCAGTACTTGTCATTGCCTTCGATCAGCGTCCAGGGTGCAGTGGCAGGGCTCGTCTTCACCAGCATCTGCTCCACTGCTTCTTCGTAGGCTGCCCATTTCTCGCGATTGCGCCAGTCTTCCTCTGTAAGCTTCCACGCCTTGTAGCCGATGGCTTTGCGCTCGTCGAAGCGGCGAAGCTGCTCCTCGCGCGAGATATGGATCCAGAATTTCACCAGGATCACACCGAAGTCTGCGAGTTGCCGTTCGAAGGAGTTGATCTCCTTGTAGGCACGCTTCCATTCGGCTTCGCTGGCAAATCCTTCCACGCGCTCCACCAGAACGCGGCCGTACCACGAGCGATCGAAGATGGCGATCTGTCCCCGCTCCGGCAGCCGTCTCCAGAAACGATATAGATAGTGCCGGGTTCGATCCTCGCCGAGCGGCGAGCTGATGGGATAAACGACATAGCCGCGCGGATCGAGCTTCTCGGTGATGCGCTTAATCGCGCCACCCTTGCCCGCCGCATCCCAGCCTTCGAACACGATAATGACCGGACGCTTCTGCAGGTAGACCTGATATCCCAGCTCCCGCAGTTGAATCTGCCGGCGCGTCACTTCGCGCACATACGACTGCCGATCCAGAGTGCAAGCAAGATCCACCGTCTCCAGCATTAGCGCCCACC
>Ga0187873_1003412_pt1 | contig 11441 bp, 8 predicted proteins | sample June2016WEW_16_1_2_FD_133012 | JGI IMG/M metagenome (GOLD analysis project Ga0187873, IMG submission 133012) | Peatland microbial communities from SPRUCE experiment site at the Marcell Experimental Forest, Minnesota, USA - June2016WEW_16_100 | ecosystem: Environmental > Terrestrial > Soil >... | reverse complement strand
GTAGTATGACTGGTCGTAATCCGGCTTCCAGGTGATTTGGGCGATATCAAAGTCCCCAGGGATACCGAGGTCCCAACAGAGACTGCGCAGTTGTTCCCTTTCCATCGGCTCGAGCTCGATGCGAGTGCGAATTTGTTCGAGAGCTTCAGAGAATTCACCGAAGCGGTGGTAACTCCGTCGCGCCGTTTCAATCTGCTCGGTGATTTCCGCAGGAAGCTTCACGTGGATGCGGCTCGGCAAAGCGATCTCCCATTTAACCAGGTTCCACTGACCTTTCCCGTGACGATACTTGCCCGTCTGGACGAACGTTCCCTGTAACTCGACCTTGGCCCCCAATAGGTGTCTCCACTGGTTCCATGTCGCGTCCCAACCCATTGGCATGGCCGACTGATCGAGTGTGACCTCGAGTTTCCGTCGGACATCGCGGTAGATGGCACGATCATTGTAAAAGTCAAAATTCCGCAACGGTGCAAGGAACCGGCGCTCCCGCCGCTCGGGCTGAAAAGACAGGATTTGGGTCGCGAAGAACGTCAGACCATCGCGCGAGCGGTCCCCGACAACCAGAATCGAACCGAAGCCCCCGTACGGAAAGAGTGCCGGTGTGGACGGATCCTTCAGCAGCGAGTCGTAACAAGCCCTTAGTTCGGGTTGCGCCAGGATGTTGAAGGCCCGCTCCAACGTAGCGCTGTCGCGGTTGGAAGCGCCGGCAGCGCGGAACTCCAATTGTCTGAGGCTGAAGGCTACTCGCAGCTCAGCAAGCGAGGCGGTGGCAGTGATCCGCAGAGCGTCATACAGGCTCGTCTGGCGTTCCCAAGGCTCGCGCCTTCTGGCGACGTAGAAGTAGTCGCGTACCACCTGGCAAGGCAGATGGATGGAGGAAATGCCCAGCCGGCCCGTTGGAACCTCTGCGCGCACGTAAAGTCGCTCTCGCTTATCGGCTTTGGGCTGCGCGGCATAACTGATGGGCGCCTGGTAGATATCACGACCCCGCCCTGAGGACGAGGTCTTGCGGATGTAGATTTCGGTTCCTGCCTTGGCAGAGTCGTTGGCGAGAGGAAAGTTGATTTCGTCGCCGGGGCGAATGAAGGCGGCCAGGAAGTTGGAGAGGAGGATACCGCCACCGTCATTGAAGTGGCAGACCGTCTTTTCGCCTTCCCGCTTAACCCCCGAGACCACGCGACCGAGGATTACTCTGGCGATAGCACTTTCGGCTTGAGTACCTGTTTCCATACGGAGTGCAGGATAGTCAGCCGGGTTGTTTCCGTCAAATGAGCTCTGAGTAGTCCTAAGTGACTCTTCCACAGGTAGACATGGAATCAATAAATTGGACGTCTTGGGATCTGCGTTTGACTTTCGGAATGCGGTGGACGACCAGGAGTTGAAGGAGCAGGTCCAGAAGTCGCGAGCCCTACTTGAGGGAGTAAGCACCGACGCCTTGCGGAACATGCCGCTGATTCGTGCCCGTGTGCGAGAAGGCACGGCTGAGGTAGCTGCCCAAATGAACCTTTTGGCTGGCAATCTAGTAGGCCGTAAGTTTCAGTTCGATGCGGACCGACTTTGTCAGCCCGCGCACCAGATTCGAACCATGCAAAACAAAAGGAGGAACGTGAGGGACGAACACGCCCGTTCCAGCCTGTGCGTCCCACGGTACACATTATGTTGAACAAGGTGATGCTCATTGGATACGTTGGCGCCGACAGCGAGATGAAGTTCACTCCGGGCGGCATCCCAGTGACGAACTTCTCTTTGGCGGTGAAGGAAACCTACAAGAACGGCGGCGGAGAGAAGAAGACCAACACGCTCTGGATCCGCTGTGTTGCCTGGCGGCGATGGGCGGAAATCGCGGGCGAATTCGTGAGCAGAGGCAAATTCCTGTACGTCGAAGGAAGACTCCAGTTAAGGAGTTACGAGGATTGCGAGGGCCGGAAGCACGATGTGACGGAAGTAGTCGTCACCACGCTCAGGTTCCTGGGGCCGTCAAAGAACGGGCACGGAGCCAAGGCGGCAGAAACCTCGAAGGCCTCGGAGCCGGTCGAGGAAAGCGAGAATCCCTTCAACGGGCCGGGAAGCGAGGGCACTGAGGAGGACATACCTTTCTAACGGGTTTCCTCTTCGGTGCCTACATTCGAACGACCCACCCTTATCTTCTCCGGGATTCCAACTTCTTGCTTCCGCGCAGCGGCTCTAACTCCTTCGATGCGGAAGGGGTGCGTGTTTCGTTCTGTATGTCCAGATTCGGAGAACCTCAAAACCCGCGTTGGAGACCACTGGATGGACAGCGCTGCTATCGGCTGGTCATCGATGAAATTGGACAATAAACGTGCCCCCTACGCAGCGGGGCCATTGCGACAAGCGTCGCGTTTACACATCCGAGTGACACCGGTACGTTGCCTTGCCGACTTCCCAGAACCCCGTTTCCGGGGATTTGAACTTGACGAGTCATTTAATGGTTTGTCGAAATTAACCGTAAAGTGGTTGCAGGCTGCGGACGACTGTTTCGAGGTGCGGCATCCAGGAGCTGAGTGGCTTTGCTCTACGCTACGCCGTTGCCCGCGAGTCGATTCCGGCGAGTGCCAGCGCAAACTTCCTCGAAGAGGACTTGTCAAAATAGCCGCAATGAAGGCGAAGACCTTACCAAATCCACCCGCACCCACATCCACTGCCTCCCGGATTTCACTTCCCGGACAAGACCGACATCTGGATCCCGGCTGACCTCACGGCCCCTGGGCGTTTCGCCCACAACTACATGGCCGTAGGCCGGTTGAAAGCTGGCGCGAGGCTGGAAGCAGCCCGAGCCCAAATCGCCGGTATCGCGGAGCCCGACCCTGAACTAAGCAAGCACTACGGCGCCGACCGCCGCGAGGGCGGCCACCTGGAGCGCGCAAAATAACTTGAGCAGGATTACGCTTTCCGATGCCCTGAAAAGAGCTCCTTCCCATTGTGATAGAGGATTCGGTCCATCAGCGGCGCTGCCTCTTCCTCCTTCAGGTATCCTTGCTCAACTTTTTCGGCGAGCACTTCCGCCGTCACCGCCCGGGCCATCTGGGCATGGCCGTAGGCTCCCTCTACATGGAAGAAGTCGCCACCGTATCCCATGATCTTATTTGCAGGTACGGTCTCAATCAACTCATGCAGCAGTCTCTTTGCCACGCCGGGGGCGATGATGTGGAGCCAGCAAAGATCGGGATGAACATTGGGCAAGTTTTTCGCGAGCGTGGCAAACTCACCGCAATACGGGTAGCCGCCATGGAAGAGATCGAACTGAACCTGCTGGTATTGATCCAGCAAATCGCTGAGTTGCGAAGGATTCGTCCAGGCGATGTGGTTCGTATTGCCTGCTTGCAAGCCGGTATGGATCTGAACCGGAAGATGATGCTCTGCGGCTTGTTGAATCACCCTGTGTAGCATGTAGTCTTGCAAAAGCTTATGGGTTGGAGCGTCTGCCGGGCCCAACGAACCTGTGCCGAAGATCTTCCCGAACGCGCGCTCGGCATCGGGGCGGGACACTTCGTCGAAGCGGAGAGTCCGTCCGTAAGCCAGAGCGCACTTGAACCCTGCCAAACCCTGGCGCAATCCATTTTGCACTGCCTTCTCGAGGGCTTGTTCCAAGTCGGCCAGGTTGCTGATGGCGACGTCAGTCACTTTCTCGATGTGACCAAGCTCCTCCTTATTCTTGGCCATTACGATATAGTCCAGGCGGGTTACAATGGCGAAGAACTTTGGCTCGGGCTTTAGCGGTTCGCCACTCATAGTTGTCAAATCATCGAGTACCGAAAGCTCGATTCGCGCCTTTTCCTTCATCACTTTTTCAAACCAGCCGGAGCGGTTGGCGGCCGAAATCCGCTCCGAGAGAAGGTGGTAGGTTTGCTCATTGATGTCTTCGATTCCGTAGAGGTCGCGGGCCGCAATCAGCATGCAACGCCCGTACCCAGTCGTGCGCGCATACGACCAATAAGGAGCAAAATCTTTCCACCGCTTCTCGAGAGGAATATGGGGGTTCTGGAGGTCCTTCACCGCTTCCGGAGACATCCCCGCGGAGACCAGGTCGCTGTCTGTGTAGTGGGAAAAGAGCAGGAAGAAATCGACCTTCCGCTTAAGTCGAGCTTCTTCGTGCCAGAGGTGCTCGTGCGTGTCGAAAATCGTCATGCGGGCAGCATGGTCGCGCAGGGACTTCCAAATGGACGATTCGGACCGTGGCCGGCCCATAACGCCCAGTGGTTGACCCTCTGAGTCCTTTGCCAGCAGCGGATCGACGCCCGACGAGCCGGTCAATGCCAATGGTGTGAAGGCAGCGGTTGCTTCAATGAATCTCCTTCGCGATAAGCCGGGCTTCTGGCCGTGACTATGGGAGATTCCCTGGGGGTGTGTATTCGGGTCATCGCTCATGGATGGGCCTCCTGGTAGAGAATAAACGAGAGTTCCGTTTTGTGATTCCAGTCGACCCTTAACTTACCTCGGAGCGGATGTCCACGCAAGCTGCTCGGGGGATGTACGATGTGTCAGATTTCGTGCAACGCCAGTCGTGGCTCAGTTTGGGGTTGCGGCGCTCGTGTCTGTCCAGAATCGCACGGTTTCTTTCTCGCCGTTCACTGTCACGTCCACCTCGCCCTCGCGAGCCAGGGCGCGAATGCCGGCGTTGACGTCGACTTCATCAGAATTGTTGGCCAGCATCGCCCGAACCACGGAGGTCGGAACCTTAACCGCGATCGTTTTACCCTGATGATGCTCGGGGCTTGGTTGCACAACGACTTTAATCAGCAAATCTCGGCCGGACTTGGCCACGCTCCATTCCTGACCATGCCGCTCGAAAGTAGCGAAAACGTTGTCGGGCGAATTGCGGGCGGCGTCCAGCATGGCTCGCAGATCCGTGCCATTTATCGAGGCCTGCAAACTGAATCGGCCGTGGTGTTCATGACCGGCCGGGATCGAAGGCAAAACCGCCGACGCCATCTCAATGGGGACATTGATGGTCCCGCTGACCTTTCCCGCGCTCTCTACTCGCACATGAATCCAACGCTCGGCATTCGCAGCCATCAGCGCAGCGGCGCTCAGAAACAATATAGCCACGGCTTGATAGATATTTCTCATGACGAGTCTCCTCACGCTTTTTTCCTTTCGCGTCGCGGGCCCAGTTTTCTTGGCATTCACCCGTCCCCCCGTGAGCTTGCGCCGCAATTTTGGAGCGGGCAAGCAATTACCCTTGTGGCAATTGATGTGCCAATCCTAATTGGGTTTAAGTTATTGAAAAATAAACCTCGATAGGCAAGCGCCCCTGACCAAAATCCACCGTACGGGGTGGTGGTTTTGGGCCGGTGCACCAAGTCAGGCGACCGCACCCCCTCGATGGCCAAGTCAATTCCTGGTCCGGACGACCAGATGCAATCTCACGACGAGAAGTTCCAGGTGTGGAATCTGAAATAATTCAACAAGGTCATGGTAGGCCTGGAGTGATTCGAACCCCCGAGCGATCCCGGCTGGCCGCAGACTTCACGGGTTGAGGCGTGAAAGGGCGTTTTTCATTCCGAATCCGGCGAAGTACCCACGTGGCATAGTTTCCGAGTGGGGCGTGATCGGTCGAGGTGACAGGGCGGACCACATCTACGGTTACCTGCACCGTCTCTGTCGTGCTCCCCACAGTCAATTGAAAGTCGACCGCCTACCTCTCGGCTACATCCACCTGCACATGCGGCCGCTCAGCGCGCTCGAAACCATCCGCAGTCGCCGATAAGGTGTAAGAACCCACCGGTAGGCTGGGGAAAACGTACCCGCCTGAGGAATCGGTCGTCGCCGCAAAGTGGATCCCGGTTGCCTCATCGCGGGCTTCCACAAGGGCTCGGGGCATCTCAGCCCCGCTTTGGTCAGCGACGACGCCTCTAATTGTTCCGTTTTGAACCAGTCCCAGGGCGACGGCAGTGATGGAGACCAAAGTCACCACGACAGCAAAGGTAGTCTGCTTCCAAGCGCAAAGAGCCATCTTTGCCTCCTTCTCGTTGCATTATTCCGTTGTTAAATAACTAGCCCTGATTTCGAAAACGCACCTCGGTCGCCAGACCGAGTTCGGAAATATAGTAGAAGGGAGATGTTACGTTCCGATTAAGCGCATGTGACTGCGAAGGGTAGGTGGGCGGTTTGGGAATCTCCGGCTGTGGAAGTGACTCCACCCCTTCCTCTCTATTCAGAGCAATCCACAACGATTACAAAGTTCACTGACGGTGTCGATCAGCTCAAGACCTGACAAGTGCCTTCAGAAAAGGACCTGACGTGAGCGAAGCGGTCGTCCTCAGCCCGTCCATAAGGAGGAGAGGCAGCAGGAAAGTTGTGAGTCCAACATAGATGCCGCTTTGTCGCGGAAAAGTGAGATGGACAGGATGAGATCAGGGTTTCTGGGGAGCTTCGGCTTCGGCCCTCGACCCTGACTTGATCAGCCGTATTCTGTCGCCCCATAGCTTCTCTATGGTTCCGCCCTCCTCCAGAGATAAAATAATCTGAGGAAACATTTCTGGCTTTTCCTTCCCGACGAAGAACGCAACGACACACCCAGGTCTTAGCGTGTGCTGCGCATAACCAAGTGGCGCTTCCATGTAACCACATTGCGCATCGTGAATATTTACACCGAAACTCAGAGACGACTCACTGTAGTGTTCCCGCTCCATAAGACTTTTGGCCACAATTTCAGAAAGAGCGGCTCTGCTAACCGTCGCTTTCTCTTCGGTCTTCTTCTGGATAATCTGGCGCCACCTCCTTTCGACCATGGCGACATTTCCATTGCCATCGAACCTGACCAGTAGCCGCGATCCGATGACGGGGACACCGTCGTACACTCGTCCAAATCCCACGTAGTAATCAGTCGTGACCGGGTTGCGAGCCTTGGCATCTTCTGTCCATATACCCGTGTTTCTTACGTTTGAGACAAACAATACATCCAATGCCTCCCCTTTAGATAGCGTGATGAGGTGGTTATTCTTTATGTATGCGAGCGCCATTTCTACAGCGGTTGATATGCCCCGTATCCGTGTCTGGGGAACAGACATGCTCTGTTTCCAGTTTGTATATTTGTACGAGCCTGAGACCCTATCCACCCACAAAGAGGCCGATTTGGACGCTGCAGCGAATATTCCATTCATCTCCCGCACAGCTCCAAATGGATTGTATTCGCTAGAATGCTGTCGAATCAATTCGTCAAGGCGCTTTTTGCAGAGGCCGTCATCGACAGTCTCAAGCATTAAGACGGGGAGTGGTCCTCGCGGTACATAAGACGAGTCCATCTGCCTTACGTTGACATGGTCGCTAGCAAGCATCTGGCGAACTTCAGGATCATGAATCTCAATCTTAGTCACGCTCGGCGACTGACCTTGCCCCGGCAACTCTGAAGGGTTCCTCTGCGCATGTCCGCTTAATGCCAGGACTAGTATTACCACTGGTGTTGCCATGGCCGTGTTGCGTGTCATACCGTGCTCCTTTCTAACGGGTGGTCCGCATAGAACACCCCCATTAGCTTTAACGGCAGTAGTCGTAGGGGATCGTAGCGTTATAGATGGACCGTTCAAAGAAATAGTGAGTGCCCGGGTTATCCTGTAGCGGATTGGTCCAGCTGTCGTACATCATCACGGCGGGGGAGTTCAGGCTGTTGGACGAATCCGCCTCGGCGGAAATGGCTGAAGAATTTGAGGCTGGATCCATATCGAAATACGCAGTCTGGATTGGAACACCTGTGAGGAGATCATATGCGAATGTTGAGAGATCTTTGAGCTGGAATGTGTAGTACTCAATCCAATGTCCGAACACAATGTGATATTTGCCATGGATTGAACTAAAGATGTGGTAAGCCAGTGGGTTACGAGATCCGTCTTTGCAGTTTGTGGTGATAACTGCTTGGCATCCATTGAGGATCAGCCACTTTAGGCGCTTATCACCCAGTTTGCCATAAGCTGTAGACTGAGCTGGATCGTTCCAATGCTCACGCCATTGAGTACCTCCCCCATAGTCACGCGTTGGCCCTAGAAGCGACGACGTGTAGGAGTTGAACAGATAGGTTACTGCGGCCGGAAACTCCTCCGCATCTACGACAGGGCGCTGAACATAATAGTCATAAGGTGTGGTATAGCCCCAGCCCATGTCATCAAGGAACCCGGTGTTTTCGATCCACGTATTGCCCGTATAACTCCAGTAAGAGAAGGGAACATGGGGATGAGGTGGCACTATGGTGTTGTTGTGGCCATAGAAAAATGTTAGGTCGAAATCGTCCCAGGATTTTTGCGCGCCACCGGTTACGGGTAGAACGCTGGTTGGGATGACTTCATCGTTAATGAACCGCCGAGATTCGTAGGGATCCGCATAGGGATCTCCGGCACCGCCTGTCATAACGGCCCAGAACGTCTCATAGGGATCGTACGCTTGGGACACACAAACGTTCGGCTTCCAGTTGTTCTCATATTTGCAGAGCGTGTATACGCCCACCCGGCGAGAACCTATCCATGTTGGGCAGCCTGTAGCGCCATAGGTTCTGAAGAAGAAATCGTTGGCTGCAAACGACCCTCCACCGAATAGTGCCTCACCACGCGAATACGGGTTGTTGCCGGCATACTTCCAGAAGAAGACGACACTGTTCGTATCCTTGAGTTGAATTGTGAGCGGCTCGCCGGGCACGACCGCAAGGCACCCTCGTGGCAGATCAAATCGCCACCAGCCATCGAATCCCTCTGGAATCATGGCAGTCGAAGCGAAGGCTGGCTCACCAGATCTGAGGATCTGCATGGTTACCTGCTCCGCTCCTCGACCATAGTTCCTGTCATCAGGTTGACCTCCACTTCTGCGAGATAAGGCATTGTGGGGGTGAACGTTTGACCCACGTGGTTGTCGGGAACAATGTTTACCGCGCCTCCATCCCAAACGGGATTATTCTCCTGATCGAGAGCCGTTTGGCAGACAGCAATCCTCGCCAATAGGGGAGCGAAGACCAAAACAGCAGCCCAACGGACTAGCATGCGTTTCATAGAGTTCCTCCATAGACTTCGCTCATTGCCGGTCGGGCCGTAGCAGTGCGATCCGGCCCAGCATCGCTCCGAACCGCCGCCGGTTCAGATGCCCTTCCGCCAGCCTAACAACGTCCTGGCAAATAATCCCTGCCTTCTCCGCAAGGGTCTAGAAGCATCGGTTGGCCGCTCATCTCTTGTAAGTCCTTCAAACTGGGATTTCCGATTTGGACCTCTTGCCCGTGCCCATCGTACGCTTCTCCTGCCAGCGACACAACGAAACTTATCACTAGAAAACCCCGGTCAGGTCATTCCTCCCGCCGACAATGTTCGATTTTCGACCGGTTCTTCTAATACCGACTCCGTTGCTACGCATTGACAGAGGGCACCCGGCTGAGAATATGCCATCTTGGTAGATTGCGATTCTCAGCCGGATGCCCTTTCCAGCTCAGCTATTTGAGGCCGCTGGCAAGATTGAACGAGAACTTTACCTTCCGGATCTCGCCGGTGACGAATATCTGCTTGATATCCGCCTGTGCTGGCAGATCAATCATCGTGCTGTATGAACCGTCCAGACTATCCTTAATGCTTTCGACAGTCTTGCCCATGGTCGTTCGGATGTAGATTTCTCTTGCTCTGCCGGGACCCATGTAGTTCCCCAATGCGTCTCTAGGAGTTATCACGATTCTGTACCGAAGAAGCAGCGGATTTTCGATCGGCACCCTTGTCGCCTCGAACGAAGTATTTTTCATCGACGGCCTGATCTCCAGCCGCTTCTGGACTACTTTATCGCGTTCAAAACTGCCCTTCCCGACCAGCCCGGTTGCAAGGAACTCGAAAGAGTACGTCCCCTCTTTGGGCGTCTTATCCACAATTGCCGAATAAATGCCGTCGTTCGCCACCGCGTCGCCGTGGGTTCCGTCATCATACAAGCGGATCGATACGGGTTTCGTTATGCCGGGAAACTTGATCTTTCTATTTTCGGTCAGATAATAGGCTTTTCTGGCGACCGGAGAGAGAATTTCGTTGCCCCGCGTTCCGGGTACGCTACGGAGCTCCTCCGCGCTGATCTTGTTCTTCGCAAACCAGTTACCCAGCCCGTCTTCGGGCATTGTCGTTCTGGCGGATACGTTGGTCAGCCCGAGAACGGGCATGTCTCCCATCGTAATCCTTGCAGTGAGCAGTATTGGATCGCCGACGAAGTAAGTCAGCTGTTCGAAAGAAGGCTCCATTTTGAGCACCGAGTCGAGAATGACGCTGTACTGGTAATGTTCGTTTTGGCCCTGGTTGATCTCTGAGAAGCCGATTTCGATGGTCCATGCAGTCGGGCCTATCTTGCCTGCCTGGCGCAGGAATGATCGGTCAAGGGAAAGGATCGTGTAGGTATTCCCTTTCATAACCGACACACCAGGGGTTGTTCCCGTGAGCGGCACCAATATGCCGTCCGATGTCTTTACTGCCATGCTCAGCCTGTCTCGTTGCGGTGTCACCCAACTCAGGAAGAAGCTGACTGCGGAGTCGTACTCGGAGATATGCACCTCCCGCTGCACTTTGTGACCCGCGATTAGGACCCCCGTGGGATCAGCCGCGGTTTCTAGCCCCAACGCGTCCACGAGAACGGCTTTATATGTTGCCTGAAGCTCCGTGGCGGGAGACCAGGTGGCTGGATCAAAGGACGGAGTGGTTACGTCGTAGAATTGACCGCCGGTGTCGTTCGCCAGCCGGGTAAGGAGCGGATGATCCACGTCGGTCGGCATGCCGAACCCTATTGTGTAGACGCGGGTATCCGTCGTCCGCAGATTGTTGATCAGAGTCGTGACCTCAGGTCCGTTACTGTCCACGATGGTCGGACAATTGTGGTACCCGTCGCTCAAAAGCACGATAGCACGAGGCTTCTCGTTTCCGAACATTCCGGCAGCCGTCGACAGCCCTGCAAGAAGCGGAGTATTGTCTTCCGCAACCAAGCTCGGTGTCGTGCTGTTTACGGCTGTGTTTGTACTAGCCTCATTGACCTGCGCCATCGGTGTCACCGTCTGTCCGTTGCATCCTACGGACGGATTCCACGGATGAGACGGGAAAACCGATATCCCAAAGTTCGTGCGTGTTCTCGCGTGCTCGTTGAGAAGAGTCATGAATGGATACGCCGCCTCCTTGGCTAGGGAGAGGCGTTGCTGTGCCGCTGGAACGTTCATATTGCCGTCGGGGCTCCACGACATACTCCCGGAAGTGTCGAATAGCATTACCACCCCGCCAATGGTGCGGAACAGCGATGCCGACGGGTCTCCGTAGAGGTTGTAGTCCATTTTGTTCATCCAGCTGCGGTCAGGCGCGACATCAGCTTTCGTCAGGTACAAGGCGTGGCCGACCGGCTGGTCTTTCATAATGCGCATGGAGAAGTGATAGGCTAGATCGCCGTTCGTTCCGGATAGCGGATTTGGGTCGTTAGGAGGTGTGAAGATCGAGGTCCAG
>Ga0187873_1003409_pt1 | contig 11445 bp, 9 predicted proteins | sample June2016WEW_16_1_2_FD_133012 | JGI IMG/M metagenome (GOLD analysis project Ga0187873, IMG submission 133012) | Peatland microbial communities from SPRUCE experiment site at the Marcell Experimental Forest, Minnesota, USA - June2016WEW_16_100 | ecosystem: Environmental > Terrestrial > Soil >... | reverse complement strand
GTCGGGAGCATTGTCGTGCGCGGCATCTTTGGCGAGCAGCCGCGTACTGGCCGTTTCAAGCATTAGCCCGATGCTCGGAGCCACGCAGGACAGCCGTTCCAGCCATTCCGCGCTCATCAGCCCAGGATTCGGATGTGGCAGCAGCCTCGATTCGCGCAGCACCTTCTCGCACATCGCTTCCAGATAATGGAGCGTGGATTTGTATCCGAAGCGCCGCAGCGTGTCGCGCATCTCGGGAAAAAGCAACTCCGGCTTATCTCCTAAGCTGAACAACGCCTCGGTGCATCCCATGCGTTCTCCCGCGCGCACGACTTCCATCACCTCGTCGGGCGTCATGGTATGCGCGCCGGGATCGCCGGGATCGCGCCGGAATGTGCAGTAGCCGCAGTAGTCGCGGCAAAGATTCGTCAGGGGAAGAAATACCTTGCGCGAATAGGTGACGACTCCCGGGTTGAATCTCGCGCGGGCAAGTTGCGCCGCCGAGAGCAGGGAAGGCAGCATGTCGTCGTTCGCGCGCAGCAGCAGACAAGCGGCTTCGCGAGAGATCAGCTCGGCGCCGTTGTTCGCCAACTCAGTTGCGGTCGCGGTGAGCGCGTCTGGGGAAAAGGTGGCCATGCGTCGTGGTTAAAGTTGTTACTTGGACATCACTAGCTTTGCGATCGTCGCCAGCTGCATGTTCGACGTGCCTTCGTAGATTTTTCCGATTTTTGCATCGCGCCAATATTTCTCGACTGGATAATCTTTTGTAAAACCGTATCCGCCGTAGACTTCGATGGCGAGCGACGTCACACGCTCGGCCACTTGCGACGTGAAGAGCTTGGTCATGGCGGCTTCTTTCACAAAGTTTACGCCCGCGTCTTTCATGCGGGCGGCGTTATAAACCATCAGCCGCGCCGCCTCGATCTCGGTTGACATCTGCGCGATCTGGAACTGGATCCCCTGAAATTCCGCAATCGGCTTGCCGAATTGCGTGCGCTCCTGCGCGTATTTGGCCGCGCATTCCCACGCGCCACGCGCTACGCCCAGCATCTGCGCGCCAATTCCGATGCGGCCTTCGTTCAGCGTCTCAATCGCGATTTTGTATCCTTTGCCAACCTCGCCGAGCACGTTTTCCTTGGGCACGAGGCAATCTTCGAGAATCAGTTCGCAAGTTGACGAAGCTCGAATTCCCAGCTTGTCTTCTTTCTTCCCGACGGTGAATCCGGTGAAGTCCTTCTCGATCAGAAACGCCGTGATCCCCTTGTATCCTTTCGACGCATCCACGGTAGCAAACAGAATGAACAAGCCAGCCTCTTTGCCATTCGTGATCCAGAGCTTGCGCCCGTTGAGAATGAAGTCATTGCCTTTGAGCTCAGCCTTGGTTTGCAGCGCAAATGCGTCCGATCCCGATCCCGCTTCGCTCAACGCGTATGCGCCAACCGTGTCCGCCGCCATCTTCGGCAAGTAACGCTTTTTCTGGTCTTCGCTGGCCCAGCGCAGAATCGCATTCGCGACCAGCGTGTTCTGCACGTCCACAATTACGCCGGCGGAGGCGTCGGCCCGCGAAAGTTCTTCCACGGCCAGGATCGCCTCAAAAAACTTACCGCCCGCGCCGCCGTACTGCTCGGGAATTTCGATCCCCATCAGTCCGAGCTGAAAAAACTGGTCGATCAGGCCGTGATCGAACGCCGCCTTCTCGTCCATCTCTTTCGCCAGCGGACGAATCTTGTCGTCGGCAAACTGGCGGACGCTGTCGCGGAACAGAATCTCGTCTTCGGTAAGGGTGGTGAGCGGCGCGGGATTCGCGAGCTGCAGAGTTTCCGGCATGGAGACACCTCATTGTAGAGACGATTGCCGAGGCGCGGATTGCCGCGTCCGGGGCACGATGGCGAACCGGAAGATTGTAGCAGCAGAAGACGGCGGGACCGCGACCGCTCGGTTGGTCGCGCCGCTGGCCATTGCGTGCGCGCGCACGCGCTTCGCTCCGCTTGGCGTCAGGTTTTGTCGCAGAATCAGCGGCGGTTGATGAGGGAGGCTACGTAGCCGGCGCCGAATCCGTTATCGATGTTTACTACGCTGACGTTCGAGGCGCAGGAGTTCATCATTCCCAGCAGAGCGGCCAGGCCCTCGAAGGCTGCGCCATAACCTACGCTGGTTGGGACGGCTATCACCGGGACTCCTACCAAGCCGCCGACAACGCTGGGCAGCGCGCCTTCCATTCCGGCGCAGACTATGATGACTCTTGCTTTCGCGAGCGCTCCGCGATGGGCCAGCAGGCGGTGAATGCCGGCGACTCCGACGTCATAGATATGCTGGACGTTGTTGCCCATCAATTCCGCGGTGACGACTGCTTCTTCGGCGACTGGGATGTCGCTGGTTCCGGCGGACACGACCACGATCACGCCCTTGCCGCGCTTTTTGCGGTCGCGCTTGAGCACGATGGCGCGAGCGAGCGGACGATACTCCGCGAGTGGAAGGCCGGCGGCGACGGCGGCGTATTGTTCCTCGGTGGCTCGCGTCGCCAGCACGTTGCCGCCGTGGGCTGCGAGGCGGCGGAAGATTTCGGCGACTTGGCTGGGCGTTTTGCCCTGAGCGAGGATCACCTCGGGCATGCCATGGCGCAGGGCGCGATGGTGGTCGAGCTTGGCGAAACCTAGATCCTCAAAGGGCAGGTGGCGCACGCGCTCGACGGCATCGTCGGGTGAGAGGCGCTTTTTTCGAACCTGGTCGAAGAGCTTGCGAAGGGCTTCGGAGTCCATAGATGCAGACTTCATTGTAGATTGCTGGGGGCCCGTGCGGGGTCGAGCGGCGCGGGATTAACCACAGGAGGTCCTTCGGCTTCCCCCCTCGGCTTCGCTCGGGGCTTCGGCAAATCAGGGCAGGCTCCGGGGAGCACTGGGGGAAAGCGTCTAGCTCCTAGAAAGATCAAGTGCTTTCAGTAACTTACGTAGATTACTCCAGTGGTTCAACACCCTTCGGATAGATTGCCCTGGACTTCGGCGCACCCTATAATCGCAATACTCTGGTCCTGGATTCTCTGGCAGGTTCTCGGGTAGGGTAGGCCGTAGAGGAAGTGTGTGTCTCTTGGCCGATGTGATACCCGTATGCGTAAACGCCTGCAAATCGCGTTGATGGCCAGCTTAACCGCGACCTCCTTTCTTTCCACGCTGTTTTCGGCGACGCCGGCGCGGGCCCAGTTGGGAACTATTACTGCCACTACCGACGAATCTGGCCGTAAGATCTACGTTAACGGGGATGGGCCTTCCGCTGCTTCGAGGGCGGAGGCTTCTGCGCCTACCCGGTCTCCGCTGGTTTATTGGAGTTCGACCGAGCATCGCTTCAAACCGGTTCCGACCAGCGGTGCTGTGATGCGCGCGGCGCGCTCGGCGGCTTCGGAAGTCAACACCTACCTCGACGGCAGAGCGCGGACTCACCAGACTCTTAACCGTGCCTTTACTCAACAGGATATCGACGCGGCGATTGACGATGCGGCGGCGCGGCACCACGTGGATCCGAGCCTGGTGCGCTCGGTGGTGCAGGTGGAGTCGAATTTCAATCCCAATGCGGTGTCGCGCAAGGGCGCCATGGGGCTGATGCAGTTGATGCCCTCGACGGCGCGGTCGCTCAATGTTTCCAATCCTTTTGACCCAGCCGAAAACGTGGACGCCGGGGTTCGGCATCTAAGGAAACTGTTGGATAGTTACGGCGGCAACGTCCGCCTCAGTCTGGCAGCATATAACGCTGGATCGGGAGCGGTGGCGCGGAGCGCGGGCGTTCCGCACTTCAGGGAAACACAGAACTACGTTCGCCGGATCACGAACCTGTACAACGGAGGCAGCGAAACGATTTTCGGCAACCCGGCGCACGAGCCGGTCCACGTGCAGCGGGATGCTCGGGGCGTGCTGTACATCAGCAATACGGAATAAGCGGCATTGAGTCATTTGATCATTGGGTCAATGATTCATGCAGGAACCTAGTGAAGACCCAGGCTTCTACGACCCTAACTCGAGGCGGCCGCGCCTTTCGCATCGGCGCAGCGTTGTTGCTGGTGCTGCTACCGCTGGTTTCCGCATCGGCTCGCGTATACCACAACGATGCCTGGGCCCGTCAGCAATTCGCCAAGGCGGATCGCATGCGGGAGGCTCTCAACGGCCGTCCCGTGGGAGAGCGCACTCGCCGCGAATACCAGCGCGTGATCGACTCGTACCGCCGCGTTTACTTTGGCTCTCCCGCCTCATCGAAGGCGGACCCGAGCGTGGTGGCGACCGCCGAACTTATGGTCGAGATGGGGCGGCGCTTTGACGACAACAAGATCCTGCGCGGCGCTGTCGACGAGTACCGCTTCCTGCGCAAGGAATATCCCGGCAGCAAATACCGCTTCGACGCGCTCTTCACGATCGGCGAGATCTACAAGGACGATCTCAACGATCCCGAGGAGGCGCGCACGACGTTCGAAGACTTTCTGCATCGCTATCCGCGCAACCGGCTGGCCGGTGATGCCCGCGCCGCGGTGAAGGAAATCGACGCCGAAGCCGACGAAATGGAACGTACGGCGCAAAAGGCGGCGGGCAAGCAGAAGTCTTCTAATGTCAGTGGCGCCAGCGGCACCGCCAGCGCCAACGCCGACGACGCGGCCGAATCCGCGAATGCCGCGAGCGTTCGCCGCAGCGCGTTGCCGCGCGTCACTGGTGTTCGCCACTGGTCCACGCCCGACTACACCCGTGTCGCCATTGACGTCGAGCAGGAAGTGAAGTTCGATTCCCAGCGCATCGCGCATCCAGACCGCATTTTCTTCGACCTGCGCGACACCAAACTGGCTTCGACCCTGGTCGGCAAGACCTTCGACGTCGACGATGGCTTCCTGAAGAAAATTCGCGTAGCCGAATTTCAGCCTGGGCGCACACGGATTGTGCTTGAGGTGGACGACCTCGCGAGCTACGACGCTTTCCTGCTGCCGGACCCGTACCGGCTCATCATTGATGTTCACGGGAAGGATGTGCACGGGAAGCAGAACCGGACGGCGGTCTTTTCTAAGGCGGACACGGCCACAACGGCTTCCCCGGAATCGGACGATGACTCCAGCGAGCCGGCCGCGTCGTCAAGCGAAGACTCGAAATCTGCGGAGCGGAAAGCACAGCAGGAATCCAACAAAGACGCAAGGGGCTCGTCGAAGCCGGGACTCGTCGAAAAGGACTTACCCGCCGAAGATGCCAGCGCGGACTCCAAACCGTCCGACTCGGCGAAGGCAACGAGCGGCACTGGAGTGATCAAAACCACGGTCGCGGTCAAAGGGTCGAACCGCAGGATTCCGAAGACGATCGTCGAGGCGGACGATAGCGCTGCGTCGACGGTCGCATCGCTTGAGCGCGAAAAACTGCGTCCCGAAGTGGCGCCGGGCGACGTGGCCGATATCTCGGGCGCCGACGAAGCAAAGCCGGCGAAATCGGATTCGTCATCATCTTTGTCATCGTCATCGTCATCTTCGTCTTCTTTGCGCCGGAAAAAGTCTCGTTCATCCGCAGCCGCTCCCGACACCGCGGATCTTCGTGTTGAATCTCGTGAAGCGGCCCGTGAGGCGCGTCCGACCGCCTCCGGCGACCGGTCTTTGACTCGCGCGCTCGGCCTGAAGATTGGCAAGATCGTGATTGACGCGGGCCACGGGGGCCATGACACCGGCACGATTGGTCCCAATGGCCTGATGGAGAAGGACGTGGTGCTCGACGTGGCCAAGCGCCTCGGCCGTTTGCTCGAATCCCGGCTCGGCGCCGAAGTTATTTACACGCGCCAGGACGACACCTTCATTCCACTCGAAACCCGTACCGCGATCGCGAACCGGGAGCGGGCGGATTTGTTCATCTCGATCCACGCCAACTCGAGCCGCGATCCCGATGCACGCGGCATCGAAACTTACTATTTGAATTTCACCTCATCGCCGGAAGCGCTGGAGGTTGCCGCCCGCGAAAACGCGGTGTCAGAGAAGTCGATCCACGAACTGCAGGACCTGGTGAAGAAAATCGCGCTGAAAGACAAAATCGACGAATCGCGCGAGTTTGCCGGCGACGTGCAGGAATCGCTCTACGGAGGGCTGGCGCTGAACAACGCGGGCATCCGCAATCGCGGGATCAAGAAGGCGCCGTTCATTGTGCTGATCGGCGCGAATATGCCTTCGATCCTGGCCGAGATTTCGTTCGTGTCGAATCCGGCCGACGAGCGCAAACTCGAAACCTCAGAGCACCGCCAGCGCATCGCCGAGTCGCTCTATCGTGGGGTCTCCAAATACGCCAGCGGCCTAAGCGGCGTGAAAGTGGCTAGTAAGATCGAGAAACACGAAGGGCAGTGAAGCGGCGCTCACCTGAGGCGATCAGGGAGCCACTCGGACCGCAAGATGGCTCGATGCGCTCGCATGGCTATCAAACCAGCGAATCAGCTTCTCACTAAACTCGCCAGAATTGGTGCCGATTGCGCCGCAGTGATCCGCGTTGGGAACCTCCCACAGGGGAACATCTGAATTGCGGGCGGCGATCAACCGGGAATGACGCACGGGGATGTTACTATCGCTTTGCCCATGAATCAGAAAGACGGGAACCTTGGTCGCGGCCACCGCGTTTTCAGGCGAGACCTGTTCGAAGTCCAGCTTGTACTTCCATCTAGCGTAAACAAATGCAAACTCGACAATCGGTCGCAGCACCGTGCGTCCGAGCCAGGGGCCAGTGTGGAAGAACTGGCCAACGCGGTCATAGGCGATCTCGCGGAAGCTTGCAAAGGACGATTCAGCGGCGACGGCGCAGAAGCAAGATTCAGATCGCAACGACTGCAACAAAAGCGCCGCGCCCATGGACTCGCCCAGACCGAAAATGCACTCGGGATGGTCGTTCTGTTCCAGCCAATCTAACCACCGATGGACGTCATCCGATTCCAGCAGCCCAAAAGTAGCCAGGCTGCCGCCGCTGGTTCCGTGCGCCCGCGCGTCCGGCATGAGGACACTGAAGCCGCGGCTCAGAAGCAGCTCCGCATAGCCGGTCATCCCGAAACGGTTATCGGCGAGACCGTGCAGCAGAATCACAACGTTCCCGTTGCTGTTGCGTGGACGAATGCTCCAGGCATGGAGCGTTGCTCCGTCCCGCGCAGCAATAGCGACGTTGGTCAATTCGGAGTCGTGGAGGCACGCCATTTCACGCGCTTCCATCTCATCGCCGGAAGACAGAGGGTGTCGGCTGGGATGCAGCGTCAGTTCGGCCAAGAACGCTCCGGCTATGGCTGAGATTGCCAGAAACCCCAGAAGGCCGACGACGATAAGTCTTAGGAACCATTTGGTTCCCATCTACTCAAGATACGCAATTACCCTTTAACATGTTCCACCGTGCCCGGGTGGAAACTTTCTCGGCCTACCGGTAGTCTAATTCGATAGGACAGGTGCGCCTTTTTTCCGAATGAAATTCTTGCGACAGGTCTCCGTTGTTTTCGTCTCTTTTCTTTTTTGCGGCCTTTTTTGCGTTGCGGCTCTCGCTGCTGAGCCGCCTGCGCCGGTCGCAGCCTCTACGACTCGGGTATCTCCGGCCTCGGTTCTTCCCCCTGAGTTTGCCGGTTGGCAGATGAAAGGCGATGTTGCGCGCAGTGCCGATCCCGCCGCCGCTGACGAAGCCAATGCGCCGGTCCTGAAGGAATACGGCTTCGTGCGTTTGGAGAAGGCGGCTTACACTCGCGACGACGGCCGCAGTTTGGCGATTAAAGCTGCCGTGTTTGCAGATGCCAGCGGCGCATACGGCGCCTTCACCTACTACTATTCTGACCAGATGGGGGAGGAAAAAATTGGCGGGCAGGCGGCTTTTCTGAATAACCGCGTGCTGTTCTATCAGGGGAATGTGCTGGTGGATGCGGTGTTCGACAAAATGAGCGTGATGTCGGCGGCGCAACTGCGGGAACTGGCCGGGCTGTTGCCGCAGGCTGGGGACAACAAGGACAAGCTGCCATTGCTGCCAACGCGTCTTCCGAAGCGGTCGTTTGAGAAAAATCTCGAGAAGAACACGACGAAGTACGTTTTGGGTCCGGTCGCGCTCGATCGGGTCGGATCGCCTCTGCCGGCTTCGTTAGTGGATTTCAAGGCGGGCGCGGAAGTGGTGATTGGCAAGTATGCGGCGACCGTGGGCGATGCCACGCTGATGCTCATCGAATATCCGACGCCGCAGATTGCCGGGGAACGATTGCGGCAGATTGACGCGACGCACCAAGTCACCGAGCAGCCGCCGGGGGTTGCGTCCATGGTTGACGTGGGCCCGTTCTTCGACACGCGCACCGGCCCGATCATTGTGATTGCGGCAGGCCCGCTTTCAAAAAGCGAAGCGAGATCGCTGATGTCGTCGATCAGCTACGAAGCCGATGTCACGTGGAACGAAAATACGTACGCGAGCAAGAAAGATAATCTGGCGAACTTTTTGTTCAACGCGATTGTTCTCTGCGGAATTGTGATTGGCTTGGCGCTGGTTGCGGGGATCGCGTTTGGCGGCTTGCGGGTGCTCGTGAAGCGATTTTTTCCGGACTCCGTGTTCGATCGCCGGGAAGCGATGGAAATCATCTCGCTGCACCTGGAAGACGCCCCCCGGACGGTGCCTCGGGAGCGGTAAGTCACTCAATCGAATGCCATTAGCATCGAAAAGGAGAAATTTTGCTTCATTTTGGCCCGGTTTGCTGACTTGTGGACGTATCCTGTAAGTTGTTGAAAATAAGAGTATTTAAGTCGCAAATTTTGCTTGACACTGTGCTTTTAAGACTCATAAGATTTCGGCAGAAAGTTCTGATGGATAAAACCTCCGTTGGAACTATTCTCCCTTGAAAAGAAAAGGCCGCCCAAGTTGCCGGGTGGCCTTTTCGTTTTTTTGAAGCAGTTGCCGGTTGCCAGTTGTCAGTCGCCAGTGAATACCTGATTCGTCGTTGGCCGACTGAGAACTGGAAACTGGCAATTGGGAACTGTTGCGTGCTTGCATCCGTATCACCCACAGGGCAGAATTTGTGCAGCTCGGGAGGAGAGACGATGTTTTGCGATCAATGTGGTGCGCAGTTGCAATCCGGAGAGCAACGCTGCGGACGTTGCGGCAAAACCGTTCTTGGACTCGTCGAACTTCGGCGCAACCGGGTTCGCGAACATATACGGCTGGTCGGCATTTTCTGGATGGCGTACTCGGCGCTGCACGTGGTTGCGGGTGTGGTCCTGATCGTTGTCGCGCAAACGATCTTCGGCCGCGTGATCCATATTCCCAACGGCCCGCCGCCCGAAGTCTCCGTCTGGCTGCGGCCTCTTCTCACCTTCTTCGGATGGCTGATCCTGGCGAAAGCCGCGGCGGCCTTCATCGCCGGTTGGGGATTGCTGCAGCGGCAGGAGTGGGCGCGAATCGTTGCCTTGGTGGTGGGCTTCGTCGCTCTGCTAAACGTCCCGATCGGTACCGCGCTCGGCATCTACACGCTCTGGGTGCTGCTGCCCTCGCAATCCGATGACGAGTACAAAGCGTTGACGCAGGCCGCGTAGCAAGCGCGCATTTGTCCGCGCGCGATGCTTCTCGTCGACACTGTTCTCCTGCTGCGCTGGCCAAAACTCCCGTCGCTCAAGAGCCGCAGAAATAAAACGCCAAGAGAATAAAACGCTTCAGCGCGAGCGGCGCGTTACGGTCGGGCGAGGGCATGGTTTGCAGGAATCGCAGACGGGTATTTAGAATCAGAGCAAGGCCGACGTAGCTCAGTTGGTAGAGCAGCCGATTCGTAATCGGCAGGTCATCAGTTCAAGTCTGATCGTCGGCTCCATTCTTTCCATCACTTACAACCATTCCTCACTGCACCCTGAATTCGTTGTGATGTGGATTGTGAGGTGGATTCCGCTGATCGATGGCTTCAGGAACCTAAACGGGACGAACAACTCAGACAGACTCTCTGCCTCAGAAGGACGGCTGGATGGGGTGGCGTTCCTTGATTTCCGCGAAGCCGGTTTCGAGGCTCCGAGACGATCTGCTGCCCTTTGAGCCCAGGGCTCAGGGATTATTTCCGTGTGGCCGACGACTCGCCAGCCAGACAGTGGTCTTAAACGAGAAATTCCTTCCTTAGCTTCGATTGTGCCCCAAGCACCTTAATCACACTCCAGGCGTTCAGTCTTCTACGAAGGATTTTAGCCTGGATAATGCCTGATCCCACTGCTCGGAGACGAAATCGAGGTATTGCTTAACTCCTTCAATTGGCTGCGGATCGAATTCGAATAGGCTCTCGCGGCCCGTACGGACGCTATGCACGATTCCTACACTCTCCAACACTCGAAGATGCTTGGTGATCGCCTGCCGGGTCAGCTTGGAACCTTGCGTTAGCTGAGAGATCGAATAAGGCCGCCGACCACAGAGCTTCGCAACCAGCGACAGCCGCGTCTCGTCGCCCAGCGCGGCGAATACTGGTGCACGAGCCCGCCGTTTGGCGGGCATGCTGCTACGACGTTTGCGTGACATAGTTCTCGATGTTCTTCATCTGCTCTGTCCAGCCGCCGTCATTCATGCGAAACGCTTCGAGGCGGCGGCCGATGGGGATCTTATCGAAGCCGGACTCCGTGAGCAGAAGCAGTGTACCGCTCGCAGTCTTTTCCAGCCTAAATTCGACGAGTGTAGGCGTCTCCTTCGAGTAATCTATTTTGGGATCGACGGAGAAAGGATGCCAGGTGAAGGAAAAGAGCCGTTCGGGCTCCATTTTCTGCACGACGGCCTCCCATTGGACGTGCTCGTAGCCAGGATAGGTAACCTGGCCACGCGAGACCTGACCCGCTACGAATGGGCCGTTCAGCTTCACACGAAACCACTCGCCAAACTCACGGTAATCCGTCAGTGCACGCCAGACCCGCGAAACTGGAGCCTTGAGCTCAATGCGCTTCTCAATATGGTTATTCATATTAAGCAACCTCCGGGTTGCATATTAGCTTAGGCGACACCAAAAAGCAACCTAACGGTTGCATCATCAGACGACCGAGCGTTCATTCCTCAAACATTGGCGATTGCGGGCGAGTCACGGGCAAACCGGGAGTGATTCCAGGAGGCTCGATCGCGCCATCACTGCTGTGTTGCCGCCAATGCGTCCGGAACGAGCCCGATGCCGTACGAGCCAACAAGCGCGCATTGTTCAGCGATTGCATCCAGCATGAGCCGGAGCTAAGATGACGCCACAGGAGAGGGCCATGAGCGAACATCGTCTCGATCAGCGGAACACCGCGGGTTCCCGCCGCAATTTTCTCAAAACCACCGGCGCCGTGACCGCTGGAGCGCTGGCTGAAAGTCTGCTCCCCGAAACTGCGGCGGCATCGGCGGCTGCTCCAGTCAATGCTAATGCCCCGTTTAATCCCGCCACCGCAAGCGCCATGCCGACTCGCAACCTGGGGCGCACCGGCCACCGCGCCGGCATCTTTAGCCTCGGCGGGCAAGCTGCCATCGAGCAGCCCAACAACGAAGC
>Ga0187873_1003405_pt1 | contig 11450 bp, 7 predicted proteins | sample June2016WEW_16_1_2_FD_133012 | JGI IMG/M metagenome (GOLD analysis project Ga0187873, IMG submission 133012) | Peatland microbial communities from SPRUCE experiment site at the Marcell Experimental Forest, Minnesota, USA - June2016WEW_16_100 | ecosystem: Environmental > Terrestrial > Soil >... | reverse complement strand
CTTAGCGTGTACTGCGTGGCGAAGTACGGCGTCGCCAGGTCGTAATATCCCGAAGCCACAAACAGCTTCATATAGGGATTCTTTACGAAAGCCTGCCGAAGCGATTCGCTGGTATCCGGAAAGCCCTCACCAGCCGATCCCCAGTCCCATTCCAGAGAGTCGAGGATGTTGTATGCCAGGTCGGTCTTGTAGCCGAGATCGGCACGGACGTAGTTGTTGAACGTCGCCGTGAACGGCGGCCGGATCACTGACATCGTGGGATCGTAAAAATTCCCCGCCGGCCCCTGCGAGAGTCTTGGGCCGGTGAAGCGGCTATCCAGGCGGCCCACGATGAGCCGCTGCTGACGCAGTAGCTCGCCGCAGAAAATCCATTGCTTGATGCGGACATCGTTCTCCTCAATGATGCTGCGGTCGAGGCCGGTAAATCGCGCCAGTTGATCGACTATGCTTTGCCGCTCCTGCTGGCTTAAGGTGTCGCCCTTCCCCAGCGCAATGGCATAAGGGCCGGAAGCAAACTGCTCGACTTCCCGCAACACGCTTTGCACATCGCGCTGTTGCAGATCGGCAGAGAGTTTCTTGTGGTACCACGCCGTAGAGGCGTAACTCGGCAGGTAAAGGACATACGGCAGATCGTTGCCGCTGGAGAATCCCAAAGTTTCGAAGTTGAGGACGGACGAAACCAGCACTACGCCGCTCAGCGCAATGCCCTTGTCGATGAGATATCCGCTCAGTCCGGCGGCGCGGGTGGTGCCGTAGCTCTCGCCCACCAGGAACAGCGGCGAGGTCCAGCGCTGATAGCGCGTCAAATACAAGCGAATAAATTCGCCCACGGAGGAGATATCGCCCTTTACTCCGTAAAACTTCTTGGCGTAGTCCTTCTTCGTGGCACGGCTATATCCGGTACCTACGGGATCGATGAAGACCAGGTCAGTCTGGTCGAGCCAAGTCTGCTGGTTGTCGATGAGTTCGAAGGGCGGCGGTGGCATGCTTCCGTCGGGCAGCATCTTTACGCGCCGCGGACCGATCGCGCCCACGTGCAGCCATACCGACGCCGAGCCTGGCCCGCCATTGAAGGAAAACATCAGCGGGCGATTGGGACCGGCATTATCCAGCGTGTAAGCGACGAAGAAGATGTTGGCCTCGACCTCATCGTTCTCGGTGTTGCGGATGGGCATGAGGCCGGTGGTCGCGGTGTAATGCAGTACTCGGCCGCCTATGTGGATCTCATGGTGAGTTACGATCGGTGGAGATTCTTTTTGTCCTTCGCCTGGCTTGGGTAGTTCTGCTGGCGCCTTTAGCTGGGCGGACTTCTCGACCGTCTGTTCGGGGGCTGACTCGCTTTTCTGTTCCGCTTCTTTCTGTTGGGCCACGAGTTGGAATGAGAACAAGCCGATTACGATGGCGAGGATTGCAGTTAAACGAAGCAATGTTTATCTCCTGGCCGCTTTCCTGCGCTCGCGTTCGTTCTGCGAAGCTTCGCGACGTCGCAGCGCGCCTTCATAGCGAAGCTGTTCTTCTTCCGTCTCAGGAATTGCGGGCGCCACCTGCAGCTTGCGTCCATGACGATCTACGGCAACAAACGTTAGATAGGCCGTCGCGACCTTCTGCCGCGTGCCGGAGATATAGTTTTCCACCAGGACTTTCACGCCGACCTCCATCGAGGTGTGGAAGACACGATTGACCGCCGACTGCAGGATCACCATGTCGCCCACGTGCACGGGCACCAGGAAATCGATGTGGTCCATCGAAGCGGTCACCGCGTAGGAGTGCGAATGACGATGGGCGGCCAGCGCTCCGGCCAGGTCGATCCAGTGCATCAAACGGCCGCCCAGCAGGGCTCCCAGCGGATTGGTATCGTTCGGTAAAACGAGTTCGATCATCTCGGACTTCGACTCGCTTACCGGCCTCGGTCGCAAATTATCGTTCTGCTTATCGTCCATAGCGATTGGGTTTCGAGTTTCGAGTTCCCTTTGCTTGTCTTAGTCATGATTTCTCGCCCTGATTCGGGGTACAACTTGCTCGCCGCTCCATCTGCGCCTGCACATAGCACTCGGCCATGCGCTGTACGCACGCGTTGTCGTGCTCTTGGAGCCAAGTCCCGCTTGCCTTCACATACAATAGTTCGCCGTGGCTGGCTGGCAGATATGCCCGCTCGCAGACGAACAGCACGTGCACAATTCCATCGCGCTCTTCTCCCAGCACAAAGCGTACCGCGTCAGCGTGGCGTTCGGCGGGAAGACGGTCGCAAGTTTTCGCATAACCGAGGTTGCAGCCGGACTTGAGTTCCTCCTCCCGCGGACGGACGCCTTCGTGACCGGGCGCGGTACAGACACCCGCCCATCCCGTGCCCAAAGGAAGCCGATGCGGAAACGGCCAATCCGAGTCAAATCGAGAATCCGGCATAAAGAAAGGACAGGCCACGCAGTTCCTCGCAAGCGAAATCAAATGCCAATTGTACTGGCACACCTTCATCGCAGCTACCGTGGAATAGGACAGACTTTCAGAATCTGCCTCTGGCGTGCGATTATCGATTGCGGGAGAACCGCTCCATGCCTGACGAATGCCGTGTAGCCGCACTCAAAGAGATCCTCGCAGCCAAACCAGACGACGCTTTTGCCCGCTACGCGCTCGGCTTGGAGTATTCCGGTAGTGAAGAAACTGACGCTGCGCTCGCTGAGTTTCAACAACTGCTGGCTGCGCATCCTGATTATACGAACGGCTACTTCATGGCTGCCCAGACACTAGCGCGTGCGGACCGCACAGAGGAGGCGCGCGCCATGCTGCGGCAAGGCATCGACTGCGCGCGGCGCACCCGCAATCAGCATGCTCTCTCCGAAATGGAGAGCATGTTAGACGAGTTGGAGCGCAGCTGAAGTACTGCGCTTGGATTTCGTTCAAACTTGCTGTGATCGGCGATAATGTCGGCAGCATGTCCCAAAGACCATCTAGCTTCGGTACTGGCGGCGTCACAGCCAACCCTCGTGGCGTCTTTTGTACGTTGTTACTGCTCGCATTGGTCTGTATCGCAAGGCCGGCTGTCGCCCAGGCATCCGGTAGTGCTGCCAAACTGCTGCTCGGCACGTCGGAAGCAAAACCTGCGGCATCATCGCCCGCTCCAGCGGCTGCTGCTCCAGCACCACCGGCTTCGCACGACATTCCTTTGCCGGATGTCGCCGCTCGTTCGGAAGATCTCAAGCGCATGCTGCGCGAGACTTCAGACGGGTTGCCCTCGCCCGATCAACTGACCGAAACCAAAGCCACCCTCGATACCCGGAGTGATCAGTTGCAATCCCGGGAAAAGGGGACGGATGCGCTGCTGAAAACCTCTCCTTCCGCCCTGGAGATTCGCGAAGAGGAAAATTATTGGCGCACCTTGCAGAAAGAGACGGCTGCCACGCGGCGAGAGCTACTGGAGTGGGCGAATGCCGCGCAGGCGGCAGTTCAGCAATTGCAAGGGCAGCAACCACCGTGGATTGCCACGCTTGAAGAAAACAAGTCGACACCTGACTTAGGCCCAACTTTGGATGTCATCGAGCAATCGGTCACCGACCTGCATAAGCTCACGGCTCAGGTGCAGGACCAACTGCGTGTCCTGGTAAACCTGCAGGTGCGCGCCGGCAGCCAGGACCAGCTAGCGCTGGATGTTCTATACCGCCTGAATAAAGCGCAACAGGACCAGGACAGTCGCCTCTTTAAACGCGACAGCTTGCCACTGTGGCAAGTGAGTCAGCGGCGGGAGGAGGGCGAGAGCAAGGACATTTACCTGAATGCTTCCACCCGGCTGCTGGCCATTCGCGCCTTTGCCGTGCAGACGCGCGTCGCACTTATCCTGCTGGCCATGTTCTTGTTCCTCTCGTGGTTTGGCGCTTACCGGCTGCACACCGTGACGCGATACGCCCAGCCGACGGATGTTCAATCCGTGCTGATACTGCATGTCGCTCGTCACTGGTTTGCGCTCGGTCTGCTGCCGCCGATGCTGTGTGCCTACCTGCTGGCGCCGATGGCTCCTGTGCCGCTGATTGGCCTTGTCATCCTGATCTCTTTCATCCCTATTGTTGTCCTCTTGCCGCCTTTCATCGCACCGCCATTTCGCATAGTCCTGTATTGCCTTGCGGGGGTTTACGTGCTCAGCGCGTTTACCGCATGGATGTCGTTCTCGCCCGCAACCAAGCGGGAGGTGCAATTCGTCCTGCAATTGGTCGTCTTCGTTTTCTTTGCAATTCTGCTTCGGCCCTCACGCACAGCGCGTTCGCAGGGAGACGGCAACTCCGGTTGGCTTCGCCTCCAGGCCATAAGGCTCGCGGTGCTCATCCTGGGCGTCTCGCTGGTAGCAAACTTGTTGGGCTATGTCAGACTGGCGCAGTTCCTGGCAATACTGTGCCTGTACAGTACGTTTATCGCCGTCTGCATGCTCACCGTTGTGCGCGTGTTCACTTTGCTATTGCTTGAGGGCATTGACCGGCCTGGCGCACAGCAACTGGCTGCGGTCCGCTGCCATCGCGACACTATCGCCCGTTGGGTACCGCGAACCCTGCAATGGGCAGGAGTCCTGATCTGGCTGAGGGTCACGGTAGATCTGCTGGGCCTCGGCGAATGGGTCGCCGGTCGTGTTAAGGATGTGCGCGACTTTCATATCGCCGGCGGATCGGCTAGCGTCACGCTCGGCGGCGTGCTGGGCTTTTTCGTGATCCTGTTGGTCGGATACGCCATATCCAGCTCTGTCCGCTTTCTCTTCCGCGAGGAACTCCTTAGCCGGTTTCATCTGTCCCGCGGTCTGCCTGAGCTCTTCTCGTCGATGCTGCACTACCTGTTGCTGCTGCTGGTCTTCTTTTTTGCGGTCAATGCCGGCGGAGTGGAGCTGAACAAGTTCACGGTGCTGACCGGCGCGCTTGGCGTGGGCGTAGGCTTTGGCTTGCAGAATATTGTTAACAATTTTATTTCCGGACTGATCCTGCAATTCGAGCGGCCGATTCACATCGGCGACGTTCTGGATGTCGACGGAACTACCGGCACGGTAACGCGCATCGGAATTCGTTCCAGCACGGTGAAGACCTTCCAGGGCGCCGAGGTCATCATCCCCAACGGCAACTTCATCTCCGGCAAAGTAATTAACTGGACGCTGTCGGAATCTCTGCGCCGCGTGGACCTGCCGGTTGGGGTTGCCTATGGAAGCGACGTCAAACTGGTCTGCAAGCTGCTCGATCAGGCCGCCACCGCGAACGAAAGCGTGCTGACATCGCCCGCGCCCGCCGTCTTTTTCAAGGAATTTGCCGACAGCTCGCTCAATTTCGAAGCGCAGTTCTGGGTGATGCAGGAGAGCAACACGACCAAAGTGAAGAGCGAAGTGGCTTTGGAGGTAATGCGATTGCTCGATGAAGCCGGTATCGAGATTCCCTTCCCGCAACGCGATCTCCGTCTGCGTGCGGTAGACGCCGATGCGGCGGCGACATTGCTGGGACCAAACGGAACGGGCGAAGTGATGAGCAGGAATACCGCTTATGAGTTGGAATCAAGTCTGGCGCTCGACGAAGGGAAAGGCGCCGCAACCAGCAAAGAGTGATCGAGCCACAAAGGCGTGTCATCCTGAGCGAAGCACGGGCCGCTTTTGCCCGTGCGGAGTCGAAGGCCCCCTATGGTCACGTGGCTATCTCCATTGCGACGCTCAACCAATCTCATGGTGATTTCTGTCACCCGCGCCTGTGATAGCGGCTGGCGTAGAATACGGACATCCGTAATTGTTTCGGCTTGCCATCGAAAGACGGCGGCCGTAACCCCGGAGGTGACCAGCCCTTGAGCAATCTCCCACAAACTTTGGCCGAGCTTCGCCGCAGCCAGCGATTCTCCGAGGAGCGGGTGCGCACTCGCCGCGTGAAGGACGAGATGCGGGACAACCTCATGGAACGTCTGCGCGGTAGTGGCCCCATTTTCCCCGGCATCGTTGGATATGACGACACGGTTGTGCCCCAGATCGTCAATGCAATTCTTTCCCGGCATAATTTCATTCTTTTGGGACTGCGCGGGCAGGCGAAGAGCCGCATCCTGCGGGCGCTCACCACGCTGCTGGATCCGCAACTGCCGTATCTGCTCGGTTGCGAGATCCACGACAACCCTTATGAGCCGATTTGCCGCCGCTGCCGCGAGCTGTTGGCCAACAATCCTGAAGACGCGCCGGTTGCGTACCTGACTCCTGGGGAGCGTTACGTCGAAAAGCTGGCTACGCCCGACGTGACCATCGCCGACCTCATCGGTGACCTCGATCCTATCAAGGCGGCCAAGGGCGGCCACGCACTGGGCAGTGAGTACACCGTCCACTATGGACTACTGCCGCGCGCGAATCGCGGCATCTTCGCCATCAACGAACTGCCGGATCTCGCGGGCAAGATACAGGTGGGCCTGTTCAACATCATGCAGGAAGGCGACGTGCAGATTAAGGGCTATCCAGTGCGTCTGCCGCTGGATGTGGCGCTCGTGTTCAGTGCCAATCCCGAGGACTACACTGCGCGCGGCAAAATCATCACGCCGCTCAAGGATCGTATCGGCTCCGAGATTCGCACTCACTACCCCGCGACCGTCGACGAAGGTATCGCTATAACCGCGCAGGAGGCGTGGACGGAACGCAACGGTCATCAGTTACAGGTTCCCGAGTTTGTGAGCCAGGTCATCGAGCAGATCGCGTTCGTGGCGCGCGAGGACAAGCGCATCGACAAGCGCTCCGGCGTGAGCCAGCGCCTGCCCATCAGCGCAATGGAGAACGTGATCTCGAATGCTGAGCGTCGCGCGATTCGTTCCGGCGAGAAGCTGGTGGTGCCGCGCGTGGGCGATATCTACGCTGCCATGCCGGCGATGACCGGCAAGCTGGAGCTGGAATACGAGGGCGAGCTGAAGGGCGCGGATAATGTAGTGCGCGAGATCATCCGCGCCGCTGTCGCTCGCAGCTATGACAAGTATTTCCACGGCAATAGCAACATGAACCAGGTGGTGCAGTGGTTCGATCTGGGAGGCGAGATCCAGTTGCGCGATGCCGCCGGCGCGCAGGAGATGCTGGGCAAGCTGCGCGGAATCCAGGGACTGCTAGACAAGCTGAGCGCGCTGGGACTTAGCGGCAAGGAACCGTCGGAGGTGATCGTGTCGGGAGCGGAGTTCATTCTCGAAGGCCTCTATGCCCACAAGCGAATCGGCCGTACCGAGGAGCGGACCTTCACCGGGGGCGAAAAGCAGCCGCAGCGCGAGAAGCCGCGAATGAGGGATGAGGACGAAGAGCGGGAGTTTCGGCGGCAGAGAAGGCCGTTCAATTAGGGGCGCTGGGGCGAGGGATTAGGGGCTAGGGGTTTGGAGACTAGTTCGAGCGACATAACCGGCACTGCATTCTTGGCTGACGGCTGAGAGCTGAAAGCTAAGAGCCAATTGCTGAGAGCTAAGAGCTAACTGCTAATTGCTAATTACTTTCTCATGAGATTCATCAAGTACAAGAAATACGTTCCCGAGCCCGCCTCCGAGATGAGCATGGAGGACCTGCTCGGCGCGCTCTCGAATTACCTTCTGCAGAGCGGCTTCCAGCAGCAGTACATGGATTTCCACGATCAGAACGATGCCGAGCAGACGCTCGACGACCTGCGCCAGGCGATTGCCGAGGCGCTGCTGAACAGCGACATGCTGGACGAGCAGATGCGCGAGCAGATCGAGGACATGAGCAATGAGCAATTGGAGCAATTGATCGAGCAGCTCATCGAGCGCATGGAGCAGGAAAACTATATTAACGTCGATCAGCCACACGATCCATCGCGTTCTTCGACCGCCGGCGGACAGGTCGGCGAGACACAAGGCCAGACGCGCTTCGAGATCACCGACAAAGGTCTCGACTTCCTTGGCTTCCGCGCCCTGCGCGATCTGCTGGGATCGCTCGGTAAATCAAGCTTCGGCCGTCACGACACACGCGACACCGCGACCGGCATCGAAGCCAGCGGCGCTTCGAAGACCTACGAATTCGGCGACACGCTGAATCTCGACATCACCGCGACGCTCTCCAGTGCGATCCAGCGTGAGGGCTTGAGCCTGCCGCTCAATATCGAGTACAGCGACCTTCAGGTCCATCAGTGCGAATACCAGTCGTCCTGCGCGACCGTCCTGATGCTCGACTGTTCGCACTCGATGATTCTCTACGGCGAGGACCGCTTCACGCCGGCGAAGAAGGTTGCGATGGCGTTGTCGCATCTGATTCGCACGCAGTATCCCGGCGACTCGCTGTCGCTGGTGCTGTTCCACGATTCGGCGGAAGAGTTGCCGCTGTCGCAACTGGCGCGGGTGAAGGTTGGGCCGTACTACACCAACACGCGCGAGGGTCTGCGGATGGCGCAGCGCATTCTGCAACGCCAGCGCAAGGACATGAAGCAGATCGTGATGATCACCGACGGCAAGCCGTCGGCACTGACGCTGGAAGATGGCCGGATTTACAAGAACGCTTTTGGGCTCGATCCGCTGGTGGTGAGCGAAACGCTGAAGGAAGTGTCGAAGTGCAAGCGCGCCGGCGTGCTGATCAATACCTTCATGCTCGCCTCCGACTACGGACTGGTGCAGTTTGTGCAGAAGGTGACGGAGATGTGCCGCGGCAAGGCTTACTTCACGACGCCTTACACGCTGGGCCAGTATCTGTTGATGGACTACATGTCGCGCAAGACGAAGACCGTGCATTGAGAAAAGCCGTCACGGCAAGGTCCCTCAGCGGCTAAAGCCGCATTCATTACGGGGCGTTTACGGACGGCCTAAGGCCGTCCCCTTCAAGAAGCTGAACTTAATCAAAGTTTCCTTAAGTCTTAACGTTGTTACTAAATTGCGACTGGTTTTTGGCGTTGACACATCCCGTTGACATAGCGGCATCGACACCTGGGACATAATGAACACAACACCGGGGCAAGAGCAGGGTTAGTATGCATCAAAAGAAGTGCCCGGGAAGAACGACCGGCAGATGAAGTTATCGCAGCAAATTCGCAAGAGCGCATTACTGACGAGCGTGGTGCTGGCGCTCGGGTGTGTGGGATTCGCTTCGCCTCCGAAGCAAACCGATTCGCCGAATCTGGATCGCGGCTTCCAGGAGATGTACAACCTGGACTTCCCTGCTGCCCACGAGACGTTTCGCGCCTACCAACAGGCGACTCCGCAAGATCCCATGGGATACGTTTCCAACGCGGCTGCGTATCTGTTCTCTGAGTTCGACCGTTTGCACATTCTGGAATCGGATCTGTTCACCGACGATCACAGGTTCGAGCAGCGCGGCAAGCTGGCCCCCGATGCGGCGGTGAAGACGGAGTTCGACGGCGAGCTGGCCAAGAGCGATGCAGCGGCCAGTAAAATTCTGGCGCAGAATCCAAACGACAAGAACGCCTTGTTCTCGCAAGTCCTTGCCAATGGATTAAGGGGCGACTATACCGCGCTTATTGAAAAACGAAATCTCGCCAGTCTTGGCTATATGAAGACCTCGCGAACGATTGCGGAGAAGCTACTGGTTATCGATCCGATCTGCTATGACGCATACTTGGCGGTGGGAGTGGAGAATTATCTTCTTGGACTCAATCCCGCGCCGGTGCGCTGGTTCCTGCGCGTGACCGGTTCGCAGACCGACAAGGAGCAGGGACTGCAAAGGCTTCGCCTGACTGCCGAAAAGGGACACTACCTGGCGCCCTTCGCGCGATTGCTATTGGCGGTTGCGGCGCTACGTGATAAGGACCGGCCAACTGCGCGAGTGCTGCTGGCGGGCCTGGCCAAAGAATTCCCCAACAATCAACTCTACGTGACTGAGCTGGCGCGCATTCAGTAGCGTGCCAAAGCTGGCTTGCTGAAAAAGCCGGAAAAGCAGATCCCTCATCGGCTGAAGCCGGTTCGTGATGACAAGAAATAGAGGGCTGAGCCGGCGCACCCGTTCGGCAGGCTCAGGGCATGGCTAAAGCTGCGCCCCTTCAAAACGCGATGCGTTCGCTCCTTTCAGCAAACTGCCCGACCTGATTCTCAGCGCCGGGAAATATATAATTCACTACCCATGAGTCGGAGTCCCGCATCCGTTATCCGCTGGCTGTTCGATTCGGCTGTGGGCGCCTCCGACCGGCTCATTCCCCGCTGGATTTTCCTGCGCGCTCTCGGCCTCATTTATTTTTCGGCGTTCTATGCGCTGGTCTTCCAGATTCGCGGACTGATCGGCCCCGACGGAATTCTTCCCGCCGGCGAATACCTTGAAGCGGTGACGCGTCAGTTTGGCCAAGCGCGATTCTGGTTTGCTCCCACGGTGCTGTGGCTCTCGAGCGGCGGACACATGCTGATGGCGATGTGCTGGGTTGGAATGCTTGCGTCTCTGCTGCTCATCCTGAATGTGTGGCCGCGAGCGATGCTTCTGATCTGCTTCGTCTGCTATCTCTCTTTCGTAGCGGCGGCGCAGGATTTCTCCGGCTATCAATCGGACGGCATGTTGCTGGAGGCGGGATTCATCTCGCTGTTCTTTGCTCCGGCGGGACTATGGCCGGGCTTGGGCAGGAGCAGCCCGCCGTCGCGCGCCAGCCTTTTCCTGCTGCAATGGGAGTGGTTCCGCATCTACTTCGAATCCGGCGTGGTGAAGCTGGCCAGCGGGGATATCGAGTGGCGCAACTTCACGGCCATGGACGAGTACTACCAGAATGGTCCGCTGCCGACATGGGTTGGCTGGTATGTGCAACACCTGCCGCACGGGGTTCACGCTTTTGCCACCGGGGCGACTCTCGTGCTCGAACTCGGCCTGGTCTTCATGCTGTTTCTGCCGCGGCGCTGGCGCATCGCATGTTTCTTTATCGTGACGCTGTGGCAGATTCCGGTGATACTCACCGCGAACTACACCTTCCTGAACTACCTTGTTCTTGTCCTGGGATTTCTGTTGCTGGACGATCGCTTCATCTTGCGATTCATGCCCGAGCGCTGGAAAGAGCGGCTGGTTCCGCAGGAGACGATAGTCCAATCCACTGACTCAGAGCCTGACGTTGAGCGGCCCGAGATCTCGCTGCCCGACAAAAGGACGAAACCGGTTGCCGCGTTCCGGCTCGCGCTCGCCAGCGTGATACTGATCTGGATTTTCTACGCAACCACCGTGCAGATGGTCTGGATGCTGTGGCCCCACGCGCCGTTTCCGGTCTCGCCGGTCGGCGCGCTGGAGCCGTTCCGCATCGCCAACCGCTATGGACTGTTTGCGGTGATGACGCGCGGCCGCTACGAGATCGAGTTTCAAGGTTCTGACGACGGGGAAAACTGGAAAACGTATTCCTTCCTCTACAAGCCGCAGGACCTGGTTGAGAAGCCGCGCATCTATGCGCCTTATCAACCGCGCTTCGATTGGAACCTTTGGTTTGCGTCGCTCGGCGGGTGGCGCGAGAACATCATTGTGCCCAGTACCGAGGAGCGCTTGCTGGATGGCGCGCCGGATGTGCTGGCGCTGTTTG
>Ga0187873_1003399_pt1 | contig 11470 bp, 12 predicted proteins | sample June2016WEW_16_1_2_FD_133012 | JGI IMG/M metagenome (GOLD analysis project Ga0187873, IMG submission 133012) | Peatland microbial communities from SPRUCE experiment site at the Marcell Experimental Forest, Minnesota, USA - June2016WEW_16_100 | ecosystem: Environmental > Terrestrial > Soil >... | reverse complement strand
CGATTGCCTTAGGAGCGGCGCTCGGCTAGACTAGCGGTAGTCCTGCGCACCCTCGGGCGAGGGCCCTCCATGAACGGCGACCGCGTTTTCCACATCGGCGATAAGGTCGTTTACCCCAACCACGGCGTCGGAATTATCGAACAAATCAGCAGCCGGACTATGGGAGCCGCAGTCGAAAAATTCTACATGCTGAAAATCGCAGCCAGCAGTTTGAAGGTGATGGTGCCGTTCTCCAACGTCGGCAGCGTCGGGATGCGTCCCGTGGTGCGCAATGGCGAGGTGCAGAAGATCGTGGATTACCTGTCCTCCGGCGAGTGCGTCAACGCGGCCGACTGGAAAGACCGGTTTAAGGAGAATTCCGATCGCATGCGTACCGGTGCACTCTCGGACGTCGCCGCGGTGCTGAAGAGCCTGCTGATCCTCGGACAGGGCAAGTCGCTTTCCTTCCGCGAAAAAAAGATGCTGGAGCGCGCCCGGTTTTTGCTGGTCAGCGAGATGGCCATCTCGCGCAACTGCGACGAGAGTCTGATTGAACAGGCGCTCACCAAGGCTTTGATGAAGTGTAATCTGCGCTTCCCGGACATTCGCGAACTTGCCTCCTGATCGCGCTCAGCGAGCGGCGTGGGCTTCCATCCAGGACTGAAGAATCAAGACCGCGGCCATCCGGTCGACCGCTCGCCCCCGTTTCTTGATCGAAAGATCGGTTTCGCGCAGCAGGCGGTTGGCTTCGGTTGAGGTCCAACGCTCGTCCCACAGATGGACGGTCAGGCCGAAGTGCGTGTGCAGATCGTCGGCGAAACGGCGCATCTTTTCCGATTGAGTTCCTTCCGCGCCGCTTAAGCGCAGGGGCAGGCCGACCACAATCTCCTGGACTGCGTATTTCTCCAGCACTTGTCCCAGGGCCTCCAGATCGCGGCGTTTGTTCTGGCGCTGGATCGTATCCAACCCCTGCGCGGTGATGCCCAGCGGGTCAGAGACGGCAACTCCGATTCGTTTCGAGCCGACATCGAGGGCCATGATGCGGCTGTGGCCGGGGGTCGCGAGTGCGTGCATCCGTCAATTGTAGATGGCAGTGGAAACCTTTTCACCGCCGAGACGCAGAGAGCGCCGGGAAAACCCCTTCTTGGAGTCTCCAAACCCAGCCGGTGGAACCCCTTAGATGTTCGAATATGTGCGGGCCATTCGACGACCGGTACAAACTTTTTCTCGGCGCGCTCCGCGTCTCGGCGGTTCTTCCGGCCTTGTACTCTGGCCACTTTGCGGCAATCCGGAAAGGCCTTTACACTGGAACCTTGCGCACACTGATCACACTGTTCTTGGTTGTCGCTCTCGCCGCTGGCGGCTGGGTGGCGTGGCGGGTCTATGCCCCAATTACGCCTCCAGCCAATACTTCTTTGCTGCTGCATTCCGGGTATTCGACGCGGAGGATTGCCGCGGAGCTCCAAAAGGCCGGGGTGATCCGCAGCGAACTCGCTTTCCGGCTCTGGCACGTGTGGCATCCCAAACCATCCTTGAAGGCGGGCGAGTACCGTTTCGAGCGCGCGGCGAGTCTTCCGCAGGTTTATGAGCGGATCGCGCGCGGCGATATCTACTTCCACGTGGTCACCATCCCCGAAGGCTATACGATGTTCGACATCGCCAAGGCGATGGAAGACGCAGGGCTCTGTTCGGCGGCCGATTTTCTGCGCGTTGCCGAAACCCAGACCCAGCTAATCTCGGATCTGGCGCCGGAGGCCAAGTCGCTCGAGGGGTATCTCTTCCCCAACACCTACCAGTTCACGCGAACCGAGAGCCTGGAGGAAATGGCGGCGGCAATGGTGCATCAGTTCCGGCAGGTGGCGCAGCAGATTGGGCTGAACTCGGACGTGCCCGAGGTCGTGATCATGGCGTCGATCGTGGAAAAGGAGACTGCCGCTCCGGAGGAACGACCGCTCGTGGCCAGCGTCTACTACAACCGGCTGGCGCAAAAGATGGCGCTCGACGCCGATCCGAGCGTGATCTACGCGGAGTTGCTGACCGGCTCGTACCAGGGAAGCCTCCATCACGCCGACCTGGCGGTGAACTCGCCCTATAACACTTACCGTTTCCCGGGGCTGCCGCCGGGGCCAATCGGCAATCCGGGGAGAAGCGCTCTGGAAGCGGCTTTGCACCCCGACAGCACGAAATTCCTTTATTTCGTTAGCGATGGCAATGCCCACCATCGCTTCGCCCGCAGCCTCGAAGAGCACAATCGGAACGTGGCGGCCTATCGCCACTCGCTCGGCCTGCGCTAAGCACCAGACCCTCCGGTGCATTATACTAATCGGATAACAACAATGTCCCAAAAGTCTTCTGGGGTACCCGCTATAGGAATGTATCGTACTCATCTGCGCCTTTTTTTGCTTTTACTTCTGTCGGCGGCCACCTTTCCGCTGAGCGGATGTCTGTTCCGGACACGTACTCTGGATCGTCAGCTCTCCGACCGGCCGCTGAAGACCGCGACCCAGCAGGAGCTGATCGAATACGTCAACACGCAGGCCGCCAAGATTCAGTCCATGCAGGCGACCGTGGATATCGACGCTTCGTCCGCGGACCCGAAAAACGGCCAAGCCACCGACTACAAGGAGATTCGCGGCTACGTGCTGGCGCGCAAACCCGCTATGCTGCGCATGAAGGGCCTGTCGCCGGTGGTGCGGAACACGGCCTTCGATATGGTGAGCGACGGGCAGAATTTCAAGCTTTGGATTCCTCTGAAGAACAAGTTCGTCGTGGGATCGAACAATGCCGACAACTATCAGCCCGATAAGCGGCTGGAGAACATGCGGCCGCAGTACATTTACGACGCGCTGCTGCTGCCGGAAATCGGCCGGGACGAGATTCCGTTTCGTGAAAACGGCTATGAAACCGTCCTCGACTCGAAGAGGCATCGCGTCGACCAGCCCAATTATGGACTGCTGGTTCTCCGCAATGGCCCCGAAGGCTGGTATCTATCGCGCAGAATCGAGTTCAGCCGAACCGACCTGCTTCCGCACCGGCAACGGATCTACGACCAACAGGGAAACGTCGTGACCGACGCACACTACCAGGATTACAAAGACTACGCGGGGACTACATTCCCGAGTACGATTGAGATCGAACGGCCGCGGGAGAATTACGACATCACCCTGAGCATGGTCAAACTGGAAATCAATAAAGCGCTGACCGACGACCAGTTTGTGCTGGAGCAGCCAACTGGGGCTGACGTGGTGCGCCTCGATCAGTCCAACAGCAGCGCGGCGAAAGCGCCGGATCGCCAAAGTAAGTAGTTCTCCGGAAAAGACATGATGAATCGCATGGTCGTCGGGAATTTGGTGCATCGGCCGGTACGCTCGCTGATCAGCATTGTGGCCGTGGCGCTCGAAGTCACGCTCATCCTGCTGATCGTGGGCCTGTGCGTGGGGATACTGCAGGATCAGCGCACGCGGGCCGCGGGCATCGGGGCAGATGTGATCGTGCTGCCTCCGGGATCGTCTTTTATTGCGGGGCTGACCGGCAGTCCGATGCCGATCAAAGTGGCTGGCATCCTCGCCAAATTGCCGCATGTGGAGGAGGTCGCCCCCGTCATCACGCAGGTCTCAACCGCCGGGACACTCGAGATCATCACCGGAATCGATCTGCCGAGTTACGAGAGCTTGTCGGGTGGTTTCCACTATCTGGAGGGCGGTCCGTTTCAGGGCCCGAATGATGTGATTGTCGACGATCTTTTCGCGCAGGCCAAGCATTCCAAGGTCGGCGACAGGATTGAGATTCTCAATAACCCTTTCCGTATTTGCGGCATTGTCGAACACGGCAAGGGAGGGCGTAAGTTCCTTCCCCTCAGCACCATGCAGGATCTGACCGGGGCCAGGGATAAGGCCTCGCAGATGTATCTCAAACTGGACGATCCGGCCAGCGCCGAGGTGGTGGTAGACGAGGTCAAGCACATGCCGGGCATGGAACGCTACATCGCCAGTTCGATGGCTACCTACCTTTCCATGATGACGCCGACGAAATATCCCTACCTTTCCACATTTCTCCGCGTTGTGATCTGGATATCCGTGATCATCGGGGTACTCGTGATCTTTCAGGCGATGTACGCCGCCGTGATGGAACGGACCCGCGAGATCGGGATCCTGAAGTCGATGGGCGCGTCGAAGCTATATATCGTGAATGTCGTGCTCCGGGAGACGGTGCTGCTCGCCTTGGGGGGCATCGTGTTGGGTGTCGCGTTCAGCCTGGCGGCACGCGCCGTTCTCGCCCAGAAACTGCCTCTGCTGCAAGTGATTGTGTCCAGGGGATGGATTGCGCGGGCTGCCCTTATCGCCATTGCCAGCGCCATCGCCGGCGCGCTGTATCCGGCGTTCAAGGCGGCGCAGAAGGATCCCATCGACGCGCTCGCTTACGAATAGGGCCGCCATCGCTTGGTTTCGCTTTTAATTCGCCAGACGCTTGCTGGCTCTTTCGCCCTTGAAAAATTTTCCAATAATTTTCCTCGCAAATCGGCAGAGAATGCACGATACTGCCGGTGAAACTGCCGTGCTATAATCATGCGCCCTTACTCAGAGGCAGTGCAGTTTCGCAGCTGGTTGTCCTAATTCCCTGGCCCTGTGCGCGCATGCGTGCCGGTGACCACAAATACGCAGGAGGAGATATGCGCTTCGATGATCCGACTCTATACGGTCGGGACGATGAGACGGATGAGTACAGCGACAGCGGCGCCTACGGCGAATCGCTGGAAGAGGATTTGGAAGAAGAAGAAGAGGAAGAAGAACCCGTTCTCGTAGTGGAAGAAGACGAGATTGCTGTGTCGCCACCTGTGCTGGAACCTGCGCCTGTAACTCCATCGGGCGGTGGCGGCCAGAGCGGGCCTCCGAAGAAGAAGGCGCCTGCCAAGAAAGCGCCCGCCATGAAAGCTCCAGTCAAGAAGGCGCCCGCCAAGAAAGCGGCAAAGAAGCCGGCGAAGAAAGTCGCAAGAAAACCGGCCCCCAAAAAAGCGGCGAAGAAGAAAGCGCCGAAGAAGCGAGCCAAGAAAGCGGCAAAGAAAAAAGTTGCCCGCAAGAAAGGCCGTCGCTAGCGGTTCGCGCTATCCGCCCAAACGATGGCGGAAGCCCGGCCCTCGTTCCGGCTTCCGCCATCCCATTTATTCTCCGTCGGGCACGATCGCTTCCGCTTCGATTTCCAGCAGCATCTCTGGGGAAATCAGGGCCCTGATCGCCACCATGGTGCTCGCGGGACGAATGTCGCGGAAAAACTCTCCGTGCGCCTTGCCTGCTTTTTCCCAATCGGCAATGTTGGTAAGGAACACGCGCGTGCGGACGACATCTTTCCGTGAAGCTCCGGCCCGCTCCAGCGCGCGTTCAATGTTTTTGAGGGCCTGAACCGCCTGCGCGTAGGCATCGCCCGCGCCGGCGATTTTGCCGTCGGCTCCAGTCGCGGTGTACCCGCAACATAGACATGCGCGCCGACGCGAACCGCACGGCAATAACCGACAACCGGCTCCCACGATGTTCCGCTTGAAATGTTGATCCACTCCACTCCGCCTCCGTTCTCCTGCTCTTCTTTCGCTGAATAGATTCAGTGGACCCCGTTTCGATCCGCACGCATGCGGCATTAGCAGCCGCCTGCTTCGGTTGCCAGCAAACGTCCCTGAAACGCCGCGCCCCGCGCGGGCTTCTAACCACAATAGTGGCCCAATGGTCACTTGCATTGGATCGGGATTCACGGTATCTAATGCGCACAAGGTTCTGTTCCGATGGGAACCATAGGGGTCCGGTTTGGGAGGGCGTGGGGGCCATGGAAATGATTCCGGAGATGCATCCGCTGCAGCAGTTGTTTTGTGAACTGGTCGGCCGTCATTATGCCGAGGAAATTGGAATTCGCGATCCGCAAGTGGTGAGCTATGTCGCACATCTGCTGGCAGAGTTTTGCGATGCGGAACAGTTGTTGAAAATCCGCAATGCGGCAGGGAAGCCGTTGAACGATGTGGGCGAGATGCTGATCGAGTCGGACCCGATCTACGGCCCGGCGCCGTCGTTTGACCGCGAGCGCGAGGTCCGCAAGCACATTGGCGACTACACGCTGTTCTACGCCGGCATGTTTCCGGAAAGCATCAATCACTATCGCCTGCGCCGCCAGCGGGTCGAGAATTTCGTGGATTGGGTGAAAGCTGGGAAAGAAAGCTACTACATCGTCTCCAAGTTCGAGCACTTCGAATACGCCGAGGTGGCGCCGCTGTTCGCGCAACTCTCGCAAAGGTTTGAGCAGTGCGTGTATGGACTGAACCTGGTGAAGAACGCGCTGGAGGTGATGCAGCATCCGCTGGTGCGCGGGAGCAACGACCTCATTATGTAGGAGAAGTCAGAGGTCAAAAGTCAAATTGAAGAAGTGAGACCTTTTGCCGTTCTGACGGACGTGACAAAGATAGCGACGAGTTCTTTGGCCTCCTGAACTATCTCTCGCAACTTTGCCTCGGGAAAGATTCCAGCATCCCGTATCAGCTCGAGCCAGAAAACTGTTTCGTCGGCTTCCTCCAGCACAATGCCGAGTTTCGCGACGAATTCCGCACGGGAACGGGCCCGGCAGGCGGCGCGGTAGTTAGCCCCAATCGAAGTACCCGAGCGAAGGAGTTGCTTACCTAGTAATCGAGCGTCATCGGTCTTGGGCAGCGACCGAAATAGTTTGACAATGCGTAGTGCAAACTTTCGTGTCCGCTCCTGCAGTTCCTCAAACTGTTCCACTCTTGAGATGTACCGCCTGCCCGCTCAATTGGCAATGACTCTTCTCACACTCAGATTGTTCGAGTTTACTTCTTCAATTCGACTTCTGACCTTTGACTTTTCACGATCCGCCTGCCGGCAATCTCAAATTTCCCTTCCAGCACAATCCTGATCGCCTCTGTGTATGCGATGTGTTCCTGCTCAAGAATGCGCGCCGCCAGCGTGTGCTCGTCATCGGAGTCCAGCACGGGTACGGTTTTTTGCACGATGATGGCGCCGTGATCGAGTTCCTCATCCACCAGGTGCACCGTGCAGCCTGACACTCTCACGCCATAGGCGAAGGCCTGCTGCTGCGCTTCCAAGCCGGGAAACGCGGGCAGCAGCGACGGATGGATGTTGAGGATCTTCCCCGGAAACTGCCGCACGAACCAGGGCGAGAGCAGGCGCATGTAACCCGCGAGGCAGATGAGATCGACTTTGTTGTCCAGGAGCGCGGCCACAACTTCGCGGTCGTGGTCCTCGCGCCGTTTGCCCTTCGACGAAATAACGAGCGCGTTGAGGCCTCGCTGGCGGGCGGTTTCAAGACCGGGAGCATCGGCGCGGTTCGAAATCACCACCGCAATGCGGGCATTGGGTATCCTGCCCGCCGCAATGCTGTCGGCGATGGCCACAAAATTGGAGCCGCGTCCGGAAAGGAGAATGCCGAGGTTTTTCATAGGACAACATTATTCACCAGGAAGGCACAGAGCCACGGAGAAAATCGCAAGCGAGGGGAAAACGTGAAGCCAAGAGCTAAGAGCCCGATCCTAGCTGAACACCACTTTGCGATCGCCCTTGACGATGCGGCCGACGCTGTAAAATTTTTCTCCAGCGCGCTCCAGCAGCGTCTGCGCTTTCTTGAATTTCTTGGCGGGGACGACGATGAGCATTCCGAGGCCCATATTAAAAGTGCGGAGCATTTCTTCCTCAGGGACGTTGCCGAGTTTCTGCAAATGTTCAAAGATGGGCAAAACCGGCCAGGTGCCGAGTTCGATCACGGCCGACGTGCCTTTGGGCAGCACTCGGGGCAGGTTTTCGGTGATGCCACCGCCGGTAATATGTGCCAGCGCCGCGACACAATCGCCCGCGATCATTTTGCGAATGACCGACCAGTAGCTGCGATGGGTCCGCATGAGTTCGTTGCCGACTTTGTTTTTGATCTCGCTGACAAAAGTTTCGGGGGAATAGCCGGCGATTTCAAAGAGTAGTTTGCGAGCCAGCGAGTATCCGTTGGTGTGCAGGCCGTTGGAGGGCAGGCCGAGAACGCAATCCCCCACCTGCACGTCTTTGCCGCTGATGATGCGGTCGCGTTCCACCACTCCGACAATGAATCCGGCAAGATCGTACTCACCTTCGGGATAAAACCCCGGCATTTCAGCGGTCTCGCCGCCAATCAGGGCGCAGCCGTTATGCTTGCAGGCATCGGCGAGGCCGCCCACAATTTTTTCCGCGACTTCCGGCTCCAGCTTGCCCGTGGCCAGGTAGTCCATAAAAAACAGCGGCGCCGCACCCTGCACCGCGATGTCGTTCACGCAGTGATTCACCAGGTCGGCGCCGACGGTGTGGTGCACTTTCACTTCGAAGGCCACTTTTAATTTGGTGCCCACGCCATCCACGCTCGAAACCAGCACCGGATCGACATACTTCTTATCGACCGCGAACAGCCCGCCGAATCCGCCAATCTCGCTCAGCACTCCCTTGGTAAAGGTCTTGTGCGCCAGATACTTGATGCGCTGCTTGGTGCGGTTGCCACGATCGATGCTGACACCGGCATCGGCGTAGGTGATGGAGTCGTTCTGGGCGTTGGGGTTCTGGGCCACGTTTTCAGTCCGTCATTGCCAGGGTGGAGAAATCTGGTGCACCGCCAAGCCGGGGGAAGCGTTTCAGACGCAACAAATTTTAGCACGTCTGGAGTCGCCTCCGGCTTTTCCAATGGTGCTTCCGCCGAACGGCTTCATGCCGGCAGCACCGTATCGTCTGGAAGCCAATGCCGACGCGCTGCTTGATCGCACACATCGTCATAGTGGATGCCATGTCCACCGGCTGCTCACGGGCCGCGACCGCCGAAGTCACTCTTCGGAGAATACATCCGCCGTTAACTACTCGTTTCGCGGCGGCGCGTGTGTTCTAATGCTGAACATTTAGCGTTGAGCCATGCGCGCCGCTGCCATCTTCGGGTTGGGAACTTCACCGGCTGACTTGAAGCCGTTTCAGGCGGGCTCTCCAACCGAGTGGCTGCCGGGACTGCCCGCCTCTTCGAGCGAGGCCGACGTCATCGTCATCTTTGGCGGGGATGGCACTATTCATCGGCACCTCCCAGCGCTGGTACGGCTCCACCTTCCCGTGCTGATCGTTCCCGCAGGCAGTGGAAACGATTTTGCCCGCGCGCTAGGACTGCGCTCGATGCGAGATTCCTTGCGCCTCTGGCGTGACTTCGAATCGGGAAAAATCCGGGCGCAGGCAATCGATCTCGGGGTCATCGTCTCATCCGCTGCGCCGACGCGCACACACTATTTCTGCTGCGTCGCCGGGTGCGGTCTGGATTCTGCCGCCACTCGGCGCGCCAATCAGATGCCGCGCTGGCTGCGGGGACACGGCGGCTATGCGCTGGCGCTGTTGCCGCTGCTGCTCAAGCTGCGGACTTTTTCCATGCGGCTGACGCAGGTCAATGGTAATGACCAGACCGAAGGCGAAAAGCTCACCTTGCTCGCCGCATTCGCCAACACGCAGTTTTATGGCGACGGCATGCGCATCGCGCCGGAAGCGGATTTCGCCGATGGCAAGCTCGACATCTGCCGCATCAACACGCTGAATCCCTTCAAGCTGTTTTGCATGTTTCCGACGGTGTACTTCGGACGCCATCTCCTGCTGCCGGAAGTTGAGTACTCGCGGGCGGAGCGAGTTCGGGTGCAGACCGAAACACCGCTGGAGATTTACGCCGATGGAGAGTCCGTGTGCGAGACGCCTGCCGAGATTTCAGTTGCCGCGGGCGCGCTGCGCGTGATTTGTTCGCCGCGCTAGTCTGGTGAGGGTCGAGGGACGGGCGTCTCGCCCGTCCAGCCGGGCGGGGACGCCCGGCTCTCCGCTAACGAACTCGCCCGTAGCGCGCATCGAGCGCAATGTTTAGTTCGAGGACGTGAACGCGAGGCTCGCCCAGGAATCCCCATTGCCGGTTCTCGGAGTTTTCGAGAACCAAGCGCGCGACATCAGCTTCCGGAATCTTGCGTTCCGAAGCCACTCGCCGAATCTGGAACTCCGCTGCCGCTGGCGAAATATCCGGGTCGAGCCCTGAAGCCGACGTCGTCACCAGATCGACCGGGATGGGAACGCCGGGATTCTCGGCTTGCAGCTTGGCAGCGTCTCCATTGACGCGAGTAATCAACTGCGCGTTGGTCGGGCCCAGGTTCGAGCCGCCGGAGGCGCTGGCGTCGTAGCCTGCGGCGCCCGCGGCGGATGGCCGCGTATGAAAGTAGCCCGGGCCCGAAAATGGCTGCCCGATCAGGCGCGAGCCAATCACCACTCCATCCTTCCCGTGGATTAGCTCGCCATTGGCCTGTTTGGGGAAGATCAGTTGCGCTAGCCCGGTAACCACGAGGGGATACAGAATTCCCAACAGGATTGTGGTCGCGATCGTCATGAGTACAGCGGTGATCAGATTTTTTTTCATCTCTATATCTTCCCTAAATCAGCTTGATGCCGGTGATGAACATGTCAATCAGCTTGATGCCGATGAACGGGACCACCAGTCCACCAAATCCATAAACCAGGAGGTTCTGCCGCAGCAAAGATTCGGCGCTCATCGCCTTGTACTTAACCCCTCGCAGCGCCAGCGGAATCAGGGCAACGATGATGAGCGCGTTAAAAATAACGGCGGAAAGCACTGCCGAGTTCGGCGACTGCAGGTGCATGACGTTCAGCGCATTCAGCACGGGAAATGTTCCGGCAAACATGGCGGGAATGATGGCGAAATACTTGGCCACGTCGTTCGCAATGGAGAACGTGGTGAGGGCTCCGCGCGTCATCAGCAACTGTTTGCCGATCGCCACCACTTCGATGAGCTTGGTGGGATTCGAATCCAGGTCCACCATGTTGCCGGCCTCTTTCGCGGCTTGCGTGCCGGTGTTCATGGCCACGCCCACATCGGCCTGGGCGAGCGCAGGAGCATCGTTGGTGCCGTCGCCGGTCATGGCCACCAGTTTTCCGTCGGCCTGCTCGCGGCGAATCAGGTCCATCTTGTCTTTCGGAGTCGCCTCCGCCAGAAAATCGTCCACGCCCGCCTCGCGCGCGATCGCCGCCGCCGTCAAAGGATTATCGCCGGTGATCATGACGGTCTTGATCCCCATGGCGCGCAGTTGGTTGAAGCGCTCGCGCATGCCGCCTTTGACGATGTCCTTCAGGTGGATCGCGCCTAGCGCCCGCTGGTTCTCCGCGACCACAAGCGGAGTTCCTCCCGAGCGCGAGATCTGATCGACGCTCGCCTGAATCTCGCGCGGCAGCGAGGTGCCGAACTTTTGCAGGTATTTGGTGATGGCATCGACCGCGCCTTTGCGAATTTCGCGGCCATCGAGATTCACGCCCGACATGCGGGTTTGCGCGGTGAAGGGGACAAACACAGCTTCGCGCGAAGCCAGTTCGCGTCCGCGCAGGCCGTATTTCTCTTTCGCCAGCACGACAATCGAGCGGCCTTCGGGGGTTTCGTCGGCGAGCGAAGAGAGTTG
>Ga0187873_1003394_pt1 | contig 11485 bp, 11 predicted proteins | sample June2016WEW_16_1_2_FD_133012 | JGI IMG/M metagenome (GOLD analysis project Ga0187873, IMG submission 133012) | Peatland microbial communities from SPRUCE experiment site at the Marcell Experimental Forest, Minnesota, USA - June2016WEW_16_100 | ecosystem: Environmental > Terrestrial > Soil >... | reverse complement strand
TGACAATCTTCAGAGCGACGCTGACCATTGTCGCAGAGCCTCAGACTATCTTCTGCGTGACCAGGAAAATAGTCGCAGCCATCATGAAAATCTTCTCGTTCGGGCAGACCATGTTCTGCGGAACCTAGATTATTGTCTGGATGATTCAAACAGTCTTCACGACGACGGAGACCATCGTCATGGCCGCAATGAAAATGGTGTCGATCGCGCCGACCATGGTCTGCAAGGTTTTGTCTTTATAAGCATTTCTATCCTGTGGGGCAAGATAGAGACTGCGTTGTTCGAAGCATCCGAACTGCAACAGAAATCCAGTTGGGTCAGCCGCAGGCGACAGGATTATGAACATTACACAAGCGTCCACCCGGAGTAATCTCGAAAAATCAGGCTGTCTTTCGGTAATAATACTGAAGCATGCCGCCCAAGCGGTTACGGCACGCGATTTCACCGCGAGCTTTCCCGGCCTCGCATCCAGACAGCCAGAATGGAAAGCAGTGCCTGTCAGGATTGCAGAACAAACCTCATATACTCGATAAGTGTGATTGAAAACACGGCATCCGGGATCGTTTCTCTGATATCAATTATGGCCGAGAAAGGAGGTTTTCAGCGAACCTTAAGCCTTGCTGCCACTCATATTTGCAGCGTGGGCAGATTTTAGCTTAGTGGATTTTACTCGCGCGGATTTTCCCGCAAATGCGGGGTTATGTAGACAATCCTCAATAAGTGCACCAGCATGATCTATCCGCGATACACTTCCCGACGGTGTCTCGATTTGATAATAATGATCAGCAAAACTTTATCTTCAATTCTATAAAGAACCCGATAATCGCCAACTCGAATCCGATAGAAGTCCTCTTCGCTTCCAGATAACTTTTCTACTCCCAAAGGACGGGGATTCTCAGCCAGAGCTGATATTTTCCTGCTAACCCTATCCAATACATCTCTGGGCAGGTCTTTCAAATCCCGGCGAGCGGCAGGCCGAAATTCAATTCTGTATGTCACCTAAATCCCCAATTCCTTTTTGATGTCCTCCCAACGGATGTTCGAGCCAGGCTCCTCAAGGGCTTTCCTTATTTCCACCAAATCCGCCCTGTCCTCCAATTCTCTGAGCAGGGTCAAATCTTCCATCGGAACCAGAGCTGCCACATCTTTATTATTCCGCTGGAGAACAATTCTCTCCCCGCCAAAGGCTACTTTATTTATGGCAGTCGCCATGTCTTCGCGGAGTTGGGATGCAGTTAAGCGAGTCATATATACCATCCTTACATTTCGTACATTCTGTAAGATTCGGGTGCTTTATTCAAGTCCTTTTTGGGCACCCCCTTCCCTGCTCGGAGAATCGAAAGTGTTGAAATATGTATAATTCAGAATTGTCTCAAGTGAAGGGTTCAGTTATAAAAGACCTCAAAGTGTAGCAACCGAAAACTGTCTCACCCGAGGGGTTCACCTCATGGTAGTCGTTTTTGTAGCTGCAACAATCTCCAAGGATCCTCAAGTTTCAACACGTTTCAATAGGGTCGATCATAACCCATTTAACCGTAAGTATTTGAAAATATGCGATTTGCTGAAATCATGGCTTTCTGCCTTGGGCTTTATTTTCTGATAAAGTAAGCCATTTATATTCATATATTTACAGACGCACACCTGCTGTAAAGGCAGGTGGTCCTAGCTAATTTATTGATAATAAGTTGTTTAGCTGTCAAACACCTGTGACAACTAGGTTGTTGAAATTAGTAGAAACTATCGGAATTTATAGCTACAAAAGCAGGCGTTCCTCCCCTGATTTTTGCCCCGGAACCAGCTCGCCGCTTTAGCCGGCAAAGGCTTTATCATTTTGTATTGATTCCCCATGTTATTAAGTCGATTGCAGTTACTCTGGTGAAGCGCCGCAATTCAAAGGAAGTGCAATTCAAAGGAAAGTGCGCCCAAATATGCGAGCGTCACAAAACAAAACTGCAACAATACTGGTAGCGCTCCTGCACAAACCGCAGGTGTGCCACCTACAAAGTAATCCAGGTTGCTATTGGTTCCGGATATTATTGCGGATGCATTTTTTGCGGAGCACAGGCTCAAAATCTGCGGGGCCGCGTTAGCGACCTCGTTTAGCCGCTTTGAGCGGCTCACAAATTAAAGCCACTGGCTGTGCCAGTGGATACTTACTCCTTTTTACGCTATGCTATATCAAATTTTGTAAGGGTAAGGTGCGAATGTATATCAAGCGCATCTCTGCAGTTTCTATTCTTGCCGTTACGCTCCTGTGCTGCCTGGGCGCCTATCCGCAGGAAGATGCAAAACAATGGATCGAACGGGTTGCCCGTGCTTATGGAGACCTTTCGTCCTATCAGTGTGAGGGCGTGATTCTCTCGGAATTCTCCGGTCTCCAGAGCGCATCCACAACTACCTCTTTCACTCGATATTCGAAACCAAAAGAAAACAAGTTGCGCTTCAACGCCGGAATGGGTGATTCGAGATGCGTCGTGGTGTGCGACGGCGCCTCGACTATCGTCTATGCCGGAGGCACGCGGCAGTACACGAAAAGGCCCTCCGCAAGAATCGATGAAATCCTGGCGGAGGTTTTCAAAGGTCAATCGGATGCCTACATCGGCGGAGCTCTGCCAGAAGAATACGCAAGCCTGCCATCCCGTTGCGGGAGTGCAAAAGTTCTGAGGCGCGAAATCGTTGATCTGCAGTCCGGCCGCGTCAATTGCGTCGTGGTTGAAGCAGAAATGGCTGCGACCGATACACTTCCGCTGACGCGCAAGGTGCGAACCCTGTGGATCGATCCCGAGAAACTGATTGTTTTGCGGGATGCAACCCGTACGGAAGCATTTTCGACACAAAAGAAGAAGTTCTATGATGCCAGCCAAGAAGTAAAGCTGACTTCCTGTCAAATCAATCAAGCGTTGAACGATTCCGTTTTCCAGTTCGACCCTCCGCTCAGTGCCTACCAGAGAACGGAATTGAATCTGCCGGCCGTTGATGACGGATTGGCGCTCGGGACATCGACAGAAAACATTCCGCTCATGGACCTGAACGGCACGCGCTACACCTTCAGGGGATTGCGGGGCTCCGTCGTCATCTTCGATTTCTGGGCAACCTGGTGCAGCCCATGCCTGAAAGAAATGGCGTCGCTTGAAAAAATCGGCGAAAAATACAGAGATAAAGGGCTGGCGATTTTTGGCGTCAATCAGCAGGAGCAAAAGCTACAGACGGATTTTCTGAAGAAGAAGTCGTTCAGCTATCCGATGCTGTTTGACCGCAGCGGGATGCTCAGCAGGCATTTCCGTGCTTCGGAGCTGCCGACCCTGGTGGTGATCGATAGGAACGGAAGAATGGTGGATTGGGAACAAGGAATGCAAAAACAGGAAGAGCTTGAAAGTCTTTTAAAATTGACCGGCATTCAATGATGATCCGCGCGAGGCAATCATGAAGAAAACATGCATTTGGGTTTTTCTGATTGGAATGATTTCATCGATCCAGTTTGCCGCAACTCAATTCAGGACGGCTGATTCCGATATCCTGATGGTCCCGGGCGCCTCGAAATCTTTGGTTTTGATTGATGCCAGGGTCACTGACGAAAATGGAAATTATGTGCCGGGGCTTCAGGCGGAAGACTTTGAGATCTACCAGGATGGCCGACAGCAGGAGATTGCAAAATTTTACGCTCTTGACCATATGGACACCCAAGTAGATCCAAGGAACGTGGTTTTTCTTGTCGACGACTTAGGATTATCAAAAGCAAAGTTCAATCAAGCCCGGGGAGCCTTGAAATACTTTGCTGAAAAGGTGATGAGCCCGGCAGATCAAGTGGCGATCGCTCAAATCTCCGCAGGAGGTTTCGTGGTGCAACCCCTGACATCCGATAATCAGAAATTGCTGACTGCTGCGGACCGTTGGCAGTGGTGCATGGACGCAGCCAGGCCCTTTGGGAGCCTCGCGCAGGCGTTCCCTTCTTCAAGCACGTTTATCCGGTCGTGCTCTGGAAGCGCGTGAGGCTCCGGTATCGCGGCAGTTTCGGCCGCGGCAGGCGCACCGACCATCATCAAACTCACCGACACGCGCTCTTTCAGCGCAATGACAAGGATCATCAACAATCTTCAAGCAGTACCCGGACGAAAGGCCCTAATCCTTTTCTCCAACAATGCGCCACCGTTAATCAAGCCTCCGGAGTACTTCGGTGACTCCTTGTTCCGTGCTTCGACAACCATATACCAATGTGCTCTTCCGGGATGGAACGACTACTGGGCTGAGTTCTCAAACTGCACAGGCGGATACACTATCAAATCCAAGGAGGAGAAGTTCCCCGAAATCGAGCAGGTTTTGCGCGATTTCGACCGATGTTACCTTCTTGGATACAAGCCGGACAGGAAAACACTTGAATCCCTGCAGGACTTGAATTTCCAGGCTGGGGTCCCTCAAAGAATCATCACGAATGACCATTCGCTGCGGATCCGGCTGAAAAAACCGGGGCTCAAGGTTCGGACCCGCTCGGGATTCAGCGATATCTCATTGCGGAATACGATATCTCCGGCCAACATTTCCCAGATGAGATCCGGCCGGATTATTCTGAGCAATTCCCCATTTGTTGCCGGCAATCTTGAAGTAACGGCAGAGGCTTTGCCCCTCTACAATCATAAAAAAGAGAGCGTAATTCATGCCGTGCTTCACATCGATGGAACCGTCCTGAGCTTCAGACCGGAACCCGAAGATGGATACCGCGTTGCGGAAGTCTCGATATTTGGTCAGGCCTCTCTTGAAGGAAGAGTTGTTAACTCATACAGAGGCACCGGCACCTTCCGTGCGCCCATCAAGAGTTTTGCAAATCGAGTCCGCGAGGGTTTTGCTTCGACAATAGACGTGCCGGTACCCGGTCCTGGTTCATATGAACTCAGAAGCACGGTCAGCCAGGGGGAAAGGATCGGCAATGTCTCGATACTTGTGGATGTCCCAAACTATGCGGGTTCTGATCTTGTCGCTTCGGGAATTTCCACTTTCAACACGTCAAAAGATTTCAGCGCGCAGGCAGATGCGAATGTGTTTACTCGAAAGATCCGGCGGTCCGATCCTTTCGCCTGTTCTCTTTCGGTGTACAATGCCCGCCGCGAGAGTGGCAAAGCCAAAATCGAGGCCCAATTGAGGCTATATCGGGATGATGTTTTGATAAAAGCCTCTGAAATTGTTCCATTCTCCGGCGACGATCTGAACACGACGTCGAATGAGGTCCCGCTAAGATTCGAAATAAAGCCCAGTCCGGAATTGACGGCAGGCAACTATCTCCTCGAGGTCATGGTCATCGATCGCCTCGCCGGAAAAAAGCACGGCACTGTCGCTCAATCTGTGGCTATTGAATTATCCGATTAGAGCAATATTGGAAATTTAATGGGCACGAAGTCAATTGAAGCCCGAAAAGAGAGTTTTCAGCCAATTCCAAGCCTCGCTATTGCTGATATTTGCAGCTGGGCCGAATTTTTTGCCCATACGGGAAAATATTTTTGTTAGGCGAGATTCGGAGGCTTACGAGGAAGAGCACTTCACTCTGGCTCCTTAAAGTGGTAACCAAGCCAAGCTTCGAGATGGCAATACTGATGAATCGCGCCTGCGGCGCGGATGGTGTTTTAGTTATCTATCGAAATGCAGCCTCAGCGATACAGCTGATACCGGCCCGCGGTCCCGATTGTACGCAGGATTCTGGATGTGCTGATAGTCTCCAGTGATAGTCCACCCCTTGATGGCATGCCACGCATAATACGCTTCCACAATCGACTCTGGCCGGTAGTCAAGCCGGCCATCACCGATTATGAAGCCCACTCCACCTGCAGCCAAGAAACTGCGCTGATTTCCAGAGAGGTAATTCCGAACAGGGGCGATTCCAATAGTGTCTGTTGGCCGTTTCCATATGCTGCCATTGAGCGAGATACCCCCGCTAATCGAACGGTCGATTTGCGTGAAGGCCCAAGCCTCGGTCTTTCCATCACTCCAGCCGTAGCGGGAGAACACGCCGACACTTTTGGTCAAGGATTGCTCGAAATTGAGTGCCATGCCGTATTTTTTCGTGCCGGAGCGCCGCGTAGCCGCCAAGTCCGGCTTGCCCTGTGTTCTCATCGCTTCGCGAAATGTGCCAGCATCCTCGCGGTTTAGAAAACCAAGGACACGGAGCTTTCCTGCGTGTTCTGTTGTGCCGAAACGCAGTTCCCCTTCGGCCATCAGTCCCCGGTTCTTGGTCACGCGTGTATCAAGTACGGGCCCGTTAGCGGTTGTAGGCTCCATGACCATGGCGGCCCGTACCGACCATCGTCGCATGGTGAGTTCCTGCAAAACACCTGCCGTATATCCACGGGTGTCCGCCGGATAATCCCACGCACCGTTGTACATGAGGGACCAGTTCATGAACTGCGTCCGCGGGTCATGGCTAAAAGTATTGCAGTCGAAATAATCAGTGACGGCAAATTTGCCGGCGATGACGGTCCACCTGCGCACCGGCTGTTCGCCCGCAAGCTGGTTGGGACCACCCTCGATCAATTCTGTCCCCGTCCCCAAAGCCCATGTACCGCGCACGTAACCTCGGGCCAGATAAAGCTTCGGGGTCGCCGTCAGAACTCGCGGCATTTCTCCGTTAGTGAACCCGGCAATTCCCGTGACCCCACCGAAGCCTTCGCCTCCGGCAATTTCGGGATTAAGCACAACATCAAAATTCTGGCTGACGCGCAAAGTCACGAACGCCGTAACCGTGAGGGATACGCGATTCTCCGGATGAGCCGGCAGACTGTTTTGGCCCTCATACTCCGAATAGAAGCTCCCGTGGTGTTGTGCTATGGAAGTAGCCTGAAAATATATGTTCCACCTCTGTGCTTCTGTGTTGTCGGGTTTGACGGCTTGCTGATTCTCACCCATGGATCCGTCTGAGGCCGTATCCTGGCAAAAGGTTAACGGTGAGCAGAGCAGGAAAAAGATCATCATCAATTCGCAAAAAATCCTGGCAACCATGAGAGTTCCCTCCAAGTTTGAGCAGGCTCACATCTGCTCAAACGATTAGTCTTCAAGCAAAGGTCGAGAGAGAAAAGAGGAGTCGCGCCTCGTCCCTCCGCATTCACCACATTGAGTCTGCGGGAGATGCGGCAGGCGAGACGATAGAAGGAACTATCCGATCACTTGCCGGTCTTCCGCAGAAAACTGTTCAAGGCCGCCTTTACTCGGAGGCTGGTCGTCTTTTGATTTCATATGCCTTTTCTGGAGGCGAATTCGAAGCTGGGAGGAATGGCCATTCCTCCTCAGCGGAGAAAATGGCCTAATGCCTGGAAGGGATTCAGCCGGATTTCCCCACTGGTATAGCTTCAGCACCGCGTACCGTGAGAGGCCCGAAGACCTCAGCCACCTTAGGAAAACCCTTAGCCCGGGAGTTCCTGTTCTACCCTAACCCTGGCATCTTTCGATACCATTGGGCAGTGGCCTGTATGTACGCGGGAGCCTCGCCTACCGAGGATCCATAATACAACTGCCTGGGAATTTCGAGCTTCCTTTGCCCGGAAACTCAAAACCCGAGTGAAAAGTAGACCTCCATTCCACAGATGTCAACCTTTTTTGTTATCCTGGGAAGGGCATCTATTCCGGCGAGTGTTAAGAAAAATACAGATTTAGATGATCGATGACACGCACCGCTATATGAATCGTAGAATGAGTGCGATTCCTGTATTTTCATAGAATCCAGCCTCCTGGCCGGTGTTGATTTCCAGAAGCACGATAGAAGCGCTCCGCATCATATGAGATCGCGATACCGTTCAAGTGCTACGCGAACGAGCTGGGCGCGGGTGCGCACATTGGCCTTGGTGAAAAGCTGCTGGAGCGTATTCTTGACAGTACTTTCCGAGACTTCCATCCGCGCCGCTATTTCCTTGTTGGCCAAACCCTGGACCAGGAAGCCAAGCACACTGATTTCCCGATCCTTCAAGGAGGCTCTTTCATTCGGTTCGGAAGGAGATGAATTGGGACGAACTTCAGCGGCTTCTTCTGTGACGTCCGCGATAATCGCGGCAAGCTTCGGGGTCAGTCCCTCCTTATATGTTGAGAACCAAACCTCCGCGGTGAATGATTCTCCATTACCGCGATGACCCAGGCATTGCATCGATGCCCGGAATTGGGGGGCTTCCTCCCACCGCAGGGCATGGTGCAGGTCGGGTAGGTAGGCCGCGATTGGGGCTCCAGCCAGTATTCCGTCTCTCGGAGCCATCAGTTCCTCAGCGGCGTGATTTGCGAGTTCGATGAAGCCGCGCTCATCAACCGTTACGATCGCTGCCGGACTCGTTTCGACCAAAGCCCGCAATCTCTCCTGCGACTTCAAGGTCAGCCGCCGGTTGAGAACCAGTTCCGCTACGAATAACCCGCAACCTGCGAACGCCAGCGTCTCAAAAGCCAAACGAACGGTTGACGGATCGAGTGAACTGAAAAGCTCACTGAGCACTGCGCAGCCGACGCCAAGCAAAGCGATCATCCATCTAGGGAGGAACCCTGCTGCAAGCATGATGGGGAACAAATAGAGAACGCCAAACGCCAAAAACGGTTTTGTCCACCAGTCGGCGACGGCGACGGCCAAGATAATTGCGCCGCTCACCAGTAGTACTATGGTTCGGTTACGCTCCTCCCAGACTCGTTCCAAGTGCCTTATGGATTTCAGATGCGGACTGGCTGTTTGTACCATCGCTCCCCCGAAAAATATTAAAATAGATTGCGAATCGAAAAATCAGCCGAAAGATTTAGCATCTACTCCGTATCGTTCTCATGTCCAGCCTTTGGAATCCCGCGCGGCGGATCTCCCAGCGCGATTCTCACGAGCTGACTTCTTGTTCGCACGCCGGCCTTTTTGAACAACTGTTGCACTACCGCCTTTACTGTGGATAGGGACATGCCAATATTGGCGCCAATCTCTCTGTTCGACAGGCCGTCAACAATTCCCTTGAGCACGGCTTGCTCCCTTTGCGTCTGCGCGCCCCACCATCGGTCTTCATAATTGGGATATCGGTCGGCCAGGAGTTGAATCACCTTCTGATCGACCCAGGCCTCCCCGCTTGCTACGAGCCGGATGGCTTGCATAAGCCGTGCCGAACAGTCGGACTCCAGGAAAATCCCTGAGGCCCCGCACTTCAACACAATAGCTGAACTTCTCGCATCGATTTCTCTAGCGACAACTAAGAACTTTCCATGATACCCAGCCTTGCGAGCGCAGGGAATGAATTCCTTCGCGATGCCGAAATCCACCAGGAGGACGTCTACCTCGGCGCCACTTAGCTTCTTCAAGGTTTCCGGCGGCGTCGCACACTCAGCTACGAGCTCAAAATCGTGCTCCGAGGCTAAAAGCCGCGCAAGGCTCTCCCGTAAAAGCACGCGACCGTCGAGCAGAACGAGCCGTATTCTTTTCTGGTTTGGTTGCTTACCCATATAATTCAGTTTCGGCGTCCGGTTGCAGTTCCCCCGGTGTATGCGGAAGCTCTTCGAATTAATTCTTAGGAACATCCGGGCGGTTCCACCAGCCGCCGCCTAGAGCTTGAAACAATGCGGCAGTGTCGGCATAACGATTCGACTGAGCCTGCACCAGGTTGATCAAGGCTTGCTGATATGCCTCTTCCGCGCTCAAGAGGGCGAGGTAGTTGGCGTAACCGCCCTCAAGCTGTTTTTTCGTCAGGTCGAGCGTGACGGCTGCAGCGTCTTTGGCGGCTGCCGCGGCCCTTAAACCATCCGCATCCTGTTGGATCGCGTGCAACGTGTCGGCTACATTTTGAAAAGCAGTCAGGACCGTACTGCGATATTGTTCGTCGGCCTGAGTGTAAGCCGCTACCGCGGCTCGTTCCCGGTGAAGCAGCGTCCCGCCTTCAAACACCGGCTGCGTGAGGCCCCCGCCCGCTTCCCAAAAGCCTCCCGATGAGAATATATGGGTGAAGATAAGCGCCATGCTGCCAGTATCCGCCGTCAAATTAAAGCTTGGCAGACGGTTGGCGTGCGCAATCCCGATCTGAGCGCTGGCCGAATGCAGGTTCTCCTCCGCTTGGCGCACATCGGGGCGCTGTTCCACGAGTTGTGAAGGAAGACTCAGAGGTAGTTCGCGAGGCAATTGGAAGCTCGAAAGCTCAAACCTTTCCGGCAGCTCCTGATTGGGTAACCCGCCCGAGAGCCGCGCTAGCAGATCGCGCTGCTGAGCCAGTTGCTTGAGCAACGGCGGCAACGTGGCGGAGGCTTGCGCAAGCTGCGCTTCCTGCGCCGCAACGTCAAGTTGGCCCACGTATCCCCTGGCATATTGGCTGGCATATTGGCTGCGCAAAGTCTCCAGCATCTTTGTGGCGATGTCCATGAGTTCCCTGGTGGCGTCAATCTGTCCTCGCAACGAGGCTTCTTGAATGGCGGCAGCGGCAATGTTGGAGCTCAACGTGATATGTGTCGCGGCCAGAGCGAATCTGGTCTGCTGTTCCTGCGCCTTCAGGGACTCCACCGTTCTCCGGTTCAAACCGAAGACATCCGGCACGAAGGAAACGCTGACCTGCGGAGTAAATAAGCTGTAGGTGAGATTGCCCGAGGCGGTGAAGGGCGAAACTTCGGAGGATGTCCTGGCACGGCTGGCCGCAAAACCGGCCGACACGCTGGGGTAGTAAAAGCCACGCTGCGCCAGCGTATTCTCTCTGGCCACTAACAGCGCCGCTTGCGCCGACTTCAAGTCGGGATTGGCTTTGAGCGACCGCTCGATTAAATCGTCGAGCGGCTTCGACTGAAACAGGTTCCACCAGTCTCCCGGAATATCGCGCCCCTCAACAAGACTTTGCTTCTCCCCACCCGAGATGTTGGGTGTGCCGCTTGTGGGCGTTGGCGGCGTGGGCGTGTAACCTGGGACCTGCACAGGTGCGGGCCTCTTAAAGTTCGGCCCGACCACGCAGCCCACATTGAACAGCAAAGCGGCTAACATCGGGATGAGGCTAAAACGGAGCGATTGGCGAATGAGATTCATAGCAATCCTTTGTTAAGGCCTCCGATGCACCTGGTTCCCGCCGATCGCGCCGGTACTCCGCCTACGCAGATCCACTGATCCTGCAACGACTGCCGGATTGGGGCTGCGATGGCGCAGATTGCTGAGCGGTGACGGGGCTTGGCGGCCGAAGAGACGGGCCCTCCCGGCTACCGGGTTCTGGTTCAATGCACTGTTTGCGACAGGAGAAGGTCCGTTCGGACCCCGAGGAGGATTTATTGCGCCCTCCGATGCAGCGTGAGTCTGGCGTTTCGGAAATGGTCCCGGAAGATTCGCCCGAGTTGGGCCCCCGTGTCCGGACCGCTGAGGCTTTGCGGGACCGCGGCCACTCTGGTCTGGCCGCTTATCGGATGCGATTCTATCACCGTCACCCGCACCACAGAGCAAAGCTGAGCTGGCAAGCATCACGAATATGAAAACAAAACATTGAGTCTTCACCTCGACCCCTCTCCCATCGGATTTCTCTCGCGGCCCATGAGGATCAGT
>Ga0187873_1003389_pt1 | contig 11492 bp, 12 predicted proteins | sample June2016WEW_16_1_2_FD_133012 | JGI IMG/M metagenome (GOLD analysis project Ga0187873, IMG submission 133012) | Peatland microbial communities from SPRUCE experiment site at the Marcell Experimental Forest, Minnesota, USA - June2016WEW_16_100 | ecosystem: Environmental > Terrestrial > Soil >... | reverse complement strand
TGGTTGTTTGCAGAAAACAACTTCTCTTCCATGAGAAGCAGAGCGGATCCATGCGGCAATTTCATCTCCTTCTCTAGATCTTTTGAGGCATGAATGGCTTGAAGATTGGTTTGCGCCCAAAAAGGTTGAGCACTCAAGTGGCCCCGCAGATAATCGAGCACTGAACCAGCGAATTGTTTCTCGAAATCTTCCTGGTCAATCAGGGAAAGGGGTATCGCATCTAACATATAAGCCAGAATTAAATCATCTGTAAAACGTGTGCGAGTAACCACAATCACAGGGTCGCCTACAGGAATATTAAGATGCTCGGAAGTGACTGAGTCAGCCCCCTTCTTCTGAATGGTTACATCGCGTAAGGAGATTTGATAGCCCAAGCGTTCCGCCATTGAATCCAAGCTTTCCAGCACTTCAAGCCCGCTTTCGATTAGTGTCTGTTTGTCATTCACGAATGTGCCGATACCGTGTTTCCTGACAATTACGCCACGATCGATAAGGGTTCGTAGGACTTCACGGAGAGTTCCTCGTGATATGTCCATTTGGCGGGCAAGTTCTTCTTCTGAAGGAAGCCTATCACCAGGCTTGCAGCGATTAACAAGCTCCTCCAATGCCTCTTCAACGCGCATATTCAAAGAACGCGTATCCAAGGAAAATTTTGAAGTCGTAAATGGATTAGAAGCCATGGTACTCCTCCATAACAATTATGGTGAAATTACATGATTAGACTCATGACAGCTTTCTGGACATGCAATCGATTCTCTGCCTCATCAAATACCGCTGAAGTCCAACCATCACCAGAAGTTTTATCAACAACATCATTAGTTACTTCAAAACCACGATCGCAGGGCAGGCAATGGAGGTAAATGGCATTCTTGTCTGCTAGTTCCATTACCTCGTTATTGCAGAGCCAATTCTTGTTTTTGTCGAAGATTTCTTGGGTTTTCTTGGGATCACTTTCCCCAACAGGAGCTAGGAAGATCGGCGTAGCGCACCATGCTTTCGGGTATACAACATGTGCGCCTCGGACGCTCTCTTCAAAATTATTGGAGGTGCGGAAAGAGCCGCCGTTCACTTCAGCGTATTTTTCGCATTGCCCCAGAATTTCCGGGTCGAGTTCCATACCTTTGGGATGCGCCAGTGTAACCTCCATACCCATCATAGTCGCATATAAAATTGCGGATTGTGGCACGGCTCGAGGCTTATGGACGCTGGGAGAGTAAGCCCAAGACATGGTAAATTTAACACCTTTAAAGCCTCCGAATTTTTCTTTTACGGTCATGATGTCAGCTAGACCTTGGCAAGGATGATAAACATCATCCTCCATATTGATAACTGGAATTTCAGCACACCGGGCGAACTCTTGCAACATTGCATGTGCTCCGCCGTACTCCCAATCTACAGGATCACCGTAACAACGAATGGCGATTGCATCGCCCATGCGGTCTAAAACGCGTGCTACATCGGATACACGCTCGGTTGTGTACGCTATTTCATGACCTTCAAGGGCGGGAGTGTAAATCTTGGATGGATCCAGGTAATGTGCATGCCCTCCCAATTGTGTCATGCCAGCTTCAAAAGAATTGCGGGTGCGCAACGATTGATTATAGAAAATCATGAATAAAGTCTTGGCACGTAACAAATCATCATGGTATTTCCCCATGGCGCGGTCTCTCTTAAGATCTTCGGCTACGCTTAGAATTGTTTCTATTTCTTCACGGCTAAAGTCTGTTTCTCTTAAGAAATCTCGACCTCGAAAAGATGTGGTCTTCATTTGTTTTACTCCCTCATTAATTTTTTATTCAAACTTCCTATCCAACCGGTCTGCACCGGAGGTGATAGCTTCGTTAAATCACACAGATAATCCAGCAAGGTAAATATAGTAATTCTCCGATCCAAACAGACCTTACATATTTATCTTGAAAGCGTTCTTCTTATCATCAATTGTTTGATGTTTGATGTTTGATGTTTGATGTTTGATGTTTGATGTTAGATGTTAGACGTCTTACATTTGTCATATAATACCCTCATAAAATGTTCTTGTCAAGAAGGTTAGTTCAATCATTATTATCAAATCATTGTTGTAAATTTTCAAACCATATTGTGATAATTAAGACTCACGGATATAATCCCCCAAATTGATTCATAAAGGAGATATTCAATGCCAACAAAGCGCGTTTACAACTTTAACCCCGGACCGGCTGCATTGCCTTTGGAAGTCCTCCAACAGGCCCAGGCCGAAATGCTCGATTATAAAGGAACCGGCATGTCGGTAATGGAGATCAGCCACCGCTCCAAGGAATTCGAAGCCATCGTTGCTGATGCGCAAAACGATCTGCGTGACCTTCTGAAGATCCCGGACAACTTTAAGATCCTGTTCCTGCAGGGCGGTGCCAGCCTCCAGTTTGCCATGGTTCCCATGAACTTCCGTCCGGCCGGGGCAAGTGCTGATTACATTGTCACCGGCACCTGGAGCAAGAAAGCTTTGAAAGAATCCCAGAAACTGGGCATTGCCAAAGCTGCTGCCAATATGGAAACAGAAAATTTTACCAGCTTGCCTGCTCAGGCAAACTTAAAATTGGATCCGAAAGCCGCTTACCTGCATTTCACCTCCAACGAAACCATTCACGGGGTGGAGTATTTTACCGAACCTGTTCCACCAGCAGGTATCCCTCTCATCTGCGATGCCTCCTCTGATTTTGCCAGCCATCCGATTGACGTTTCCAAATATGCTATGATTTATGCCGGGGCTCAAAAGAACGCCGGTCCTGCCGGTGTGGTCATCTGCATTATCCGCGAGGACCTGCTCGGTAAGGTCCCGGCCAACCTGCCTAATTTGCTCGATTACAAGGCGCTTGCTGAAGAGAATTCCCTGCTCAACACCCCGCCCTGCTGGTCCGTTTATATCGTCGGCCTGGTATTGAAATGGGCCAAGGGATTGGGCGGCCTTTCAGCAATCGAGAAACGTAACAAGACCAAGGCCGATCTGGTCTACAAAGCTATTGACGAATCAGGTGGTTTCTATAGGGGCCACGCAAAATCGGATCGTTCACGCATGAACCTCACCTTCCGCCTGCCCAACGAAGCACTGGAAGATCAGTTCGCCAGCGAAGCCAAGAAAAACGATTTGATCGGTCTCAAGGGTCACCGCTCAGTTGGTGGTATGCGCGCATCCCTTTACAATGCACTACCTGTCGATGCGTCTGAGGTCTTGGTAAAGTTCATGAAGGAATTCCAGCAAAAGAACGGCTAGATTTCCCTTGCCCGTTATCTCACGCATGGTATAATGTCGCCGCCTTCTTATGGAGACGGCGACATTTATGTTAAACGTATCTGATGCCCGCGCACGCATCTTGGCGATTTTCACACCTGTTGATACAGTCAACCTGTCCATCGCCAAACTTGGCGGTCGTGTCCTGGCTTGTGATATCACCGCAAGAACAGACTTCCCCCTCTTCGACAATTCTTCCGTCGATGGCTTCGCACTGCAAATTTCAGATATTTCCGATGCCTTGCCCGCCTCTCCGTGCACCCTGCAGGTAACAGACGATATCCGAGCTGGAACATATTCGAGCGTTCCCATCCAATCCGGTCAGTGCGTCCGCATCATGACCGGCGCACCCCTGCCTCCTGGTGCAAACGCGGTTGTCATGGTCGAAGATACGGATTTCAATGAACGGTCCAAAGGTTCAACCGCGCCGCAGGCAGTTGCCGTTTTTAAACCCCTTCAGCCCGGAGAAAACGTCCGTCGGCGTGGCGATGACTTGCACGCTGGCGATAAGGTCCTTTCCTCAGGGACTCGCCTGCGCCCCCAGGAAGTTGGATTGCTGGCGATGCTCGGACTGCCGGAAGCGCCTGTCTACCGGTTGCCGAAAGTCGCACTGCTATCTAGTGGCGATGAACTCCTGCCGGTGGAAGCCCCTCTCACACCCGGAAAAATCCATGATGCCAACTCATTCATTCTGGCCGCCCTATCAGAAAGTGCCGGCGTTGAACTTATTCGGTTGGGCGTAGCATCCGATACGGAAGCAGACGTCCGGTCCCGCCTGTCGCGAGCCATTGACGAAAAAGCCGACGTTATTATCTCCTCGGCTGGAGTCAGCATGGGCGCGTTTGATTATGTTAAATCTGTCGTCGAAGCCGATGGCGAATTGGATTTCTGGAAAGTCAACATGCGCCCAGGTAAGCCGCTGGCATTTGGAAAATATCACGGCATTCCTTTTTTTGGACTGCCCGGGAATCCTGTCTCAGCCTATGTCGGTTTCGAAGTTTTTGTTCGCCCGGCTCTGGAGAAGCTTTCTGGACAGACTCCCCGCCTGCATCCGTCGCAAAAAGCCCGCTTGGCTGAACCGGTCGAGTCGGACGGGCGCGAATCATACTTGCGCGCCATCGTCACGGAAGAGCAAGGTCATCTATCGGCTCGCCTCACCGGTCACCAGGCATCGGGGAACCTACTATCATTAGTGCAGGCAAATGCTTTACTGATTGTTCCCTCTGGGGTAAAATCGCTGCCTGCAAGCTCGGAAGTACAGATATGGCTAATCGAATAAAGACCACACCCGCCAGCAAAACCTCTCCCGCCCTCTTCTGGAGTACAGTAGTTCTTTCCATTTTAGGCGCTGCAGATGCCATTTACCTGCTCATTTACAAATTAACTGGAAATCCTCATATGTGTTTGGGGAATGGTGGCTGCCACAACGTTAATTTCAGCCCCTATTCTGAGATTAGCGGCATCCCGGTATCAGTATTCGGGATTTGCGCTTATTTTGCCATCCTGTGTATTTTGTTTTTGGAGGCGCGTGTCAAAATTGCACAGGAGAATGGCCCGCTGGTCATCTTCGGCATCAGCCTGGGTGGTGTTGCCTTCACAGCCTATTTGACCTACCTTGAAATTTACGTTATCCATGCCATTTGCCCCTTCTGTGTCGTTTCGGCAATTGCAATCACTTTCATATTCATCCTGGCCATCATCCGGCTGGTCAAACAAACTGCAAATTAGGAGGAATTGATGCCACGCATCCGCTGCCATTACACTGACTGTGTATTCGTAGATGACGGTTATTGCGGCGCCGCGGCGGTCGAACTCGACCCCGATACAGGTTGTGCCACCTATTCCCCCAATGAGGAAGCTGCCGCCAAAGGCGAAGATTGGGAGGAAGAGGAACTCGAAGAATGGGAGGAAGAGGAACTGGACGAAGAGGAAGATGACAATTGGGAAGAAGACGAAGACGAAATCTGACCAGATAATTTACCCTTTATCCACCCTATAGGGACGCAATCTTGCGTCCCTATTTTTATTTATCAAATATACTATACATCAATATACCGGCTGCCACCGCCAAATTCAGCGAACTGACTCTCCCTTTCATGGCTATGGATAGGTTTATATCACAGGCCCACATCTGATCTTGAGACAACCCTTTCTGTTCGTTTCCGAGCACCAGGATCAGCGGCTGCTCTCCGTGCTTGAATGCACGGTAATCGATCTTGGCGTGCGCCGAGGAGCCAACCAATTGGTAGCCGTTCTCGCGCGCCCACTTAACGAATTCTTCGAATGAAGTCTGTACCAGATTTTTCCAGAAAATCGTCCCCATACTGGCCCGGATAGATGAAGGGTGGTACGGATCCACACCCCCGTCCAGCAGGAATAACCCATCTGCACCGGCTCCGTCCAGGCTGCGTAGGATCGTCCCGACATTGCCGGGATCTTGCGGGGAAACCAGCGCCGCGCCAAAATACAATTGCTTTGGTAAGATATCGTCCAGTCCCAGGTGCCGTTGGCGGATGACAGCCAGGATGCCCTGAGGGTTGTCTTTTTCCGTAATAGAGCGGAACAGTTCTGGGGTGAACGCCACACAACGAACGCCGCGGAGAGATTGCGAGTCCACCAAACTACGCGCAAACTCGCTGGTCAGTTGGTCCGGAGCATAAACCAGCGTCTCGATACTCCAGCTCGCCTCAATCGCTTCGCCTACATGATGGATACCTTCAACTAGGAAAAGACCGGTCTCGTCGCGTCCCTTACGCTGCTGCAAAGCCCGGATTTGTTTCACAAGGGGGTTAGTATGGCTGGATAAAAGTTCCGGCATGTCTTGATTTTACTCGAATCGGCTATAATTTCTCATATGAAGAAAATCATTTGGTTGTTTCCCTTGCTCCTGGTCATCCTTTCCGCTTGCCAGAAGGCCGGAACATCCGTTACTATCCTCGCCGATGGTCATTCATATACCGTCATTACTTCAGAGCACATACCGGAAAAGATTCTCTCTGAGGCGAAATTAACTCTTGCTGCGAATGACCGCCTGTTGTACCTTGGCTCCCCAGCTCCTCTCGATTCCTCCCTCCCGGATGCTGCTTCCTACACTCTTATCATCCGTCGCGCTATAGCATTGACCTTGGTTACACCGGATGGACAAAAAACAATCCAGACTTCTGCCCAGTCTATCGGACAGGCGCTGGTGGACGCTGGCTACACGCTCTATTCCGCCGACCGGATAGACCCTCCAGCTGAAACCCCCATCGAAGGTCCGCTGACCGTTACCTACCGGCCATCTCAAAAATTGGAGGTCACGGTGGATGGAACGCAGGTGCCAGTTCGTTCCTCAGCTTCCAGTGTGGGGCGGGCCTTGGCCGAAGTTGGTATCCCTCTCATCGGGCTTGATTCTAGTTCCCCGCCCGAAACTGATCCTCTTCCTGGTGACGGCAAAATACGGGTTACACGCGTGGTGGAGTCCGTTGCCTTGATTCAGAAGTCTCTTCCATCCGCCACCCGCACCGAACCTTCCGCGGACCTGGAATTGGATCAACAGGCGCTGGTACAGGTCGGTCAGCCAGGTCTGGCTGTTACGCGTGTACGCACTACCAGCGAGGATGGCGTGCAGGTTTCACAAAAAACAGAAAGCGAGAGCATTGTTCGCCCTCCACAGGATCGTATCATGGGGTACGGAACCAAAGTGGTAATCCGTTCCGCCGTGGTGGATGGTATTACCATCCAGTATTACCGGGTTCTAACCTTGTTGGCCACTTCCTATTCGCCTTGCCGGTCGGGCACATCCAAGTGCTCTTACGGCACATCCAGCGGTTTGCCAGTGAAGCGCGGCACGGTGGCAATGGTTTACTCCTGGTACCTTGCTTTTGGGTTCGATAAGCTGTATATCCCGGGGTACGGTTACGCCACGGTGGGCGATGTGGGCGGCGGCCCTGCTGGCAGTCATTTCTGGGTGGATCTGGGCTTCACTGATGCAGACTACCAGCCCATCTACGGAAATGTTACCGTTTACTTCCTGACTCCCGTCCCGGCCAATCTTGTCACCGTACTGCCATGACCGGAATCTCGCTTCCCCCATTGGATATCCTCGCACTGCTAAAACAGTATGGCCTGCGCCCCAGCAAAGGGCTGGGACAGAATTTCCTGCAGGATGATCACACCTTGCAGGCTATTATTGCCTCTGCAGACATCGCTTCAACCGATGATGTTCTTGAAATCGGTCCCGGCTTGGGCAATCTGACCCGCTATCTAGCGTTGGCAGCCCATAGCGTCACTTCCGTTGAATTGGATAAAGCCCTCTTCCCGGCGTTGGAATCGGTCATTGCACCATACCAGAATGTCCGCCTAGTCCAGGGCGATATTCTCAGGATGGATCCCGCTGACTTGATGAAATCGCCGGATTATCTGGTGGTTGCCAACATCCCTTACTACATCACTTCGGCCGTTCTCCGCCATCTACTGGAAAGTGACCTTCACCCCCGTCGGTTGGTGCTGACCTTGCAGGAGGAAGTAGCCGAAAGGATTTGCGTTAAAACCGGAAAGATGAGTCTGTTATCCTTGAGCGTGCAGGTTTACGGGACCCCGAATATCGTGGCTTATATCCCGGCAGAAGCCTTTTATCCCGCGCCGAAAGTGGATTCCGCTGTTCTACATGTGGAAATCCTGCCTGAACCGGTCATTCCTGCACCTTTGTTGAATACATTTTTTACACTGATAAGAGCTGGATTTTCGCAAAGACGGAAAACGTTGCGAAATTCCCTTTCGGGAGGTCTTGCGATCGCGCCTGTCGCCGCAGAAAAATTGCTCGCCAGAGCCGGAATTGACTCAATGCGGCGGGCAGAAACTCTCTCTTTGGAAGAATGGCGCAAGCTTTGTGATGTAGAATTAAGCAGAGATACGGCCCGATAAAGATAGCTTCTTCCTTCTCCCCCGCTTCCTTTTCATTTATTCTTTCTTACTTCTCAAATCCCGATAATTCCACAACACGGACCAGACCCGCAGTGCGGCTTCGACCTGGATCCTGAAGGACATCTTCGACTTACCCCACCGGCGATCAGCAAAATAGATCGGCGTTTCGCATATTTTTTTTCCCAGGCAATCCGCCAGGTAGGCCATCTCTACCGTGAACACATACCCGCTGGATTTAACCCGCTCGAGTGGCAGGGATTGGAGTGCCTCTCGACGCCACATCCGGAATCCGCCTGTCACGTCTCGGATAGGCAGACCGAGGATCGTGCGGGCGTAAAAATTGCCCCAAGCTGAGAGCGCCTTTCGAAAAGGCGACCAGCGCATATCGGTGCTGCCCCCCGGCACATAGCGTGAGCCAAAGACTACATCACAGCTCTCCAATAGCTTTGCCATCTCAACCAGCACAGCTGGGTCGTGCGAGAAGTCGCAGTCCATGTGAACAATCGCATCAACATTGCTTCTGAATAGAGTCTGGAAAGCCTGGAGGTATGCCGTGGCAAGTCCCAACTTGCCTTTCCGGTGAATGACGCTCATCCGTCCGGGGTGAATCGCCGACAAGTCGTCCGCATTCTGACCGGTGCCGTCCGGGCTGGCATCGTCTACAATCAGCACTTCCAGATCCAAGGGAAGCCCAAATAATGCGGAGACCATCTTGGGTAGGTTCTCTGCTTCATTATAAGTTGGAACGATAACAGCAATATGCAAGGGTGCTCCTAATGTCTTTTCTGTTTTTTGGGAATACTAAATAGTTTCCAGCGAAGCAAAACCGGCCTTTCCGGACTGCAACCCTCCAATGGGTACCACAAGTTATGGAATGAGGCCTTTTTGAATGACAAATTCGCAGACGCTATCGCCAACCGCACAGCACTTGGTTTCAATTACGCGGAATTCCAAGCCGCCTGAAATCCAGGTAAGCATGGCTTGCAGCAAACCGGTCGAGATATAACAAACTGGTTTGTCAGCATTTTTACGGGTCCAGCAAATCGGACAACGGTGAATCATCCATATAAATGCATCATCCGTTTCATCCACGGTGGTAATCTGGTCGGTAACTTGAGAAAAGATTTTCGCCGCCGCAGGCAGTCCTATACGAATCTTTGCCTGGAGCGGCAATACTTTAAAGGCCATATCGCCAACGCCCGCCATTGCGCCGAAGTTCTTGAGCGCATCATTAAAAGTAGCCCGCCCGGCTCGCAGAGCCAGTCCACGACCGCCTCGAGAACCATACATTTCTTCCAGCGCTACGTGGATTGCTGTAAAGTCCGCAAAGTCGAACTCGCGCTCCAGGTTATCGGGAGGGAAGTTATCGATCAGGTTGCTCAAATTTGCCAGGTGAAGAATGGCATTAAGACCATTTTTGCCCATTACCTCTTCGTATGCTTGCAGGGTGATACGGGCAAGTTTGTTGGCATAATAGAAACCGCTTTTTGGGATAAGCTCCATAGTTCTTACTGCCTCAGATCAATTTCGACAAGTCTTCCGCCGCACGCCGCATATCCAGGAGAATCAGGCCAAGCTTGGAATGTTCGCGCGCCAATGCTGTCAGGACAGCTTCTTCACCGACCGCCATTAGAACGACGTACCCCTTTTCCCCTTTGATATAAACTTGCTCTAGGCTCCCACGTCCCAGCTCTGAAGCAATTCGTTCACCCAGGCTGAGCATGGCAGCCGACATTGCGGAAACCCGGTCTTCTTCCACCCCCTGTGGCAGGGCGGAGGCAATACATAAGCCGTCCACACTGACAACAGCCGACGCCTCCGTATCAGGTGAGGATGTCTGGAGTTCGCGCAGGCGGTCTACCATCAATTGAGATCGATTCTTGGTCAAATTGCCTCCTGAATTTTCAACCGATTAAATAGAATAATGGCACTTTGATAAATGTAGCACAGGCAGCATTATGTGTCAAGTTGGCTACCGTTTACTCCAAACAAATTGGTTATTTTGAAACATGCTATAATCACTTTTCAGTTTATGAATAAAACACTCATGCGCCGGACCATTCTTTCCCTCTTTTTACTGGTATCTCTGCTTCCATCCTGGAATCTAACTGCAATGGCTCAGGGTAGTGCCTCCTCTGACCTGGAGCCGGATGCCGGCTCCATTGTCTGTCCTCCGGGAGTCTACTCCACCACGCCGGATGATTGCCTTCCGTTGGGACCTTCGACTTATTTAACCCAAATCGCCGCACAAGGCATACCCTATCCCATCCTGCCCCTGCCGGCTTATTCGCCTGATAAAAGTTTAAATGATCTTCCTTATCAATATTTTAAAGTAACCGACGCGGGAGCCTCGCTTTATTCATCACTGGATGCTGCCGAGGCAAACCAACCCTCTAAAATATTATACCCAAGTAAAGATTTGTACGTTTCCTATCAAGGTTCGGCCGTACCGGTTGGAAATGAATCTTATTACCAATTACTCTCGAACTATTGGATACCTGCGGAAGGGGGCCGCTTGGGCAAGTTCGACCCGCCCTTCCAAGGACTTCTGTTCAGCTCTTCGCCGCGCAATTCCTTCGGATGGGTTCTGGGCACAGTCAAATCCCGCACCGCGCCGGGTTTGAGCAGCCCGGAGACAGGCAATACCTGGTATCGGTTTAATGTTGTCCAGATTTATAACACACAGAAGGTGGATGGTATCACCTGGGATCTGGTGGCGCCTTCTGAGTGGCTTGATGCTGTTAATGTAAGTAGAGTGGACCCTCACTCTGTGCCACCACAAGGTGTGACAGGTGAGCGCTGGATCGAAGTCAATTTGGCCGAACAGACTGTCACAGTCTACCAGAATGACCAGCTTATCTTTGCGACAATGGCATCCACAGGCGTGGACCATTTCTGGACGCGCCCGGGTCTGTTCCATATCCAGAAAAAACTCGAAGCAACTACCATGAGCAATAGCGTTCAGGATGATTTTTACTACCTGGAAGATGTACCATGGACAATGTACTTTGATGAAGGGCGCGCTTTGCATGGAGCATATTGGCATAACAGGTTTGGATATCGGTTCAGCCATGGCTGCGTCAACCTTTCCCCCGGTGACGCGCACTGGCTATTTAATTGGGCAAAGGTAGGGGAATTTGTTTACGTTTACGACCCTACTGGCCAGACTCCCACCGACCCAGCACTCTTTGGAACTGGTGCGCCTTGACGCCTGAAAATGCCTATGGTATATTCAGCCCGCTCCTGGACCCGTGGTGTAGCGGCCAAACATGCGGCCCTGTCAAGGCCGAGATCGCGGGTTCGAATCCCGTCGGGTCCGCTG
>Ga0187873_1003388_pt1 | contig 11496 bp, 10 predicted proteins | sample June2016WEW_16_1_2_FD_133012 | JGI IMG/M metagenome (GOLD analysis project Ga0187873, IMG submission 133012) | Peatland microbial communities from SPRUCE experiment site at the Marcell Experimental Forest, Minnesota, USA - June2016WEW_16_100 | ecosystem: Environmental > Terrestrial > Soil >... | reverse complement strand
GTCGTTTGCCACCAAGGTGCCGGGCCACATTGTGCCAGTCGAGGTCGCGCCCGGCAATGAGTACATGGTTCACCGGCACGGGTTTCTGTGCGCCACGCCGCAGGTGACCATCGGCGTGGGCTTCCAGCAATCGCTGGGAGCGGGCATCTTTGGCGGCAACGGGTTTCTGCTGCAGAAGGTGGGCGGCCAGGGAACGGCGTGGCTGGAGCTATCCGGCGAGCTGATCGTAAAGAACCTGGCGCCGGGCGAGGTGCTAAGGGTGCATCCGGGCCATGTGGGCGCCTTCCAATCCTCGGTGGGGTTCCAGATCACGACAGTGCCGGGAATCAAGAATATGATCTTCGGCGGGGATGGCATTTTTCTGGCCGTGCTGCAAGGGCCGGGAACAGTTTGGCTGCAGACGCTGCCGATTTCGCGGCTGGCGCACCAGATTGCCGAGTACATTCCGCGCGGCGAGAGCCGTCAGGCGGGACCGGCTGTGGGCGGCGCGCTGCTGGGCGGAATTGTGGGGTCGATGCTGGGCGGAAACAAGTAGGCAGCACCGGACAATGAACTTTCTGGCCAGAAGCCTGATGGCCACAGAATTCGCCGAACGCATTGCCGATGCCGTATACTCCGGCTTGCAGGAATCCTGCGCATGACTAAGCCCTTCGATAACCCGCGCACTCTGCGTCGCGACATTGTCTTTGCCTTCGCCCTTGCCCTGGCCTGCTATCTGGCCTGGCTGATTCGCGATGTGCTCGTGCTGCTCTATGTCAGCGCACTCTTTGCCGTTGTGCTCACCCCTGTGGTGCGTTTTACTTCCCGGCTCCGCATACGCAGTTGGCAACCATTCAAGGGTTCAGCCGCCATCTTCCTTCTTCTGCTCGTTGCGGCCGGAGCGCTTACCGCCTTCGGGTTCCTCGCTCTGCCTCCGATCATCAGCGACATGCAAGGGTTCATCAGGGAGATGCCAACACGCCTGCCAGGACTTTTAGAGAAACTCAAAAATATTCCTCTGGCTCAACACCTGGATACTGCGGATCTCAGTTCCCGTCTTCAGGATTTCGCGAGCCAGGCAGCTACTTATCTGTTGTTCTCCCTCAGTAACTGGGCGGGCAGGTTATTCGATTTGATCATGGGCTTTATCCTTACCATTTATTTCATATTGGAAGGCGACCAGGCCTACCGGTGGTTTCTTTCTTTTTTCCCGCAAGAAAGCCGCGAACGTCTCGATAAGACCCTCCAGCGGGCGGAGGTCCGCATGGGTAAATGGCTGCTTGGTCAAGGGAGCCTGATGCTCATTCTGGGAGTGACCAGTACGATTGTCTATCTATCGCTCAACGTTCGCTATGCCTATGCCCTGGGCGTGTTGACGGGGTTGCTCAACATCATTCCCGTGGTGGGCGCTGCCATCTGCATCATGCTTGCGCTGCTGGTGGCAGCCATTGACTCATGGGGCCGGGTGCTTGGCGTTGCTATCTTTTACCTGATCTATCTACAGGTGGAAAACTCCTACCTCATTCCGCGCATTATGAAAAACAGAGTCGGTCTGCCCGGCCTTGCTATCCTCATTGCCCTGGTGCTTGGCTCCACGCTTGGAGGCGTTCTCGGAGCCATGGTCTCGGTCCCCACGGCTGTGCTGGTGGCCGTGCTCCTCGACGAATACCTCGTCCATAAAGACGCGGAGTGATCGTTCCCGGAGCCCGCAGTTGGTCTTGTGGCGACGTACTTCTGATGCCAGCTGCTACGGCGGCTTTCATCACGCCGAAGTAAGAGAGGAAGCGGGTGAGATTGGCGGTGAGCGGTTCCGTGGTGGAATCGTGGGGTCGATGCTGGGCGGGAACCGGGGTTAACGAGTCAGCATGAGGGGTTCCCAGGCCTCAAAAATGAGGCCCGGGAGCCGCTCTTTGCATCGGCAGAGAATTAGTAATGATGCCCTCCGCCTCTTTCCATACCGTGAAGGGCATGTTCGAGGGCTTGCCGCGCCTCGTCAACGTGCCGGAGTGCGCGCATCTGCAGCCCGCGATGTCCACTCTCATCGGTCCCGCTGGCAATGTCCCGGCGTGCTTCATCCAGAAGAGTCAGTGCCGACCGCATGGGGCGATTGGGGTCTCCCCCGGCCGGAGGGGGGGTGTGGTGGGGGTTCCTTCCCTCTTCGCGCACCGCTTCACTCACTTCATGGATGGCGCGGTCAATTTCCTCGATCGCGTGGTCCCGCGCGCGGATGAATCCCGGACGGGTGTCCGTTTGCAGCAGTTCACGCGCCTCCCGCAGGTTGGAGAGGGCATGGAGATAGTGGGGACGCTGGGCCTGAGCCGGTGTTCCGAGAGCAAACAGCAAGAAAGCCGACAGCCCAACAGCTGCTGTGGTAAGTGTTTTGAACATACGCATTTCAGTAGCACCTTTCATGGGTTAATTGAGATTCCGAACTACCCGACAGAGAGATTAGCACATTTCCTGTGCTCCCGTACCCCCCACGGCGTATACTTTTGCTGTTTTAAATCCTTGTTTGGAGAGGAGTCCATGTTCATCGCTCTTCGTTCTTTTATTCGGTTTTCATGGATAGACTGCGTCGCTGTAATTCCGGTTTTCGCGGCAGCCGCGCTCTTCGCCCAGAGCGTGGCTGGTCCCAGCACGCCAGCCAACCCAGCCGCCGCGCATGCGCCCGCGGGTGATGCCAGTCCGGCTTCATGTCCGCCCATCCCTGACACGGAGATTCCAATCAGCTCGACCATAGCGGCCAAAGTGATGGGAGTGCTGGACTCCGGACATCTGAAGGTGGGCAAGGAAATATGGGTGCAAGTCGTATACGGTGTAAGCCTTCCTGGATGCAGGCTGAATGAGAATTCTGCCCTCTACGGCCACATCACGTCTGCGGTTTCGCAAAAGAACCCGAATTCCTCGGAGCTGTCGTTGGTGTTCGATCATGCCGATTGCGCGGGCCAAAAAAAGAAAGAACTGCCGCTGCGGCTGATTGCCCTGGTGGGGCCTCCGGACCAGTCGGACAACATGCTTGCAGAAGCGCCCATTGTCATGCAGGGTGCGAGCCGGAGCGCAGCCATCCCCGGCCTGGTCGCCGCGTTCTCTAATGTCAATCTCAACCCCGGGGGCTCATCGCAATATGTGCACCCGGGAATTGTTATCAGAATGTCCAAATTGAAGCTGGAGGTTGCGGGAGGGCCGGGATGCAGCGCCCGATTCTCCAGTACAAATCACAGCATTCAACTGGAACCTGGGTCGGAACTTATCCTGATCCCATAAATGCTTTGCAGGCGCGATGGCCGACAAAGCGAAACGGCGTATACTTTTACTGTTTTTAATCCTCGTTTGGAGAGGGATCAATGTTCAACGCTCTTCGTTCTTTTATTCGGTTTTCATGGATAAGCTACATTGCTGTTATTCCGGTTTTCGCGGCGGTCTCGCTCTTCGCCCAGAGTGTGACAGGTCCCAGCACACCAGTTTCAGTTGCCACCCCCGCGCCCACATCGCAAGCACTCACGAGTGAGACGAATCCGGCTCCGTGCAAGCACAGCGCCGTTTCAGATATTCCGCTCAGTTTCGCCATTCAAGCTAGAGTGACAGGACCGCTGGACTCTGCGCGTCTGAAGGTGGGCAAGGAAGTTTGGGTGAATATCGTTGAAGATGTGGTCTACCCAGGATGCAAACTGAATGCGGGATCTGCCCTCTACGCGCACGTAACAGCAGCCGCTTCGGGGACGGACGCAAATGCTTCAGAATTGTCGCTGTCGTTCGATCATGCCGATTGCGAAGAGCAACGAAAGAAAGGAATGCCGCTGCGGCTGATTGCCCTGGTGGGGCCTTCTGAGGACGCGGTGAGGATCCATGAGGAGTTGCCCATTGCTTTGCGTGGCTCGAACCGGAATGTTCACGACGCAGTTAAGGCCATGGGCGGTTCCGGTGACAAACTCAATACGGGAGGCCTTCCGCTAATTTTTCGACCAGGAATCGTGATCGGCATCCCTGCGCTGAAACTGGAGGTAGAGGGAGGACCGGGATGCAGCTCCCGCATCTCCAGTACAAATCGCAACGTTCAACTGGATCGGGGGACGATACTTATCCTGGTCGTGGAAGACAAGTAGGAGCCACGGCAGACGGGCGGAGCAGCTATACCCCCTTGCTGGGAGCAGCAGGCCAAAACACAATCCATGAGCAATGTGTCTCAGCCTACCTATCGGGCTGCCTGCATGGCCGCGCTTACCGCTGCTTTCATCACTCCGCAATTGGAGAAGATGCGGACCAGGTTTCCGGTGAGCGACTGCCGGAGGCCCGAATCGAGAGCTGGGATTGGTGTCTGCATGGTTTCCGCCATCTTGAGCTCGCCGGTTCCCTGCGCGTCGAGGATGAGAGCGGTGAGCTTGCGGGCCAGGTCGAGCGGGAAACTTTCCGCAACGAAGACCAGCTTGCCGCGGGTGGTGATGACCACCGGGCCTTCGCTGGTGGAGAAGACCTGTTCCTCATCGCCTGGCCTGCCGGTGGGAAAGTCCGCCGAGCGCAACTCCTTGACGCCGGAGTATTTGCGGCCCAGCTCATCGGCGTAGAGGCGGGTGAAGGCCTGTGAGGAGGCTGAGTTCTTCCAGACGGAAAGATAAAAGAGGGCGATGGAGTTTGTGCCGGCCTGCTCTTCAGGAGTTTTGGCGTTGAGCCGTTGACCGGCCCAATAGAGGCCGCCGTCCCAGGCTGGGGTCAGGTCGCCGGCGGCCCGGTCACCGCCGAAGAGTTCGGTGAGAATGTGCAGATCGAGCTGGCCGACCTGGCCAATGTCGTAGGGCTTGTAGAGCTTGTCCACCAACGGGTGAATATTGGGCAGAAGGGGCACGGCGGGCACGTGCCGCTTTTCGTACTCGCGCGGGTTGATGATCTCCCAACTCGAGGATGGCGGGCGGTCCATGGTCCCGGCAAAGGCAGCCGCCTGGCCCTGGTCCATCCACACGTCCTGCTCGAAGCTGAGTCCCTCGCGATAGGGAAAGAGCAGCGATTCAGAGAGCAACAGCGGCGCGCGCGCCAGCACGGGAGAATCTTCCGATGCGACCATATGCTGCCTGACGAACTCCATCACCTCCGGGTCTTTGACGAGGCTCTTGCCCATGGGCTTGAGCATGTAGTCCATCATGACGGCCGTGGCCTGGCCCTCGACGACAGCCTCGCGCGCCGTGTCCATTTCGTCCCTGGCCAGGTGGTCGGTGTCGTCGCGGGAGTTGAGCGAGACATCGTCGGGGGTCTGATCGTTCCATTTCTCAAGGTCGGAGTGCTGGTCCTGCAAGGCGTGGGTCAACTCGTGAGCCAGCACCGGCTTTTGCTCCTCAATGTCCACCCAGTCGAGCAAGTACACGGTCTTGGTTTTGGAGTCGTAGTAGGCCTCGATCTGCTCCTTGAGCAGCGCCAGCAGAAAGGGCTTGAGGGCGAAATCGCGATCCAGCAGACCAAATTTTTTAAGCACGATTTCGCTGCGCTGCAAGCGCTTGGCGCTCTCGTCCTCCTCGAACTTCTGCTTGAGGTAGCTTTCCACCGCGGCGCGGGAAGTGATCTGGCGCTTGACGGCGCTCTTGATGGCGAGGCCGGTTTCGTTGGAGGAGAACTTGATGAGTTCATCGACGAGCGAGAAGAGCTGACGCTCCTGCTCGGGGGTAATCTTGCCTGCGGACGGGGCTGGCGACTGCGGCGCGGCCACCTGCGGTGGGGCCAACTGCGCCGGAGCAATGGCTGACCCAAGACATAACGCCGCGGCCAGAACCCATCCGCGAAACCATCCATGCTGCTTGCTCATAGATTCTTCCTATCTTCTTTCAAGGCTATAATCAGAATGCGGTTCGGCGCACGAATTCCGCTGAAAATTGTGCCTGAACCGGCAAAAAGATCCCCTATGATGGAAACCGACCTCTCTCTGACCACAACTCTTGCTACGTTGCTCGCTCAAGCGGCTACTCCGCCGGAGTTGGTTGCATATCACGGCGTGATGACCCCACGGGAGTTGGACGCGCCAGGCAGGGAAACGGCGGCGTTGGTCTCCGCAGCCGCGGTGCACGACCTAGGCTGGCTGCGGCGCGTGGCAGTACGCGGCGAAGACCGCTTCCGCTGGCTCAGCGGCATGGTCACCAACACGGTGAACGATCTGGGGGCGAACGCCGGCGCCTGGAACCTGGTGCTCAACGCACAGGGGCGCATCCAGGGCGAGTTGTATGTCTGGCGCGAGGGCGACCAGTTGGAGCTGGAGATTGCCGCCGATCAATATGACCGGCTGATGGCCCATCTGGAGCGCTTCATCATCATGGACGATGTGGAGTTGACGCCGTTGAGCGAGGATTCAGCGCTGGGGTTTGCCGGGCCGTTGGCTGCGGGTATCTTGGCGCGGCTTGGAATACCCGCGCTGGCTGAATCGATGAGTTGTGCGCGCGCTGCCTGGAACGGCGAGGAAGTGCGCATCGTTCGCGGATACGGCGTGCTGGCTCCGCATTTTGAGATTTGGGCGCGTGCGGCGGAGATTCCCGCGCTGTGGCAGGCGCTGGTGGAGGCTGGAGCAACCCCGGTGGGAGCGGAAACTTTGGAGACTTTTCGAATCGCGGAGGGGATTCCCGCCTATGGCATCGATATTGCCGAGCGCGACCTGCCCCAGGAGACTTCGCAGATGCGTGCGCTCAGTTTTAACAAGGGCTGCTACCTGGGCCAGGAGATTGTGGAGCGTATCCGGTCCCGCGGCAGCGTTCACCGGCATCTGCGGCAACTGGAGTTGTCTGGACCCGTTCCGGCTGCGGGGGCCGAACTCATCTCGGACGGCGGAGCGGTTGCCGGGCAGATCACCAGCGCGGCGGAGTTGATGCTGGCGACAGGCAGCCGCATTTTTGCCCTGGGCATGATGCGCGACGAGGCAGAGATTCACAGTCAACCCTTAACCTATACTGCCGGAACAGCCACGGGAACAGCACTTATTCTGAATGTGCCGCCCGTGCTGGAAATGGGCTAGCGAGTCACAAATCAGAAATTCGGATAGGAAAGAAAAAACCATGAGCGATAAACCGAAGTTTGAAGTGATTGACCGCCGCAAGATCAAGGCGGAAGAAGAGCATGAGGGCCAGCAGCAGCCGGCGACTCCTGCAGAAGCGCCTCCACCGCCGGGCGGCGGTCCGCGCCTGGTGGTCAACGAATCGAAGTCCGAGGCCAAGCGGGAGCCGGCGTCCGCTGCAACTCCCAAGGCAGCGGCAGGCGTTGAAGCCGAGTTGCCCGCTCCGCCCACAGCCCAGGAGAGCCGCGAGCAGAAGGCAGCCTACGACGCCTCGGCGCAGCGGCTGGAAGACATGGTGCGGGCGCAGAACCCTGCCGCGGGCGCGCCGCCGGAGATCAGCTTCGAACATCTGGTGCAGCAGTTTTATGTCTCCGCGATGATTCAGATGGGGGCGGGCACGCAGGAGGGGCAGCGTCCGAGGGTGGACATCCTGGGTGCGCGGACAACCATTGATTTGCTGGGCGTGCTGGCGGAGAAGACCCGCGGCAACCTGACGGAGGCCGAGGATAAGATGCTGCAGACGGTTCTGTTTGAGGCGCGGATGGCCTTCCTGGAATTGACCAATATGATCACCTCGCAGGGCGTGCAACCGCCGCAACCGCCGAAGAAGGCTTAGCGGGCTGGCCACGCATGGACGGTCTACTCACATTTCTGGGGACGGGAACCTCGATGGGAGTTCCCACGCTGGGGTGCGATTGCGCGGTGTGCGCGTCGGACGACCCGCGTGACCGCAGGCTCAGGCCCTCGCTGCTGTTGCGCTGGCGCGAGCCCGGCCAGGACGGCGGGCGGGAGCGCGTGGTGGTCATCGATACCGGCCCGGATTTTCGTGAGCAGGCGCTACGCAACGGCCTCACTCGCGTGGACGCGGTTTTCTACACCCACTCCCACGCCGACCACATTCTGGGCATGGACGATCTGCGCCCGCTCAGCTTTGCGGTCTTCCGCGAGGGAGGGCCGATTCCGCTCTACGCCGCGCCGGAGACGGCAGAGGCGCTGGAGCACATCTACGAGTACACCTTTTCGCCGCGGGCCACTTATCCCACCCGCGCACGGGTCCAACTGCATCCGCTGGCCGAGCGGACAGCCGTTCACGGCGTCGAGTTCCTGCGCGTGCCTGTGCTGCATGGGGAGATGGAGATTGCCGGTTTTCGCTTTGGCCGCGCCGCTTATCTGACCGATGTGAGCGCCATCCCCGAATCGAGCTTCGCGCTTCTGGAAGGGCTGGATCACCTGGTTGTCTCCGCGCTGCGCCGCAAGCCGCATCCCAGCCACGCCACCGTGGAGCAGGCCGTCGACTGGGCACAGCGCATCGGCGCGCGCCACACCTGGCTTACGCACATCTCCCACGACCTGGGCCACGAGGAAACCAACCACACGCTGCCCGACGGCGTCCGCTTGGCGTATGACGGACTCAGCCTGCCGGTGAACCTGGAGACTGCGAATTGATGACCGAAAATAGGACTTCTGTTTTTCATTCAATCGCGGAGATTCCGGCTGGCTTCGGCTCCAGCGTAGCTGTCATCGGCAACTTCGACGGCGTGCACCTGGGCCACCAGGAGATACTTTCAGCGGTGGTGCGCGAAGCCCGTGAACAGAACGCGCGGACTCTTCACGCGCGGGCTGTGGCCATCACCTTCGACCCTCATCCGGAGCAGTTTCTGCGCCCCGCGACAGCACCGCGGCTGCTCACGCCGATTGACGAGCGACTGCGGCTGCTTGGCTTGACGGGCATCGATGCGGTCGTCGTACTGCCTTTCAATGCGGCGCTGGCTTCGTTGTCCGCGCGGGAATTTGTGCGCCGGATTCTGGTGGAAATGCTCGCCGTTCGCAGCCTGCATGAGGGCGGCAACTTCCGCTTTGGACACGGCGCCGAGGCCGGAGTAGCCGAACTCAAAACGCTTGGCGCGGAGTTTGGTTTTGCCGTACACGTTCATGCGCCGGTGCGGGTAAGGAGCCTGGAGGTTTCCAGTTCCTCCATCGGGGAGCGCGTGGCGGCTGGCGACATGACCCGGGCGCGCTGGATGTTGGGCCGGCCCTTTGAGATTCGCTCCACGCAGGCCCGCGGGCGCGGCATCGGCACACGGCTGCTGGTGCCCACGGTCAACCTCGCGCCCTACGCAGGCCAGCTCCCCGCCTTCGGCGTCTACGTCACGCGGCTCACGGTCGCCGGGCGCACGTTTCAGGCGGTCACCAACGTGGGCAACCGGCCTACCTTTGGCGAGGCCTCCTTCGCCGTCGAGTCACACATTCTGGATTTTGAGCCAATCGACTTGGACGAGCAGACGCCAGTGGAAGTGGAATTTTTGCTGCGGTTGCGTGGCGAGCAGGAGTGGCCAACGCCCGAGGCGCTGAAGGCGCAGATCTTCAAGGATGTAGCGCGGGCGAAGCGGTACTTCCAGCTAGTACATTCTCGCTGATCGTGTAAGCGGCTGGAATTGTTATAGATCGTGTAAAGCCATGGCTACACCGCCCTCGCCGTGCTTTTATTTTTGCGGCTAGGGTGGGATTCCCGCTAAGTATACTGACTCGTGCGGGTCATTTGCGATTCTTGAGCAAATCGGAATTCACTGTCATGACGTAGTAGATTCCGTTCAGATCCGCGATCATGTCCCGAAAAAACTCACGCATCTCATCCTGCGAGTAGTGGCCATCACGGAGGTCCTGCATCTCGCGCTTGAGGGCAAGATCGAGAGATTCCTGGGGCGATTTGTACAGGCAGATGCCGCCAAAGACATTCCAGTGGCGGCTCTTGTCAAAACCATCCTCCTTGTTGCCGGGGAGAAGGAAGTTGTCGAGTGCCAAAGAACTCGGCAAGTCCTCGCGCGGGATGGATTTTACCCAGAGAAAAGGAATGCGAATCGCTTCGTCGAGCAATCCCACCGCTTTCTTCCTGTCGCCACCCTTAATGCGAAGCGCCTCACGAAATAAAAGCTCCATCGGCAGATTGTGATTTACCTCATCCATATCCGTGAGCTTGCGGCTGGTTCGTGAAACGGCGCGCAAATAGCGGGGGTCATGCTGCGCGAAGGCGATGAGTGCGCGGAAATCCTCATCCTTCACGGAGCTCTTGTAGTATTGCCATTCGGAGCGCTGTAGGTAGTTTTGGAGATGAGTGAGATTTCTGGGAGGAGGAAGCGTCTCGAAGTTATAGGTAAGTCCGAGATCTGTCTGAAGATGGCCAGCGACGACTTTCATGACCGCCTGCCAGGGCTGTTTGCCATGTGTGAAGTCAGCGTAAACAGGCGATTTGAGCGTATCGCGGAGGTGATCGCGAAAAACCAGAATTTTCAGCGGAAAGGCCGGCTGATTTCTTTCGGTAAGCGTTTCTAGATCCTCAACGCCATCGATGAGAGACAGAAGCAGCTCGAAGCGCTCGCCATGTTGTTGAAGTTCAGCGAGGCGCGCCAGCTTCAGAGAGGCGTATTCGCGCTCCATGGGGAGAAGCTGCGGCTCTCTCTTGCGCCAATCCTGATCAAATCGGATAGCCTCCGCGTAGATGTCGGCGTCGAGCGCCTCCGAATAGGAACTGGCGCTTACAGGTGGATGGAGGCTGGGCAGCCATTTCAATACCGAATCTCGAGCGAGCGGGTAGGGCAGAGCCCAGAGCGGACGGGGATGATATTCGGCGAGCGTGACATATCGATAGAACTCACGCGGGCGGGGAAAGTGTTCGCCCTTGGCCCGTGCGACCTCTTCTGCAGCATAAGGGTCGCTGTTTGATGCGACAAGGGCGCGAAGAAGCCGGAGGTCTTCCTCGTCGATCATTCCGTTTTGATTCATGTCGATCTGACGCGCTACATCATCGGAGAAGGCAAACGGATCCTTGAGAAAGGTATCTAGGATCTTCAGGTCATTGGCTGTCCAGCGGTGATCGCCGTCCAGATCGCCGAGCATAACCAGCTCGGAGTGCGTCTCCACACGGTGGGTGGGAATCGCGAATTTCCAGTAAGTCAATCCTAGGATAACGAGAACACAAACGGCCAGGAACAAGCGCTTCCACTTCGTCATTTTCAGGCTCCCAAAGAGTGCGTTGATGAGTTTTTCTTTGTACGCGTTAGAGGCTCAAATCAGAGTATATGCTCGGGCGAAAAAGATAAATCATTGTTTTTGGCCGTAACCACGGGAAACCAATACTTAATGCTCCGATCGCAAGGAGATTCGCATCCACAGTTGTTAAGAACAGCCCATAGCGTGCAATGAAAACCATCCGACGGTTGGTTGCTGAAGGCGTCCGCTGCACCGCAGGTGCCGCCTGCCTGGAAGGCCGTCCTTGCAGATAATTACCCTCCACTGGTGCACAATCATTCCATGATCAAGTTTCAGAGGCGCACGCAGTTCCTGACAACTGATAACTGACCACTGACCACTGAAAATGAACGGCCGGGCACATCCCCGACATTTTAGACCGGGCACATCCCTGACACTTTCTCCTTATCAGGAAGGTTTTGTTTTGCCGTTTCAGGGGCAGCTGCCCCTGAAACGGCGCACGTTGTTTG
>Ga0187873_1003383_pt1 | contig 11511 bp, 9 predicted proteins | sample June2016WEW_16_1_2_FD_133012 | JGI IMG/M metagenome (GOLD analysis project Ga0187873, IMG submission 133012) | Peatland microbial communities from SPRUCE experiment site at the Marcell Experimental Forest, Minnesota, USA - June2016WEW_16_100 | ecosystem: Environmental > Terrestrial > Soil >... | reverse complement strand
CGGCAACGACGCAATGCGTTCGCGCGTCATCGCGCCGGTGAGCAGGCCGGACGCCATTGGCGAATAAACAATCACGCCAACCTTTTCGCGCTGGCACCACGGCAGTTGCGCCGATTCCACAGCGCGCCGGATGAGTGAATACGGCGGTTGCAGCGACGTGATGCGCGCGATGGATTGCAACTTTTGCATTTCCTCGACGCTGGCGTTCGACACGCCAATCCAGTGCACCTTGCCTTCTTTTTGCAGGGCGGCGAGCGCCGTCCAGCCTTCGACCGTCTCGTTTAAATCGTCCGCCGTCCAATGGATTTGATAGAGGTCAATCACATCGGTTTTGAGCCGGCGCAGACTGGCTTCGCATTCGCGCCGGACGGAATCGGCATGCAACGAGTAGCTGATATCGCCCTTGTTGTTCCACAACATGCCGCATTTGGTGAAGACGTAAGGCCGGGCGCCTTTCCATTCGCGTAACGCGCGCGCGACGACCTCCTCGGAATGGCCCAGCCCGTAAATGGCCGCCGTGTCAATCCAGTTCACACCCAGTTCGAGCGCGCGATGGATCGCCGCGATGGATTGCGCATCGTCCTGCGCGCCCCAGCCAAATTCCCAGTCGCCGCCGATGGCCCAGGCGCCGAAGCCGATGGAGGTGATGGCCATGTCCGAATTTCCGAGCACTTGTGTTTTCATTTGGAGATTGATGCTAGCACAAGCCGCCGTGCGGTTCCAATTTGCAGCAGATCTTTTCTTGCGAGAAATTCAGTCCAGCGGCACAAAGCCACGGAAAAATGCAATCGCGGACGGCCTGGTAGAGTCAAACCAATTGTGGCGCCGAGTCCCAAGCTCGATTCTTTTCGGCCACAGGCCGGACGCCACACCACGGTTCCCGCTTAAAATTGCGCAGTCGGAACCTTTTCGATGACACGGAAGCGGATGCGTTTGCATTGCGGGCAGCGGCCGGAGACGTACATCGGTTTTGTGGCTTTACGTCCGATGCCGTGTTTGCTCCACGGTTCGGCGAAGTCGCATTTCAAGCAGCGAATCTGCCAGCCCGGCGCGCGTTTCTTCGCAGGCATGAGCTTTTGGGCAGCCCGCTTTGCAGTTGAATCATTTGTGCTCATGTCACAGCCATTTTTGCCCTTTTCTGAATCCGTTGGCGAGCTTTTTTGTGGCAGAAATTTCCTGGGAAAAGGGGCCATGTCTGCCCTGCTGCATCCCCTGAAACCGCCATCGAATTCAAGCGACGCGTCCGCGACTTGGGCCGCCCTTTCCTGAGCCACAACGAGATGGCGTGGTTGCCCTTCGCAAAGAGTCGGGTTCCTATCTCAATCGCCAAGTGATGCGCGCCTTGTTCAAGTCGTAGGGCGACATGTCCATCTTCACGCGGTCGCCGACGGTCAGACGCACCCAGCGTTTGCGCATCTTGCCGCAGATGGTGGCCAGCACGAGATGTTTGTTGTCCAGCTCCACCCGGAACATCGTACCCGGCAGCACGGTGGTGACGCGGCCTTCGACTTCAATGTGTTCTTCTTTCATGAACCGGTTCAGTTTACCGGATCGGTTGGCAACAGCAACACCCGACCGACCGGCGAACGGGACGCTGCCGAATAAAAAGACGGGGCTCGGTTCACCCGAACCCCGCCGTGAAATCTCAAACGCGATCAGTAGCGATTGCGACTGCCGCCGTATTCACGACGGCCACCGCCAGCCGGCCGCTCTTCGCGCGGCTTGGCGACGTTGACCGTGAGGGCGCGTCCGCCCAGTTGCGAGCCGTTCAGCGCGGCAATGGCTTTTTGCGCCTCTTCAGGCGTGCTCATGGTGATGAAGCCAAAACCGCGGGGACGGCCGGTGACCCGGTCCGTCATCAGGTTGGCTTCAACGACGGTGCCGTGCGCCGCGAAGGCGTCCTGCAGGTCGTTTTCCGTGGTTTCGAAGGATAGATTTCCTACAAACAATTTATTGCTCATGTGATGTTTTAACTGTGAGATCAACCGTTGCTCTAGCCAGACTGTTCCCGTTAATCGGATTTCAAATCATCACTGAACCAAGTTCACCTGAAGATTCACCATGCCGTGGAAGCGTTAAGCTATCTAACAGACGGGTGCAATATCGCTGATTCTACCGGAATAGCAACAACAATCGGCAACTTTCTTTTGGGGGCAAAATCGCGTGTCGCCAGCCCCCGCGCCGGTTCATATCTCATCGCCATTCCGGTATCATTCTTTCAGATGTGGATGGCCGGCTGCAATTACGTGTTCGTCGTCCTCCTGTGGCTCGTTCCGGACCGCCGCATCAAGCGCGTGCTGGTGAAGCGGGAGAAATCCCCTTGATTTGCCGGGAGAGCAGGACACTGTGGTTGACGAGTTCCTTGACCGTTTGCATCAGGTATTGACTCTTCTTGAACTCGGCCACGTTGTTTTCCATGTCTTCGGCGATCCAACCCCGGCTCCAGCCGACGAAGTTGAACGGCGGAAGGGTGAAGCCGAGAGCGGTGAAAAACGTGTTCAATTGCCCGGCCACCTGCTGGATGTTGTCCTGCCCGCCCGTGACAATGAACGCGGCGACCTTCTTCTGGATGAGCACGCGGTGGTGGAGGGTGATCTGGTTTTGCACGCAGTTCAGGCGCTCGGCCATTTTGTAGTAAAGCGACGACGCGTTGCCCCAGCGGATCGGCGTGGCCAGCAATACCACGTCAGCCCACAAAACCAGGTCGCGATAGACCCGGTTCATCCCATCCGCGGCATCCTGCTCCGAAATCGAACAGGGCCAGGTGCAGGCGGTGACCGAATGGCTGTAATAACCCTCGCAATGACGAAAGCCGAGGTCGCGCAGTTTGATGAGCCGCGTGGCCGCACCGTGCTGCGCGGCGGCGTGCGCGAGCGCCTGCTCCAACGCGGCTTCGCTCGTCGAATAACGGGCAGATTGCTTTCCCATGTTCGTGGTGGAAATGCCGAGCACATTGAGCGACGCCGGCGTGGTCTGACAGGCAAAATTCCGCAGGTCGGCCAACGGATCATCACGTTCCGGAGTCAGAATCGCCGGAATTGATGGCGTGTCCGACACGAAGATAATGCCATCCTGAATCTTTACGTCATGCACCGCCTGCCGCACCCCGAGTTCCAAGGGCATGTTACCGGTCGCAATGTCGAATTTCCAGCCGTGCCACGGACACACGACACGCCGCACACCGTCGGCTCCGCGCTCGACTTTTCCTTCGGCCAGCGGGCCGCCCTCGTGGGGGCATGAGCCGCAGAGTGCGGTGATTTTGCCGCCGTAATGAAACAGGGCGACATCCTGCTCCGCGACCGTCACGGCCTTTTGCGTTCCTTCCGAAAGTTCGGAAACGGCAATGGTCTTCGTGTAGTTCATGATGTTGTTGTTTTCGGGCAGTGCATCGCGCTTTCGCGCAAACTTCCGCGCCCTTTTCCACAAACTCCTTCGACTTGGCCTCCATGCCCTTCTTCAAAGCCTCCTCTTCGGCGATGCCTTGTTCGGCAGCCCCACAATGCGGGATGGAGTTTTCGGTGATTTTCATTTGACGTGGCGCAGTTGTTCCAATTCAGACCAGAACAGCAACCGACCAAACGGATCACTGCCGCCGGGCCAGCTTGCCAAACGCGATGAAATTGCACAGCAATTTGCGCGCGACATGAACGCTCGTGTCGGAAGACTTCAACTGGCCCGTGAGGTCGAGCGTCGAGACCACGATGCGCCCCCTGCCGCAGGGGATGACGCCCACCGCCGTGCCGAGTTCCATCGGATAGCTGTGCCACGCGCCGGCCACAAGTTCGTCGCCTTCGAGCAACAGCCCGGATCGCGTCTTACCATTGCGGACGACGGCTTGATACGGCCAATCCATCGCGGTGTTCACCGGCAAATCTTTGAACAACGGATGCTCGCGAACGAAATGAAGCCCGCCGAGCCATGCCGTTCCAATGGCAAATGAGCCGCTGTATTTCGCCGACGTGTTGTTCGTGATGAGATTCATCCACGTATCGGCGCGGTCGAGAATGAGCAGCGTCGTGCCGTCATTGCGAACGCGCTCGATGAGTTTGGCCGAATCCGGCGCACCGGCTTCGGGCGATGACCACATCAATTTGCATTGCGCATTGCCTTTGCGATGCCAGAACTCAAGACGCATCTCGGCAGGCTTACCGGCTTCAAGTGCGATGCGTCCGCGATTGACGGTGTTGCCACGCGTGAAGAGGTCGTCGAAAATCAATTTGCCATTCACCCACAATCGCACGCCGTCGTTGCTCTCAGTGGCGAATGTGTAACTGCCCGTCGCGGTCGGGAGAAGTTTTGCGTCCCAACGCACGCCGTAATTTTCCATCACGCTTACTTGCGCATCCGGCACAGCGCCGTCGGGGACGAAATAATCCGCTGTCCGGTCGGTGCGCTGGTGAAGTTTATTTTCAAATGAATCGTCGCCAAAAAAAGTCGTTTTCACGCCCGATTCGAACCGTCCGGCTGGAATTTCAACCGGCTCACCTTCCCCGGGCGGTTGCGTGACGACGACCCAATCCAACGGGCCGAGATCGTCGCGATACGCTTCGGCCTTCACGTTTTTTTCTTTTTCGAGAAACTCCCGCACCCGCGGGTCGCTTTCCCACGTTGCGCCTTTGCCTGCGAGGTTCTCGCTTTTCCAATCCACGGCGAGAACTTCGTCATGACCAGCGGCGACGTCTTTTCCAGCATCGTTGCGCAAACTGGCTTCGATACGAAACAGTCCGGTTGCACCCCTGATCGGCACGATGACATTCTCGGCCAGCAACTCGCCGAATACGTCGCCGCCCGTGAGCGAGGTGGCAATTTCCTTCGTAATAACTTCGCGACCCGCCGGGTTTTTAACGGAGATTTTTAACGTGTGCGGACCGCTCAGATTTTTTTCGTTGATGGCATAAAAATCCACCGCGACTTCGCCCGGAGATTGCGCGAATTGACTGCGCGTTTTCACCGCCACATAAAGCGGTTGGTTGTAATAGGCCATGATCGCCGTGTCGGCCTTGGGATGGCGCCAACAATCCACGATGCCCGAATGATTTTCGATGCTCTCCGATTCCCAGCCGTTGATGGCGTAACCATCGGTCACATCGCCGATACGCATGGTTTCAATTTTGCGGCCCTGATGATAATGCGAGACAGCTCCCATCGAAGTCGTCAACGCCTCAATCGTGGGAAAGGCCTCCCGCAAATTTTTTCGCGTCAGGAAATCGTCGAAGCGCCGATACCAATCCAAGTACATCTGACCGTCCCAGCCTTTCACCGGCGAGGCGTCCAGTGCGGCTTTGATTTTGTCGAGACGCGGCGGCGATGAAATGGCGCCTTCCTCACCCCAATAGACAATTTCGTTACGGTTGGTCGTATAGTTGTAAAAGTTGGCGGGCGATTGATACAAACTTTGCCGCCAGACTTCCGGACCGCCGGCATGATGGATATCAAACCAACCGGTGAAATGGATTTCGCCATCAAAGGGGCGCAGATGCGCTTTGATGTCTTCCGGTTCGTCGGGAGTTTTCGCCCAGGACGACGACAACGTGATGGTGCGGCTTGGATCGAGGTCATGCATCGCCAGCATGTCGGCGCGCTCACGCGGTTGAAATGGTTGATGCTGGTTGCGCTCGTTAATCAGGCTGAAGATGACAAGACTCGGATGACTGCGATCGCGCTTCACCATGCGTAAAACCTTTTCACGCATCAATGCCCCCGAAAAAGGAGCTTCGGCGGATTTGTAACCGCCCGGCTCCTGATAATAAAGGAGACCCAGTTCGTCCGCCTTTTCCAGCACCAGCGGCTGACCGATGGCGCGATGGAAATTGAGCATGTTCATGCCGAATTCCTTTGTATCGCGGATTTGTTGTTCAGCCAGTTCCGGCGTTGGAAAAATTCCATTGATTGGCCAAAAGCCCCAACTGATTGCCGTGCGCAAAACGATGCGCTTGCCGTTGAGCCGGAACATGGCGTTGCTGCCGATGCCTTCCGGCGCGAACCAGCGGAAACCAAAAGTTTGTCCGGCACTGTCCAACCGCGCATGTTCCTGATTGAGACCCACCGTGCAGACATAAAGATTGGGATGTTCCAGGTCCCACAATTGAACTGGCCCGCGCGGGGCCACGTGAAATGTCACCTGATTATCGCCGGGCGCCAGTTTCACATCTTTGAGTTCCGAGCTGAATGTCAACGGCATGAATTGATCCACCACGCCAGATTTTTGCAATTCAGTCATGCGATCAATATCGGTCTTTGCCATGACGCGGATGCTGGCGTTGCGCTGGATTTCCTTGCCCGTCATATTTTTCACCGTGACGAAGACATTGACGTTGGTAATCGCCGGCGTGTTTTGGACATAAATGTCATCCATAAAGACCGGATCGGTCGCGATGAGTTTGACCGGACCGGTGATGCCGCCAAAACCGTGACTCATGGGAATGTAATTTGTGCCCCACGAAAACGGCGAACTGTCGCGCCAGTCAAAATTGCCGCCCGGATCGGTGATGCGCACGGCGAGTTGACATTCCTGGCCCGGCTGCACTTTGTCCGTCAAATCGGCTTCGAACGGAGTGCCGCCAACAACGTCGTAACCCACCATCTGATGATCGAGATAGATTTCCGCCCGTTGCCGTTGCGATTCAAAGCGCAGGACGATGTGAACACCGGCATTTTCGGGAATGCGGATTGTGCGCCACCACCAGCTCACACCTTTGATGTCGCCGGCAGGACCGTTCCCGGGATGCAGATATTCCTCCACCGTTCCCGGCACGGAAACATCACGGCCGCCGGATTCCAAAACACTCCAACCTCCGCTCGGCGGGTTTACCGGCAACCTGGAAAGATTGACCGGCGGCAGAAACAATTCATCTTTCCGCCATGTTGCATTCGTGTCTTGCCACAGCTTCCAGCCGGAACCGGATAAATCCAGTTCAACCCGTTCCGCACTCGCAGTCAGGGCCACACCCGCCATCAATGCCATCCATAACGAAAACAACCGTCCGTGGAGATGCATGGCGAAATGGTCGCAGCTACCCTGTTATGAGGCGAGCAGAAACCCCGGGACGTTCACAAAACCATTTTCACGCGGTTTACTTGGTGGCAGCATTTGTTTGTCTCGTTTAGCGACCGGTCAGTTGCTCCAGCTTTTCCGGATACCGTGCCCCTTGCACCGTGATTTTGGAGGCGGCGCTTTCGATGTCACGAAGGTCGTCCGGGGTTAGTTCGACTGCAACTGCTCCGATGTTCTCGTCCAGGCGATGCAGCTTCGTGGTGCCGGGAATCGGAACGATCCATGGCTTTTGGGCCAGCAGCCAGGCCAGCGCGATTTGAGCGGGTGTTGCCTTTTTCCGTTTTGCGATCTGGCCAATCAAATCAATCAGCGCCTGATTCGCCTTGAGCGCCTCCGGCGTGAAGCGCGGGAGGGTGCTGCGGAAGTCGGTGCTGTCAAACTTCGTGTTTTCGTCAATTTTGCCCGTGAGAAAACCTTTACCCAGCGGGCTGTAAGTAACGAAACCGATGCCGAGTTCTTCGAGAGTCGGTATCACTTCCTTCTCCGGGGTTCTGGTCCACAGCGAATATTCGCTTTGGAGGGCAGTGAGCGGCTGAACGGCGTGGGCGCGCCGGATCGTCTGCACGCCGGCTTCGGACAGGCCGAAATGCTTCACCTTGCCGGCCTGAATCAGTTCCTTCACCGCCCCCGCGACGTCTTCAATGGGCACGTTCAAGTCAACTCGATGCTGGTAGAGCAAATCAATGAAATCCATCTTGAGCCGCTTGAGCGAACCTTCGACGGCCTGCTTGATGTGCTCTGGCCGGCTGTTCAAGCCTGCCACACCCGGCCGCTTATCGCTGCCACTCAGGTCGAATCCAAACTTGGTAGCGATCACCACTTGCTTGCGGAACGGAGCGAGGGCTTCCCCGACGAGTTCTTCATTTGTGTATGGGCCATAGACTTCAGCGGTATCGAAGAACGTAACGCCGCGTTCCACGGCGGACCGCAACAGGGCGGTCATCTCCGCTTTGTCCTTGGGCGGCCCGTAGGAAAAACTCATGCCCATGCAGCCCAGCCCGATGGCCGAGACTTCCAGATTACTTTTTCCAAGTTTGCGCTTTTGCATAATTGAATCCTTTCTTTTTGTTAAATGTTGAAAGGAGAATAACGCATCTGCGCCCGACTGTCGCCCGCTGTCTTGCCAAACCTGTTGCGAGATTACTCGAAATTGCGGATTGGGTGAAGCGAACCGCAGAGACGCGGAGGCGCAGGGTTCGAACAGGATTAACTGAATTGTTTCGAAGTCAAACTGCCTTGCCCACTATCTTGACCTAATACAGACAAAATGCGAATAATTTGGTATGTTTAAACGATTATCTGGGTTGTTACTATTATTCCTAACGTTGCCCTCTGAAGTGCAAGCTCAAAGCAATTATCCACCGGTCATTATGACGCAGCCTCAAAGCACAACGATCAGCCAGGGTCAAGCGATTGATTTATACGTGGTGGCTGGCGAAGGGGAACAATTATTTTATCAGTGGTATTTCGACGGAGCGCCTATAGCAAGTCAGAATGGGACGAATTTTTTGATAACGGGAGCGATAGTCTCGGCTACCGGGGCTTATTACGTGGCTGTCACCAATAATTATGGAAGTGTGACCAGCAGCACAGCGTTCTTAGCTGTGGAAGGGCCACCAGCGATTACAACGCAACCAACGAACATCGCGATATTTGCGGGCGGAAACACGAATTTCAACACAGTGGCGGGTGGTGTTGGTCCGTTACATTATCAATGGCTGCTTAATGGCACCAATTTGCCGGACGTGAAGAACATTATCACAACGGTGACAGGCAATGGCGATGGTGGCTATTTGGGTGATGGCGGCACTTCTACAAATGCCAGTTTGAATGGCCCGACAGGTGTGGCACTGGATGCGAACGGAAATATTTTCATTGCTGATCAAGGAAACAATGTCATCCGCGAGGTTGAGTTCTACGGGACCTATGGTGACTACGGTATCATCACGACGGTGGCAGGCAATGGGAATGGGGGTTATTCTGGTGACGGTGGAGCAGCCACCGATGCAAGTTTGGGCAGTCCAGCCGGGGTGGCAGCAGATGCGAACGGCAATCTTTTCATTTCGGAATGGGATCACCACGTCATCCGCAAGGTGGATACGAATGGCATCATCACGACGGTGGCGGGCAGTGGTAATCAGATTTTTTCTGGTGATGGCGGTGCTGCTACTAATGCTGATTTGAACTTTCCTTGCGGCGTGGCAGTGGATGCGCACGGAAATCTTTTCATTGCGGATATGGGAAACAACCGCATCCGCAAGGTGGACACCAACGGTATCATTACAACTGTGGCGGGTGGTGCTGGTGGTTATTATGGAGGTTATTCCGGTGACGGCGGTGCTGCTACCAACGCTCAATTAAACAATCCTTACGGCGTGAAAATGGATGTGTCCGGGAACCTTTTCATTGCGGATTTGGGAAACGGTGTTATTCGTAAGGTAAATACCAACGGCATCATCACGACAGTAGCGGGTAATGGCAGGTTCGGACCTCCAAATAATGGCGGTGTTGCCACAAATTCCAATTTATACTCTCCTTTAGGCGTGGCAGTGGATGGAAATGACAATATTTTCATCGCGGATCAGGGAAACAACCTCATCGAAAAGGTGGACACTAACGGCATCATTAAAATTGTTGTGGGAGTCGGTGGAGGTAGTTATTGGGGTGGGTATTCTGGTGATGGCGGTCCTGCCACCGATGCTGAATTGGCCCATCCTTGCGACGTGATCGTGGATGCAGATAAGAATCTTTTCATTGCCGACCAGGTAAACAATCGCATCCGCGAAGTTGTTGCTTCCGGTCAATATCCAACATTGACGCTTACCAACGCGACGCCGAATATTGCGGGTAATTATCAAGTCGTCATTTCCAACGCATTCGGAAGTGTCACCAGTAGTGTCGTGACGTTAACTGTGCTTCCGCCAATTATTTCCATCGTGCCCAACGCTGACGGGAGCAAGACGATCAACCTGCTGACTGCACCAAATGTAAGCAGCCGGGTGTGGGTTGCCACCAATCTGACACCACCGGTTGTCTGGCGACCTGTATACACCAATATAGCCGGAGCCGCCGGCACATTGCAGTTTACCGATACAAAAACAAGTGCTCATCCGGTTCAATTTTACCGTGGCTCCACGCCGTAACGCGCCAAATTAAATCTTACGTTACAAGAGTTCTTGCTATCTTGTTGGTGATTCTGAATCGGGTTCGCAGACCTTATTCATTCGTGGCTTAAATTCTCCGCGCTTCAGCATCTTTGTCTCAAAACGAATCAGCGTCATCGTTGCCGGCGGTAATCGCTTGGGGAAAGACCCGTTTCTCTTCTGAAGAGTTGCGCGAAATGGCTGGGATTGGCGTAGCCCACGTCAAGGGCAACCTCCACCACACTCTTCTTCGTTTCGCGGAGCAGGCGTTTCGCCGCATCCATCCGCAAGTTGATGTGGTAGTGCGACGGCGACACGCCCACGGCGCTCTTGAACAGGCGATTGAAGTAAAACTTGCTCAAGCCCGCTTGTGCGGCCAGCCGGTCAAGGTTGAATTCTTCGGCGATATGCTCCCTCATCCAGTCCGTGATCTGTCGGAGCTTGTAGCCCGGCAGTGAAGGGCTGCCGCTGCGAGGCTCTTTCACCAGGTCGGCATAGTTGCGAGCCAGATGAATGGCAATGGTTTGGCCGATGCCTTGCACGAACAGCGGGCTGGCTTTTCGCCGCATCAGTCCGCCGTGCAATTGTGCCATCAATACATTCAACGTGTCGTCGGTGAACGCGGACGCATCCCGCAGCCGGGCGAAAGGTGCATCGCCGCCAAAGACCTCCTCCAAGGCTCGCTCAAGTAACGGCAATTCCAGGAATACCGCCATGGATTCAAACGGCTCGGCGGTTACGGCTTTCCATCGGCATTCGTAGGGAACACCGCCTGTGGTGAGAAACAACGCCCCCTTCTTGACGCGATGCGCTATCCACGGCCGACTGCCTTCGCGTTCCTGAAACTCGACCTCGCCTGAAATCGTCCACGCTAGAAATGGCTCGCTCACGGAGGGGAGCGGTAGCGAGTCTACAACGCTAGGCAGGGATGTAATCCAAGCATTAATCTCGCGCCAGGCCTTGCCCTCGCCGACACGTAACAATTTCCCGCCCACGAAGCGCTCAAAGGCTTCAGCAGATGTTGTCTCAGGAATCGCCATCGGGCGGGATTCTATTCGATTCACGCCTTCGCGTAAACCTCAGCTCCTTTTTCCACAAATCAACTTTTGGGCGGCCACTTCACGCCGGCCAGTTCCTTGGGGAGTTGGGTGGGATCGACTGGATAAAATGGTGAGAGGTCGACTTTCGACTTTGAGCCTTGCAGAAATTCCAGTTCCTCCGGCGCGCCGATGATGAGCCAGAGCACCTCGGCGTCGGTGTCGTTGAACACCTGGCGCAACTGGTCCGGCCCGACCAGCACGCCGCCGTAGCGCG
>Ga0187873_1003377_pt1 | contig 11525 bp, 2 predicted proteins | sample June2016WEW_16_1_2_FD_133012 | JGI IMG/M metagenome (GOLD analysis project Ga0187873, IMG submission 133012) | Peatland microbial communities from SPRUCE experiment site at the Marcell Experimental Forest, Minnesota, USA - June2016WEW_16_100 | ecosystem: Environmental > Terrestrial > Soil >... | reverse complement strand
TGCCCCGCTATTTACTGTTATTGAGCCTCCACTGTTAATCGTGACATTAGTTGTTACTGGAAATCCCCCACCGCCCCGGCCTGAACTGGCTGAAGCGGTGGAAGTTATGATGCTCACTGTACTGGTGCCGCTTACGAGATTAGAAATATACGCGCAGACGTTTGTGTAACCGGCCACATTTGCCTGCCACGTTCCAGTCCCAGTGGTTGAGGTTGCCGACGTGGTGCTATTGGAAGGGAATGCGCTCAGCGCGACCCACGTTGCCCCTCCGTCACCGCTGGCAACGAACGATACCGTATTCCCAGATGCGTTCGCGCCAACTGTGATTGTTACGCCTCCTGACGTTTGGATGAATTGACCTGGTTGACCAACTGCGCCAAGCCCGACTGATAGATAGGAACCCGCGGGAGCCGCGCATGTCGTACTGCTAGCTACCGAGAGTGCAACTTTCTGCTGGGCCCGCAATGGAACGCAGGCCAGCAGGGCGAATAAACCTAGATACAGTGCTTTTCTCAGGGCTTGCCTCCTTGCTACTACATACAAACTTACTTCATCACCTGACAGTAAGATCCTTGCTCGACCGTGATCACATCAGAGCTAGAACCGGTCAGAACGCTGATCTGGACGACTGGCGCCGTCGTGCTCGCCGGTTCCTGAATGAAACCGTAAAGATCAACAGCGAATATGGTTGTTGCGGCCGATGGCGTGGCTGTCACGATTGCTGTATCTGTGGACGTGGTTAGCGTCGGCAGGTTGCCCTCAGTCGTCACGGTCGTGCTCGTATGGTAGTAACCAACTGCCGCTAGGTTGGTCGGCGCAACCGAGTCCACGATGCCGAATGAGTTTGCTGCGGCCCCAGTCGCTTGTGCCGTCAAGATGTGGCACGCAAATGAACTGTTCGTCGCTACGTTCGGTGGAAGCGTCCAACTGAGACCCGTAATCGGAAGCAGTGCCGTACATGCGGGTGACACCGCGCACGAGAAATTTGTTGTCACGTATGGATCACCGAGCGAGGCTGCCACGGTTTGAGTTACCGGCGTGCTTCCACCAACGAGGAAATTGATAAGCCCCGTGGTCACGTTGTACCAAGCTGGCGCAGGTGCATTGGTATTCTGCGAATGGCTTACCGGGACACCCATCAAGGAGACGAGCGCGAGGACCATTGCCGCAATGATCAAACTCGCTGGTCCATATTTCTTAATCTTCATTTTGTGAACCTCCTGGTTCCGTTCTGGATAGTAAGCGAAATCCTTAGTTCTGCAACCGAAATTCTTACATGCCCATCTGCGCAATCGCTGCCAAAAATGGGTTGTTGTTTTGCGCGTTCGTCTGGCCGAGATTGGTTCCCATCCCAGGCGCGGCCGGCTGCGCTGGCGTTGCTGGTGCCGTTCCCGGCGGCAGGCTCGCATCGGTCAAACTTGGATTCGCCGTCGAAGCATAAACGGTAGCAGGGGAAATAGTATTTCCAGATCCTTGTCCTAACGGTTTATCTGGAAAAAAAGTTTTAGGAGGAATACTAGAGCACAAGAGGCACCTCCCATGCTATGATGCGTATACCATGGTCAAGCGTAAGCCAATCAAAATTCGTCTGCTTGCGAAAATCTCCAAACAAGAAAACGGCTGTTGGAACTGGATTGGCTCCATTTCCACAACTGAAGGTTACGGAGTAATCCGAGGACCTGGACGGTACGGGAAATTGCTTAGAGCACATCGAGTTTCCTACGAGGTCCACGTGGGTCCAATTCCATCCGGTAAAGAACTTCATCACAAGTGTGAGAATAGAGCGTGCGTAAATCCGGAACACCTTGAACCCGTCTCTAAAAGAGAACACGTAACATTGCTCAGCCCGAACAATTTTGCTTACAAAAATGCACGCAAAACACACTGTCCTCAAGGACATGCACTTGAGAATGGAAACCTTGTGCAGTTCAAGTGGCGACGAGGTTTGCGTCACTGTCTCATTTGCTATCGCATTTGTGCGCGTGAGCGTACCAGGCGCTATAGACAACGACGAGATTGATCGCTTTCCCATCACATTCCTCCCGGGACGGCCAGCGGCAATTGATTTTGCTGCTGGCCCGTCTCTGGCCCAAGGCGACGTTCGACCAGACGCGAAATCATCTCATCGCGCGCGAAGTTTTCCACGTCCCGAATCATTTCCTGCACCTCGGCTACCTTGTCCTGATCGCTCAAGGTCTGATAGTCGGGGCTTTTGAACACGCGGTCAAGTGCTCCGCGCAGGACGGTGCCGCGCATCGCAAGATATTCATTCTGCTCTTTGGTGCTCATCGGAATCTTGGTATTCTGGATCGTCAGAAATCGACTGGTGAACCCGATATTCTTCAGGCCGAGATCGTGCAGTCGCGCGAGCTCCGCGTCGATGTCGCTTTCCGGCTTGTTCTCAGGGATCGGCGACGGTAAGAACGCTTTGGCACCCTCACTGCCGCGGCGCGTAGCTGGGCGCCCGAGCACGTCGAGTCGTGGCTGTATCTGCCTGCTCATCACCGGAATGCCGGAAATGATGCGCTCGTAGATGCCTTGCGGGTTGCGGACTTCGGGATCGAGCGCATTCGCCCACGCGCGATCGAGGCCGGAGAACGGCACGAATCCGCTGGCAATTTCGGATACCCACTGCGCTCCGAATCGCCCAGGCTCACTCACCGCCTGGTCAAGATTCTGCAAGCCGCGGAAGAAGGATTGATCCCGCACACCGTTCAGGACCGCACCGGCCACCTGTCCAACCTCATCACTCTTTGGAGCGTTGCCGGTCTGCTGCTGCGCTTCGCCCCACCCAGCAACCGCCGAGGCCAGCAAGCCAACTGGCCCGAATCCTTTGAGATAACTCACCCAATGGTTTCCAACCTTGATGCTGAACGGTTGCTTCCCCGATCGGAACCATGCGTCCCGGTCCTGCGCAGACTTCGGCGCCGCACCCGAGATGTTCCCTTGGAGGTAATACGCCGCCAGTGCGGCCATAATCACGCTGCCAATCAGGGCTTGCGCGAGAACGGTGGACCCTTCCGGACCCTCACGCACTTCCTTACTCGCAAACCGTCCCAAGCCGGCTGGCGAGTACCTTGCCGCATTCTTGACGATGTTCACGCCGATTTGCACAAAGGGAATCACAAATTTCAGCGGTGCCATCCCGGCCATGGGATAGCCTTCGGGAATGGCGACGTCACGAAGAGCCAGTAATTTCCGCGTGAAAGCATCCGGCTTTTCGACCATGGCCAGCGCATCGGCTTCCTTCGTCGCGGCATCATCCATCCAATCAGGAACCTCGGCAACCAACTCCGCGGCGCGCGCCGCAGCCGCTTGTCCACTCAACCCTTCCTTAAGTGCTTCACGCATCGCCAAGCCGTGAATCGCGGCTATCTTGTGCATGGTCTTGAACATGGTCGTGGCACCAGATAGCAGACGTGTCGGCCAGTTTGTTGCGAGCCCCCCGGGCAGTTGATATCGTGGGATGTCGAGTTGCGCGAGATCATCCATGTCGAACCCGTTCCACAATTGGAACGCGCCCTTCTTTATCCCTTCTCCGAAGGCATTCACATAAGCAAGCGATTGCGCCATCGTGTCATGGAGGAAGAATTCCCGCGGGCGCCCCTGCAATTTCGCCATTGCTGGGTCGAGCATCGCTCGAACGCCACGCATCGGGAATGCGAGCACGGCCATCGCCGCATCACCTAGCAGCTTTCGTTGCACGGTCCCAGGCCCGGACAGGATGTTGTTGATCCAGTAGGCCATAACTTTGTCCGAGGTCTTGTACTTCGCCGTGTCGCGCAGGAACCGTGCCAAACCGATGCGGTCGTCCTCGGGGATCTGCAAAAGCTTCTCGCGCATTGTCTCGGACAGTTTCCGGCCACCTAGCGCGTCGAGTACCTTTTCGTAGTTGCTCTTGTTCTGCGAACGGAACGCCTCGGAAACCATCCTCTGAATGCGCAGTGCTCGGCCGGATTCTGCCTTGGCACCAGATACCGCCGCTTGAATGGCAATGTACTCGTTCTCAACCTGTTGAAGATTCAACAAATTCTCGGTGCTATTCGATTCCTTTGCCTTCGCGGCCGCAGCGCGTACCTGTTCGCCCTTGTCGAGCATGATGCCAATGGCAACCTGCATCTCGGCTTCGTTCAGCGCAGTGCCTTTCTTTAACTTGGCGAGTTTTTCAGGATCGAGGCCTACCTGCTCCATGCGGTCTTTCAGGTCTTTGTCCTTGAGCACCCCGCGGCGCTGCGCGTTAATCCGCGCGCCGTGCTGTCGAGCGACTTGGCGAATCAGGTCCAGCACTTCGTCAGACGTGTTCAGCTTGTCGAGACGGATGTTGATGGCTTTTTCGCCCGGTTCGGCACCGCGCCGCGGCGGTTCCGGTGGTTCCATGGGGATGCCTGTACTGGGAGGTCGTGGCGGGATTCCAGCGCCGCCGCCGGCTGCCCCTACCTGGGCATTGCGGGCCCGCATCCGGCGCAGGGCGCGCTCGATCCGGTTGTAAATGTTCTGCAGGCCAATAAAGCTCTGCGTAAGGTCATCGGGCGGCTCTTCCGGACCACCACCCTCGTCACCGTCGTCCTGGTCCTTGTCGGTTTTGTTGTTGAATCCCAACTCGTCGTTCAGTTTGTCGAGTTCCGATTTTGCCTTGTCGAGTTCCTTCTGCTTTTCGAACGGCTTGGCGACTTGCTCTTGTCGGTCCTCGAGTTCCTGCATCAGCTTTGGAACCTGTTCATGCAAGTAGGTTTCGCTCCGCTCGATGCTGTTTCCAATCCGCTCAAGACTTTGAATTGTGCCCATCGGGCTCGGCTCAACTTCGCCCTTTTCGTTTGGCTCGCCCTGGCCCATCTTGAAATCCCACGATCGAGCGCCGCGCAGATACCCACCGCGTCCACCCTGATCTGCCAGGCCAGAATAAATCTCGAACCCGCCGTACTCCCCGAGCAACTTGCCCTTATCAAATGCGCCTTGCAGTGCCACGTTGAGCGCCGCGCCAGCTTCCTTACGATCGGAGAAATGCTTCTTTCCAACCGTCATGGCGAACTTTTCAGGTCGCGCATCCCACTTCGTCCGATCGGCGCGCGTCATATCAAGCATTTTTCGGGTGGTTTCAATCTGCTCGGGTAAGCGCGCGACCTTCGCACGATTGTCGAATTGCTGGTCCCGGTAGGCCGAATGCACCATCTCGAGACGGTGCAGCGTCGATTCGAGTTCAATCTTGCGGAATAGCCGTTGGTCCCCCGAGGCTGCTGCCTTCATCTCCGCGTAGTTCATCGACGTTTTGGACAGGTCGCCAATGTCGGCCAAGTCGGTTTCGCCTTTCATCAAACTGCGAATGAATTCCGCCTTGCGCGTGAGCACGTCCCACATCGTTTCGTCGAAACTCTTCTTCGTGACGAAATTGCGAACCAGCACTTCCTTGTTGTCGTTGCCCCACCGAATGCCGCGGCCAATCACTTGTTCTACCTGATCAGGTCGGTACGGCGGTGCCAGGATGTGCAGGGCTCCAAGCCTCTTCTGCACATTCACGCCAACGCCGAGTGTGTCGCTATGCCCGATTACCACAGCGATGTTTCCCTTGTTCACATCTGAAAATAGTTTTTGCTTTGCCGCTCCTTTGTAGTCCTGAATGAAGGCAATCTCGTTCTTCGGAATGCCAAGCCCGATAAGTTTGGCTCGCAAATCCTTATAGGAGTCAAATCCGCCAGCACCTTCGCGCAAGTCCATGCCGACAAGCTGCGTCATTTTGCGGTCGCGGTTGTCGTGGTACAGATTGGCGATGTCCTGTGCAGCTTGGTTCAGCTTGCTGTCAGGATCGTCCGCTGCATGTGAATCCACCATGCGAAGGTCGAGGGAGGCTTTCCGGCCATCTCCGGTGATAACGAGCATGTTGTCCTCGCCCTTCATGGGCTTTTTGCCGCGGGCTTTTCCAGCCCGCTCGACTAGAGACTCGATGTATTCCAGCAGCGCCGGCGAAGGCTCAACCTCGCGTGCCTGCATCTTCCCTCCAACCATGCCCGGGCGGGAGAGTTTCACGTCCGGGTCGTCGGCAAACTTCACGTCGGCGGTGCGCCGGAACAACTTCGAGAGTTGCTCAAGATTGTCGAACTTCGAGAAGCGCGTGACCATGCGCAGCTTAGAGGGATCCTCGGGTGATCCCTCGGCGCGTGTCACCGACTGCCCGAACGTAGCGGCCCAGGCGTCGAAGTGCTGCATCCCCAATTCTTGCAGCATCTTCTCGTCGAGGAACTTCATCATGATCCAGGCTTCGGCTACAGTGTTCGTAATCGGCGTTCCCGTGGCGAACACAATGCCGTTGCCGTTATTGATCTTAGTTATGTACTGCGCCTTGATGTAGGCGTCCATCGAGCGCTGTGATTTGGTTTGCGGCACGCCGCGGACTCGGCCCATCTTGGTCGGGAAAGGCAGGCTCTTCATCCGGTGCGCTTCGTCCACAATCAGACCGTCCACACCGAGTTCGTTGAAAGGCGTTACATCGTCCTTTTTCTCTTCGGCTGCGTAGCGATCGAGAATCGCTTCAAAATTGGCAATCTGTGTTTCGATGACCTTAACCGTCTCGCGGTCGCCGTTCTCCTTCGCCTCTTCCAATTTTTCGCGGGCCGTGTCCAGCATTTCATTGGTCGTGGCCTTGGCAATCTCGGCGCCGGGCGGCATTTTTGCGAACTGACTGTCTCCGATAATGACAGAATCCCAATCGCCGGTTGCGATGCGATTCAGGAATTCCTTGCGGTTCAGCGTCTCGAATGAATCGGAATCCGCAACCAGATAGTTCGCGTTCGGGTACAACCTCATCAAGTCTGCGGAGTTTTGTGGAACCAGATGTGTTGGAAATACGATGATCGGCTTTTTCTTGAGTCCAAGTCGGCGCCATTCCATTGCCACTGCGCCCATGATGTAGGTCTTGCCAAGGCCCACTTCATGCGCCAGCAGAGTATTCATGTCTCCAGACACGGCGCGCCACACCGCATTCTTCTGGTATGGACGCAGTTGAATCTCAGGGTTCATCCCGGGGAATGTGAGATGCGAACCGTCCGGTTGCCAATCGACGTTCGCGTTCAACTTCTCGTTGAACAGATCGGACACTTCTTGCGAGTACGGCGAATCCTCGAAAACCCAGCGCTTGAGTTCCGCGTGCAGGTCGTTCAACTTCTGCTCGGCCGCTGCCGTTTCCTTCGGGTTCATTATTCGCTTGTTGTCAGGCAGCGGATCGTAGATCACCGGTGCGCGAAGGTTTAATCCCTGGTTCAAGAGCCATTCTGCCGAGGCTCTCCCGGTCCCCCATTTAGTCCGATTTAAGACTGGATCAATGCCGTAGGGAACCTCAAGGTCGTACGTCGCGCCGATTTCATCATGGTAGAGTTTCACGCTGCGCGAGTCGTGGAGTCCGAGGATGTGCCCAACGAAGTCCTTCATCACATGGTTGGGAATCCACGGCGAGCCCAGCTTCATAAAGATTCTGCTTGGCGGGACCGTCTCAGGAATAACCGCTTTCAAGGCTTCAACGTTTGGCCGGAAGTTCTCATTCTCTGCCGCTGCCGCTTCGGCCTCTGCTAACTTTTTGCGCACATTCCCCGAAAGATAGCGGTCGGATGTCTCCCAATGCCCATCGGGCGACTCGAACACAAGACCTTGGCCTTTGAGATCGTTCTGTAATTCCACTGTCGGCTTGCCGGTCAACTCGGCCATGCGATCAAAGTCGAGACGACCCTTCTCCGCGAGCGCAATCAACATCGCATCTTTGGCATTATCAGCGGTGGTGATCGTCCTGGTAGGTGTGACGACGCGCTGCCGGAAGATTGCCGCTTTGGTCGCGGTCTTGGTGTCCTTGTCGTAGTCCTCAAGCGATAACAGCAACGGAAGATCGGGGTCCGCGTGCATCGCCTTTTCATTCTTAGGCGAGTGAATGATACCGTTTTTCTGTTTGAACCGATCGTAGGTGGTGTTCAGCCGTTGGCGCAGCGCATTCAATTCCTTTTGACTGCGGTCCTTCGCCTCGGCCTGCAAGAGTTCCCGCGCCACGTCGCGCACGCCAAGCATTTCCTTGAGCGTTTGCACCTGCTTTTTGGGGAAGTCTACTTCGTGGATTGTTTCATCGCCAATGCGCCGAAAGACGCGGCCATTTTTCACTGCGAGTCCGTACTGCTTCATTTCCTTGTAGTCGGGGATCGCATCGCCGCTGGCAGTATCCGATACCGAATCGGGCACCTTGCGCTCGCCCATGGCATTTTCGGGGAGCCTCGCCACTGCCTTCCCCAAGGCTTCCGCAAGGTTTTCGTCTGGCCGCGGAACTAGCGCAGGCTCCCCCTGGCGGTGCATCGTACCCGCCAGTTCCATGTCGCCCAGCATCATGTAGGGATGCCGTGCGAAATACTCGTTCACGGGAATCTTATTTCCGGCCGGGCTGGTAATCTCCTGCAAAGTCTTGAATGACTCGCCGGCAGGCTTCTCGCCCACTTCGCGCTTGCGGAAAAACAGGATGTCGGTCGTCACTTCCGTTCCCGCGTTTCCCTTGAATGCCGTGTTGGGTAAACGAATCGCGCCAATCAAATCAGCACGCGCGGCAAACAGGTCGCGGTGCTTGGCGTCCATCGAGTCGAGCGTGTGCGCGGACGTGATGAGCGCAGCCACGCCGCCCGGGCGCAACTTGTCGAGCGTTTTCAGGATGAAGTAATTGTGAATCGAGAGTTTATGTTTGTTGTACGCGGGATCATTTACGATGATCTTGCCGAACGGGACGTTGCCCATCGCAATGTCGTACCGATCGTTCGGTGCTTTGAAGTCTCCGAAGTTCTGAATGCGCACGTCGGCGCTTTGGTAGAGTTGCTTTAGGATGCGCCCGGAGAGGGGATCGAGTTCAATTGCTGTTCTCTGCGTCGTGTCTGCGAGATCACCAGGCTCAAGTCCGAGGAAATGCCCGATTCCTGCGGACGGTTCCAACATCTTTCCATCTCGAAAGCCGAGCCGTCGTATACCATCCCACATTCCCCGAACAACCGGTTGGCTTGTATAATGAGCATTGGTTGTCGATGCGCGCGCACGGCGATACTCGTCCTCGGAGAGTAGGTTCTTGAGTTCTTCATGTTCCTCTGCCCAATTCTTCCCGCCTTTGGTTTCGGAATTGAAAAGCTGATTCGAGGCAATGCCGCCCCAACCAACGTACTTGACGAGAATCTGTTGCTCTTCGGGAGTTGCGAGCCTGCCTTCGGATTCTATTTGCTTGAGGATGCGAATGGCAGCGACGTTGGCACGGTATTTTGTTCGCTCGCCTCCGGCTCCGATGGCGTCTCGATCGGTGATGCGGTAGTCGTTTCCGGCTCGCTGTCCGGTGATATGCTGTCCGGGTTCTCGCCCAGTTGCGGCTGGTCCTCCTCGCTCGGCAGGAACAGGTATCTCTGCCTCACGTCCTCCCAAGCCGCTTGGTGGTCCACCCCGTGGTTGTTCACCGCGTCCAGCAAGTCGTCCTGCGTCTGTTCCGCCGCCTCCACCGCCCTCTGATGCAACTGGCCGCTCTTCTCCAGTTCGTGATACATCTTCGGGCGAAACTTCTTCCAATGCTCCTTCGCTTGAGCCACCCACGGGCTGCTGTTGAGTGGGCTCACCGGGTTCGGTTGGCTGCTCATAAGTGGGTACCTCTTCTGTCGGGAGTATACTCTCTTCCGGTTCAGGTGGCGCAAGATTCGGATAATCTGCCAACACTTCCGGTGGGACCACCTCACCGCGATCTAAAGCATCACGTACAGCGGCTTCGTGCGCACCAATAAATTCACCGCCTCGAATGCGTGCGCCTTCGGACGGTTGTGCTCCAATCGTTCCCCGCGCCTCATCCCTCTGCCGCCTCTGCTCGCGGTATTCATCGCGTGTCATCTGCCACGGCTCGCGCGTCGGCACCTTATCCGCTTCGGTGAATCCCCCAGGAGTGGCTTTCTCCATGAGCGAAGGAGTGGGGGCCTCGGTGGGAAGCTCACCGCTCGTAGCCGGATGAGTGAGCAATTTTCGCAGTTGCGCTGGACTGGTGATGCCGAGCGACTTGGCGGTGTCCCTAAACGTCTCATTGTTCTTCCAGAAGTCCGCGACTGCGGCACCTTTGGCCGCTTGCGCCTGCCCGATGATGCCGTCTACAAACTTGGAGACGGCCTCGGGAGACTTATCGCGCCAGTTGTAGCCAACCGTGCCCTCCCGTTCTTTCAGACGATTTGCGAGCTTCGAACGGTACGTTTCTCGAAACAGGTCCAAGCCGGACTTTGGCTCTTCGGAAGTCTCTCGTTCCGTGGGAGTTATTTCCTCGCTTGGTCCAATTTTGGACTGCGGGGCTTCGGTCGGCAACTCTGGCCGCCCCGCTTGCTCCAGTTCGCTGCGCTTGGCTTCGCGGATGGCCAGCGTGTCCCCGGGCTCTGCGGTCGCCATGCCGCGCTCAAGGTTTGCTCGATCCATGGCTATCGCTTCTTCGTTGGAAAGCGGACGCCCGGCCTGCTCTTCAAGGTCCGCTTTCAACTCTGGCGGAAGTTCCGCGCCCTCGGCGCGCTCGCTGGTCGGCGTGGCCCGGCTAGTTTCTTGGGGCTGCATCATCACTTCGCGCGGCTCGGGCGCCTCGGTCGGAAGTTCGGCGCTGGTCGGTCGCGCCTCAGTCGCTACTTGCTCGCGAGGCTCTTCTGTTGGGGTTACGGCTTCCTCAACCGGCGCAACCTTCCGCGCAGCACGCTTAGGCTTAGGCGCAGCAGGGGCTTCCTCTGGCTCTGGCGGGGTTTCCGGCTCGGGTGATGGTTCTGGACCTTCCGGCGCCGCTTCGGCTGCTGGCGGCAATTCCTTGGTCTTGGCAGGCAGTTTCGGGGTTGCTTCGGCCTTCGCGGCCGCTTCGCGCTCGGCGCGCATGGCGTTCTGGCGGTCAAACTCCCGCCAGGCGTCCATGTAATTCTTGGTGGTATTGATGGCTCCCCGGAAGCCTTCGAACATGCTCTTGACGCCCATTGCGGTAAACGCCATGGTGGGAATCGCGCCGGCGAGGATGGTAGTCGCCCGATCCCAGTTTTCATTCACGATGGCATCTCGGAATTCAGGGATTTGGTGCATGAGGTGTGCGGCCATCGGCACGGTGAACGCCCCTCCCAAGAGAATCTTTACGGCCGCAGTTGCCGCAAATCCTTCGGGTAGTCCCTCCATCGCGGCCATGAGCGCGATGTTTTCGGGCGTGGTCAACTCCCCAACGCTTTTCAGGAATGCGCGCTTCTGACTGGTGCCTGGCCCTTCCTCGTATGGAGACATCGTAGCTTCGAGGGGGAACAGTGGCGTGTTTCGGCTGGCAGACATTCCCTGCACAGCTTGGAAAACGGTCGGCCCTTTCGGCACAGTGTCCTGGCTCAACCACCGTTCAAGATTCTTGGCGCCTTCCCGGCGCAGACGTTCCCACGGCCCGAGCGCTTCTTGCCGCTGCTTTTCGAGTTCAGCATTATCCGCTTCGATTTCCGCGCGCTGCTTCTTCTGATCGTCCGTCTCGGACGGGATGCCGCTCCAATATTCGTTGG
>Ga0187873_1003373_pt1 | contig 11533 bp, 8 predicted proteins | sample June2016WEW_16_1_2_FD_133012 | JGI IMG/M metagenome (GOLD analysis project Ga0187873, IMG submission 133012) | Peatland microbial communities from SPRUCE experiment site at the Marcell Experimental Forest, Minnesota, USA - June2016WEW_16_100 | ecosystem: Environmental > Terrestrial > Soil >... | reverse complement strand
TGACCAGCGCCGCTCGCGAAACTCCAGCCACACCTTTGCTGGTCAGCATCAGCGTCAACATGATCATCAACTGCTGCCCCAGCGACAGATGAATGCCGGAGACCTGCGCGACGAAGATCGCGGCGACAGAAAGATAGAGCGAGCTGCCAGTCAGGTTAAAGCTGTAGCCGGTGGGAATGACGAACGCGACGATCTGGCGCGGCACGCCTATGGCTTCCATCGCTTCCATGGCTCGCGGCAGCGCCGCCTCGGAGCTTGCCGTACCGAAGGCGATTGTGACCGGCTCGGCTACAGCTTTGATGAATGCCCGTAGCGGCACCCGGAACATCAACGCGATCGGCAACAGAACGCCGAGGATGAAAACGATCAGCGTCGCATAAAGCGTGAGCAACAACTTCAGCAGGCTGCCAAGCACGCCGAGCCCGGTGTGTCCCACAGTGTAGGCCACGGCTGCGCCAACGCCGAGCGGCGCCATGTACATCACGATATTGGTGAACTTGAACATTACCTCGCTCAGGCTCTCGCAGAAGGCCAGCATGGGCCGCCGTTTGGCCTCGCTCAACATGGCCAGCGCAACTGCAAAGATCAGGCTAAAGACCACCACCTGCAGCACTGCGCCATCGGCCACAGCCTTGGCAATGTTCTCCGGAAACACGTGCAGGATAGTGTCTTCCGCGCTCAGCTTGCTAACGGAGCTGGTATCGGCCGTGGTCGGCGCGGGAAGTTGAACACCGACGCCGGCCTTGCTCAGGTTGATGGCCCCGAGCCCGAGGAAGATTGCGATGGTCGTGACTACTTCAAAAAAGATGATCGAGCGGAGGCCGAGCCGGCCGACCTGGCGCAAGTTGGAGTGTCCGGCGATGCCGACTACCAGCGTTCCGAACAGCAGCGGCGCGATGATGGTCTTGATCAGCCGCAGGAAGATGAGCGCGAGAACGCGCAGGTGGACGGCGACATTGGGAAAATCGTGCCCAATCTCCGCGCCCAGCAGCATGGCAATGAAGATCCACGCGGTGAGCGTGCGGCGCAAGCATCCATAAATGACGAGGGCGGCCAGCGCAATCCAGCGCAGAGCGGGAAAGAACATCGCCGTTGCTTGTCCGTCGAAGCGCGAGCACATCAGCGCCGCGACCGCGGCAATGGCGGCGATCACAAGCGCGATGTTCTGGCGGCGGTTGGTCATTAACTCCAGCGTTTATCCCCGCTGTCATCCTGAGCGAAGCGCCCGCCGAGTTTTTCCAACCCGCGATGTTGCGCGTTGGTCGGGCGCGCAGTCGAAGGACCTGCTTTCCGGCAGCTCTCGCGTAACCCTAGAAAAAACAGGTCCCTCGACTTCGCTCGGGATGACACCTTTTCTTCCATGATGGATGGCACGCACCATTCACCGCAGCAAATCTTCCAGCTCCACGCCGCGGTCGGTGCGCTCGTCGCGATACTTGATGATTACCGGCGTGTACAGTGACAGTCCCCAGTCCACAGTTTTGCCCTTGGTGATGGAGCGCGCGCCGGGCACAACGACCGCGTCCTCCGGAACGCGAAGTCCTTCGGTTGCGGTGGCACGATAGATCTCGCCCTTCACGGTATCAAACAGCGGCGTGGATCGCGTCAGAATCACTCCGGCTCCCAGCACCGCACGCGCGCCCACCTGCGTTCCTTCATACACGCCACAATTGCCGCCGATCAGCACGTCGTCTTCAATGATGACCGGCGATGCGTTGATCGGCTCCAGCACGCCGCCTACTTGCGCCGCGGCGCTGATGTGGACTCGCTTCCCCACCTGCGCGCACGAGCCTACCAGTGCGTGCGAATCGACCATCGTGCCTTCGTCAACATACGCGCCCACGTTGATGAACATCGGCGGCATGCAGACCACTGACTTTGCAACATAAGCCCCGCTGCGTACCGACGAGCCGCCGGGAATGACGCGTATCTCTTCGCGGGCGGCGAAGTGACGCGTCGGATAGGTGCCCTTGTCGACGAACGAGAGGACATGGCGATCGCCGCTCTCCACCAGTTTGCCGATGCGGAAGCCAAGCAGGATTCCCTGCTTCACCCACGCGTTAGTTTGCCAATGACCGTCGATCTTTTCCGCCGCTCGAATCTCGCCTGCGGTCAGCGCATCGCGGAAGCGCACGAAAACTTCGAATGCCTTGGGATCATGCGATGCGCCCGCGCCCATCGCGTACAGCCGCTCGATTTCAGGCTGGAGTTCATGCATGGCGGGCAGTATAACTGGTCGTTGGGCAAGACTGCAGCTAGAGTGTGTGATAAGGATGGTCGCGGGTGACGCTTTGTGTCAGGGCACGACTTCAGTCGTGCCGACACTACAGCCCAAGGTAGCGGCTTTAGCCGCTGAAGACAGGGGCTGAAGCCGAGTCTTTTTTGTGCGCCTGTTCGGCACGACTAAAGTCGTGCCCTGATACAAGGCCAACTACGAAGCACATTTAGTTCTAGCTCGAACACAAATCGGAGTCGGCGGCACAAATTGAGGTCCCTCTAAAGAATCACATGCGAATTGACGCTATCACCCTCCGCGAGCTGAAAATCCCCCTCGTCCACTTTTTTGAGACGAGCTTCGGACGCACGTACACGCGTCGCGTTCTGCTGGTCACATTGCATAGTGATGGCCTTGAGGGCTGGGGCGAGTGTGTTGCCGGCGAGAATCCTTACTACAGCGAGGAGTACATCGACGGCGCGTGGGATGTCATCGTGCGCTACCTCGGCCCGGCGCTGTTGGGCAAGACGCTGCAATCCGGGCGCGAGGTTCCCGCGCTGCTGGCACCGGTGCGCGAGCATCGCATGGCCAAAGCCGCTCTGGAGAATGCCGCGTGGGATGCCGAGGCGCAGGAAAAAGGCATTCCGCTGTGGAAGCTGCTCGGCGGCACACGCGGCGAAATCGCCTGCGGCGTCAGCATTGGCATTCAGGACTCGCACGAACAGCTGTTGCGGAAAGTCGAGACTGAGCTGGCGGCTGGTTATCAGCGGATCAAGATCAAGGTCAAGCCGGGCTGGGATGTCGAAGTGCTGGAGAAGATCCGGGCGCGATGGCCCGACATTCTTCTGAGCTGCGACGCAAATTCTGCCTACACGCTGGCCGACGAGCAGCATCTGAAGACCTTCGACACCTTCAAGCTGTTGATGATTGAGCAACCGCTGTGGAGCGACGACTTCTATTTCCACGCGCGCTTGCAGAAGCAATTGCAGACGGCGCTCTGTCTGGACGAAGCGATTCGCAGCGCCCGCGATGCCGAAGCCTCACTGGAGTTGGGCGCATGCCGCATCGTCAACGTCAAAGTCGGGCGCGTCGGCGGCTTTTCCGAAGCGCTCGCCATTCATGATGTTGCGCAGCGCTTCGGCGTTCCCGTGTGGTGCGGAGGGATGCTGGAGTCCGGAATTGGCCGCTCCCACAATGTGGCACTTTCTACTCTGGCTAATTTCAAGTTGCCAGGAGATGTGTCGGCGTCAAAGCGCTACTGGAAAGAGGACATCATCGAGCCCGAAGTCGAAGTCTCAGCCGAGGGAACAATCACGGTCACCGACCAGCCGGGCCGCGGATATGAGCTGAGGAAAGACCTGATCGAGGCATTGACGGTGCGAAAGGAAGAGCTAAGGTAGGGACTCATCGGGCCTTGAAGGGGCATGGCTTTAGCGGCACGCCTGAACAGGCTGCTAAAAAAGTCGATCTGACGCCTGGCTCGGGTAGTGCGGACCTTTAGGTCCGCGTTGGCGCTGTCAGCACGATTCGGCTTTAGCCGCTGAGGTACTTCCTTCCAACCCGCTAGAAGAGCGGGGTTTCGCGATTTCCCGGAAGGTACCTCAGAGCCTAAAGGCTGCTTGAATGGTTAGCGCCCGACGCGGCGCTGAAGCGCCGCACTACCCGAACCGGCCCTGTGCTTCGATTTTTTCAGCAGCCCGTGAAGGCCTGCCCTTTCAAACCCAACCTTCAAGCTACTTGTGATTGTTCTGCGCCTGATTCACTGCGCTGCCGTTTGCCGCGACTACATCGGTGCTCTTGTGCAGAAGATCGAGGGCCTGAGCGGTGGTCAGGTTGGAGGGCACGGGGCGAAAATCAGTCATGGTCTCCGTTGACCAAATCGTAAGCGACTTCACCAGCAGGATCTTGCCATAGAATTGCAGGGTTTCCTGCACTTCTTCCCAATCGCCGCCGCCGACGTCCTGCTGCACAATGATGAACTTGCCACCCTTATACAGTTTGCCCAAAATTCCCCAGCCGAAGTCGACGTCCTTAAAGAGCGTTCCGTCGATCTTAGCGATACGCATGGCCTTGCGATCGATGATCATGTCGCCTTCCATTCCGAGGTACACCATGGTCTCGTGGTTCGGCGGATTGAAGCCAAGATTGGGCCGGAACTTCAAGTGAACCAGTTCCTCACCGTTAGGGCCGTGGTCGGTGCCGGCGTAGGTATAGAGAAAGGCGTCAGGAAGGCTGGTCAACATCTCCTCGGAGCGTTTATCGTCAGCAGCGCTGGCCTCGCTCCGCTTCCGCCGCGCGTCCGGATTATTTGCGAACTTCTGAAGCTTTTCGTCTTCCTTCTGGCGCTCTTCAGCGGTCAGCGGATGGCCATTGATCAGCAATGTGCTGGACAATCCGCCCTGTGGAGTGCGAAGAAATTCTTTCGCGATGGAATGGTCTTTGTATTCGGTAGTGTCCTTGAATATGCAGTAATACTGCACGCCACTGGCCTTGATCTCGTTTCTCGACGCGCGCCGCACCAACTCGAGCGGATCAATCTCTGGTCTTTGCTGCGCGGAAGCAACGGCTTGCTGCGTGGGAACTGGTTTTTGCTGCGCGGAGATGATCCCATTAGCCAGAAGGACGGCCAATGTTGCCGCCAAGACCCACGAGATACTATTGCGACGTGATTCCACAAAATCCCTTCGGAGTTTAACTTGCCATTTAGTTAGACGCGTGGAACGCGCTATTCGTCGCTTTTCTGAAGATCGTTTTCGGCCGGACGCCACTGGCTGGGCGCTGCATTTCTTGAAGCCACGCAGAGACAATGCTACCGGAAGGCTGGCCTTTGCAAGGTGCGATGAATATCACTTAGAGGGAGTAGAAATCGTCACGGCGGCTTGCTGATCGGCTAGGCGAGCCTTGACAGGTTACGAGAAAGTTCGTGTCGTCGTGCGTTGATGGGGCGCGGCTTCAGTTGCGCCTTGCTACTATCGGGAGAAGGCCGTCAGAAGAGCGCTTGCCGGCAGTCTGGCGGAAACTGCAACGACTATGCAACGCAAGGTCATTTCCGAGCTGCTTGACCAGGACCTGGGAACGCCCGCGGAAGTGGCATCGTCGTTGACCGACCTGCGTCACATCAACCTCTGGTTCGGCGGCACGCGGACAACTATTGCACTATTGCGGCGCATCGCTGCTGAGTCCGATTGTCGCAAGCTATCGCTGCTGGAGGTCGCAGCCGGTGCCGGGGACGTTCCGCTGGCCGCGCAACGCGCCCTCGCCGGCGATGGAACGGAGCTTCGCGTGACGCTGCTGGATCGCATACCGTCGCATCTGCCAGCCGACGGCGTGGCTTCCGTCTGCGGCGATGCGCTCCATCTGCCCTTTCGCGACGATGCTTTCGACGTGGTGAGCTGCTCTCTGTTCGCACATCACTTAGATCCTGACTCGCTGCGCCTGTTTGCCGGCGAAGGGCTGCGCGTGTGCCGGCGCGCGCTCCTGATTAACGATTTGATTCGCAGTCGCCTGCATCTGTGGATGGTCTATGCAGGCTTACCGCTCTTTCACAGCCGCATCACCTGGCATGACGCGCCGGCGTCCGTGCAAAACGCGTACACGATCCACGAAATGAGAAGGCTGCTGGAAGGACTGCCCGCACGGCGCATTACAGCTTCCCGGCATTATCTCTATCGAATGGGAGTGTTGGTGTGGAAAGAGAGCAATTAGCAATTAGTAATTAGTAATAAGCAACACCTATGCTGTAATTGCGGGCAATCGTAGTTGATCGCACGTGAACGTTGGGCTTTTTGGCCCCATTGTATGCTGCCTTGGCCAAAGCTAGTTGCTAATTGCTAGTTGCTAATTGCTAACTAACAACCAATTCGATCTCGCAATCATTGGCGGCGGCCCGGCGGGAAGCTCTGCTGCCATTGCGGCCGCGCGCCTGGGGGCAAGCGTTGTTCTGCTCGAGGCTCGGAACTTCCCACGTCACAAAGTGTGCGGAGAATTCGTATCAGCCGAGGCGCTGGGTGTGCTTGCCGGCCTGCTGCAGGACGTGCCTGCAGGCCGGGCGCTCCTCGACGCTTCGCCCGCTATTCAGCGCACACGCCTATTCTTGGGCACGCGAATGATCGAAGCCCCGGTGTCGCCACCGGCGCTCAGCATCACTCGCTACGATCTCGACGCTCAACTTTGGATGGCCGCACGAGCCGGCGGTGTTGAAACCCGGAGCAACTGCGAGGTCACAGCCGCTGAAGGCAGCGGACCATTTAGGCTGACGACCTCTTGTGGAAACTTTTCCGCAAAAGCGCTGATCATCGCGGCAGGCCGGTGGTCACAATTCACGTCCGACCGGACCGTTCCAGCTGGCCCCAGGTGGATTGGGGTGAAGGCTCATTTTCGCGAACCTAATCCCGATCCCTCAACCGACCTTTATTTTTTCGGGAATGGATATTGCGGCGTTCAACCGGTGGCGCAAGACGTAATCAATGCCTGCGCCATGGTGCGCTCTGACCGCGGCACGTCGCTGCAGGAAGTGTTCACGCTACACGCGAAGCTGGCGGAACGAGCGGCCGGTTGGACTTCGGTGAGCCAACCGGTCAGCACCGCTCCATTGATTTATCGCAGCCGACAGCCGGTGCGCGGCAATATCATGTTTGCAGGCGATGCCGCTGCCTTCATCGATCCCTTCGTCGGCGACGGCATCTCCATCGCACTGCGCAGCGGGCAACTGGCGGCGCAATGTGCAGGCAAGTTTCTTTCGGGCGAAATTGAATTAGGTGAAGCGGGGGCGCTATATCAGAACAAGTACTCACGGCAATTCGCACCGTTATTGTCGGCTGCGGCGCGAGTGCGCTCGCTGCTGTCGCTGCCCGTTCTCGCCCAGGCCGCCGCATTCGAACTGCTGCGCCTCCCGGGCGTGATGCCGTTCGTGATTCGCAAGACGAGAAGGGCCGCAGAGCCGGCAGTTGGTACGCAGCACAAGACCAGAGGCTAGTTTAAATCGAAGTCTACATGCTAAGTGCCGAACTATAGCGGTTCCAGCGTCGGTGTATCGGGGTAGAGCGGACCTTCAGGTCCGCGTCCAGGCTGCGCCCCGACATTTTGGCACGAACAGAGCCCCGTTTGACGCGGCGCTGAAGCGCCGCTCTACCCGAGCTCAGGGATACAGCAATTCGGGAATTGCTCTAGCTTTTCGCCTGCTCTGCCATCACCCGCAGATCCCGCCCGGTCATCTCCTTCGGCTGCGGAACGCCCAGAATCCCTAACATCGTCGGCGCGATGTCTTGCAGTGCGCCATCAGGACGTAGCGTGAAGCGCCGCTGATCACCCTTCAAGTTCGGGATCGTCACGGCATGCTCAGCTGCGACGATGAACGGGACAGGATTGGTTGTGTGCGCGGTCTGCGGGCCGCCGGTCGCAGGATCGATCATCTGCTCGGCATTGCCGTGGTCTGCGGTGACGATCATCGCTCCGCCGCTCTGTCGCAATGCACTATAGACCTGACCCAGACAGCCATCGACCGTCTCGACTGCCGTTATCGTCGGCGGAATCTTGCCTGAGTGTCCCACCATGTCGGCGTTGGCGAAGTTCACCACCATCACGTCAAATGTGTTTTCCCTGATTGCCTTCACCACCGCGTCGGCAATGCCCTGCGCCGACATCTCCGGCTTCAGATCGTAGGTCGCGACTCTGGGCGACGGTACCAGCACGCGATCTTCGCCAGAAAAAGGCTTCTCCACACCGCCATTGAAGAAGTAGGTGACATGGGCGTATTTCTCGGTCTCGGCGACGCGCAGGTTGCGCAGGTTGCGGTCGGCCATTACATTCGCCAGGATGTTGGTCAACGACACCGGTGGCGAGACGACCGGCAGCGTGAAATGTTTGTCGTACTGCGTCATGCAGACGTAAGTCAGATCTTTGGGCGCGCGATTGCGCGGAATCGTGCTGTCAAGATCTTCGGCGCCTTCCAGTTCGCGGCCATCCTGCGGTGTGAAGTGGCTGTTGCGCGCCAGGCACCGCGTGATCTGCCGCGCGCGGTCAGCGCGAAAGTTGAAGTTGAGGCAGACATCGCCATCGCGAATGTTGCCCAGCGGCTCGCCACGCTCGCCGGTCAGCACAAACGGGATGATGAACTCATCAGTAACTCCCCGGTTGTAGGAGTCCTTCACGCCCTGCACCGCGTCGGTGTAACGGCCGCCCTCGGCGTCGCCGTAGACCATCGCATCGAAAGCCTTCTTCTCGCGCTCCCAGCGGCGGTCTCGGTCCATCGCGTAGTAACGCCCACTCACGGTGGCAATCTTGCCGACGCCGTACTCGCGCATCTTCTGCTGCAACTGCTCAATGTAGCCGGCGCCGTTGGTGGGCAGAGTGTCGCGTCCATCCATGAAGCAGTGCACGAAGACGCGCTCCACACCGTTCTGCTTGGCCATGCGCAGCAGCGCGTAGAGATGGTTCTGGTGCGAGTGCACGCCGCCGTCGGAAAGTAGTCCGAAAAGGTGCAGCCGTCGCTCGCCTGCGCGGGCAGCGGTCATCGCGCTAATCAACGCCTGATTCGTGAAGAACTCGCCATTTTCGATCATGAGATCGATCTTGGTGATGTCCATGTAAACTACGCGCCCGGCGCCAATGTTGAGATGCCCGACCTCGCTGTTGCCCATCTGCCCGGTCGGCAGGCCGACGTAGCGGCCGCTGGTGTGGATGAGCGTGTTGGGATATTCGGCGAGCAGGCGATCGTAGTTAGGTTTGCGCGCCAGCGAGATGGCGTTAGCAGCGGACGGCGGAGCATAACCCCAGCCATCGAGGATGATGAGGATGAGCGGACGCGGAGGAGTCACAAGTATGCGTTCCCGTTTAGTTTCAGGTCCGATTAGTGCCCGAAAAGCTCGCGCTCCAAATCGGTGCGAGGCAATTCCAAATAAGCCGCAACCTCGGAAAGGATGCGAACCAGAGTACCAAGTCTAAGCTCTTTGTGCGCGGGAACTGTGACGTGATGTTGAGTACTACGAATTGTGGACGTGAGGCGATATGGCTGCCCCCCTGCCGAGTGGCCTCATATCCGTAGCGACGAAGGAGCTTTGCAAGTTCTGAACCGCTGAGGTCGCGCGGCAATTTCAAGCGCTGATAACCTCGTCGTGAACGAAGTGAAGTCGGATCACGGCAGGGGCCGCACCTTCGTCGAAATAACAACGGACCGCGTCGCGCACCATCTCTCGAAGCTCGTCCACGGAGTCAGCCTGCGTGAAGATGGCATGACCCAGAGCGTGCGCTTCGTAGCCGCCTTCGGGCGACTCCTCGACTGCAAAAATGATTTCGGACTCGCTCATTGATTCCCGATTATAACAACCGCTGGCAGCCCCCAATGACGGCGGAACCGCAGATCCCTCCAGTCGGACTGAAGTCCTCGGTCGGGATGACAATTCCACCAGATGGCAGCATCTGACGGAGTCAAAGGCGCGCCGGCTGCAAGACTAGGAACTAGTCCCCACCCCTAACCTCCAATCCCCAGCGCCTATTATTCTTTTGCCTTCTTCCCCAGCTCGCCGTGATAATTCAGTGCCTTCAATCCCAGGAACCTTGCTGCCGGGCCGAGCTCTTCTTCGATGCGCAACAACTGGTTGTACTTGGCGATGCGGTCGCTACGCGAGGCCGAGCCGGTCTTGATCTGCCCAGCGCCAGTGGCGACAGCGAAGTCGGCGATGAACGAATCTTCAGTCTCGCCCGAGCGATGCGAGATAACAGTGGTGTAACCGTTCTGGCGCGCGAGGTTGATGGTGTCAAGGGTCTCGCTTACCGAACCAATCTGATTCAGCTTGATCAGGATCGAGTTCGCCACGCCTGCGTCAATCCCGCGCTGGAAGATGTCGATGTTGGTAACGAAGATGTCGTCGCCGACAAGTTGGATTTTGCCGCCGAGCTCGTCCGTCTGCAGCTTCCAGCCGTCCCAATCGTCTTCGGCAAAGGCATCTTCGAGAGAAACGATCGGATATTGCCGCACCCAGTCAGCCCAGAACTTCACCATGTCCTCGCTGGAGTGTTCGCTCTTGTCGGACTTCTTGAAGACGTACTTCTTCTTCGCGCTGTCGTAGAACTCGCTGGCTGCGGGGTCGAGCGCAATCGCAATCTGCTCGCCCGGCTTGTAGCCGGCTTGCGTGATCGCTTCCAGTATCACCTCGATGGCTTCGACATTCGACTTGAGCGAAGGTGCAAACCCGCCTTCGTCGCCGACCGAGGTGTTGTAGCCGCGCTTCTTCAGCACGCCCTTCAGCACATGAAAGGTCTCGACACCCCAGCGCAGCGCCTCGCTGAACGATATCGCACCCACGGGCATGATCAGGAATTCCTGGAAGTCGACATTGTTGTCGGCATGCACGCCGCCATTCAGGATGTTCATCTGCGGCGTGGGCAGCAGGCTGGCGGTGAATCCGCCGAGATACTGATACAGCTCGATGCCGAGATGGTCCGCCATGGCGCGGGCCGCGGCCATGGAGACGGCCAGGATCGCATTTGCGCCCAGCTTGCTTTTTGTGGGAGTGCCGTCGAGGGCAAGCATGGCATTGTCGAGTTCACGCTGCTCGCTGGCGTCGATACCTTCGAGTTCGGGGGCGATGACTTCGTTGATGTTGTTCACCGCTTTGAGCACGCCTTTGCCCGCGTAGCGGCCCTTATCGCCGTCGCGCAGTTCCAGGGCTTCATGTTCGCCGGTTGAGGCTCCACTGGGGACGGCGGCGCGGCCACGGGCTCCGCTGGACAAGATCACGTCAGCTTCAACGGTAGGATTTCCGCGGGAATCAAGAACCTCGCGGCCAAGAATCAGTTCAATGTCAGTCATAAAAGTCCTGCTCTGCCGCCCATGGGATTCGCGAATGCGAGGCGCGAGCGTCATGAAACCAGCTAATTATACGGGAGGCAGCGAGCGGCATCTGTGACGGATGGCCATCCGTTTCCGGACTTTGGACGCCCCCCGTGACCTCGAAAGTCATCCTAAAATTCATATTTCGTGCAGAAAATCGTTTGCAGCGTTGCGGGCGGTTGAGTATGCTCTTTCGGAGTGGTTACTGCACTATAATTGAGGCGTTACCGCCCGACGCCTGTTGGCTGGCGCGGCCGTCTCACGGAGCTTAATAAAATAATGTGGAAGCGGAAGGAAGACGAGTACACCAGTCCCCACGAGTCCGGCATTGCCGGCTCTTCATCGATGCCGGTCGCCCCTCCTGCGCCGTCACGTCCCGCCGAACCTCTGGGCAGCGATAGTCCGGGAGGCAGCGAGGTCGCCACGATCGGGAAGTCCGTCGTGGTGAAGGGCGAGCTTTCCGGCAGCGAGGATTTGATTGTGGACGG
>Ga0187873_1003371_pt1 | contig 11538 bp, 6 predicted proteins | sample June2016WEW_16_1_2_FD_133012 | JGI IMG/M metagenome (GOLD analysis project Ga0187873, IMG submission 133012) | Peatland microbial communities from SPRUCE experiment site at the Marcell Experimental Forest, Minnesota, USA - June2016WEW_16_100 | ecosystem: Environmental > Terrestrial > Soil >... | reverse complement strand
GCGATGCTACGCTGGTACCGCTCTGGTTTCTCGCATGTACCTCCGCACGAGGCATTGCAGGGAACCAATCTCAAGAAGCTCTTACGAACAGTCGAAGCGCTGGCGGATTTGGGGCCCGAACTTACGGCGGACCGCGATTTCGGCCAAACCGCTCGCGCCATGCTGACCGCTGTGATGGAGGCGGCCGGCACGCGCGAGGCTGTGCTCTTTTCGTTCAGCGAACGGCCTTCCTTGCTGACCTCGGTCGATGCCCAGGGATTCGCGCTGCTGCCGGAACCCTCGCTGATTCCCCTGCTCCCCCGCCATGTGCACACCCTGACCGCAGCCGCCGGCCCGGTCGTGCTCAACAGTTCCACCTACGATGTCTTTCTGAGTTCGAACGGCAATGTCGCGCCCGAACTGTTCAAGTGCATTTGCCCGCTGAAAGTCCGGGGAAAGCTCGCCGGAGTGATCGCCCTCGGACGCCGGGAAGGCGATGCCGTGTACGAAGAAGATACGCTCGACGCCTTTGAAATGATCAGCCACTATGTGGCGCTGGCCATTCAGAACCACACTTTAGGCCAGACGCTGGCACAGCGCGTTTCCGAAAACCTGCGGCTGCTGGCCTCGCTGCACGGGTTCTACGACAACGCGCTCGAGGCTTTCGCCACCGCCATCGACGTCAAGCACGTCAACATTCACGGACACTCGTTGCGGGTGGGCCGCTACTCACAGGCAATCGGCGAAGCGCTGGGGATGGGCCCGAACGATGTTGCGTCACTCCGGTCGGCGGCCTATCTGCACGACATCGGCATGGTTGCCGTCGATAAGCGGCTAGTCGGAAAGGCTTCGAAGCTCGATGAGGAAGAGTCCCGCGAGATGCGGGACCACACTGTCGTTGGGCATCAGATCGTCAGCCACGTGCAGTTTCCCTGGCCGCAGATTCCGGAAATCGTGCGCTGGCACCATGAACGCCAGGACGGGTCGGGATACCCGGACGGCTTGCATGGCGACGAATTGCCGCAAGCGGTGCGCATCGTGGCCCTGGCCGAGACCTTCGACGCCATGACCAGCGAGCGTCCCTACCGCGAACGCATGTCGATCGGAACCGCGCTTCAGGAATTGATCCGCATGACCCCGCAAAAATACGATCCCCAGGCGCTGCAGGCCTTGCTGATCCAGGTGCGGCGGGATGCGGTCGGAACGAACCGCATTCCGATGCTTGATCCCGAGGTGATGAACCTTTCGGCTGTAGACGTGGACGAACTGGCGTCCACCTTGCAACACAAGATCAGCCAGGACAAACTTTTTCTCACCTGAGGCCGCGTTTCGCGCCGGTTGCGGTTGACAATGCAATCCAGCAGATCCTACAATTAACACGTTTTAATGAATCGTTTCACTAATACCTGGCCGGTTTCGAGAAAATGTGCTATATATCACTTCTGCCCTTTCAACGAGCTGGGGGGAGTGGTTCGATCCGGCGCGGAGGATAAGGAAATCATATGCTTGAGACCAAATTGACGGTGCCCTTTTACGGTCATGTCCGCCAGTATCACAACATCAAGGCGGAGATCGACGCCAACATCAAGGAAGTTCTGGAAAGCGGCCAGTATGTTCTGGGTCCGATGCTGAAGAAGTTCGAGGGGGAGTTGGCCCAGTTCCACGGGACCAAGTATGCCATTGGTGTGGGCAACGGAACCGACGCGCTGTGGCTAACCTTCAAGGCGTTGGGAATCGGTCCCGGCGACGAGTGCATCACGACGACCAACACCTTCTTTGCCACCGCGGAAGCCATCTGGTTCACGGGAGCAAGCGTCGTGTTTGTCGATTCCGATCCCCGCACGAACTGCATCGATCCCACCAAGATCGAGGCGGCGATCACGCCCCGCACCAAACTGCTGGTGCCGGTCCACCTGTACGGCCAGTGCGCCGACATGAAGGCCATCCGCAAGATCGCCGACAAGCATAATCTCAAGGTGGTCGAGGATAACGCGCAGGCCATCTGCGGGCGCGGCGACGGCTTCAGAATCGGAGAACTCAGCAACGCTGTCACCATCAGCTTCATCATTCAGAAGAACCTGGGAACGTTCGGCGACGGCGGCGCCATTGTTACCAACAACGCTGAGATCGACCGCATCGCGCGCAAGCTGCGCAACCACGGCTCGGAGAAACGCTCCTGCCACAGCATGGGATACAACAGCCGGCTCGACGATCTGCATGCGGGAATCCTCAGCGCCAAGCTGAAGCACATCACGGAATGGAGCGAGCAGCGCAGGAAGTGGGCGGCGCGCTACACGAAGGGCCTGGCGGGCGCCAAGAACATCACGTTGCCTTACGAGACTCCCGGCTACTATCACGTGTATCACCTGTACGTGATCGAGACCAAGCAGGCGAAGCATCGCGATCCACTGCTCCAGTTCCTGAACGACGTCGGGATCGACGCCAAGTGCCACTATCCGATTGCGATCCACCAGCAGGAAGGATATCCGTGGGGTCATGGGGCGCGCATCTCCGGTCCAGTGCCGAATTCGGAGCGCAATGCCGCTTGCTGCGTTTCGCTGCCGATGTTCCCCGAACTGACGGATGAGCAAGTGGATTACACCGTCGACAAGGTCCTGGAGTGGAACAGGAGCGCGCAATGAGCGCAACAAGAACGAGCGGTAAATATCGGGTGCTGGTCGTGGGCATGGGTAAGCGCGGAATGCACCATGCCCAAGCCTTTCAGGCGAACGGCCGGTTCGAAGTGGCCGGTGTCTGCGACATCGACCCAGCCCGTCTGGACGCGGCCGCGGCCAAGTTCGGCGCAGCCAAGGGCACGGACGCGCTCCAGGTCGCTTCCGCTGTGAAGCCCGATGTCTTCTGCTTCTGCACTCTTCCGAACCTCCGTAGCGAGATGATTCGCGCCGGCATCAGGAGCGGCGCGCGCCTGATTGCTTTTGAAAAGCCGGTGGCGCTGAACACGCGCGAAGGCTTTCTGGTCAGGAAGCTGCTGGCGGAGAGCGGCGCCAAGGCCGTGGTCAGCCATCAGCATCGCTACGGCGAGCATTACCGCAAGGTGAAGGAAATCGTTGCCAGCGGCGTGCTCGGGCGCGTCCACACCGTTTACGGCACAGCCTCAGGCTGGATGACGCACATGATTTCGCACCTCATCGACTACATGCGCTGGTACAACGGCGAATCGCCGGCGCAGTGGGTGATGGGACAGGCGGCAGGACGCGTGAAGCTGGCCGACCTGCATCCTTCACCCGACTACATCGGGGGCTTCATCCAGTTTGCCAACGGAGTGCGCGGAATCGTCGAGTGTGGCGCCGGCGCTCCGGATGTTCCTGAGGTCGATTATTGGTGGCGCAAGTGCCGCATCGGCGCACAGGGCACCGAGGGATTCGCTGAGGTCCTGACTGGCGGCGGCTGGCGAGCGGTGACCAAGGCGGGCGCTTCCTCGGGCGGCGGCTGCATGAACTACGACTTGGATATGCCGCCGTATATTCAGGAAGTGGCCGACTGGCTGGATGACGACCGCAAAGTGCACTCGTGCAATTTCGAAAGCGCGTATGCAGGTTTTGAAATCACGATGGCGCTCTGCCGCTCAGCCGTTAACGGAGGGCAGGTGGCCCTGCCGCTCACGGATGCCGCCGATGAGATCGAGCTGCTGAAGGCGCATCTAGCGGACCGCAAGGTCCTGCTTTCCACGCCGGTAAACGCCAAGGAATACGGGCAGTAAGAAGTCCCACCGCTGACCCGTGGGATCCCAGGCAGGATTGGCTTTGCGGTGAGCGTGCGCGTGAATCTAGCTCTGCGTGCAGATATCGCCAGCGAATTCCTCATCAAGAAACGCCCCCAGCGAGCTAAATTCTCCTCGGTGTAAAATCGCAGCTTAGTTCTCTCGTGCCTCGTCTTGTTCCTCGACCACGATGTAAACTTGGGGCGGTTGGCGCGCTTGTATCTATGTGGCGCGGATTTCATCTAATTTCGAGACTGGATGAAGCAAGCCGATTTGCGAGGTGAGAATTGATGGCAGTCAGCAACCAGTCCGTCGCCACCGGTGCACAGCTCGATCAGTTGTGTATCAATACGATTCGCACTCTTTCGATAGACGCGGTGCAGAAGGCGAACTCGGGCCACCCGGGGGCGCCGATGGGGTTGGCTCCGGTCGCCTACTGTCTGTGGCAGCAATTTCTGCGCTATGACCCGGCAGATCCGCTCTGGCCGAATCGCGACCGCTTCGTTCTCTCCAATGGACACGCCTCCATGCTGTTGTATTCGCTGCTGCACCTAGCGGGCGTGCAAGAAGTAACTCCCGAAGGCGAAATTCTTTCGACGCCTGCCGTGTCGCTCGACGAGATCAAGAATTTCCGGCAACTGGGCAGCAAAACGCCGGGGCATCCCGAATACGGCTTGACCTCCGGGGTCGAGACCACTACCGGCCCGCTTGGTCAGGGCGTCGCCAACAGCGTGGGCATGGCGATCGCCGAGCGCTGGCTGGCGGAGCATTTCAACCGTCCGGAATTCGAATTGTTCAACTACAACGTGTGGGCAGTATGCGGCGACGGCGACATGATGGAAGGAATTTCCTCGGAAGCCGCGTCGATCGCGGGGCATCTGAAGCTCTCGAACCTGTGCTGGATTTATGACAACAACCACATCACGATCGAGGGCAATACCAATCTCGCCTTCGACGAAAATGTGGCCGCCCGGTTCGCAGCCTATGGCTGGGATGTCCAGCACGTCCTTGATGCGAACGATCTGGTTGCGCTGGCCAGCGCTTACAGTCACGCGCTCAGCGTGAAGGATCGTCCGAAATTAATCATCGTCGACAGCCATATCGGTTTCGGCTCGCCCCACCGGCAGGACACAAAAGAAGCGCACGGCGAGCCGCTCGGCGAAGAAGAAGTCAAACTAACGAAGCGCGCTTACGGCTGGCCGGAAGACGCTAAGTTCCTCGTCCCGGATGGAGTGCGCGAAAACTTCCGCGACGTCATGGGCAAGCGCGGACGGCAATTGACTGGGCAGTGGAACGCGATGTTCAACGAGTACAGCAAGCAGTATCCCGACTGTGCGATTCAACTCGGACGCATGCAGCGTCAGCAGCCTCCCGACGGATGGGACAAGGATCTCCCCACATTTGCGCCCGATGCCAAGGGACTTGCAACCCGCGAATCGTCCTCCAAGGTTCTCAACGCCATTGCCAAGAACGATCCCTGGCTCATGGGCGGCTCGGCCGACTTGTATCCATCGACCAAGACGCGGCTCACCTTCGACAGCGCGGGCGATTTCGAAGCCGGGAATTACAACGCGCGAAATTTCCACTTCGGCATTCGCGAGCATGCGATGGGCGCGATCGTAAACGGGATGTCGCTGTCGAAAATCCGCGCCTACGGTTCGACGTTCCTGATTTTCAGCGACTACATGAAGATGCCGATCCGCCTCTCGGCCCTCATGGAAATTCCCGCGATCTGGATCTTCTCCCACGATTCCATCGGCGTCGGCGAAGACGGACCGACCCACCAGCCAATCGAGCAACTGATAACGCTGCGCGCAGTTCCCGGACTCATGACGCTGCGCCCCGCCGACGCGAACGAGGTCGTCGAGGCGTGGAAAATCATCATGAAGCTGCAGAAGGAACCGGTGGCGCTCGTCCTGACGCGGCAGGCTGTGCCGACCTTCGATCGAACGAAATACCGGTCAGCCGCAGGCGTGGCTCGCGGCGCCTACACCCTGGCCGACGCGGAAGGTAGCAAGCCACAGGTCATCCTGATGGCCACCGGCAGCGAGGTCTATCTCTGCATCGACGCCTACGAGAAACTGAAAGCGGAAGGCATCCGGGCGCGCGTCGTCAGCATGCCTTCGTGGGACTTGTTCGACCATCAGGACCAGAGTTACCGCGATGAGGTGCTTCCGCCCGACATCACCGCACGGGTCGCAGTCGAGCAGGCTTCGACCTTTGGCTGGGCGCAATATGCGGGGCCGAAGGGACGCATCATCGGCATGAGGACTTTCGGAGCGTCTGCGCCGCTCAAGGATTTGCAAAAGAAGTTCGGCTTCACTTCCGATGCCGTCGCCCAAGCAGCACGCGAACTGCTGGGGAAGTAACGATGTGTAGAGACGGGGCTTGCCGCATCTCTACGAAGAATTTAGGAGATGGTTATGAATCCAGTGGGCACGCTTGAGACCGCAAAAGCCGCAAATCCTCTCATCCAGCTTCAGACTTTCGGCCAGTCGATCTGGCTCGACTACATTCGCCGCGACCTGCTGAAGGGCGGTGAGCTGCAGCGCCTGATCGCGGAAGACGGCGTACGCGGTATGACTTCGAATCCCTCGATTTTCGAGAAGGCCATTGCGGGCGGCCAGTATCAGGATTTTCTGGACTCGCTCGCTGGCCGGGCCGGCCTCAACGCCAAGGGCCGCTACGAACTGCTGGCGATCCGCGACATTCAGGACGCGGCCGACCTCCTCGGCCCCGTGTACCACAGCACGAAGAAGCGCGACGGCTACGTGAGCCTTGAAGTATCCCCCTATCTGGCGCATGACACTAACAGCACCATCGACGAGGCACGGCGGCTTTGGAAAAGCGTGGCCCGCCAAAACTTGATGATTAAAGTGCCGGGCACAGCCGAAGGCATACCGGCGTTTCGCCAGCTCATCAGCGAGGGCATCAACGTCAACGTGACGCTGCTTTTCGCGCAAGCAGTGTATGAGGAAGTCGCCGCGGCGTTCATCGACGGAGTCGAGAAGTTCGCGGCGAGCGGCGGCGACGTGAGTAAGTTAGCCAGCGTGGCCAGCTTCTTCATCAGCCGCATCGATTCGCTGGTCGATTCGTTGGTTGGCGACCAACTGAAGAAAGAAACGGACGCGGCCCGCAAGGCGAAATTGCAGGGGATTCTGGGAAAAGTCGCGATCGCGAACGGCAAGCTGACCTACGAAGCCTACCAGCGAATCTTCTCTACTCCGCGCTGGAAAGCGTTGGCCGCCAAGGGCGCGCAAACGCAGCGTGTGTTATGGGCAAGCACCAGCACGAAGAATCCGAATTATCGCGACGTGCTCTACATCGAGGAATTGATTGGGCCGGACACCGTCAACACCGTTCCTCCGGCAACTCTCGATGCCTTCCGCGATCACGGCAAGCCGCGCCAGAGTTTGACCGAAGACCTGGACGGCGCGCGGAAAACCATGGCCGATCTCGCCGGCGTTGGCATCGTCATGAAAGACGTGACCGATAAGCTGACCGCCGACGGCGTGAAACTATTTGCCGACGCCTTCGACACCCTGTTGGCCGCGGTCGAAAAGAGTACGAAGCGATGAGCACGCCACAGATCAATCCCGAAGTCAATCCACAGACCGCATCGCTTCCGGCCGATCTCGATGCGGCGTTAAAAAAAAACCTTAATGACTGGCGAGCGTCTGGAAAAGTAAGACGGCTCTGGCAGCAGGACGCCTCCCTCTGGACCGGCGAAGACGAGGCCAAGTGGCTCGGCTGGCTCGGCATCACGGACGAACAACTCGCCGGCGCCACCAAACTGAACGAGATCGCGGACGAGATCAGAAGCGCCGGATTCTCCGATATTCTGTTGCTCGGCATGGGCGGATCCAGCCTATGCCCGGAAGTGCTGGCGCTGACCTTCGCGCAAACCCCGGGCTTCCCGCGCCTGCACATACTCGACTCGACCGACCCGGCGCAGATCCGGAGCGTCGAGAAAAAGATCGACCTCGCCAAGACGCTGTTCACCGTTTCCAGCAAATCGGGCAGCACACTCGAGCCCAACATCTACAAGCAATACTTCTTCGAGCGCGTGCAGCAGACCGTCGGTGCGGACAAGGCGGGCAGCCGCTTTATCGCGATCACCGATCCTGGATCGAAGATGCAGCAGGTCGCCGAGCGCGACCGATTCCGCCACATTTTCTACGGCCTGCCGTCGATCGGCGGACGCTACTCCGCGCTCTCGAATTTCGGCATGGTTCCCGCTGCCGCGATGGGCCTCGACGCCGGCAAGTTCCTCCAGCGCACAAAAGAAATGGTCGAAGCCTGCAAGCCGTCTACTCCCGTAGAACAGAATCCGGGAGTGATGCTCGGCCTGATCATGGGAACCGCCGCGAAACTTGGCCGCGACAAAATCACTCTCATCACCTCGCCCGGAATTGCCGACCTGGGCGCGTGGCTCGAGCAGTTGATTGCGGAATCCACCGGCAAACTCGGCAAGGGCATCATCCCGGTTGATCGCGAAGAACTTGGAGCACCACACATGTATGGAAACGACCGCATCTTCGCCTGCCTTCGGTTGGAGAGCGCGCCCGACGCGGCCCAGGACGCCGGGGTCGCCGCGCTGGAGAAAGCCGGAAATCCTGTAGTGCGCATCACCGTGTCCGACACCTACAGCCTCGGACAGGAATTCTTCCGCTGGGAAATCGCGACTGCGGTCGCGGGCTCGATCCTCGGGATCAACCCGTTCAATCAGCCCGACGTCGAAGCGAGCAAAATCGTAACCAAACAACTCACCTCTGAGTACGAAAGCACGGGCTCGCTTCCTCTCGAAAAACCGATACTCGAAGAAGCAGGATTCAAGCTCTTCACTGACGAGAAGAATGCCGCCGCTCTGGCAAGAGCCGCAGGGGCTGGCTCCGACGGCCTGCTGAAGAACTATCTGCGCGCGCATCTGGCGCGTCTTGGCGCCGGCGACTACTTTGCCGTGCTTGGTTATGTGGAAATGAATGTGGAGAATGAATCTCTGCTGCAAAGCCTGCGCATGACCGTACGCGATCGCAAACGCGTGGCGACGTGCCTCGGCTTCGGGCCGCGATTTTTGCACTCCACGGGACAAGCTTATAAAGGCGGCCCCAACAGCGGCGTCTTCCTGCAGATCACGTGCGACGATGCCAACGACCTGCCGGTTCCCGGACAGAAATACACTTTCGGAGTGGTGAAGGCGGCGCAGGCTCGGGGCGATTTCCAGGTTCTGGCCGATCGCAAGCGCCGGGCGCTGCGCGTACACCTCGGCAGCGATGTGAAAACGGGACTCGGCAAACTCGCGGAACTGGTAAAACAGATTTTGTGAGTTGAACTTGTTTTGAAGGGGCGCGGCTTTAGCCGCGCCGTAAGTGCTACAAGATCAATGGCGGCTTTAGCCGCTGCGGCCCTCAGCGGCTAAAGCCGCATGTTTGGCTAGTTTTAACGGCATGGCTGAAGCCATGCCCTTTCAAAGTTATTAGGGAACGAACTGAATCAGGGATCCCCTAAAGGAGCTTGCAATGCAACTGGGAATGGTAGGTCTGGGGCGCATGGGCGCCAATATGACGCGGCGCCTGATGCGCGGCGGTCACACCATGGTGGTCTCCGATCTCAGCGCCGACGCCGTCAAGGGCATCGCCGGCGAAGGAGCAGTGGCATCCATTTCGATTGACGACATGGTCGGCAAGCTGAACCTGCCGCGCGCCGCGTGGGTCATGGTACCGGCGGGCGATCCCACGGAACAAACGGTGCAGGCTCTGCTCGCGAACATGCAGGCGGGCGACACCATCATCGACGGCGGCAATTCCTATTTCAAAGACGACGTTCGCCGCTCGAAAATATGTGCCGCCAAGGGCGTGCACTACGTCGACGTCGGCACCAGTGGCGGCGTCTGGGGACTGGAGCGCGGCTACTGCATGATGATTGGCGGCCCGAAAGAAGCCGTCCAGCGCCTAGACCCGATCTTCAAGACGCTCGCGCCGGGACGCGGCGACATTCCGCGCACTCCGGGACGTGAAAAAATGGCGGGAACGGCCGCTTCTACTGCCGAAGACGGCTACATCCACTGCGGCCCCTCCGGCTCCGGACATTTCGTAAAGATGGTCCACAACGGCATCGAATACGGATTGATGCAGGCTTACGCGGAAGGCTTCGATATTTTCAAGAACGCGACCAGCAAAGAACTTCCCGACGATATCCGCTACGATCTCAATCTGCCGGATATTGCCGAGGTCTGGCGGCGCGGCAGCGTGGTGAGTTCATGGTTGCTTGATCTAACGGCGATGGCGCTGGTTGAGAATCCCACGCTCTCCGAGTACAGCGGGTTCGTGCAGGATTCCGGCGAGGGCCGCTGGACGATCCAAGCGGCGCTCGAAGAAGCGGTTCCGGCCGAAGTGCTGACGGCGGCCCTGTACGCGCGCTTCCGCTCGCGGCAGGATCATACCTTCGCGGAGAGGATGCTCTCTGCCATGCGACAGAAGTTCGGTGGCCATGTCGAACTTAAACCGCCGGCGAAGACGACGTAAGAAACTGGGCGGCTACGAGCTTCGAGCTACCCAACACCTGTTTGCTAGAAGCTCGTAGCCCGCAGCTCACTATCACGAGGAAACGATGGCTCAAACAGAAATCCTGTCAGCACCAACCAAACCGCGAGTCGGGCGCACGGCAGATCCGTGTGTCATGGTGATCTTCGGCTTTACGGGCGACTTGACGCGCCGCAAGTTGATTCCCGCTCTCTACAACCTCGCCAGCCAGCAATTGCTGTCGCGCGAGTTCGCCGTGGTCGGCGTGGGCCGCAGCCCCATGAGCGATGACGATGCGCGGAAAAAGCTCACTGAAGATTTCAAACAGTTCGCCACCGGCGCCATTGATAACGATTTGTGGGAATGGTTTGTCCGCCGCATAAGTTACGTGAGTGGAAATTTTGACGATCCCGCTACTTACGACAAGCTGAACGAGACGCTGGCCAAAGTTGACCAGGAACACGACTGCCACGGCAACTATTTCTTCTACCTCGCCACCGCGCCCAACTTCTTCGGCGACATCGTCGAGCGGCTTGCGAAAGTCGGCTTGATGACCGAAGGGAACGGCCATTGGCGGCGGGTGATTATCGAAAAGCCTTTTGGCCACGATCTCGATTCCGCCAAAGCCTTGAACCAGCAACTTTTGAAAGTTGCTTCGGAATGCCAGATCTACCGCATCGATCACTACCTGGGAAAGGAGACGGTCCAGAATATTTTGGCGCTCCGCTTCGCGAACGGAATTTTTGAGCCGATCTGGAATCGCCGCTACATTGACCACGTGCAGATTTCGGTCGTCGAAACTGTCGGCGTCGAGACACGCGGCGGCTACTACGATGGGGCGGGCGCGCTGCGCGACATGGTGCCCAACCACATCATGCAGCTCATCACCCTGACCGCGATGGAGCCGCCAATCTCGTTCGAAGCGAACGCGGTGCGCGACGAGCAGGCCAAAATACTCCATGCCATCCAGCCCTTCAGCAACGAGGACGTGCTCAGCAAAACCATCCGCGGGCAATATGGAGAAGGCACAATGGACAACCAGCGCGTGCCCGCCTACCGCTCGGAGGATGGCGTGCCCCCGGATTCGCGCACCGAAACCTTTGTCGCCATGAGGCTGTTGATCGACAACTGGCGCTGGGCCGGAGTTCCCTTCTATCTGCGCACCGGGAAGCGGCTACCCGGCCGCAATACGCACGTCGTGATTCAGTTCCGGCGCGCGCCCTTCATGCTCTTCCGCGAAACCCAGGTCGAGAACATGATGCCCAACCAACTGGTGCTGCACATCCAGCCGGAAGAAGGCATCTCGCTGCGCTTCGC
>Ga0187873_1003369_pt1 | contig 11545 bp, 13 predicted proteins | sample June2016WEW_16_1_2_FD_133012 | JGI IMG/M metagenome (GOLD analysis project Ga0187873, IMG submission 133012) | Peatland microbial communities from SPRUCE experiment site at the Marcell Experimental Forest, Minnesota, USA - June2016WEW_16_100 | ecosystem: Environmental > Terrestrial > Soil >... | reverse complement strand
GAAGTGAGAGAATCCCTCAATCTCAAGGAAGGCGACATTGTCGATTTTCTGATCAAGGGATCCGAGGTGGTTATTCGTCCGAAAGTGATGATCGATAAGGGGAAGGCGGAGGTCTGGAAGATGCTCGATGAAATGCATGAGAAAATGAAGGACGAAGACCCCCAGAAAATCGGCAAGCTGATCGACGAAGCGGTAAAGGAAACGAAAAAGCAAAGGACAGCCGGAAAGGCGCGGAAGCGTGGTTAGGGTTGTCCCCGGCACCGAATAAAGTTGGTTATTTAGTTATGGAATGTCCCCGTGGGACCGTGGGATCCCTTAGCTATGACTGTCCCTGAAGTCCCTCCCCGCTGGTGGAGAATATCTGGGCGAGTTCCCTGCCGTTGAACCTTATCCGTCATTGGTGTATAACGTACACGTGATTTATCTCGACTACAACGCCACAGCTCCTATTGCCCCGGAAGTTTTGGAAGCAATGATGCCGTACCTGACGACCGAGTGGGGCAATCCGTCGAGTAGCTATAAGTTCGGGTCGAAGCTGAAAGGGGTAATTGAGGCGGCACGGGCACAGGTGGCGGAGCTGGTGGGGGCCTACCCATCCGAGATTATTTTCACGTCCTGTGCAACAGAGAGCAACAACGCCGCCATTCATGCAGCCCTGAAAGCAAATTCGGCAAAGCGGCACATCGTCACCTCGGCGGTAGAACACTCGTCGGTGCTGAATTACTGCAAGGAGCTGGAGAAAGAAGGGTACCGGGTGACTTATCTGCCAGTTGACCGGGAGGGGCTGCTGAAGGTCGGTGATCTGGAGAACTCCATTACTGAGGAGACGGCGGTTGTCTCGCTCATGTGGGCGAATAATGAGACGGGCGTGCTCTTCCCTGTGAAGGATATTGCTGAGATATGCCGGGCCCGAGGCGTTCTCTATCACTGTGATGCGGTCCAGGCCGCGGGAAAGATGGATATTGATATGACGAAGGTAGCTGCAGATTACCTATCCATCACAGGCCACAAAATGTCCGCTCCGAAAGGCATCGGCGTCCTCTATGTTCGACGAAAAAGCCCTTTCTCGCCGTTTGTTGTCGGTGGGCACCAGGAAAGGAGCCGACGCGGGGGTACAGAGAGTCTTCCTCTGATCGTGGGAATGGGCAAAGCCTCGGAGTTGGCCAGGAAGCACCTGCCGATGTACGACAGAAAGGTTCGACCGCTGCGCGATGCACTTGAAGACGGAATACTCAGTAACATTCCTCACACTGAATTAAACGGCCATAAGACCCAGCGGCTGGCCAACACCACCAATATCACGTTTCACGGTATCGAGTCAGAAGCTTTGCTTATTTTGCTCGATCAAGAAGGTATCTGTGCGTCATCGGGGTCGGCCTGCCTTGCGGACTCGGTCGAGTCATCGCATGTCATTCGGGCCATGATGCAAGATGCAACCAGTGGGAGGGAGTCTATTCGATTTTCGCTGGGGGATGCGACTCAAAGGCGCGAGATACGGAAAACGTGCTCTGTGCTGTCTGAAAAGGTTTCTACACTTCGTTCTTAATGCTCACTCACGGGTGAAACGAAGTCTGCGCCTCGCCAACCGCGTTGGCATACTCCGCCTTGAGATCGAAATCTTTAGGGGCCAGAGCCTGTTTCGCAAGGTGCAACAACAAGTTCCGGACCAAGGGCTCGTTCTTGTTGATCATGTTGCACTTTGTCGGGTTCCATACCACGTGTCGCCACGGATCTTCGCTAATCTCGAATGGGGCCGTAGCGAGCGTCTTCACAGCTTCGGCTACTGAAAAGCCACGCCGCATCAGCACACTGACAGCTCTTGCGAAGGCGACAAGGCAAAAAGGCCTAAATAGGAAATGACCACCGTTCCTATGCCTGTACTTTGCCGCTATCTCCGCTTCTGGCCTCGAGTCACAGACCTCCGCGACTTGGCCAAAACAGGCTTTGATAGCCTCCCAAAACTCCGTCACTTGGATGTAAAATTCGCTGATTGTGGTCGGATCGGATGGACCTTTGACTAATCTGCTTGATGCCCTACCACCGTACGGAACCGAAATAACCCTGACCAATCGATAGAGAGATATGAGGGAAGTCAGGCTTCGCTTGTCTTGAGCAGGTATGTTCGCCGTTTTGTAAAGCGGTACGAATTCGCTATTCAGTCCAGGGTATTCGTCCACCAGCTTTCGTGTCACTATCGCAAATGTATCATCTTCGCTGAGGGCAACAATCTCGCCTTCGGACACCGGTTTGGCATACTTGTTTAGAGTTGTAAACAATCTCCTGGTTCGTTGTCTGCCTAGCTCGTCAGTGTTGTGGGCCACGAATATGACCGTTAGCTCTTCTCCAGCGAGTTTACTTCCTCCATCTAGACCCAATGCCATCTTGATACCTTCAACCCTGTGTTGGCCGTCTATCGCGAATATTTGTTCGTGACCAGTGAGCTTAATGAGACCAAACGCACTACGTACACGCTCCTCAAGTTCCACCCCGGTCTCGACATGACCGGTCGAGACCGATATTGGGTACCAATCCGGTGTGCCTTGAAACAATCCGAGCACCACTGCGTTGAAAAACCTCTGAGGCTGGGAATTGAGATACTCAGCTATTTCTCGCGTGCGTCCTTCTTTGAGTTCACGCTGAATCCACGTCTTTAGGGATTTGCTTTCATGGATATCCCGAACTCGTTTGACGCGTTCAGCAACTTCCTTGAAGGTCATGGTTGTGATGTAGTACCACCAGTTTCCCATACGCGCTCGAATTGCCGGCAAAAGACACGCTTCTTGAGTAATCATGATATTATGTCCCCATAAAAAAGGCCACGGCTCGGTTCAGCTTTCCTGGCATTTCTACGTTAGTAGGAGGCAAATAAGCCCCAATCAATGCGTCCTCTGTGGGCTCAATCAGAGACTCGTCATCAATGTGCGCATAACAAAACCACAGATACCCCTTCCACTTATTGAGCATCCCAGAGATATGTGGACGCCTACAATCAAATCCGGCTGCTTGGTCACGCAAATACTCCCGGTAGCGGACCCGAAAGCTTCGAGTTGTCTGTCCTACGTATAGAAGATAGGCGCAAGCTGGATGGTTGGCTATGCCCGGCTGGACCACAAACGAATAAATTCCTCTCTGGTCATCAGGAACACTGTCAAGACTGGACGCATCGAACGGCACGATGCGCCACGAGAGGTTCACAGACAAAGCACATGCCGCCCAAGCCGGCGGGAACAGGACCATATGATGAATCTTGTAGTCGGCTAGACGTCCCGGCTCAAACGACGCATGGCTGAAGATATCGTGCATGGTACGTGCTATTTGCCTCCATCCTTCCAGAACTGCCTTGCCATTCCCGTCAGGAGCTTCTCCTGCAGCCTCAAGACCGCTTCGGCTTTCTTAAGTTTCGTATGGATTACGCTTCCAAGGATCATCCGTTGCTGTCCATCCGTCAAGGCATGTGGGGAGAAGTGAATGCCACACTCAGCCAACTCAGCGAAATTCGTCTCGTTGGCACCGGATGTGAGAAACTTGTCTGCGTCCTGAGAGGCCAGCCACACCGGAAACCCCCACGATCTGCCTTGCCTCGCCAGTGTGCTGAGTAGTCCAGCTTTACTTTCTTTCGGGAGAAGGAGGTGGGCTTCATCAACGAACAAGACCATTCTTAGGGGCTGGATGTCGTTTTTCACCGCCAGTTGCTGGCCCAATTTCTTTATCAGAAAGTTCAGGATCAGGGCTACGGCGAGCGCCTTGGTGTCGCTGTCTGTGCCGAACTGCTTGAAATCGACAACTATGGATGTGTTCAGCCAGTCTTCCGGACGCACGCTGTCCCGTTCGTTGGCAAAGAGGTTGAAATCTACGATCTTCTTCAAAATGGATACGTCGACGCCGGTAGCCCCACGCCGTTCCATCTCCTCGGTGAGCGTTGAGAAGTCCGGCTCATCCAAATCCTTGTAAGCCTCGCGGATGGCCATCTCCTGTTTTGCGCCCAACTGCCCCGCAAATGCTTTGATGAGCGAGGCAATCTCGGAGGCAATCTGAGCGTTTTGCGTCGGATTGGGGTGTCGGTACAGCGGATTGATAGGAAGACCTTGTTGTATAAGCCGGACATACCTGGCCCCCGTCTGCTCCAGGAACCGACTGCGGTTCCGTCTTTGCTGGTGGTTACTCGGGTCATCCTCCAATTCGCCTTTCAAATCGAAAAAGACAAAGCGCACGCCATGCCCAGTCAGTTGAGCGAGGAGGTCAAGGGCGAGCTGGCTTTTTCCGGAGCCGGGTTCGCCCGATATCACTAAAAGCCCATTCTTGGTGCCAGGGCCATTTATGCTCCATTGCGGCCCGTCAACAAGCAGCTTCAGACTTACCTCCGTCTCCACGATGGGCATAACCGGGACTGCCGGCCTGAAGAGGCCAGTTGCACCAAAACCGTCACTTGTCAGCTTGAAAAGCAACGTCACAAAACGTGTTTGGTCATTGCCCGACTCCTCCCACACGTCTTTCAGCCTCTGGCAGCCAAACTCAAAATAACGGCGGAATTCCTGTCTGTACGCTGCTTCGTCGAGGGGATGGCCGACCCGGTGGTGTAATGCTGCACGCACAACATCCCGTAGCTCATCGCCAACAACCTGTTCGTCATTAAGGGTTACACCCTTGGAATCCCTGATTCGGAACGTAGAAGGGACGCCCTCACCCAAAGCAAGAAATAGCGCGGCGCGGCCCAACACGGCCTGGTTACGCGCCCCGACACGGGCGTGCACATTCTCAATGAATTCACGGGCGTTATGGCTGGTGTCAAACTTCATTCACCCTCCTCAGAGATCGTGTCCAAAGTAATCGCTCGTAACTCGAACATCATACCCTGTGCTGTCCGGTTCTCCGTGGGGATGTAACGTATACACACGGGCAAGCCGGTCGCGAATCCGCTCAAAGAGGACACCTTCAGGATCTATCTCAGCATTTGTACTGAGGATTATGGATTGGTGACCGCTTAGATAGAGCTGATCGAGCACGTTTGCGCGGACCTCCTTGTCTAAGCGGGCCAAAGGGGTATCCACAACTAGAGGAGGCACAAGCTTCGCCAGCCGGCGCAACGCCTCGTAGAAGGCCAGCATCCGCACTTGGCGTTGACCCGCAGAGGTATTGGTGTCCTCCCACGTCACTTTGTCGCCATCCCGTCGAACCAACCAGCACTGCCAATGGCTGTCAAAGTCCATCCCCTCGAACTCACGTTCACGCTCGGTAATTTCTACCCAGAGTTTGCCCACTTCCTCAGAGATTTGCCGCCGCAACTGAATTGCCGCTCGGCCACGGATTAATCCCGCTGCCTCGCGATATCGCGTTGCCAGGGCAACCAGACTTTCGCGGCGCTCTGCCCTGTCAACTATCTCTTGCTGAATCGATTCCCGACGCTTCAAGTCGGCCAACTCCACGTCGGCGCTCGCGACTTCGGCGTCGATGTCCTTGAGCCGTTTATTTATCCGGTCACGGTCGCCGAGCAAGCCACCACGCTTCTCATGCAGTTCGGCGCCCCGTTTGAACGCAGCACTGTTCTGCTGCATTTGCTTCAGTTTCTGGTTCAACTCGCGAAGTTCAACGGCCATTCGCTCGATGCTGGCACACATTTCAGCCAGGTCGTTCACCTCATGCGGTACCGTCGCAAGGCGTGTACGAACCTGGACGCTCACTTCATTACGGTCAGCCAAGTAAATCTGGTCCGGCATGCCTTCGGGTGGTGGATGAAAGAGCCTGTGAAGAGCATCCTCGAGGCGTGTGACATAAAAAGTCTCGATGCTGGGTTTAAGCGCAAAATCCTCCGGTGGATTGTCAAACACGTCAGCTTTGACTTGCGGGATCTTCGGTTCAACAGTGGACTTGGCGCCTTCCCATTCGCGCCGACCCTCCTCTGCATTCAGGGCGTCGTGAAGCTCCTTGCGGTAGGTACCGAGTAACGAAATAGGCAGGGCCAGCTCCCATGCCTCCGTTAGTCTGTCTTCCAGCTTGCTTTTCGTAGCGGTCAGTTCAGTATGACGGGTTTGTGCTTGCTCCAGTTCCTCTGGATCAACTGCCCCCAGCGTCTTGAGATCGTCTTCGACTTCCAAAAGTTCCACTTCGACTTCATGAAGGTCACGTTGGATGGCATCATACTCCTTGTGCTTCGCCTTGATAACACCCTCAACGGTAAGCACGCGGCCGTTGAGTTCAGCGAGCGCGGCTTCCGGATTAGGGCCACCGGTGCTGTTGAAGACGCGAGGGATCTTGGAACTGATCAACTGCCTTAGGTCATTTTCGAGCTCACCGTACGTCCAGAGACCCAGTATACGGCTCACCCCCTCAACGATGTCCTGTTGGCCCAGGTTGATGCTTTGGCTGCGTTCGGCATCGAAAAAGAAGAAACGGGCCAGGTGCCGCGGGAGAAAAGCGTCACGCAATTTCTGTATGACCTGTTCATCGTCAATGCGTCCGGGTGAGTCAGACCTCACGGCGTAATGGTCCCAGACCGGTGAAGAATTAAGACGAAACCTGATTTCCCGGTGAAGTTCCACTTTGCGGCTGCCGATCTTGTGATCGCGCAACGTGACGACCGCTTTAAGCCGCACTGTATCCTGCCCTTCGGCCAGGGCACGACGATTGAGTGATTTCTCGAAGACGAAACGGGTCGCGTCCGAGCCGGTCTCCACCCGCTTCAAGTCGCCAACACCGCTTTCTCCGACCACAGCGAGGTACAATGCACGGAGTACGTGGGTTTTCCCGGCACCTGTTTTTCCGCCCACTAATATCCCGCATTTGCCTTCGAGACTCCTAAAATCGAAAGTGTGGGCACCGTAGAAGGGGCCGAAATTCTCCATGGTCAGCGTGTCGATGTAGACCTCTGCCATTCTCAGTTTCCTGTTGTAGCTGTGCGGCTGTCGCTGTCGTCTTTTAGTATATTGAGCAGATCGTCCGGTAAACCATGGGCGCGGTGGCTCTCGCTATACTCCTCCACTTTGGATAGCATACGGCGAAGCGTGTCAGCCCGTATACCGAGTTTCTGTGTGACCTCCTCTTCCAGTTCCCGTAGGCTGTTAAGTTCACTTAAGTTAGTGCTCATAACCACACCTCGCTGTTTGTCGACGATCCGGGCAACGCCTCTACCATCGTCGGGTTCACGAGCTGCTTTCCACATCTGTTGGATCAGAAGCAGCTCTTCAGGACTTATGAGAGGCAGGCTCAGGTCCTCCTGAAGCCTTAGCAGGAGAGTAAGCAATTCACGCCGGGCCTCGATATGGAGCGGGCCCGGGCCGGCATTTCCGTTCATTCGCTTCATATCCCGCTTGCCATTGGCGGGGTCTCGATAGTAGATTAATGTCTCACGGAACTCGATCAGCTTCTCCATCCGCTCATCCCCGGCAGCAAGAAGACCTTCACTCGCTTTGTCACGGTCTACGACGGTACACGTCCAGCAGCCGAAACGGGAGTTGCCGCAAGACGGCGTGCTCGTGTCAATCTGAATGGGACACTCGCCATTGGAGGCGTTGGTGTAAAGCTTATACAGGGCACGATTGTCGTCGCCCCAGGGATTGGCCCTTTGGAGGAGATAGGCCCAAACGTCTTGGGTTGTGAGGAATTCGATGGGATTGCAAACCCACACGCGCGGCAGGTCAGGGTGTCGACACAGACCATTCCTAGTTTCCCGGTTACCCATCGTTTGAGAACGCGTCGCGCTTTCGGCTCTTCGCGCCCCCAGGTGCAGGACAGCCTCTCCCCAATGGCCTAAACGCTGATTGACGAAGACTGTGACGGGATCGATCTTCATTCGCTGCGTGCACCAGCGAAAAGTGCGATTGGGCGGGGGATAGCCGCGGCCGATGAGATTTACCCAAAACGAATGCTCCGGCGGTGGCTTTAGCAAGACGGTCTCTATGTTGAGCCCCATCTTCTTCGAGAATCGCTGCATCCTTTTGAGGGTACTTTCCAAGGTTTCGGAGATGGCAGGGATTTCCACGCGGGTGTCGGTCGATATGATGGTAACCGGCTTGGCGCGTTGTTTTGAAGGCACCGTAAGCACGGCGCTGAACGCCAGCGCCGCCACCATGGTACTATCCTTGCCACCACTGAACCCGACGAGCCAGGGTCGAGAATCACTGCGGTAAAGGTCCACAAGGTTGGTCACAATCTCGCTGAACATGGCAGCACTCGTTCATATACAAAAAGAAAAGAGAGTCAACGCACAACTTATGGCAAAGCCCGCGCCCCATACCCAATTGGATATGGGCAGATGTTTTCATCGACTGACTAGCACTGGAAGTATTGTACAAGGTGGAAGGGAAACTGTCAAAAGAATAAGAGTCGCGGCAACTATCCGCCACAACCTGCGCATATCCGCTACTTCTGGGAAGGGTTATGGGGACACAATTGACATATTCCCATTCGTGCCTGCTTCAATGGTTGGCAATGGCTTTCCCGGCCGAGGCGATTTTTGATGGATAACGAGGCGTCCCGAGGCCCGGGGTGCAAAGGCGTACTGTGTTGTACGTCGACGCAGCACGGGCCGAAGGGCAACAAAGTTTGCCGCAAAAAAGCGCCCTGTCGTACAGCATACAGCCGAGAAAACGACTACTCTACCCCACCTTCTCCTTCTCAACCCTCTCATGCAGCCAGACTTTAATCAGCGCACCCCGTCCACGCCTATACGTGCTCGCACCTCGTCTATATCAGCCACGAGGGCTTCCGGAATATCCAGGGTAATGCGGACTTTCCTGCCAGGGTGAGTTATCCTCGCCTTTGAGAGATCGATCATGTCGTGAATGTCTTCCCCCTCGTCGAATCTCCCATCGAATTCAGCCGCCCCTTCAGCCGGCCGTTTTTTCTTCATATAATCTTACCTCCTTTGCCCTTGAGCGCCGCATACCGAGCAAAAGCAAGCCGTGTGAGAAGGAAAGGTCATGGGGAGGGTCTGATTCTTACCCTGTTCGGTTCAACCGTAGAGCGGCTCGACTCTCTCGTGGGCAACGATCTTATGAGCATAGGCGATGCATGCCTGGATGTCTTCCATTTCGAGCCATGGGTAACCGTCGAGTATGGTTTCCGGCGAGTCTCCGGCAGCCAGCATTCCTCACACGTGCTCAACAGCCAGCCGTCGTCCCCTAATTATTGGTTTTCCACCGAATATCCCCGGATTAATAGTAATCCTCTCCAATAGTCTGTCCTCATCCATGCTTCACCTCATCGAATTCCATCTTATGAGTATTATACACGACTTTTGCGATCACCACACGGAGTCGCCCGGCGTCATACGTCATCATTGTAATCCCATCCGGTTACGAACAGCCTGGACCCCGGTTTTCACCGGGGTGACGACTAAAATGGGATTTTGGGGGTTGATCCTTTGTCTTTCCCGGCCGGAGGAAATTTCGATGATAGGCGCCGAAAGCGAGGGGTCGCCGCCCGGAGGCGTACTCTTCCGTACGTCGAGGACGTGCGGCCCCGAGATACAAGCGCATGGCGCGAAATTCACCCGGCCGGATGCAGACGCGTATTGATAATCACATTTCAAATAAGTATACTAAGAATACCAAGTATACAAGGAGATATTCCATGAATAAACAGCACTTGAAAGGCATCAGCGCAAAGGTGCCAGACGACCTGCTTGTGAGTATCGATGAAATCGCGGTATTGCGAAACAGAAAACGGGGTGAGATCGTGCGAGAGGCCCTGAGTTTTTATATCGATACGGTGGCCGATTACCGGATTGCCATCGACCGTCTGAAAGACCCCGCCGATGAAATACAGACAGAAGAAGAATTCTTAGCGGAGCTCGGCTGGGACATTTGATGTATACCCTGAAATTCAAGAGGAGTGTGCAAGGGGATCTCAAAAGAGTCGGCCGGGAAGCAGCCAAAATAGTCCTGGACGCGATCAGGAAAGACCTGTTGACGAACCCGAGAGCAGGGAAGCGGCTAAAAGGGAAAGAGGGCGTGATGTGGAGCTACCGCGTAGGCTCCTATAGAATTATTTACACCTTCGGTGATGAAGAACTCGTCCTTCTCGTGGTGAGAGTCGGACACAGAAAGGAGGTTTACGGGGGCATATAAAGGTGTGGCAACGCACGTAACGCCGCGCAGTCATGCATTTTTTGGAGGAGATAATTCGATCATTGTTATCTTACCATCCGCGAGGATTTTCGCGACGAATGGCGGATCATATTTTCGTTTGACGGGAATACCATGCGACGCCAGGGCGTCAAAGATGCGGTGGCCGGAAAGGTTTTCGTCCAGGACGAGAGTCAGGCCGCGCGCTGCTCGATCTCGCAACGCAGAGCCTCTTCCACGACAACAGTCCCCAAATCATAATCGGAAGCTATGTCTGAAAGGCTCTCTCCCCCGCTGTAACGCTCGAATACCATGAGCGTTGTTATCCTGGTACCCTCGATGACAGGGCGGCCGTAGGCGACCGCAGGATTCATTACAATAATCTTGGGAGAAGCCTCGTAGGTTAGCGGATAGAATCTGATAGGTATGTGCTTCGGGTCTCGCTCTATTCGGTGGAGATACTGAGAAAGGACCTTGGGGAGAGCTATCTGTCCTCTGGCTGACGCGTTAATGGAAAGCCCGAGTTCACGAACGAACACCTCCGATCCGTCAGTCTCAAGGTCAAGCTCTGCCAGGGGGTGCTCCACCTGGAATGTCTCCTTCGCCCACTCCAGGGCTTTGCGAATCTTCTGCATTGGGACTCTGTGTGTTCGCCGCAGCGCGACCAGCACGTGAAACTCGACAAGGTTGATAAAGCTGAGAGGCGCCACGCTGTTCCTTGTCGCCGGCGCCACTACGGCGCTCCCATCATTTGATCGAGTCCAGGACCGCACGGCGCCAGGGTGAACCCGGGCATAACGGCCGATCTCCGTTGAGGAGTATAACGGTTGATAGCGAAGGTCTTTTGACGTCGTCTTATCCATCACCTATGAAAACCTCTTAAAAGAGCGTGCCTCACGGGCTCGTGCTGCTAAGACTTCCGGCCAACCGACGGATGGAAACATCCTGGAAGCCCGCAACGGACTTATCGCTCCTATAGTGATTATAGCACGGTAAGTTTCCATGTCAACATGAGGCGATGTCTGACGGATATTGCCACCCCCGTCCCAGGTAGCTCCTTCTTGCGAGGGATGGGCGCGCGGGATGCCGTGGCAACGTCTTTTTCCCGGCCGGAGAGAATTTTGATGCAGAGCGCGAAATCGTGTTCGGCCCGCACCGGAGTGTACATTTTGCGTACATGAGGATGCGGGGCGAACGCGATGACAAAGCTATGCGCAAAAAGCACCCGGCCGGCCTACTCGACGGTAACACTCTTCGCCAAATTCCTCGGCTGATCCACGTCCGTCCCCAGCAGATTGGCGATATGGTAGGCAAACAACTGGAGCGGCACGATGAAGACCAGGGGCTGCAGCTCATAAAGCGTAGACGGCACCTTGAAGATGCTCTATGCCTTCGCCGCCATCTCGTGGTTGTCATGGTCCGTGCAGAGTATGATGTTGCCCCGCCTGGAGACGACCTCTTCCACGTTGCTGCACGTCTTCTTG
>Ga0187873_1003358_pt1 | contig 11568 bp, 10 predicted proteins | sample June2016WEW_16_1_2_FD_133012 | JGI IMG/M metagenome (GOLD analysis project Ga0187873, IMG submission 133012) | Peatland microbial communities from SPRUCE experiment site at the Marcell Experimental Forest, Minnesota, USA - June2016WEW_16_100 | ecosystem: Environmental > Terrestrial > Soil >... | reverse complement strand
GGTTTCAATCTGCTTCAGCGCATTAAACCCCATCCGGAGTATCTCCGGCCCATCGGAGCATGCACCTCAGTGGAATCACCGCGGAGGACAGGTCCGGCGCCTAAAAGCCCAAGCACCGGTAAAAAACCTTTTGCCGCTTCAGCCCCCGTTGTCCGCATTCCTCAAGTGGAGCTGGCGAAGGGATTTGAACCCCCGACCCTCTGATTACAAATCAGATGCTCTACCAGCTGAGCTACGCCAGCCCTTCCCACCCGGAAGCCGTTCCGGAGACCGGAAAAGCGTACGGACACACTACCCCTCCCTACGCACTACGGCACAGAAATCAAGGTTGACATATCCTTGGGGAGCGGGGCAAATTAGAACGGAATGGTGTCCAGAACCAGGCGCAACTGGCGTGATTCGCTCCAGGCCATACACAGCCCGCTGGAGACCGGAGCGGCGCCCATGAGTTGCACCATGGCGCGCATGAAGCTCGCCAGCCTCGGTGGCGCCCCGTTGGGCCATAGCTCGTTCAGCGGCCGCGCCACGCCGTCGGCGTCAGGGTGATACACGCGTTCATCCCAGGTCCGCGAGCCTTGCGGAAACTCCGGGTAGTGGCGGATGGCGTCGATGGTCGATTGCAGAAGGCGGTGCTTCCACGGCTCGGAGTACTGCGGCATGAACAGAATATCGCTCTTCTTCTCCCGCCGAATCTCATGCACGAACTCGGTAAAACTAGCCGCGTTGGTCAGGTTGAGGTTGGCATTCGGCTCCACTCCGTGGCGGTCGCCGCCGGAGATCAGCAGCATATTCCACTGCTCGGCCAGCCGCCGAACGGCGCGATTCTCTTCCCAATTGCGCAGCCCGTTCAACTCCAGCGCGTGCAGGTAAGCACTGTTTTTCTGCAGGAAATCGTTGACCAGGAACTGATGCCTCTCCTTGCCGATCAGGTAGAGGTCCCACATTGGATGGTTGAATACCACCAGCACATTCGGTTCTCCGTCAAGTGCCTTTAATATCTCGGTCAGCCGTCCTTCGCTCGGATGAGCCGTAAAATCGGCCAGCGTTTCCATCCACTCGGTGGCCCTGGCGCTGGGCAGGTTGTGCACCCCCAGATGGAAGGACTGCTCGCCATACGGAGCGCTCCACTCCACCGAAACCGGAATACGCCGCGCGCTGGGAATGGTGCGCAGCAACATCGGCGCCTTAATATTGTCGTGGTCGGTAATGGAGACCATCGGCTCGAGGTTCAGCTTCTCTATTTGCCGGCTTTCCAAGTCAAAAGCCAGCTTCGGCGTCATCGGCGGCGTCCAGTAGCTGGCCGCGTAATCGATATGAAATTTATGCATCCGCTCCGAACGCTGTTCCAGCCGCGTGAGCAGTGGGCGCATCCACGGGTGCTGATTGCCCCAGTTCGCCAGAAAGTCCAGCGTCTCGTGCGACTGGTTGGTGTGGCTGTGCAGTGATACACCAGACCTGAAACCTTGCGTCGCCAGCTTGTCGCGCCACAGGTACGAGATGGTAGATTGGCCCATTTCCGCTCCTTCATTCCACGGGGAGTGTGGAATTACTGGAGCTAGTTTGCAGGTACGGCCATGAATGGAGAGTTAACGCGGCGCGAACGTGGCGTCAATTAGCGAAGGAATCAAGTAAGTTACGAGAAAACCCTAGAAAGAATCAGGGAAGAACAGAATGCGGATGCGCCTTGACGGCGGTTGAATCGGGAAAGTCGTCAAGGAGCTGGCGCACACGAGCCGCGGCGGTGCTGTAGAGACATTGCTCATATGCCGTACCCGCACCAGAGCCGGTTGTGTAGCTCAATGCGATGGCATTGCAGTAGTCGTCGCGGTATGCCCTCCAGTGAGTCTGTGAAGTGTCGATATTTTGCGCGGCATCTTCGAGCATTGGAACAATTACAGGTCCGTAGAGCTCCCTTTCCTTCGGCGAAATTGTGCGCAGATCCTTGGCGATGCGAGCCGCGATTTCATCGGCTTTTTTGTTCATCTGAATCTGTGCTTTCGTATAACACTCCCTCATCTCGGCATTGGACACGTTGGGCCCGTCCGGGCAGGGATTCTGCTGCCCTGATGCGTAGAAAGGGCAAACCGCAGATATCAGTAACCAGAGGATTAACTTAGAAACTATCCGTCGCATAGGCTGTTGGACTCCGCAGCCATGGTACTGCAAAATGCCGTTCAACGAAAGATGTAGAGCCTTGAACGCCGACCGTCGAGTGCTGGGAGTATCGTCGCCCGTTCGGAAACTGCACCACTGCCCCTTAATGCGTTACTCCAAAGCGTCGTCGCGCCTACTTGCTCATTTACCCTATCTCCGGCCTGAGAAAATCCTCTACCGCCCAGCCTTCCATCAGATCCTCGCCGGGGGGCGTGCCCGCTGCCGCCTCGACCTCCAGGTAATTTTCCGTCAGCCCCTTGCGCAGCAGCTCAAAGGCCAGCTCCGGCGTGTCGGCAAACTGGAACAACTCGAGGTCCTTGGGCGAGATGGCGCCGGTATCCACCAGCGCTTCCAGGTTGAAGACCTTCTTCCAGTACTCCGGGCCGTAGATGACCACGGTGATCTTATTGCCCAGCTTCTGTGTCTGTGCCAAAGTCAAAATCCCGAACATCTCGCCCAGCGTCCCGAATCCGCCGCGAAAGACCACCAGCGCCTTGGCCAGGTAGGCAAACCACAGCTTGCGCATGAAAAAGTAGTGGAACTCGAAGTTGAGCGAGGGCGTGATGTACGGGTTGGGCGCCTGCTCGAAGGGCAGACGGATGTTCATTCCGATGGTCTTGCCGCCCGCCTCGTGAGCGCCGCGATTGGCCGCCTCCATGATGCCCGGCCCTCCGCCCGAGGTAACCACAAACCGGCTCCGCCGCGAGGGAATTCGCTTGGCCCAGTCGGTGAGAAGAAAGGCGAGCCGCCGCGCGCCCTCGTAGTAGCGGGCCATCTCCACAGCCGCCACGGCGCGTTTGCGCTGTAAATCCGAAGCTTTGCCCGCGGCGATCTCCGGCGCTTTGGCCGGTTGCTCATGGCTGGGCGCCGGTTGCGTGGAGCCGGTGTTATCCAGCAGTTCCAGGGCATGATCGGCCACCTCGCGCCCGCGAAATCGCGCCGAACCGAAAAACACCACCGTGTCCTGAATCTTTTCCCGACGGATACGCGCCAGCGGCTCCATAAACTCGGAGACAATCCGGATAAGCCGTCCGTCGGCGCTGTTCAGGAAGTCCAGGTTTTCATAAGCCAGTGGAGCGGCTTTGAGAGGCGGCGGCGCCCCGTTGCCGGGAATTACAGCGGAACAGGGACTAGGGACTAGGGAATAGGGAATAGGAGTCGCGGCCTTAGCCGAGGAGTTTCCGGAGCCAGCTTCGGGCTCCGATGAAGTGCTGGAGGCGGCCATGTCAACGGAAAGAAATGTGGAAGGCAAACTTACCCCCCGATCCTTAGTCCCTAGTCCCTTAGTCCCTAGTCCCTGTTTCTTCATAGCTTCATCCATCCCGATTGCGGAGCGCGTCATGAAACGCAATCCACAGATTCAATAGCCCCAGCCCCGACACCAGGCCGCGTACCGCGCCGTTGGCCGCGTAGATTGAGAGCGTGGGGAACTGCACAAACAAAGGATTCTGGTCCCAAAACGACCGGGACCACGGAACATAGCATACTGCCAGGCCGATGTACATCCTCAGCAATACCCGCAAAAACAACTCGGCGCGCTCTAGCCAGGGCGGAATCCGCTGCGGCGCATGCTTGTCCAATCTATGCTCCGACGGAGATGCGGATGCGGGCTTGGACTCAGGCTTGATAGTCGGGCTCACGGCGAATTGATGCAAGGTCGATTCCGGCTGCTGGGACATTCCTTGATTTCGCACACCGCCCCCGATGCCAGCCCCATCGCGGGCAGTCGGCACAGGCCTATCCACCGGCCCGGCGCAGGGATGCCGTACTGCAACGGTAACACAGCAATCGTACTGATTAGAAAGAGGGACCCATAGCAAGCTCTGCCTCAGATTCAGTATCAAAACACTCACCTTCTCTGGAATGGGGCTTATGCTCTGGTAAATACAACAATTATGTAGTAACATAATTGTATGAAGACGCGCTTTGAGTGGGACCACGCCAAAGCAAGCGCCAGCCTGCGCAAGCACGGCGTGAGTTTCGAGACCGCTACGCGCGTCTTCGCAGATCCATATGCGTTCTTTGAGCAGGACCGAATCGTCGACGGCGAGCTTAGGTGGCAAGCCATCGGAGTCGTCGACGGGCTTGTATTACTGATGGTCGCACATACGGTACATGAGCGGGACGAAGTTGAGGAAATCCGCATTATCTCAGCGCGGCGCGCCAACCAAAAGGAAAGGAGGCGTTATGAAGAGGAAAATGGTTCATTATGAGATCGACCTTGCCCATCCGCCTGCTCTGACGAAGACACAGAAGGCGCAGATAGCCTCTCTCAGGACCAAGCCGGAAACCGAAATCGACTACTCCGACATCCCGCCGCTCGGCGACGTCTTTTGGAAGAACGCGGTGCGCAATCCGTTCTACCGGCCCACCAAAACATCTACGACGGTGCGCATCGACTCGGACGTGCTGCTCTGGCTGCGCGCACAGGGCAGGGGATACCAGTCTCGCATCAACGCCATCTTGCGCCGCGAGATGCTGGAATCTGTGCAGTCGACGGCGGTCAAATGAGCTGAAGTTTAGGGAATGATAGCGCTCTCACGGTCAACCCGACTGCCCGCCGCGTTATCCTGTCACCACATGATTCGTCGCTCGTTTCTCCCCATTTCGGCTGCCTTGCTGGGTGCGGTGCTCTTCATTACCGCCCTCGCCGCTGCCCAGCAGGGCGCGGTGGACTATCGCGATGAACAGCCGGTGCGAGCGCGGCATGGGATGGTGGTCAGCGTCCATCATCTCGCCTCCGACGCGGGCCTGGAGATGCTGCGCGCGGGAGGTAACGCCGTAGACGCCTCCGTGGCCACCGGATTTGCCCTGGCCGTGGTGCATCCAGCGGCCGGAAATCTGGGCGGCGGCGGCTTTCTGCTGTTGCGCGCTCACGACGGCAAAACCACCTTCATCGACTTCCGCGAGAAGGCCCCGCTCCAGGCCACTGAAACCATGTACCAGGACGCCTCGGGCAATGTCATCCCCAACTCCAGCCTCCTCGGCTATCGCTCCATTGCCACGCCCGGATCGGTCGCCGGCCTGGTCTATGCCGAGCGCAAGTACGGCAAGCTCGGCCTGCGGCGCGTCATCGCTCCAGCCATCCGGTTAGCGGCTCAAGGCTTCCTGCTCACCGCCGAAGAGGCCCATGAACTCAGCGACCCCGACCTGACCCTCTTCCCCGACTCCAGGCGCATCTTCCAGCGCGATGGGCAACTCTACAAGGAGGGCGAGACCTTTCGTCAGCCCGAGCTAGCCCGCACCCTCCAGCGCATAGCCGCCGATCCCGACAACTTCTACCACGGCAAGATGGCTCATGAGCTAGTCGCTGATCTCCACAAGGGTGGCGCATTGCTCACCCTCGAAGACCTGGCCGCATACACAGTTGTCGAGCGTGCTCCCATCGCCGGCAGCTTTCACAACTTCACCATCCTCAGCGCCCCGCCGCCTTCTTCGGGAGGAATCGTGCTGCTCAGCACCCTCAACATTCTCGAAGGCGACGACCTGGCCAAGCTTGGCGATCGCAGCCCTGCGTCCATGCACCTCATCGTCGAGGCCTTTCGCCGCGCTTACATGGATCGCGCTGAATATCTCGGCGACCCCGACTACAACGCCATCCCCGCCGCCGAGTTGACCGCCAAACCCTACGCCGCCGCCTGGCGCGCCTCTATCGATCCCCACGTGGCCACTCCCAGCGCCATGCTTCGCCGCCCCGAGGGCTTTTTGCCTCCCGCGCCTAAAACCGCTGGCCGGCGCAACGAATCGCAGGACACTACCCACTATTCGGTGGTCGACAGTGAGGGCAACGCCGTCGCTGTCACCACCACCCTCAACGACTCCTTCGGCTCTCACGTCACCGCCGGCTCGCTGGGCTTCCTGCTCAATGACGAGATGGATGACTTTACGGTCAAGCTAGGCACGCCCAATCTGTACGGCTTGATTCAGGGCCCGGCCAACTCCATCGCTCCCGGCAAGCGCCCCCTGAGCGCGATGACCCCCACCATCGTTCTCGAGAACGGCAAGCTGCGCTACGTTCTCGGCTCGCCCGGCGGCGCGCGCATCATCTCCACCGTCGCCAATATCTTTCTCTTCGCCTCCCAGGGCGGACTCAACATCCAGCAGGCCGTCGACGCGCCCCGCTTTCACCACCAGTACCTGCCCGACAAACTCTATCTCGAACCGGGCTTTCCGCCTGCAACCCTGGCCGCTCTCCGCTCCATGGGATACGACATCAGCATCAGTCACGGCCACTGGTCCAACGGCGAGTGCATCGCCGTAAACCCTAGAACCGGCGAGCTCGAGGCCGGTCAGGATCACCGCAGCCATTACGGCAAGGCTGCCGGTTACTGAGCAGCACTGACAGACTGGCGCGCGCCCAAAGCCGCGTAGAGCCATGCTACCCTAGCCTTTGTTCGATTTCGTCCAGCGATTGCTGGATCGCAATAGGAGCAGGCCGCCCATGAAGGAACTCACCAGCGATTCCGCCTGGAACTTGTCGCGCTGCCGGGTCGCCGCGGTGGGTGCGTTCTTCGCCCTCAACCTCGCTGTCTATCTCGTCCGCATCCTCAGCGTCTGGCGCTATGGCGCGCTCTTCTGCTCCACCGCCGTCGAGTCGCCCATGATCGACTCCGTCTGGAGATGCATGAACCATCGGCCCGTCTATGCGTGGCCCTTCGCATTTCCCTTTTCTCTTTCGCTCTATAACTACCTCTTCTATTACGTGTATGCCGTCGTCCTCCGGCTGATGGGCGCATGGGACACCGGCATCCTGACTTGGGGACGCCAGTTCACGCTGCTCTTCGCGTTGGTCGGCGCCGTAGCGCAGTGGAGACTGGTACGGTCCCTGCTCAACTTGCGCGGCTTCGCCAGCTTGTTCTCTCTTGCGCTCGCCGTGGGCCTCTGGCTCTGCACCTCGCTGGTCAAGTATTGGGCGCTCACCATCCGGCCAGACATGGCCGCCGCCGCGCTGGTGATGATCGCCCTCTGGGTCGTCGTGCGTCAATCAAGATTCTGCTTTGCCTATGCGGGCCTCCTGCTCTATCTCGCCTGGGCCTTCAAGCAATCGACGGTCCTCGCTTTCGCGGGTCTCTGCCTTTGGTTGATCTTTGATAAACGGTGGCGGGATTTCGCTCTCCTGGCCGTGGTCTTTGCCGCGCTAGTCGCCGCCACGCTTCTCTTGGGGACGCCTGAATACCGCTTCAGCATCCTGATCGCGCCGCAAATGGTCCGAGGCTTCGCCTTCTCGCTTCCCTGGGTTCTGCGCGCCCTCGGCGCCGGACTCACCGCCGTGGGCCTGAACCTCTACTGGGTCGCCGCTCCCTTCTTGCTCGTGATTCGTCCCGTAAACACAGACACGCCGTGCCCCATCCTTTCCGTTTTTTTCTGCGGAAAGGGTGGGAAACCTCAACACTCTATTAGGGACGGGTCAATTGTGCGGGATTCGGGCGATACAAACCGTGCCGGCACAAACGTCCGTCTGTTAGCCACCGTCTTCGCCGTCGCCCTGTTTGTCGGCCTCGCCGACATGGGAAAAATTGGCGGAACGTCCAACTATCTCTTCGAGGCCTTCGCCGCAGGCTCCACTCTGCTGCAACTGGCCGTCTTCACCGTGCCGGGAAGGTTGGTAACCGCCCTCCTCCTCTTCGGCTGCCTTCAACCGGCCGTCCAGCTCATGGGTGTTGCCATCGGTTACCATCATCCCGGTAAAAAAGATATGGTCCCCATTGCCACGGCGGCGGAATACCGCGACGCGGTGGCCCTGCACAATCGCCTGGCCATGCTGAAAAAGCCCATCTTCACCACCGATGGAGTCTTTGCGCTTCCCTGGTACTCCACCGACAATAACGCCCTCGCTCTGGTCCTCGATCCCAATTTTCAGGAGGTCGCGCGCTCGCGCGAAGAGAACGGCGGCGTCGAGGGAATGCTGCAAAGGGGCGAGATTCCCACCGTGATGCTCGCCTCCGGCGATCTCGCCTACCTGAAGAGCCTGCATCCGGGTTACCGCAAGGTCGGCGAATCCGTACAACAAGGCGTCACCTACAGCATCTATGAGTTCAGCGTGGGTGCACCTGTGCCGAACCAGCGATAAGGGATAGGGCAGCCATCGCAGGCGAACGGGCGCCGTAGCCAATGTCAGGCCGTAGTTGATTGAGCAATGATTGCCGGTCAATCCTTTTTATCTTCTCTCGAATCCCCGGATGAAGCTCACCGCACCGGAGCGACGGGATTGGCGAGGTTGATCTGGGCTTTAGATGCTGCCCCGATGGTTACTGTCTGGTGGACGCCGCCGACCGAGACATCCGCAGTGATGGGATGTTCTGCGTTCGGCTTGATGACCCCACTGTAGAAGGCATACTCGCCATTGTTGTTGGTGAACGTGTGATAGGTGATGCCACCGATCTTAAGATCCACAGCCAAGTGGCGTACCGGTGCCACATGCGAAACAACGGTGCCTTGGTGGATGATTTGCTGTCCAGTCACTCCTTGCGGGATAAATACGAACGAGCCATAGAGAGTATCCCAGTACAACGCCAAACTTCCTGGCGCGTCGGGTGGGTAGGCGCTAGAAGGGCACGATATATTCGCGGTCGCAGTTTCTGTACTCGTGCTCAAATGAGAGGTTGTTGACGTATTTACCCATGTCATAATGTCTCCCACAGTACCCGATACCGCAGTAATCAATTTTATGCCCGGAATGGTACCGGTCGCGGTGACGCTGACTTTGTACTGTCTCGTGGAACTGGCCACGTTCTGTTCTTGAAAATCGTTCTTTAGGACTGCCTGATATACATTGCAATTTGTTTCTGGTACATATGGAAAATTACTAAATGTGGTTGGCACGATGCGCGGGTGGATATTGTTGGCGTACGCAAAGGGATCCTGCGATAGAATTGTGATATAGTCGGCGCTTGTGAATCCCAGTGTCGTAAAATCTTTATGCTTATTTGGGCTTTTGTTCCCTCCGTTAGCCCAGTCCCTCAACTCCCAAACAAACACGTCATAATAAAAAGGACCAGTTGTAGCATTGATCGACGGAATTGGGTGCCAACCCATATTCCAACTCATATTCAAGGGACCTGTGGAGTTCCCAATCGTCGTAATGGAAACCGCTGGATTTAGTAGAATTCTGATTTGGTCGTTGTTGTGATCGATTCCGTCTTCTTGTTGACCAGGTATTGTTACTTGTTGACTTTGCGACTTTGTAATCGTCTCTGCTGAACTGTCGGTGGTTGTTTTTGAGGTATCGAAGCCACCGCCTACCGAGTCGCCTAACGAGCCGATCTTTACAGTGATACTCAGGTCGCGGCCAGTCGATTTAGCGATCGTGGTAGTGGTCCCGGTCGAGCTGCCCTGAGAATAAACCATGCTGCTGTTAGTGGGACAATGGATAGGGTTTGTGCCGCCGGTTGTGCCGCATCCAGGCGGGGCGTAGAAAATCGTTAGTATGTAGTACTTTGCATACAACGCCCCATTTGCCATGGGCGCACATGTCACCGAATCATAAGTGAATCCGCATTGACCCCCAGTGACAGAACTAAGCCTATTGTAATTGAGGACGCCCATGCTCCCGCTGTTGCAGTATTCCGTAGCTGCGGCCAGATCTAGATTTCCTTGATTCGTAATTGCGAAATCGCAATTGTAGCCTAGAGTAGGGCCCATTCCCGGACTGCAGTCATTCGGAGATTGCCCGATACAAATCGTGGCGTTCATGCAATTCACCTGGACAAAAGCGTACCCACATTGATTCCCGCCTACAGAATCAATATAGTTGTAATACATAACGCCCCCGTGATTTTGGCACATCTTGTTGGCAGCGGCCTCATATGTGTAACCGCAATCGAAATGAGTGATATTGCGTGGTACTGATGGATAAACACATTTCTCCAGCTTTTGCCCAATACATGCTACCTGGGCCGTGCTAGGGGTATAAACAAGCATTAACATACTCGCGGCCAGGACTACTCGCACGATGATATTTCGCATGATCATCTCCTCATTGGGCCAATAGCCCAACTAGTACTATGGATACAGCGCTGCATTTTTCATGGGCGCTTACGAACAAGCACAGAGATTTATTCCCACAAAAAATATGTCAAAACAAAAACACACCTATACGAGCATGATTAGATGATATATGTCAAGAACCTTATTTCAACACCATGGAGAATTGAGCGTGGATTGCAACCCTTTCCCTGGTTTCGTCCTTGAGAAATATGAGGGCATTAATTCAGCCGGTGCCCTTCGAGACGACGGTTTCGGCTTCGATCAGCAATATCTTCGAAGACTCGAGCCCCCCGAGATTCCGTATTGCTCGAAAATCCGACCTCGGCGAACAGGATCACCTTCGGCAAGGCTATCGGAGGGGTTTTGACGTGGAGGGTAGCCCGCGACTTTATACTGAAAGACATCATGAGCACGTTTCTGCCCGTAGAAGAACAGATGGACCTGCTCCAGAAGGGCGCGGCGGAGATCATCCGCGTCGCCGAACTGCGCGAGCGCCTGGAAGAGAGCCGCAAAACCGGACGCCCTCTGCGCGTTAAAGCCGGCTTCGACCCCACCGCGCCCGACCTGCACCTGGGCCACACCGTGCTGATGCGCAAGCTACGCCACTTCCAGCAACTCGGCCACACCGTCATCTTTCTCGTCGGCGACTTCACCTAGCTCATCGGCGACCCCACCGGACGCAACGTCACCCGCAAGCCGCTCACCCGCGAACAAATTGACGCCAACGCCGAGACCTATAAGGCGCAGGTCTTCAAAATCCTCGACGAAAAAACCACCGAGGTCCGCTACAACTCCGAATGGCTCGGCAAGCTGGGTTACGAGGGGACGATTCGGGTCACCTCCCACTTCACCGTCTCGCAGATGTTGGAGCGCGACGAGTTTCATTCGCGCTTCCAGGCCGAACAGCCCATCAGCCTCCACGAACTGCTCTACCCGGTCATGCAGGGCTACGACTCGGTGGCCCTCCAGTGCGACGTGGAGTTGGGCGGCACCGACCAGAAGTTCAACCTGCTCTGCGGACGCGAGCTGCAGCGCCACTACGGCCAGAAGCCGCAGATTGTGCTCATGACGCCGATTTTGGAGGGTTTAGACGGCGTGCAGAAGATGTCCAAATCATTTGGCAACGCCATCGGCATCAACGAGCCCCCTGCCGAGATGTACGGCAAGCTGATGAGCATCTCCGACGAATTGATGTGGAATTATTGGCTATTGTTGACCGACCTGCGCAAGTCCGAGGTAGACGCACTCCGAGCTGAAGTCTCCGCTGGCAAGCTGCACCCCATGGAAACCAAGAAGCGCCTGGCCCGAACCATCACCGCCGGCTTCCACGGCGAAGCCGCCGCCAGGAGCGCCGACGAAAATTGGGCGCGCATGTTTCAGCAGAAGGAGACTGCGGAGAATCTGGAGGAAGTCGCCGTGTTGTTTGCC
>Ga0187873_1003355_pt1 | contig 11574 bp, 17 predicted proteins | sample June2016WEW_16_1_2_FD_133012 | JGI IMG/M metagenome (GOLD analysis project Ga0187873, IMG submission 133012) | Peatland microbial communities from SPRUCE experiment site at the Marcell Experimental Forest, Minnesota, USA - June2016WEW_16_100 | ecosystem: Environmental > Terrestrial > Soil >... | reverse complement strand
CTTGGGAACAAGGTCAGGCTGCCGTGAAGGAAGGGAAACCTGCAAAAACGTATTTCCTTCGAGCCAAATCCCGATTTGAGAAGACAGCCGCAATTGCCAAGGCTGCCGGGGATCAAATGTCCAGAGATGTTCAGACCATGCAGACTGCAATCACCGAGCGTTTATCGAAAGTGAGAGCAGACCTCGATAGGAGTAAACTTTCTCCCAAGGTGAAAGGCCAGATCAAGCCTATTGCTGCGGAAGTGGAGGAAGAATCGGCGTCGATTGACAGTCTGGTCAGCCAACGGAATTTTGTGAAAGCGAAGACGTTGGCAAAAGACGCTCAATCGAAGATTTATAACGCAGAATTGATTCTGGCAGGCAAGAAGCCTAATCCATAAAGGAAAAGGCTGAAATTTGCCGCGGATTGTGCGGACCACAGAAATCAATCCATGCAATCTGTGGAATCCGTGGCGTTTTGCTTTTATATGCTGATCGTGGCCATTGCAGGCATTTTCCCTTGAGCCTGGGTCCGGCCAAATGGTAGCATTTTTGCTCCGTTTCCAGGCGAAACTCGAATGGGTGTTGACATGACTAAAGAACAGGAAGAACAAGAGTTCAGGGTCACAGACAAGCGTGGTTTCAAGGAGGATGGCGAAGCCCGCGAGCAGGAAAATTCTGCGAAGGGCGAGAAAGAGGGTGCAGAGGAGCCGGCCTCGACTGCGGGGAAGACTCCTGAGGAAATTCCACCCAGACCTCCAATAGATTTTCCCTCCTACATCCTGTCCTACTACACACAGGGGCTTGTGCTTCTCGGCGAAGTGCCGAACCCCTATACGAATAAGAAAGAAGAGGATGTGGAAGCGGCCATGCATATCGTCGATCTTTTGTCGATGCTGGAGCAGAAGACGAAAGGAAATCTCAGCAAGGAGGAGCAGCAGCTGCTGGAGAGCGTGCTTTATGAACTCCGGATGAAGTTTATGGCCAAAACCAACCGCATTAAGTATTAATAGGCGCCATGAAGATAATTGATCGTCTGGAGGAGTTGGCCCCGGTCTATGCGTCGCCCGTTGTTACCATCGGGAACTTTGATGGAGTCCATCTGGGCCACCAGAGCTTGATACGGGATCTCGTCACCCATGCTGCCAAAATGGGCGGCACGCCTGTAATTGTCACTTTTTATCCTCATCCACTTCAGGTGCTGGCTCCAAACAATGCGCCTCTTCAGATTCAGACTCTGGACCAAAAGCTTGCGACGATCGATTCGCTCGGAATTCCACTGGCCGTGGTAATCCCGTTCAATATGGAACTGGCGCAGACAAGCGCCCGCGATTTTGCCGTCGGATTGTGGGAGAAGCTTCGTTTCAAGGAAATCTATGTTGGGCCAACTTTCGCCTTCGGCCATCGAAGGCAGGGAAGCATTAATCTGCTGAAGGAAATCGGCGAGGAAAAGGGTTTTGCGGCTGGAAAGATTCACCAGGTGCAGTTTCGCGGCAACCGCGTATCCAGTACTTCGATCCGTCAGGCGCTGATCTCGGGGCAGGTGGGGCTGGCGCGGCGGCTGTTGGCCCGGCCGTTTGACCTAAAGGGAGTCATCGTTCATGGAACCGGCATGGGCACGAAACTGCAGATTCCAACGGCAAACCTGCAAACTTCCAATGAGTTGATTCCTCGCCGTGGTGTTTATGTAACACTGTTCAGCGTTGAAGGCCGACGGCACAGGAGCGTTACCAATATCGGATTCCGGCCTACCGTGAATACGGAAGAAACTGCGTCCCTGAGCATCGAAACCCATATGCTCGAATTCGATCAGGATGTATACGGGAAAGATGCAACGCTGGAGTTTCTGGTTCGCCTAAGGGACGAGCGGCGGTTCTCAGGGAAGGCGGCTCTTATTGAGCGGATACAAAAGGACAAGGAAAACGCCCGGCGCTACTTTCATTGGCTCGAGTGCACCAATTGCATATGAAACCCGCCCTTTTGCTTCTCATGTGGGGCGGCTCTCCAGAGCCGCCTGGCGCGCAAGCGCCCAAATCGGCCTTCGGCCGGGCGGGTCTGGAGACCCGCCCCACAGAATTGATTTTGTTCCTTTGAATTGGAGCACCTATCGTGTCAATAACACGAACAGAAATCCTAAAGATTGCCGACCTGGCAAAACTTCATTTCAGCGAAGAAGAACTCGATGCTTTTGTCCCTCAGTTCCAGCGTATTCTCGATTACATCGAACAGCTGAAAGAGGCGAACATCGAGGAAATCGAACCGACAAGCCATGTATCCCTGACTGCGGATTTTGAAAAACACATCTTTAGAGAAGACGAAGTCCGGAATTCTCTGCCGGTTGACGAAAGCCTGGCCAATGCCCCGGACCCCGGTTCCGGTCACTTCCGCGTTCCCAAAGTCATATAAGCTCCGGAAAAGAATATGAACCTTACAGATGCACATGAAATTCGAAATGCGGTCAACTCGGGCAAAGTGTCCGCAAGGGAAGTGGCCGAAGCAGCCTTGGCGCGCATCCAGGCGATTGACAAAAAGCTGGGTGTTTTTCTCACCTTGGATCCGGCGAGAGTGCTCGCGCGCGCCGATGAAATTGACCGGAGCGTCCGAACGCATCCTCTCCCGCTCGCCGGTGTTCCGATTGCCATCAAGGACAATATCTGCACGCTTCACCTGCGAACGACCTGCGGCTCGAAAATTCTGGAGAACTACAACCCTCCATACAGCGCGACTGCCGTTGAACGCCTCGAGCGCGCCGGCGCGGTAGTAGTCGGGAAAACAAATTGTGACGAATTCGCTATGGGTTCATCGACGGAAAACTCCGCATTTTGGCCGACACGGAACCCCTACGACCTGGAACGGGTATCAGGAGGCAGCAGCGGCGGGTCGGCAGTTTCGGTAGCCTCTGAAATGACTCCGCTGGCATTGGGATCGGAAACCGGAGGATCGGTGCGCCAGCCTGCATCGTTTTGCAGTGTCGTGGGACTTAAACCGACTTACGGCAGAATTTCCCGGTATGGACTTGTCGCTTTTGCGTCTTCCCTGGATTGCATCGCTCCGCTCGGCAACAGCCCGAAGGATATTGCACTCCTGCTGTCGCAGATTGCAGGACGGGACGAACGCGATTCGACGTCCGCTCCGGTCCCGGTGCCGGACTATTTGTCCGAATTGAATAATCCAGTTCGAGGCATGCGCTTGGGCGTTCCCAAGGAATTCTTCGGAGAAGGCCTCGATCCCCAGGTAAAGTCGATCATCGAGGCGGGGCTCCGGAATGCGGCATCGCTCGGCTGCGAGTTGATCGACGTCTCATTGCCTTACACCCGCTATGCAATCGCCGATTATTACATCATCGCCCCGGCGGAGGCGAGTTCCAACCTGGCCCGCTACGACGGCGTGAAGTATGGATTCCGCATCCCGTCGCCCAAAGATCTGCAGGACATGTACAGAAGGACGCGCAGCGAGGGCTTTGGCCGGGAGGTGAAGCGGCGCATTATGGTCGGGACTTATGCCCTTTCGTCCGGCTATTACGATGCCTATTATGGCCGGGCAATGCGGGTCCGCACCCTGATTAAACGCGATTACGACCAGGCCTTTGAAAAAGTGGATGCCCTGCTCAGCCCGGTAAGTCCGATCCCCGCATTCAGAATAGGCGAAAAGATTTCAGATCCGCTGTCCATGTATCTTACCGATATCTACACGGTCACGGCGAATCTCGCCGGAATTCCCGCGCTTTCTCTCCCTTGCGGATTCACGCGGGAAGGCTTGCCGGTCGGGCTTCAAATCCTGGCAAATCAATTCCGGGAGAGCACGCTGCTCAGGCTTGCGGAAGCGTACATGCAGACATTTCCGTTGGCCATGCCCCCGCAAAAAATTTAGAGGCATTCAGAATTCAGGAGTCCGAATTCAGAATACCCTCACAATACATTGCTCAAAAGAGAATCTGTTCATTAGTTAGGCATGATGATACGGATGAAGTCATGCTGGCTGACTGCATGCGCTATGCTCTGTCTGCAGTCTTTGACAGACGTGGCCCGCGAAGAAGCGCAACGCAGAAGGTTGCTCGAACAGCAGGGGATTGAGGAAAAGGTCATCAATCCGGATGCTGCTCAGGGCGGAAACCTGACAGTGTCGACCGGTTCCCCCGTAACCGCGTCCAAAAGTACCTCAGAAAAAAGCATTAGTGCGGGCCGGACCTCTCTCCACAGCTTCAGAACCGCGCTGCAGAAGCTCGACCAGGCTATCCGGCAGGACGAGGAGCGGCTCGCATCAAGGCGTGCACGCCTGGAATCGGAGCGCTGGGAAATCCCGAGAAGCCGAAGAAGTTCGGGCCGCAGCAGAACATCAAAGTCGGAAAGCAAGCTGCAGGAAGCAATCGATGAGCTGGAGCTCAAGCTCAAGCAACTGCGTCAGGAGAGATCCGAGACCTACGAGGCTGGGAAAAAAGCGGGCTTCCTTCCGGGCGAGCTCGACGGGAAGGGCATAATTCCGTAGAGAAGCCAAAAGCCAATACATGCAATTCCGTACGGAGTGGTGGGCAGCGACACGCCCCTCTTTGTCCTTTCGTTTCTCCACTAATAGAGGTGGCAAAGGGCCGTAATCCCGACCAAGCTCATCAATTTCAGGTTTCCGCATAACAAAAACGATAACTAAAACGAATTTGACAAGTGACAATTGTCACTTTGCTATGGTATATTTATGATTCGGAGCTTTAAGCACCGAGGCCTGAAACGGCTCTATGAACGAGGCGATCGGAGCGGGATAAGACCTGACCTGTTGGATATAGTTGAAGACATTCTTGCCCGCCTTGATAAGGCGGATATACTGCAGGCTATGAACCTTCCCGGCTATCGGATGCACTCGCTTAAAGGCGACTTAAAGGGATTGTGGGCTGTCACAGTCCGGGCCAATTGGCGCATCATTTTCCGTTTTGAAGGAAACGACGCCTTTGACGTTGAACTGATCGACTACCACTAGAAAAGGGGAGGGAAACAGCCATGCCTATGAAAAACCCGCCGCACCCCGGGGGCAGCATACGGCGGGCGTGCCTTGAGCCGTTGGGCTTGTCTGTAACCGAAGGCGCAAAAATTCTCGGCGTTACCCGGCAGGCGCTCAACAATGTCATCAATGGCAAGTCCGGCATTAGCCCCGAGATGGCTATTCGCTTATCCAAGGCATTCGGCAGCACGCCGGAAACCTGGCTGCGGATGCAGCTTGCCTACGACCTTGCAGTAGCCCGCAGGAACGAACGCAAAATCAGAGTCCGCCGCCAGCTGGTTCCGGGAGAATTACACATGCACTAATGACATTTTACTGCAAACGCATTGCACATTTCTCTAACTAAACTAAGCTAACAAAGGGCATCGTCCAGATTTCTGCAAAAATATCCTTTGTGAAGGTTGTGCCAATAACTGTGAAGAGTAGCCGTTTTAATCAGTCGACAAGCCTAAAGACTTCGTGCTTGCATGTAACTACAAATATAGCTACAGTATGGGATGATGATATACGGATGGGACGGAGCGAAAAATCGTAGCAACTTCGCCAAGCATGGTCTGGATTTTGCGGACGCTGAACAAGCGTTAACCGGGCCTTGCGTCACTTTCGTGGATAGCCGCTTCGATTATGGAGAGGTGCGGCTCATCACCTTGGGTCTACTTGCTGGTCGAGTGGTTGTAATTGCCCACGCGCCACGCGGCGAGGACACCACGCGGATTATCTCCATGAGAAAGGCAAATCGACGTGAGCAAAAAATCTATCAAAAGCGACTTGGTAAAAATTGACCGCATGAAGGATGGCGAGATTGACTATTCGGACATTCCGCCGCTCGACAAATCTTTTTTCACCAAAGCAACCGCAACATGGCCTCCGGTGAAGAAACAACTCACCATCCGCCTTGACACAGATGTGCTGAAGTGGCTGAAGGCCTACGGCAGGGGTTACCAGACGCGCATCAACCGTATTCTGCGGGCGGCCATGGAGAGTCAAAGCCCACGCCCCCGCGCACGGTCACGTTCTGCAGCAGCGCCGAAGAAGAACAGCCGGTCACGCGGCGAATTGAAGCTCGCCTGACGTTTCACAAAGGGTAGGATGAGAGAATGAGCCGAGGCTAATGGGATCATTTAATGACATCGCGGCGCGTGTTACAAATGAACGCATGGACAAAACCATCCGCAAATACACGAACTTCGACGAGATGAAGGCGGACGAGTACCGTTACTGGCAGAGCCGCCCCGTACATGAGCGTGTGGCTGCTGTGTCGGAACTCACCGAGGAGTGCTACAAACTAAAGGGGTTCAAGCCGGATGCTTTCAGATTACACAGAACTCTTGTCCATTTTGAACGCGCACCGCGTTAAGTACCTCGTTATTGCCGCTTACGCTGTAGCGATCCATGCGCAACCCCGCGCAACCAAAGACCTCGACATTCTGGTGAAGGCAGATCCTGAAAACGCGAAGGCGGTTTTTACGGCTTTGTCTGAATTCGGCGCGCCGCTGCAAGGCATGACCCCTGCCTACTTTGAGGAACCCGGCCCGTTCTTCCGCATGGGGCGGGAGCCGGTCGGCGTTGACATTTTCACGGCAATTCCGGGCGTCGAGTTTGACGCCGCATGGCCGCGCCTGGTTGAAGATGTTTTCGACGAAGAAACTGACTTGCGGGTAAACTTAATTTCCCGTGAAGATCTGCTTGCGGGGAAACGCGCGGCCGGCAGACAGCAAGATCTCGCCGACATAGAGGCAATCAAAAAGGCGGCGAAGAGCTAACAGCCGAAGCCCTCAAAAAAAAGCCACTGGAAGCCAAACCGGACGGCCTTAAGCAATAGAGCGGGCTTTTTTTTGTGAAAGCTGTAGCCCAGAGTGACCTTAACTTTGTGGCGCGCTTTCAAAGGCATCCAGCACTTTATCTACTTCGTTTGAGTCCAGAAATTCATTGACCCTCTGAATCAGCGACGGTGCATAATTGGGATCAGTGGCAAATCTGAAAGCAGAAGTTCTTAACTCCAAGGTTCGAACGGCAGGCCCATTTTTAAACTGGAGATAAAACGTTCGGCGATCAGGGGGAGCAGTATCAACAGGTCTAGTCAGATGACAAATCCAAGTGCCAGTACGAGAAGAAAACTGTCGTCTGTCTATCGGCCAGCGGGCGAAAGAATCCATAAAAACCTCCTATTTGTGTATTGCTAATAATTTTAAAGGTGATGATATATCATTTGTATCTTACCTGGCGGGGAGGGGATTTCTCCGCCCGGTGTCCCACAAAGGGTCCTTTGTGCGCCTCCTGTCTTGTGCGTTCAGAACTGCTGCCCGAAACTGAAGGAATAGTCACTAGTCCGTACCACTATGGCATGAGCCATCATCTCAATTGCGACATCGTTCATCTCGGAAACTCGCGTCTCAATCTCTCGGGCACTAACTTCAACCTTGGTCTCCTGATTTCCTGCATCGTATCGCCAATGAATAATGCTGTTCCGAAATTTGTTCAACGCTCTAGCCTTAGAAATTAGGTCCTTCGTCCTGGACACAAAGTGGGAATATGCTGCGTCGTTCTTTGCAGTCGGCACGTAGTACTCGGACAGAGATTTAACCAGCTTTTCTAGGACATCTATTTTGGCCGTGAAGGGAAGATGAGAGATCAAAGGTTTATCAAGCCCAAAGTCTCGGGGCGACACTATTAAGCTAATGAAGCTTTCGACTGCCTGCTCCATTGAGTTAAAATTAATCGTCATGTATCCAATCGCTAGAGCCTGCGCATCTGTGATGCCGCTTGCCTTCCATTTTTTCTTCATCTTTTGATTATGCACCCGCAAAACGTACCTTGCGATGTTTCAAAAAGGGTAAGTTTCAGGACGGGAACCGGCCCCTGTAAAAACAAGGCTTGCGCCGTCCCGTTTTGTTGTCCCATTATGGACGGCATGAAATACGGCTACGCTCGTGTCTCGACCGATGACCAATCCCCTGCCCTGCAACTGGACGCTCTTAAGCGAGCCGGATGCAAAACGATTTTCAAAGGCGAAGGATTATCTGGAGCGACTGCCAAGCGCCCCGCCCTACTCCATTGCCTCAAGACGTTGAAACCCGGCGACACGCTCACGGTCTGGAAGCTCGACCGGCTGGGCCGCAGCTGCGCGACTTAATAACAATACTCGACGACCTCCGCGCCCGTGGCGTGAAATTCCATTCGCTCACCGAGGCAATTGACCCGGCTACGCCAACAGGCCGCGCCATGTGGTAAATGATTGGCGTCCTCGCCGAGCTTGAGCGGAGCCTTATCAGCGAACGAACCCGCGCCGGGGTTAAAGCGGCGAAAGGCCGAGGCGTGAAATTCGGGCTCAAGCCGAAACTTTCCGTCCGGTAGATTGACTACGCCCGCAAGTTGATTGACGCCGGAGAACGTCGCGAGGATGTAGCCGCGCTCCTGAATGTGAACCGCAGCACCCTTTACCGAGCACTTGCCGGTTGTGCTTCATAGAAAGTGGCTTAGTTCCATTGCTTCGGCCCCTTGGCGTTAAGAGTGTCGATGAGCATTGCGGGCACGTACCATTCCTTACTAGTCGAATCTATTGCCCATGCCGAAATGATTGAGGCCGGACGCGAACCGTGGTGCGGATAGGAAACGCAGTGATCCGCTTGGCCTAGCTTCTTGTTCACCCAAGCTTCGGATGTTCGTTCGTTTTCCTTACCATTCTTGTCAGTTCTTAACCATTTGCATTTTGTCTTCAAGATGGTAATGGGCCGCTGTCCAGTATTTGTGATCGACACTGAGAGGGCGTGGACATATGGCGTTCCCTCGAAGGACGTGTTTGGTATCTCATCGTGATCCGCTTCGGCGTAGGTTGCCGAAATGGTGAATTCGAGAATTGTCTTTTCGCGCCGTTGCTTCCAGAGATTCAAACCAAGCGCGATCCAGCCTGATAGTGTGGAGAGCACAGGCCAGACATTGGACCATGTTAACCAAGTTGGAAATGGCATGTTGGGTATTATTCTACCACTGGCGGGAGCGCAATATTCGACCCTTTATGGTGAGTTTGCCGATTGAAGCCTTTTCTTACCCTAAACCAAAGAACCATAATGGAGTTATTATAACCACACAGACTTCAAGAGCAGGAGACCGATGAAATGAAACCATTACTGTTGACAACATGCAGTGCGGTGATCTTGTTTATCGGATATCAAGGAGCGCTAGTTCATTCGCTTACCTTTGGCCAAGAGAAAAAATCCGCCGAACAGAAGACAAACGAATCTATCAACGGGGTACGCAAAGCCGCTGAACAGGGAAACGCGGAAGCTCAATTCAACCTCGGCTTCATGTACGCTCATGGCCAAGGAGTGCCGCAAGACTACGCCGAGGCTGTCCGCTGGTACAGCAAAGCCGCCGAACAGGGAGACGCGGAATCTCAGTGCAACCTCGGCCTCATGTATGCTGAGGGGCATGGAGTGCCGCAGGACTACGCCGAAGCCGCCCGCTGGTACCGCAAAGCCGCCGAACAGGGGCTCGCAGGTGCTCAGTACAACCTCGGCCTCATATACTATGAAGGGCATGGAGTGCCGCAGGACTACGCTGAAGCCGTCCGCTGGTACCGCAAAGCCGCCGAACAGGGAGACGCGGAATCTCAGTACAACCTCGGCGTCATGTACGCCGAGGGCCAAGGAATTCCGCAAGACTACGCCGAGGCCGTCCGCTGGTACCGCAAAGCCGCCGAACAGGGAAACGCCGGCGCTCAGTACAACCTCGGCGTCATGTACGCCGAGGGCCAAGGAGTGTCGCAGGACTACGCCGAAGCCGTCCGCTGGTACCGCAAAGCCGCCGAACTGGGAGACGCGGATGCTCAGCTCAACCTCGGCGTCATGTATCGCCAGGGCCAAGGAGTGCCGCAGGACTACGCCGAGGCCGTTCGCTGGTACCGCAAAGCTGCCGAACAGGGAAACGCGGACTCTCAGTGCGAGCTCGGCCTCATGTACGCTGAGGGGCATGGAGTGCCGCAGGACTACGTGGAAGCGCATATGTGGCTAAACCTTGCAGCTTCGCGGGCCAATGGCGATTTGCAACAAAGATCAGCCACTGGGCGGGATTTAGTTGCCCGGCTGATGACCGCCAAACAGATCGCGGAGGCGCAGAGTCTGGCCCGGGAATGGAAACCAAAAAACAAGGTTAACGTCTTGGCAGGCAAATAGTCAAACATAACGTCCTTTATATGCGGCTATTGGAACCTCTCAATATTGGACGAGATCAATGCGCATATAAGAACCTTCGGCACGCTCATACGACTGCCAACTTTGCATCATCTACGATCTTGGAATTATCCACGATGAAGCGGATTCCCAAGTACAGATGTCTATGGCCTCTCAGCTGAAGTGCTTCAAGATTCAATAGAGGAAGCGAGCCGACTTTTGAATGCCTGCGCAAGGGCTATTCTGGCTTTTGGCTTCCGGCTTCTGGCTTCTCTGCAGTGCGTAATTCTTCAGTGAGTTGATTGTAGGCGTCCCTGCGGCTAATCCCTCGCTTTTTTGCGACTGACTTGAGCGCTTCGTTCCGGGAAAGTCCGGTCCCAGTCATTTCGTCCTCGAGATGCTGTCTTAACGAAGCGGGCCAGACCGATTCAACTGCGGCCGCCTCGCCGCGTTCAATGACGAGAGTAACCTCGCCCCGGATAGCCGGACGTGTCTGCAGGTTATCGAGAAGTTCGGTGAGGGTGCCGTGAAAAATCTCTTCGTGGATTTTGGTCAGTTCCCGTGCCATGGTGACACGCCGATTGCCAAGAACAGCAACCATGTCTTCCAGGGAATTAAGAAGGCGGTGCGGCGCCTCGAAGAAAATCAAGGTCGCAGGAATGGAGGCCAGTGCCTCAAGTCTGCGTCTTCGAAGCGATCCGCGCGCCGGAAGAAACCCGGCAAAGAAAAAACTGTCGGCAGGAAGACCGGATGCGGCCAGCGCGGCAGTCACAGCAGAAGGTCCGGGAACCGGAATAACCTGGATCCCTTCCTTGCGGCAGCATGACACCAATTCATATCCCGGATCCGAGACCAGCGGCATTCCCGAATCGCTCACCAGGGCAATATTCTTCCCCTTGCGCAGCATTTGAATCAGGCGCGGCGTGCGGCTTTCCTCGTTGAATTTGTGATAGCTTTCTCTCGGCGTGCCGATGCTGTAGCGCGTCAGGAGCCTGGCGGTATGGCGTGTATCCTCGCACGCGATCAGGTCGCACTCTTTCAACACACGTAAAGCCCGCAACGTGATGTCTTCCAGGTTCCCGATAGGAGTCGCAACTAGATAAAGTGTACCCATAGATTGATTGACGATTGACGATTTACGATTGACGATTGACCGGCGTCTGGTTTTCAAATCGTCAATCGTAAATCGTCAATCGTCAATGGGTCCTCCCATTGCCTGAATCATCTCCCTCACTGCGCGCTCCATCCCCACCAGTGAAGCTCTGCCGATGATGTTGTGGCCGATGTTTAATTCCTCGATTTGCGGAATTTCGGAGATGAGCCGCACATTGCGATAAGTCAGACCGTGTCCCGCCAGTATCTTGAGGCCCTTCTTTTCACCGCGTTCGGCAGCCTGAACAAGCCTGGTCAGCTCCCGCTTAAGAATCGGCCCCGCCAT
>Ga0187873_1003348_pt1 | contig 11589 bp, 12 predicted proteins | sample June2016WEW_16_1_2_FD_133012 | JGI IMG/M metagenome (GOLD analysis project Ga0187873, IMG submission 133012) | Peatland microbial communities from SPRUCE experiment site at the Marcell Experimental Forest, Minnesota, USA - June2016WEW_16_100 | ecosystem: Environmental > Terrestrial > Soil >... | reverse complement strand
TTGGACTGCCGATCATTGAGATCGCCAAACGTCTTGTCGGCGAGAATCTCCGAGAAGCCAATGATGGCGTTGAGCGGGGTGCGCAGCTCGTGGCTCATATTGGCCAGGAATTGGCTCTTGGCCCGGTTGGCGGCTTCGGCCGCGCCTTTCGCATGTTGGAGGGCCTCTTCGGCCCGTTTCCGTTGGCTGATTTCTGAAAGCACACCGTCCGCGCACAGAACACCGTCTCGTATCTGGGCCCCCGGCGCCCGCTGCTGCAGCCATATCCAGTGCCCTTCACTCCTGCGAAAGCGGTACTCTATGTCCAACGGTTCCCCATGGTCGAACAGCTTCTGGCAGGCCCGTTCCAGACTGGGGATATCGTCAGGGTGAGTGTGCTCACGCCACCAGGCTCCGCCGGCCGCGAGAAGCTGCTCGCGCGTGCAGCCAATTATTCTCTTCACGTTATCGCTGACGTACGTCAGTTCCCGTTTCGCATTCATGGTCCACACGACGTCGGGAATGTTCGCGACGAGCGAGCGGTACTTTTCCTCGCTCGTCCGCAAAGCCTGCTCGGTTTGCTTACGCTGCGTGATATCCTGAATCACCGCTTGGAATTCGGGGGGATCACCGTTTTCCGGAAAGAGGCGCCGGACGTTATATTGTTGCCAGAACACCCGGCCATCAGGTTGGATCACCTTATGATCGAATGACACCGTGGGCTGTTGCTGGGGCAAAGCGTGAAAATAGCTTAACGGAACGTCGCGGTCTTCTGCGGCCAGCGTTTGCAGGAAATCGGTGCCTTGAAGCTCTTCCTTGGCTTTGCCCCGGAAGCGACAGTAGGCCCCGTTGAGGAACGTGAGCTCACCGTTGGGCTTGAACCGGCAAATGAGGTCCGTTTGGTCTTCGACCACGGCTCGAAAGCGCTTCTCACTTTCTGACACCGCTCGTTCCGCCTGCCGCCGTTCCGCCGCCGCCGCGGCCAAAAGCATATTCGTAACCGCGAGGACACCGATGTAGCTGCCCATGAGCATCAAGCTTTCCCTGACCGCGGAGGTCACAAACGGCCCGTACCCGCCCAGGAGCGAATGGATCGCCAGCGTGCTCACCAGCAGTGTGCCCGTAGTTGCCCCGCGCTGCCCGAAACGCAAGGCGCCCCAGACCAGGAAGGGGAAGGGCAAGTAAGCCAGCGGATAGGTCTGAATCCCATAGACAAACCAGGAGTGGAACGAAATCAGGGTCCCTGCCACCAAACCCACCCCGCAAATGGCCGCCTCCACGATCAGGCGCGGATGCCACCGCAGCGCCGAGGGCATCGCCCAGGTGATAATGAAGGGGGCCACCACCAGACCCGCCAGAGCGTTAGGCACCCACCACGCCACAACGCTCGTGAACAGATCCGGCCAAGGCACGGTGCCAGCATAGGCAAGACTTACGACGTTAAAGGCCGCGTTGACGGTAGTCCCCAGAAAACAGGCCAGCCCAATGTACCAAACCGCGTCGCGCGTGCGCTCCATCGCATTGTCAAAGGCGACGAGCCTTTTCAGAAGGAAAGTGCAAACGATGGCGCCCATGGTGTTGCCGATGGCAGTTCCGAGCGTGAAAAAGCCCAAGGGCACTCCGTTCATCAATGAAAACAGGAGGGCTCCCAGCGCCACGCCTGGCCAGAAACGATAACCAAACAACAATATGGCAGCCAGCGCGATGCCGGCGGGTGGCCAGACCAGGGCTACACTGCCGGAGAGGAATGAGGCTTCTTTGCCAAGGAGGCCGCCCAGGAAGTAAACACCGGTAAGGATCACCACGCGGGTGACGGTCGTTAGCTTCGAATGGTGGCTCAATTTCACGCGGATCGGCCTCAAGCGTTTTCCCGGCATTTTCACGCCCAGTTTCTCGCTGAGTCCGCCGGCTAACGGCGGGAAGCCAAAGGTCTGGCTGCCCGCAATATTAGAGTGTCTTGGGGGCTTCGGCTGAACCTCCAACGGCCACCGGGGCCTCCACCTTTGCCAATCGTTCCTCGATTTTGAGAATGGAGTCTGAGAGCTGCCCTTGCTGGTGACGAGAAAAGGCCGGGTGATTCACCCACCAGTCCACGCCGATCTCCTTGGCCTTGTCCACAGAACAGACCAGGAGCCGAATCTGGATGGTCAGCAACTCGATATCGACGATCTTGACCTTGATGTCGCCGGCGATGACGATGCCTTTATCCAATATCCGTTCGAGCAGGTCGGCCAACGTGGCGCCGCTGGTGGAATGTTCGATGTGTCGTTGCAAGGGCATGGCGGTCAGAGCAGTTTGCCCAGCGGGCCCAGGTCGAGGTTCAGGTCTTCTTCGGGCAGGCCGAAATCGTTCCGCAGCCGCTCAATCTCCCGGGCCTGGTTCATGAGCGTTACGCCGAGGCGCTCGACCTGGGCCGGGGTGAGGGCGCCGCCTTCGATGCGCCGGAGGGCCTGGCGTTGCAGGAGTTCGTGCAGGAGTTTCATCAGCGTCAAAACCAACTGCCCCAGCCCGTTTTTTTGCCGGTTGGAATCGGCGATGGCGTTGGCAACGAGTTCGGTTTTTTCGCCAAGGGCGCCGGAGGGAAGGGAGCCGGTCTGGTCCGCCAACGGCAGCGGCAAGGCGGCGCTCGGGGGCCGCTTCACTGCCTGGCTGGTTGGTCTTTCCTCGCTTGGCATTGGCCGCGGACAGCCGCGCGAATTGGGGCCGGGCTGCGGCCCGGCGTCTGGCGGTCCATCCCGGAGATTAGGATTAGGATCAGGATTAGGAGGCAACGGAATCGGGCCGGGTTGAGGCCCGGCGTCTGGCGGCGTGAGATGCCGGCCGCTTTCTATGGAGGTGACGACCAGTTGCAGCCCCAGGTAGATCAGGTCCACGTCGGCCACCGAGAGCGTCACTTCGCCTAGCGCCACGACACCGGTGTTGAGTAGGCGATCCAGGGCTTCGCACAAGGAAATGTGGCGGGTTGGCTGGGGGCAGAGTTCACGCATGGCAGACCTCCTTTGGGGCTGGCTCGCGGGCAGGATGCCCGCGCCACGGTTGGGGGGGCAGAATTCACGCATAGCACACCTCTTTTGTGACTGGGGCGGCATAGAGGGCCTGGCCGAGTTGGCCCAAAGGGGCCAAACCGCGAGGCTCCCCATGCCGATAAACCACGACTTGCGCTGCGGCGGGGAACGCCGACAGGAATTTTTGTTCGATTACCGACTCTCGGCGCCGCAACGCGGAGCGCAAGGGGCAATCGCAGGGCGGGGTGGCCAGATTGAGGAAGATCAACGGCGCGTTGACGTGCATCCGCCGAGCGGCCGCCAAGAGGTCTTTGGTTTCTTCAAAGGCCATGTCCGTGAGGATGGCCACGCCGTAGAGGGCGCACTGGGCGGGGTCGGCCAGCAGCGCGCGCAGGCGTTTGAGGGCTTTGGACATTTCCACCAGCCGTTGCGACACCTTGGGCAGGCGAAAAACCCGGTTGTATTTGAGGAACAGGCTGAAAAAGGCCCTCAACCAGCCGTCAACCAACTCGGGCGTTTCCAGCAGCCGGATGAGATGCCCGGTCGGCGCGGAGTCCAGTACCAGCCTGCGGTAATGGTTTTGATTGCACAGCTCCATCGCCCGGATAAGGGCCATGACTTCGTCCAGCCCTGGCGGTGAAAGGTCCACGATTCGTTCCATCGCTTCCCGGTCAAAGGCCAAGTCCATTTTGGGCAAAAGGGAGCGCAGGAAAAGCCGCAACTCCTGACTGTAAAGTTGCTTGAGGGCGCGGAATTCGGCTTGCGCGTCAATTTCCAGCGCGGTCAAGCCCGGACAAATCCGCCGGGGCGCGGGGCCGACCGGCACTTCCAGGCAGTCAGCAAGGGAGTGGGCGGGGTCGGTGGAAAAGAGCAGCACCTCGCGGCTGGGCGAGTCTTGGGCCAAACGCAGACTGGTGGCGCAGGCCAGCGTGGTCTTGCCCACACCGCCTTTGCCGGCGAAGAGCAACAGCGATTCCTGGCCGGGCCTGGGGGCCGCCGTTTCCACCCACGAACCGTTGGTGGGAACCGTCATTTCAGCAGAAACCAGCGGCTCGGTCAGGCGCGTCAATCCATCCCAAAACCCCTTGAGGCTCTCGGCTCCGCAAACTTCTTTCGCATACAGGGGCACCCCCCACCACGTGTAGGGAGACAAATCGCGGCTGCTGAATAGTTCGCTCAAGACGCGGCTCTGCTGGACGCGTCCGTCAGCGCAGAGTGGACAATCCTCTTCTGGAACCAGCCGGTTGACCACAATGTCGTTCACCGGCACCCGCGCGCGTTTCAGTTCCGCCAGCAGGGAGCGGGTTTCCCTCAGGCTCATCTCTTCGGGCAGCATCACGGGCACAAACCGGCTGTGCCTGGAATCCCGGAGCAAGGCCCCCATCTGTTTGACTGAGCCGGCCAGTCCCTCCAGGAAGGCATCAATCTCGTCGTGATCGACTGCGCCGCGGTAGAGCTTTCTCATATACCGGTGTTTGGCCAGCAAGGCGTCCAAAGCCCCGAGCCAATTCTGGAGCAACGCGGGCATGGCCAGCAATCGGAGGGTGTGGCCGGTAGGGGCAGTGTCCACCACGATGGTTTGGTAACGCCGGGCGGCGACCCAGCCGGCGATTTCCAGCGAAGCCATCAGTTCGTCGAGCCCCGGGAGGGAAAGGTCCAAAAAGCGGCTGATGTCGCAGTGGTCGAGAAAGGTCCCCCGCGAAGCAATCGCATAAAGCTTGGGACCGTGCCGGTGCTTGAAGGCGGCCAAACATTCATGGGCGTTCAATTCAGTGACGTGCAAATTGGGCAGCGGCGCCAATCCGGCCAGGCTATCGGCCAGCGAGTGGGCCGGATCGGTGGAAATCAAAAGAAACGCGGACTGGGGAGCTGCCTGGGCCAGCTTGAGCGCCGCGGCGACCGCGCAGGAAGTTTTGCCCACACCGCCTTTGCCGCCGAAGAGCAAGAGACTGAGTCCCTTGTCCTCCAGGAAGGATGGTGCCGGCGCGTTCATGTCAGGAATGTCTCCTCGGAGCCCTCTTCCCGCTCCTGAATCCGGTCCAACCGGTCGAGCAGCTCCTTTTCGCGGGCATCGAACTCCGCTTCGGTAATCCGGCCCGTTTCCAGCATCATGTAAAGCTCGCTCAAGTCGGCGGTAATGCGCGCCGGTTCCGCCGCGCGCTCTTGTTGGATGGCCTTATGGACCTGCCGGGCCGCCCAAATGGTGGCGGAGAGCGGAGAGAGCAGGAGTTTGTCCAGGAGCAGCATGGGGGCGGATTATGATGGATGATGGATGATGGATGATGGATGATGGATGAAATGGAAAGAGGGCGCGCTTCACTTTAGGCCGTTGAGTTTCAGGTCCATCTCCACGAAGTTGTGGGGCGCCCACGGCCCGTTCAGATCAAAGGCATAGTTGTTGTCGAACTGGCGGGCGGCCTGGAAAACCGCCTCTTCGAGTCGCTTTTGGCCATCGCGCGCGACCAGGCACTTGAGATTGGCCACCTCGTTGACATTGCGGGGCGGCGAGCGCTTGATTTCGGCGCAGCACGGCCCGAGCGCCTCCTCCAGCTTTTCAGAATGGGCTTCGCGATCCTCGTTGAGGATGTGGTCGAACAGTTGGCCCAGCTCCAGCTTGTCCTCCTGGCGAGGTTGGCGCTGGTTGCCCAGCAAACGGTCGCGCGCGGCGCGCAGCTCAGGGTGAATATCAATGAAATACTCGAAGATGTTGGGCACGTCCCAATTCACGCGCAGGCCGATCTCGACCTTGCCGGCGACGCGCTCCAGTTGTTCCAGAAACTCTTTCTGATTGAGCGTAAGCAGCCGCCGAACCGCTTTGCCATCGTCGGCAATGATGCCAAAGGCCATCGGCAAGACGGTGCTCTCGAGCATCAGCCGACTGAGGACTTCTTTGTGGGCCGCCAGGTGGGCCCGTTCCGGGCGGAGTTTCTGGCGGGCGCAATCACTGACCACCGCCGCGACGTGGCCGTTGCTGACACTGTGTACGGCGCTGCCGTCAACGCCTGTCACCTCGTAGGCGTGATCCTCGACGAGGGTCGTGATGGCATACAGGTATTGTCCGCTCTTGGGCGGGCCGGATTCGGGAGTCGTGTCCATAGCTGGCTTTCATTTTTGCATCGGCGGCTTACGCTGGGGCTTGGCCCCTGCAAGGCTCCTGGACAACCGGGCGGGCCACGCCCCAGGCCAGCTTGACCGACTTGAGTTTGCCATCCTCACTCTGGATTTCCATGATGGCGTGGCAAGCGAGGCACTTGATCTGGCCCGCGTAGTCATCATACGCGTCGTCCAAATCCACTGTGTGCCCGCAGGAAAGGCAGTTAATCTTCATAGTTTGTACGGTCAATAGTGGTATTTGAATCCGCCCGCATTGCCCGGCTCAGGGCAGTCCCGGATTGGCCGCGAGGATTTGATCGGCCGCCGGCCGGGCCGGGGCCCCGCTTCCTTGCCCAGGCGCTGCAACAGGGCCGCTTTTTCGGATTCCACCGTCCGGAGGCGGGCCTTGACGTTGTCCAACCGGAGCGTCAGGTTGTCGCGTTCCTTTTCGCGGCGGAAGGTTTCCATCTCCAAGGCGGTAATGGCCATGTAGGCCTTGTAAGGGACAACCACCTGGTCCGGCGTGCCCGAACGGGTGCGGATGTCCTTGACGCCGCGCATTATTCGTGTTGAAGGAGGCATTCGTCGGTTCCTTTCCTGGTGGAATTGCGGGGGGGTGGAATGAGGGAAATGGGCGGGATGGAGGCCGTTGTGGAGCGCAGCCCCTTGAGCAGGGCCTCCTCGACCTTCTGGGGCATGATGGAGCGGCCCTCGCGAGTGACCTTGGCGGTTTCCGAACTGAGGACATCGCGGCAAGCCCATTGGAACGTGGGATCCTCCCCTTGGGCATGGACGCCCCGCAAGGCCAGGATGCGGGCGATGGCGATGGCGGCGCGGATGGTCGGCCGGCTGTTGCACACGCCCACGCGCCGGAGCTTGCGCACGAGGTCCACGATGATTTCGGCATCGGCCTGGCCGATGCCCGAGCGGGCAATCGTGATCTGAATCTCCGTCTCCCGGTCGTAGTGTTCCAGTTGAATGGTAATCAAGCGGTCCATCAACGCGTCCTGGGTTTTGTGCACGCCGGCGTATTCTTCCGGATTGGAGGTGAAAATGGCGCGAAAATCCGGATGCACTTGCAAGTAGCCGCTGCCGGAGCGGCGCAGCTTGGGCAAGTTCAGGATGCGCTCGGAAAAGATGCTCAGAAAGGGATTGTTGGCCTCGGGCCGCGAGCGGTTGAATTCGTCGTAGATGAGCGTGTCCCCGTTTTGACAAGCAGTCGTGAGCCGGTTTTCCAGCCACAGGGACTTCATCTCCTCCTCGGTTTTGACCACCGAATGGATGTAGTTGTCAATGACCTTGTGCTTGCGGTAGCCGCTGTCCTGGCCGACGAGGTCCGAACTGCCGAAGTCATCGTCCCCGTGGATGAGCGAGACGGGCCGGCCCAGTTGGGCGGCCACGTGAAAGGCGACGGTGGTCTTGCCGGTGCCGGCGGCGCCGGCGAAATGGATCGGATAGCCCGCCTGCAAATAGGTCAGCGCGCGCCGGGCGAGCTGCTCCACAAAGGGCGTCGTGACGAAGCTGTTGCTGGGTTCGGGCAAAAAGGTGTCGGGGGCGTCTTGCATATTGGTTTTCTCTGCTGCGGGGGCTTAGGATTTGCGAGGATTCATGGGGAATGAGCAGCTCGCCTCGTCCTCGCGGGGAGCGATCTCCCCCGGCGTGGACGAGGCAGCCTCATAAACAGCGGCGGGGCGCCGGTCCTACCGCTTCTTCCTTTTCCCCTTGGGCGCCAGCTCATCGGACGGCTCCTTGGCCTGAAAAGGCGATTCTGCGGCGGTTGGCGACGACGGGCGGTGCGCCAGGCCGGCGCCATGCCACGCCCGGTGGGCGCCCGTGGCGTCATCGCGGAACTCGTCCTGCAGCTTGGCGACCTTCTGCCGCAGCTCGGTCACCGCTTCCTTGACGCGGACGACAAATCCGCTCAGGTCGGCCTTGGTTTGTTTGGCCATCTCGGAGCGGGCCTCTCCGAAGCTGGCCAGCATCCGGGTGACCGCACCCTGCATATCCGCGCGGGCTTCCGCGAGGTTACTCATCAGGTCCGCGCGGCTGTTCCGCAACGCGGCGATCTCGCCGCACAACCGCGTCATGTCATTGGTTAAGTTATTTATCATGGGCAAACCTTTCGTGGTTCGAGGATTGCTGGTTGCGCCGTTGGGTCAGGCGGAGAATGGAATAGGTTCCCCGCCCGACGCAGGCCTCTCTCGCTCGCTTTAGGCCGGGGCTGCCGCCGTCGCCGTCAGACCGATGGCCTCGGCATACTTCAAGTAGGTCTCGACCGAGGCGATGACCACGCGGGCTTCGATGGAAACCAGTTCGATGCCGACCAGTGAAACCTTGGCCCAAACATCGATCACGATGCCTTTGTCAAGGATTCGATCCACCACTTCGGCCAGACTCGAAGAGTCTGTTGATTTTGTGACTTTTGCCATATTTGTTTGTGTTTTTACTGCTTTGTTGACTTACGATTCTTCCAGAACACCTGGATTCGTTGTGACTCACAGCTAACGCAGGAGTCATGCCAAGGCCGGCGGGCTGTCCCCGCGCGCTTGCCGTCCCTCGCATCAGGTCAAGTTAGAGCCTGTTGCAAAAGCTCCGATTCCGGACTTTTGTCGCAACCTTCGTCACCAACTTTGTCGAAAAATGGCCAATTCGATCCCAATTCAGAATCGGGACGACAAAGGTCGCGATAAAGGTTGCGACAAAGGTTGCGACTGAGTCTTCCGTTCGACGGGCTTGGGGGGCAGGCTCAAGCTAGGGAGTTGGTTCCCTAGCCGGCGCTCCCTAGCGGCGGGGCGATCCGTCCTTACTGCACCGCCTCCGCCTCGCCAAATCGTCGGTGACATAGACGATTTCTTTTCATTGTTTTTTTTGCACTTTTCCGCACTTTTCCGCACTTTTCGGCTCGCAGGCCCATTTTACCGGGTGTTTGTGGTTTGGGGGTTGTCCTGCTGCACACAATCCGGGCCGAGGAATTCCCTGGCCTGCTTGTAGAGGTTGAACGCCTCTGGCTTTTCTCGGAAGGCCTTGGCGACTTGGTCCAGGCCCACATTGAGCTTGGAGCGTCCGTCGGGTTTGCGGTTCATGGGATTTGCGGGTTTGCGGCCAGGGGGAAAACCGCGGTTTCTGGCGCAGCTTCGATGCTTGGGACATCGGACCTTGAACTTGAGCGAGAGAGAGAACCGCGGAACCAGCAATTCTCATTTTGGACTCGAGAGCGTGGCGAAGGCCCACAGCCAACGCAAAGCGCGGGCATACCGCGCACTCCAAGGGCTTCGCCCGGATTCGGACGCGGCGTAGAGGTCGCGAAGCGCTTGGAGTGGCCCCGGCGAGCGGCGAGGGGCGAGGGGCGGCACTTCGTTCCCTCGACACTCGGGTGCATTTCACCTGCTTGGGTAGCCGCCCCTAATCGTAATCCTAATCCTGCTCCTAATCTCCTTGGCGCGATCGGTCATCAGAACTGGCATTGATAAACTTCCAGGTTCTCATGGTCGAACAGACGATCCATTCGGGTTAGGATTAGGATTAGGATTAAGATTAGGAGCAAGATCAGGATTGAGATTAAGAGCCGGAAACTGCCACCTAAGACGGGGAGATGTGCCCTCGCCACTCGCCACTCGCCACTCGACCCTCGCCCCTCTCCCCTCTCCCCTCTCCGTGGGCTTTGGACATTCTCGCGGCGCGCTGGTAGATTGGGCTTCACGATGGCTGAGATTGTCCTGAGCACGCTCAACGCGAAGTATATTCACGCGGCGCTGGGCCTGCGCTATTTGCTGGCCAACCTCGGGCCGCTGCGGCCGAGGGCGGCGATAGTGGAGTTCGACATCAACCAGCGGCCGGTGGACATCGTAGAACAACTGCTGGCGCGCAATCCCCGCATCGTCGGGTTGGGCATCTATATATGGAATGCCGCGCCGGCCACGGAAGTGGTGGCCATTCTCAAGCGCGCGCGGCCGGACGTCCTGGTCGTTCTCGGCGGGCCGGAAGTGAGCTACGAGGTCGAAGGACAAGTCATCGCGCGGTTGGCGGACTACGTCATCACCGGGGAAGTGGACTTGACGTTCGCCGAGGTCTGCGGCCGGCTGCTGGCGGGAGAGCGGCCCGAGGGCGAGATCATTGCGGCGGAACTGCCGGATTTTTCGCGGCTTGTCCTGCCTTATGACGATTACGATGCGCAGGACGTGGCGCACCGAATCATTTATGTGGAGGCCTCGCGCGGGTGCCCGTTCACGTGCGAGTTCTGCCTCTCCTCGCTCGATATCCCGGTGCGGCAGGCTCCGTTGCCGGTCTTGCTCGGGCATTTGGGGCGCCTGCTGGAGCGCGGCGTTCGGCACTTCAAGTTCGTCGACCGCACCTTCAACCTCAATATCGCCGCCAGCCGAGAGATTCTGGAGTTTCTCCTGGGGCGCTATCAACCGGGGCACTTCTTCCATTTCGAGATGGTTCCGGACCGGCTGCCCGAGCGGCTGCGGGAGCTGATTGCGAGGTTTCCGCCAGGGGCCCTGCAATTAGAGGTGGGCATCCAGACTTTCAACGAGGAGGTCGGCGCCCGGATTGGGCGCCGGCAGAATTACGAGCGGTTGGAGGAGAATTTGCGTTTTCTCCGCCGCCACACGGGAGTGCATGTTCACGCGGACTTGATTGCGGGTTTGCCGGGCGAGACCTTCGAGAGTTTCGCGGCGGGATTCGACCGCCTGGCGGGGTTGGAGCCGCAGGAGATTCAGGTGGGCATCCTCAAGCGTCTGCGCGGCACGCCGATTGTCCGGCATGACGCCGAGTGGCAGATGATATATAACCCGCACCCGCCCTACGAAATCCTGCAGAACAAACTGCTCGATTTCGCCACGCTGCAGAAACTGCGCCGCTTCGCCCGGTACTGGGACCTTGTGGGCAACAGCGGCAATTTCCTGGAAACCACACCGTTGATCCGGAGCGGGACCGAGCCGATCTCGCGCTCCCCGTTCCACAGCTTCATGCAGTGGACGCAATGGTTGCACAGCCGCGTGGGCCGCACTGACGGGATTGCCCTGGTTCGCTTGATGAAGCTGCTCTTCGACTACCTGGCCGGGGAACTCAGGCTGGATGCCAGCAGGGTCGCCGAGTCGATGTGGCGCGATTACCAACGCGGGGGGCGGCGTGACCGGCCCGGCTTTCTCAACCATTACCTGCCGGCCGGCGCGATGCCGTCCACCCCAGCGTCAAAAGGAACCTCGGCGCCCAAGAGGCAGGCGCGGCATTTAGCCCGAGCATGAACGGTCCCTCCCTCCCCCAGCAGATTCAAGCGAAAGCCGGCTCAGAGGGCGTATCCCGACCTTGTCGAGGGCGGTAGAAACCGCAGCGCGAAAACCGTTAAAACGGTTGACATTCGCTCGTTCGGCACGTAACACCCCGCTGAAGCGGGGTGTTGAACTCAACCCGCTTCGCGGGTAGGAGAGTTCATTCTCCATGGGCACTATCTCGAGCGTCTAAATCCTTTCGGAGAGAGCTGATCGGCAAAGGGCCGATCCATCGCCGG
>Ga0187873_1003343_pt1 | contig 11595 bp, 10 predicted proteins | sample June2016WEW_16_1_2_FD_133012 | JGI IMG/M metagenome (GOLD analysis project Ga0187873, IMG submission 133012) | Peatland microbial communities from SPRUCE experiment site at the Marcell Experimental Forest, Minnesota, USA - June2016WEW_16_100 | ecosystem: Environmental > Terrestrial > Soil >... | reverse complement strand
GATTCCCTTGCCTGCGCCGATATGGCTTTTGAAACTGCTGCATATCGTCACGCTGGCCCTGCATTTTGTCGCCGTGGAAATGCTGCTGGGCGGACTGTTGTTGGCGGTTCTGCTCAGTCTTTTCCGCCGCTCGCCACTCTCCGTGGTCACCGCCCGGGCGCTGGCCCGCCGGCTTCCGGTGGTGATGACCTTCGTCATCAACCTTGCCGTGCCCCCGCTCCTCTTTGCCCAGGTGCTTTATGGCCGCGCGCTTTACACCAGCAGCGTGCTCATCGGCCTCTACTGGATCTCGATTATCGGCCTTCTCATGCTGGTCTACTGGCTTCTCTACCGGTTTACGGGGCGGCTTGAGGCGGGCAAATCGGCCTGGTGGGTCGGCCTGAGCGCGTGGCTGCTGGCCGGAGCAATCGCCCGGCTGCTCTCCACCAATATGACCTTGATGCTGCGCCCCGAGGTCTGGCGCAAAATGTACTCCGCCTCCGCCATGGGCGCATATCTGCCCACCGGCGACCCCACACTCACGCCGCGTTGGCTGCTGATGATGGCCGGCAGCCTGTTCATCAGCGGATTGTGGCTGCTCTATCTGTCGGGCCGCTCCACCTTCACCGCCAAGGAGAAGCACTTTGTCGCCGTTCTCGGAGGCAAGGTGGCCGCGGTCTTCGGCGCCATTTATCTGGCCGTTGGGTTATGGGCCGCCATCGCGCAGCCGGAAGTCGTCAAGGTTGGCCTGCGCGCCGACCCACTCTTCGCATATGCCTGGTTTGCCGGTTACGGCTGGCTGGCCCTGGTGATATGTGCGGTGATGGTTGCCGCTGCCATCGGATTTGGCAGGTTTGCCAATGCCCAAGTCATATTGCCCAGTTGGGTAGCCGTCCTGCTTGCCGTGCTTATCAAGTTTATGTTCACCGTCTATCGCGATGGCGTTCGTGATCTCACCCTGTTGGCCTCCGGCTATAACGTCTGGGATCGCGCCGTCGAAACCAATTGGTGGGTCGTGAGCCTCTTCCTGGTCCTCTTTGTCGGTGGACTGGGCGTGATCGGCTGGCTCGTTTCCGTGGTGGCGCGCGCCAGAAAAGTGATGGAGGGCGCGGCATAACTCCCGCGAAGAGACTGCTATGAGCCAAAAGACCAAACTTCCCGCAAACATCGTCGAAGAACCCGCCAACACCGCTACCCGCCGTGCCTTTCTTGCATCGGCGGGCGTGGCCGGAGCCTGTTACATCGCCGCGTTCGGATATCCTGTATATCGCTATCTGGCCTCGCCGGAAGAGGCGGCCGAGTCGGTCGCGGCCGTCACTTCAGTCAAACTGGGCGCGGATTACATACTGCCCAAGGGCACGGCCAGGATGTTCAAGTTCGGTTCCGCTCCGGCCATGCTCATTCACCACCAGGATGATGCGTGGGTGGCGATGACCGCCGTCTGCACCCATCTGGGCTGCACGGTGCAATATGAGCCTGATGCCGACCGCATCCACTGCGCTTGCCACGGCGGCGTCTACAACGCCTATACCGGCGCCAACGTCAGCGGCCCGCCGCCTAGGCCGCTCAGGCTCTTCAAAGTAGCCGTTAACGAAACCGGCGTGGAGGTCTCGCGAAGTTAGAAATTCCTCGCCTATTGGCAATTCAATACAATCAAGCAAAGGAGCAATATCATGGCAGTTCTCGATCTCTTCAGCCTCAAGGGTAAAAACGCGCTGGTTACCGGATCAGGGCAGGGTCTCGGAGCCGGCATGGCCATCGCCTTTGCGCAGGCAGGCGCAAATGTCACTCTGCATAACTACGACAAGGTGTTGGATTCGACGCTTGAAGAAGTCAAGAAGACCGGCGTCAAGTTTATCTGCCGCTCGGGCGATCTCTGCGATCAGGCCATCGGCCGCATGCTCGTCAATGACACGGTAAAGACCTTCGGCTCCATCGATATTCTCGTCAACAACGCCGGCACCATCCGCCGCGCTCCCGCCGCCGAGCACTCTGAAGAGTTTTGGAACACCGTCATCAACACCAATCTCAACTCCGTGTGGTTCATCAGCCAGTATGCGGGCCGTCTGATGCTGGCGCAAGGCCACGGCAAGATCATCAACACCGCCTCCTTGCTGTCCTTCCAGGGCGGCATTCTGGTTCCCGGTTATGCCGCGGCCAAGGGCGCGGTTGCGCAACTGACCAAGGCGCTGGCCAATGAATGGGCCGACAAAGGCATCAACGTCAACGCCATCGCTCCCGGCTATATGGCCACCGACAACACCGCTGCTTTGCGGGCCGACCCCGCGCGCTCCGCCGCTATTCTTGCCAGGATTCCCGCGGGACGCTGGGGCTTGCCTTCCGATCTGGCCGGCGCGGCGGTCTTTCTTGCCTCGGATGCAAGCAATTATGTGAACGGCCATGTTCTGGTCGTCGATGGCGGATGGCTCTGCCGCTAATGCTACAGTTGTCCGTCATAGATTCCGGAGGGAGCAGGGGGCTTCAGCTCCCTGAAAGAAAGCGAATATGCGCGCGCCTTCAGGCACGGGCCTTTGCCGGGAAGAGAAGCAGCGAGTCAGAAGGATAGGAGCATGACTACAAAGACAATTTACGATTGGGCCGATGAGCGGCTGGGCCTTCGCGAGCTGGCCGCCATTGTGCGCCATAAAACCGTCCCGGTTCACTCCCAGTCTTTCTGGTACTACTGGGGCGGCATCACGCTCTTTTTCTTCATGGTCCAGTGCTTTACCGGCGTGCTGCTGCTGGTTTACTACCAGCCCGGCGCAAACGCCTACGAGTCAGTCCGCCAGATCACCTTCGTCATGCACTTCGGCTGGCTGATCCGCTCAGTGCACGCATGGTCCGCCAGCTTGATGATCTTCTCCATCCTGGTGCACATGTTCTCCGTCTACTTCATGAAGGCTTACCGCAAGCCGCGCGAGTTTGGCTGGTTCAGCGGCATGTTGCTGCTGGGCATCGCTACGATCTTCGGCTTCTCCGGCTACCTGCTGCCCATGGATGAGTTGAGCTACTTCGCCACCAAGGTCGGCCTGCAGATTCCCTCGGCGATTCCATGGATTGGCGCGGGACTGGCCAATATGTTGCGCGGCGGTCCCGACGTGAGTGAATTTACAGTCCAGCGCTTCTTTGCACTGCACGTCGTGGTGCTGCCGGCCATCTTCTTACCCCTGCTTGGCTTCCATCTTTGGTTAGTCCAGCGCCACGGCAATGCACTGCCGCCCAGCGAAGAAGCCAAACCCGCCCGCCAGCGCAAGACCATGCCCTTTTTCCCTGACTTTATGCGCAAAGACCTGGCCATGTGGCTCATCGCGTTGAACATTCTGGCGCTGCTGGCCGCCGTCTTTCCCTGGCCGCTGGGCAAGCAATTTGACCCGCTCGCCCCCGCCCCGCTGGGCATACATCCCGAGTGGTACTTCATGAGTCCCTTCGAGACGCTCAAGCTGCTGGGCTTCGTTTTTTCAGGCAAGTATGCCGGGTTCGGAGAAATTGCCGGCATTCTGCTCTTCTCGCTCAGCATTGTGCTCTGGCTGCTGATTCCCTTCTATGACAACCGCAAGGAATCCAGACTGCGCGCTCGCATTGCGCACTACTTAGGCCTGCTGGCGGTCTTCGCGCTGCTGGCCACCACCGTCATCGGCTATTGGACGATTCGGTGAAGCAGTGAATGAGTGAAAAAGTGAACGAGTGAACGGGTAAAGAAGTGGAGCAACGACGAAAGCGGAACATGAAGTGATTGTCGATAAGCCCAGGAGGAAACCAACTATGCAATCATTCCGAGACCTTCAGGTTTGGCAAAGGTCGATGGAATTGACAGTTGCTGTCTATCGGCTCACGCAACATTTTCCTCGCGAAGAAGCTTTCGGGCTCACGTCTCAGTTGAGACGTTCTGCGGTTTCAGTTCCAAGCAATATTGCGGAAGGCCACGGGCGCATGAACCGGCGCGAGTTTAAACACTTCCTCCTGATCGCACGCGCCTCGAATTGCGAGCTGCAAACGCAATTGGAACTCTCCGGTGTGTTGGGGTTCGCGGATAGTCAACTCCTTAACCAGGCCCAAGGAGTTTCACATGAAGTGGAGAAAATGCTCTTTGCGCTGTTAAGCAAGCTGAAGAACAACAGCAGTTAAGAAGAGATCAGTGGAGAACTGAACGAGTGAAAAAGTGAAACATGCACTGTGCGGAACATGAGCCATTTTCACTGGTTTATTCACCCTTTTCACTCTTTCACTGGTTCACTCCTTCACTTCTTCACTCCTTCACTTATTCACTAGTTCACTCGTTCACTAGTTCACTTCTTCACTGTTTCGGAGCAACCATGAACTATCCATTTTGGGAAATTCCAATCCTCGGCTCGGGCTGGGTGATCGGCATCATCGCCATCTTCCACGTCTTGATCTCGCAATTCGCCGTGGGCGGCGGCCTCTATCTTCCCCTGGCCGAGCACAAGGCCCTTCGTATGCCGGAAGGCCCGCTCCGCTCCGAATGGCTCAAACAACTGGCCAGCTTCTCGAGGTTTTTCCTCATCCTTACCGCCGTCTTCGGCACCGTCAGCGGGGTCGGCATCTGGTTCGCCATCAGCCTCACTCACCCCGAAGCCACCAGTACTCTCATCCATAACTTCGTCTTCGCCTGGGCTATGGAGTGGGTCTTCTTCATCGTCGAGCTGACCACCATCGCCGTCTACTATTCCACCTGGAACCGCATCGATCCCCAACTGCACCTCGTCGTCGGCTGGGTCTATGCCGTCTCGTCCGTTTTCACCCTCATCATCATCAACGGCATTCTCACCTTCATGCTCACCCCCGGAGATGCCTGGCTGGCCGTAGCCGGAACAGGCCATGAAGCGAGCAAGTTCTGGTACGCCCTCTTCAATCCCACTTATTGGCCCAGCCTCTTTCTGCGCGCCTGCGTCTGTTGCGCGCTGGCCGGCATCTGGGCGCTTATCACCGCCAGCCGCATCGACGGCAACAAGCACCCCGAGCTTAAAATCACCATGGTCCAGTGGAGCGTCAAGTGGCTGGTGCCTTCCTTCGTGGCCACGCCCTTCATCCTCATCTGGTACCTCTGGATGGTTCCCGCATCGCAGCAGGCATTACTCACCCTGGGCATCGACACCATCGGCTCCGGAACATTTTCCATCATCACCCGCATCGCCCTGCTGATTATCGTCACCTCCGCCACCATTGTGGGCGTCGCTTACTTCCTCGCCTACCGCAATCCCCGCGACTTCAACCTCTCCCACGCCATGGCCATATTGCTGTTGGCGCTCATCGCCACCGCCTCCGGCGAGTACGCCCGCGAGATGTTGCGCAAACCCTACGTCATCGGCCACTGGATGTACGCCAACGGCGTCCGCGTTCCATACGTTAGCCGCATTAATCAGGAAGGCTATCTGGCCCACTCCATGTGGGTCTGGAACGGTCCCATACAGGGCAGTTTTTTTGATATTCCGGGAGACACGAGCACGTGGGATATTTACAGCTACTCCCGCGGCGAGGCCATCTTCCGCGGCGAGTGCGGCTCCTGCCACACCCTCGGCGGCTATCGCCCACTGAAATACCTGCTCGCCGGACGCGACCGCGCCAATATTGCCAGCTTTATTACCATGCTGCACGATTACAAGCCTGACTCGCTTTACCACCACTTCATGCCGCCCATGGTCGGCACAAGGCAGGACATCGACGACCTCGCGGATTTTCTCAACGCCCAGGTCAACCCGCCGCAAAAGCCCGCGTTGACGGCGCAGAAGTAGCCGTCTTCATCTGTTCGTCTACAACGGCAAAGGCCCGCATCCCGCGGGCCTTTGTCATCCTCCAGTGTCAAACATGCAGGGTCAATTCTGCGTCGCTTCTCCTCAAGCTTGGTCCAGCATAACCTTCCAGCAGATTTCGAATTCCTGATCGCTAATAACATCTTTGATCTCGAGTTCTTCGGGCATCTTTGGGAGTTTCCTGCCGTCATACACCTTCATATCGGGATCCATGTCCTTGATCATCGGCACAATGGTTCTCAGATAGGTTCGGGTGATAACGAATTTGTGAACCTCGGCTGAATCATTCTTGATCTTTTCGTAAATTGCCGCTTCGCCAGACCCCAGCGGCTTCAACTTGTCCAATCCCTCGGCATCCTTTTGGAGTTTTTCCTGTAGAGAACTAATCTCGCTTTGTGCGATGCGCATCTCGTCATCCGACAGCTTGAATAGCATCCACAGCTTGAAACTGGAGATCGCGCCGGTAAAGTTGAATGCGGATTCGTAGGCCTTTGCCAGGTTGTAGCGCGCCTCAGGCCACCACGGACAAGTGCGCGCCGCCAATTCAAACTGGCGATTAGCAACGGACAGGTCCACTTCCACATCATGCCGGGTCAATTCTTTCTTTGCCGCTTGCAGAGCATCATTCCCGCGACTGAAATACTTCTGCGCCTCTTCCGGGCAGGCGGGCAGTTGGTTCATTGCGCGGGCCAGCTTGATGACTTTGCTGGCGAGGTCCACGTTGTTGGGATTCGCCTGATATTGCGTCACAGCCTGTTGAAAGGCGGATACCGGCGACTGCGCCGCCAACGGAGCCGTCTCCGAAAGAAGAACCAAACAAAATGCTAGTAAGCAGACCGCGATCATAACCTGCCCGCGAAATATCGTTCTAAACACCACTTTCATCGGAATTCTCCTTGGGGCCATTCAGCCCTGTCGTTCGATTTGCGTTGCCTGCATTCAAGCCAACGGCATATGCCCGTTGCACAGAGAAGAACAAATTGATACACAAAACTTACGAGAAGTGTATACCGGCGCCAAACAGAATGTCGACGACCTCGCGGACTTCCTCAACGCCCAGGTCAACCCGCCGGAAAGGCCCGCGCTGACGGCGCAGAAATAGCTTTCCCAAACGTCTGTCGCCGCATCAAAGCCCAGTGCCCCATCCTTTTGCGTTCTTTGCGGAAGGGTGGGAAAGCACAGAGGCTCACTCGCCCTCATAACGGAAAAGTCGCAATTACTTTTGCGGTGAAGCCGCGGTTATGCTCACCACCTGCTCGGCAGCGAAAGCCACCAGCTTTGTACACAGATTCTGGTGCAACCCGCGCTCCTTGAAGGCGCGTTGACCTGCTTCGGTGTCGAGAGCGCAGCCGGTCAATTCTCGGCACAGGATCGCCCCGTGCGCCTCGCGGAAGGCCTCTGTCAGTTTTCGCGCCCGTTCGTAGAGCGCATTCCGGCCGGCAACAGGATTGGCGGCCATGGCTTTTCCCTCAGCCTCTCCGAGCGCCAGCAACGCCCCGGTGAGCGCTCCGCAAATCTCGCCCTGCCGTGCTACTCCGCCGCCAAAGGGCGCAGCCAGCGCCAGCCGTTGTGCCTCGCTCAGGCCTTTGCCGGTGGCGCTGGCGGCATAAACCGACTGGGCGCAATTGTAGTTCTGTGAAAAAAGTTCCACGGCGCGATGGCTTTGATTCTTGCTCACAAACGGTCTCCCCGGGCTGATTCGCCCGCTTCTCTCAGTATATTCACCACCACACTCTATAACCGTTAATAACCCTGTGCCCGCGCAAGCGGCGTCTGCCCCACCGCAGGTGCCCCCACCGCAGGTGGTTGGCCGCACCGCGGGTGCCCGCAGGTGGTTACAATAACCGTTAGGGAGCCGTCCAATCGATATGACTCGTTTTTTCGCACTTACCCATCGTTTTTTCTCTCTCCGTTTGCGAACCAGCCTTTTACTCAGCCTCGCCGTCGCTGCTCTGTTTGCTGCTGCCGCCTTGGCACACGCCCAGTTTAGCGTGCCGCCGACCACGACGCAGGTGCATGACCCCGCCGCCCTCAAGCCGCCCCCCGGAGCCCGCGTGGCCCTGGTCGAGTTTGAGGACATGGAGTGCCCGGACTGCGGTCGCGCCAACCCCTTACTCAAAGAGGCTGCCGCCAAATATAAGATTCCCTTGGTGCGCCACGACTTCCCGCTGCCCATGCATGCCTGGAGTTTCAACGCCGCGGTCAATGCACGCTGGTTCGACACCCATAGCAAGGCCCTGGGCGACGAGTACCGCGATCAGGTCTTCGCCAATCAGGCCACCATCGTCAACCCGGATGTCTTGCTCCAGTTCACGGAGAAATTTGCTGCTCTCCACGGCCTCGCCATGCCCTTTGCCATCGATCCGCAAGGCAAGCTGGCAGAGCTCGTCAAGGCCGACTACGCCCTCGGGCAGCGCGTCGGCATCGAGCATACCCCCACCATCTGGGTGGTCACTGCCCATTCCAAGGGCGCGCCATTCGTCGAAGTCGTCGACCGCAGCAAGCTTTTTCAGCTCATCGACCAGGCCTTCGCCGACACCGCCTCGCCCAAACCCGCCCCTACCGCTGCGCCTGTGAAGAAATCCACCACGCCGCCAGCCAAGAAACCCACCGGCAACTGACGGCTTTATCGTTCGAATGCAAAACGGCGCATCCCGCTCTGGGTTGCGTCGTATCTCTCTAAGTGAATATAGGGTGCCCCACCCTCGCGGCGTTTTTGTTTTTGCCGCTAGGGTGGGATAAATATAGCCCTTGTTCTTTATCTATTGCAACTTACTTCCCGCCCAGCTGCACTAGCTTCTCCGCCCCAGCCCCGCCCGGCGAAACCATCCTAATCTGCGGCGCCCGCCAGTGGTCGATGTAGCTGATCCGGTGCACGCATCCAATCGTACAGTTCGGCGCGCAGCTTTTCGCCGTCAAAAACTCCCGCTTCACATCCGCCGTAGTGTACCCGGCCAGCGGCACGCCCGGATATCCTCTCTGCTGGCTGCAATAATGCACCAGCCCGTCCTCGCAGATATACAGGTACCGCGACCCCGCCCGGCAGCGCCAATCATTCGGCTGCCCCTGCACAATCGCCTCCTGAAACAGGTCGAAGCGCGAGTAGTTGGTCTTCTTCCGGTGCGTCATCTCGAAATAGACGCGCGCCTCATCCTCCTTCAGCGGCTTCAGTTGCCCGTCCCCGTCGTGGATAATCCCAATCGTCGATTCAAAGCCCAGCTCCAGCGCCCGCCGCCCGATCACCAGCGCGTCATTGGGATTCTTGAAGCCCCCGCCCACCACCGAATTGATGTTCACGTGGAACGTGGCGTACTGCGACAGCATCTCCAGCTTCTTGTCCAGCACCTTGAGACTTTTTTTCGACACCTCGTCCGGCGTCAGATTATCAATGGAAATCTGCATGTGATCCAACCCGGCCCGGTTCAGCCGTTCGATTCGCTCCACATTCAGCAGATATCCGTTGGTAATCATTCCGGCAATCGCTCCCGTCCGCCGGATTCTCCGGATAATCTCGTCCAGCTCCGGATGCGTCAGCGGCTCCCCGCCGCTAATGCCGATCATCGCCGTCCCCAGCCGTCCCAGGTGGTCGATCCGCCGGAACATCTCCTCCAGCGCCACCGGCTCGCTCACCTTGTCGTACTCGTTGCAGTAGCCGCAACTCAGGTTGCAAAACCGCGCCGGCACAATCTGCGCCAGTACCGGGTGCCCCGTGTGAGCCAGCGCGCTGAACACCATCCTCAGCTCGCGTGCCTTCCGCGTCGCCCTGATCCACAGCCCCCGCACCGTCTTTTTCCGTGCAATCGCCATCTTGTTTATTGAATCACATCGCACCGCCCAAACGCAGCAAGGGTGCCAACCGGAAACCGGCGGCGCCCTATGCGGTGCTGCGTTTTCAAATCTTCACACGTGATTGCCGAAGCCATGCGCCTTCAACTCCTCCATCTGGCGCTTCAACTGCTCCATTTGCTGCTTCATCTGCTGCTGCAGCTCATCCATCTGTTTCTGGTCGAGTTTGAAATCTTCCGGCTTGAAGTTCTTGCGCAGCTCCTCCATCTGCTGCTTCAGTTGCTCCATCTGTTTCGGATCGAGCTTGAAATTCTCGCACTTGAGGCTCTCGCGCAGCTTTTCGGCCTGCTTGCGCATCTCCTCCGTCTGCTGCGAGCTGACCTCCAAGCTCAACTCTCTGGCCTGGTCCTTCAGCGCCTTGGCCTGATCGCGTAGCGCCAGTGCCTGATCCGCCGCATTCTGCGCAAACTCCGGATCAATCTCCGCCACTACCATCCCATCCCCTGCCGGGAAAATCTCCTCCAGCTCCAGCATGCCGTGGCGCTTCGAATCCACTTGCAGGGTCAGCGTCTGCTGTTTCTTGTCGCGCAAAATCGTCACCTGCACGCTCTTGCCCTGGTTGGAATGCAGTGCGCGCTCCCAATCCGCCATCGTGGCGATGGCGTCCGGCCCAACCTTGAGAATCACGTCGAAAGCCTTCAGTCCCGCCGTGTCGGCCTCGCTCTTGTGCGCCACCTGCCTGACCATCACTCCGCCGCCCACGCCCAGGTACTCGGCCATCTGCGAGGTCAACGGCTCCACCAGCGCGCCCACATTCAGGCTGCTGCCGAAAAACGGCATGTGGAAACCGCCCGGCAGCGGCGAATCGCCTTCCGCCAGCATGTTCATTCCCGGCCCCGGCGTAAAAACGTCGCCGCCAGTGCCGATGTTGTTCCAGACCTCGTGCTCCATGGCCCTGCGGTTGGCCAACTCCACGGACAGCGTCTGCACGTTTCCGTCGCGACTGATTTCCAGGCTCACCTTGCGGCCCGCGGGAATCTCTCGCAGCATCCGCCGCAACTGCTCGGCGCCCTCCACGGTCTGCCCGTTCAGTTGCAGCACCACGTCGTTGACCTTTAGTCCGATCTTCCCCGCCGGGGCGTCGTGATCGATCAGCGTGATGACCGCCCCGCGAACTTCCTTCAACTTGAGCGCCTGCGCCTTCTCCTGGTCCACGTCCGCCAGGTCCACGCCCAGGTAACCCTGCGAGCTGGAGTGCAGCAACAGCAGCGGATTGCGATCCTCCAGTTGTTGGTAAATGCTCCGCGCCTGCGCCGCTGCTCCCGGCGTCGCCATAGCGGCCCACGCTCCCAGCAACAGCACAAATCCAAATCTTCCGTACGGCCTCAAAAAATGTTTCATCTCTTCTTCTCCTGCGGTTGCATTGACTCCGGCCCCGCACTCTTTACTGACGATGCGGTCGCCGAAAGGTCACGCTCCTATTGAATCTCCGGTACGCTGTTCAACACCTGTCGTGAAACATTCCTGATATGGGGATTGCTGTCGGAATTGGAGACCGAATACAGCACCTGCCGCACGCTGGTATCGGCTTCCACCGGCGCCAGAATATTGATAGCCGCGGTGCGAATGCGCGGGTCGCCGTCGTTCATCAATGCCTCTAACACGGCATCCCGCACCTGCATATCCTCGGAGACATAAGGCTCCAGGCCCAGCAACGCCTTCTCGCGCACGCCCTCGTTCCTGTCGTAGCGCAGCGCCACCATCAGCGCGTTGCGTATCCCCGCCGCCTTCTGGCATCCGTGCCCGGCCTTGCACTCGGCCGCCATCAGTCCCACCGAGTCGTCCCGCACGCCCGCCGATGTTGAATTCTCGCTGGCCAGCATCAGCAACTGACGAATCGCCGGATCGTCCAGCGATCCCTCCATCCGCTGCGGCACCAGCTGGTTGTACCGCACCTCCACCATGTGGCTGTTCGGCTCTCGCACAATGCTGGAGATGTTGGCTATCTCCGCTGGCGCGGCGGCTCCTGCTGTCGTGTCTGGATGGACCTGTGTCCGCGATG